>ENA-UEYG01000805-UEYG01000805.1-human-gut-metagenome-genome-assembly--contig:-NODE-805-length-23914-cov-3.629651_pt1 | contig 23914 bp, 17 predicted proteins | sample MGYA00242933_ERZ507934 | MGnify/ENA primary metagenome ERZ507934 (study PRJEB26167, sample SAMN06115527) | human gut metagenome | host: Homo sapiens | place: China:Zejiang | collected 2015-11-10... | reverse complement strand
CGCGGGCGGTTTTTGCGGCGGCGGTTTCTCCGCGGCCGGGAGAGGGCTTGCTTTTAAATATAATTTTCTATTTTTGCGATCGTGGAAATATATCCCGACCGCTGTCTCGCATCCGGAAAATCCGAATAAAATCGATGAATATTTCAGGGGATAAGAATCTTTCCGCGAAAATCAAAAACAGGCGATGAGCGATTTAGACAAACAATTGATGAATGCAGACTCTTTCGACGAGCTGTATCTGGCGTATTATCCGGCCATGCTGTCGTATGCCCGGATGTTTCTCCGGGATCAGTGGGCCGAAGACGTGGTGCAGGACGTGTTTTTCAATATCTGGAAAAACCGCCACCGGATTTCCACGGACGATCCGTTGTACAAGTACCTGCTGAAGGCTGTCTACAACCGGGCGATCAACTACATCTGGAAGCACAAGCGCGACACGGAGTACCGCTCGTGGTACGGTTCGCAGATCGACCGGATGGTGTTCGATTATTACGATCCGGACAAGAATCCGATCCTTGCCAAAATCTATGACAACGACATGCGGCAGCAGCTGCGGCAGGCGGTGGACGAGCTGCCCGACAAGCGGCGGGAGATTTTCCGCATGCGCTTTTTCGAGAACATGTCGAACAAGGAGATCGGCGAGCGGCTGGGACTGACGGTCAGCACGGTCGAGAATCATATGTATCTGGCGCTGAAGAATCTGCGCGACAAACTGCTCTGACTTCCGGTCGGGCGTAAGCCGGATCGGGTCTTTTTCTGCAAAATTTTTTCGCATTCGGATTAGGGGGTGGGTTGCCCAGCTTTGTATTATTGGTAGAGAGCAAGATGCTGACTGCCGTTATACGGAGCGACCAAGGCCGGAGCGCATGTATAACCGAAGTCTAATCTTAAACCAATATTATTTTGAAAAACGAACTTATTTATAAGTATTTGGAGGGAAACGCGACTCCGGCCGAAGAACAGGACGTTCTGAGCTGGATTTCCGAGTCCGAAGCCAACAAAGCCGAGTTTTGCGAAATCCGGGCTTTGTGGAGCGTGCGCGACCGGAATTCCGTCGAGAACGATCCGCAGCGGATCCTCAAATCGCTCAAGGCGCTGCACGCCCGCATCGACGCGGATGCGTCGCCGCACCGCTCCAAGCGTGCGCGGATCATACGCTGGGCAGGCTGGAGCGCCGCCGCCATGCTGGGCGTTGCACTCGTCGTGGGCGGCTACCTCGTCGGCCACGACATGCACAAGGCGGCCATGGAATCGTACTATACGTTCACCAATACCGGCCGCAAACCCGAATCCCTCCGGCTGCTGGACGGAACGCAGGTCTGGCTGGCGCAGGGATCGACCCTGAGCTACGGCAAGACGTTCAGTCCGCACGACCGCACGGTGAAACTCGACGGAGAGGCCTTTTTCGACGTGGCTTCCGACAGGGACCATCCGTTTTTCGTGAAGACCAATACGGTGGTGGTCAAGGTCGTCGGCACTTCGTTCAACGTCAAGATGTATAAGGATACGGACGATACGGAGGTCGTGCTCGAACGCGGCGTGGTCAAACTCCAGTTCGGCGACAACGACAACATGATTACCATGCAGCCGGGACAGAAGATCTACTATTCGTCCGCTTCGCACGACATCTCCATCTCCGAGGTCAACGTGGAGTATCTGATGCTGCTCAAGTACGGCATGATCTCGATGTCCGATGTCCGTGTGGCCGAGATCATCCGCAAGGTGGAGGAGATCTACAGCGTCGATATAGAGACCGTCGCGCCTCTCGACGACGACCGGCTGTATAACTTCAACTTCCTGAAGTCCAATACGCTCGATGACGTGCTGGACATCATCGAGAAGATGTCGGGCGTCAAATGCCGTCCCGCGCCGGCGGCCGTCACGGAATAGAAACAAGAAACGACTTAAACCGAATAGCTGAATAGAAACCTAAATTTTCAACTGCCTATGAACTAAACCCTGATTCCATTCATCCGAATCATGTTGGCACATCCGGGCCCGGTGCTGCTGCTTTCCTCGATCAGTTTAAAACTTTACAGTCCTAATCATGAAGAAAAATTTATCTGTTTTTCGGACGGGATGCTGTATGTTGCTGCTGTTGCTGTGCAACGTCTTTACGTTGTCGGCGGCTGAAGAGCTGTATGCACAACACTACAATGTCACCCTGTCCCTGCGAAATGCAACCGTCAAGGAAGCGGTCGATGCGGTGACCCGGCAAACCGGAATTGCATTTTCGTACGAATCGTCGGTCGGCGTCATGCCGCTCGGCAATGTGGAAATCCGTGTGGACGGCGGCGCTGTCGATGCCGTTCTCGGTCCGCTGTTCGCCGACAAAGGCATCGCGTGGCAGGTCGTCGACGGCGTCGTGATCCTGACCCGGCAAAACTCCCCCCCCCCAATCGGATTCCGGTCGTAGGCTGACCGTCAGGGGCCGGATAACCGCCGGCGCCGGCGAGTCGGTCGTCGGTGCGACGGTCATGGTCAAAGGCACCCAGACGGGCGTCTCGTCCGACGTTGAGGGCAATTACGAAATCGTCGTTCCCGGTCCGGGTTCGGTGCTGGTATTCAATTATCTGGGTTATCAGCCTCAGGAGATCGCGGTCGGCAACCGGACGCAGATCGACGTGCGGCTCGCCGAGGACAACAACGTGCTGGACGACGTGGTGGTCGTCGGTTACGGCACCCAGTCGCGCCGCACGCTGACCAGCGCCGTCTCGAAGGTGAGCGGCGCCGCTCTGGAAGGCGTTCCGGTCAATTCGATCGGCGATGCCCTGAAAGGCAAGGTTCCGGGCGTACGCGTCTCGACGGCCAACAACCAGCCGGGCAGCGATCCGGTGTTCCTGATCCGCGGCGGTTCGTCGATCAACCAGTCCAATGCGCCGATCATCATCGTGGACGGCGTCCGCCGCGAGATGACCGGACTCAATACGAACGACATCGAGTCGATCGAAATCCTGAAGGACGCCGCTTCGGCGGGTATTTACGGAGCCAGCGCGTCGAACGGCGTGATTCTGGTGACCACCAAGAAGGGCAACCGCGCCAAGGGTCCCCAGATTACGTTCGAGGCGCAGGCCGCATGGACCTCGCCCGCGACGAAATTCGACCTGATGGACGCCCGCGACTATGTCGTCACCATGCGCCGTGCGCTGAACGACTGCCCCGGATATACCTACGGACAGCAGGTGCTCACGGGCGCCAACTCGGCCGGTATCGGCAACGGCGATTCGTCGATCTGGACGACCCGCTACCTGCAGGAGGGCGAAAGCGTGCCCCGCGGCTGGAGTTCGGTGGTCGATCCGGTCGATCCGTCGAAGATCATCGTTTTTCAGGATAACGACCAGCAGAGCCAGTGGTTCGACGACTCCTACTGGATGCAGTACTACGTCGGCGTGAACGGCGGCAGCGACAAGGTGACCTACGCCGCTTCGGCCAGCTACATGAAAGACGGCGGCATCGGCATCAATACCGATTTCTCCCGTTTTACGTTCCACGGCAACACCTCCTTCAAGATCACCAAGAGCCTTACAGCCGGTACGACCTTCGACTACTCGGAGACCAGCGGCAACGAGATCCCTTCGAGCGGCATCGGCAACTACTGGACGATTCTGGGCCGCGGCATGTTCATGCCCGCCACCCACCGCGACTACCTCGAAGACGGCCAGCCCGGTCAGGGCACCAACAGTACGACCATCTCGGCGGCATGGTTCGACCGCTACTATACCAACAACTATGTGACCCGCCGCTCCACGGCCAACTTCAACCTCAAGTGGGACATTGTCGACGGCCTGTCGGCTTTCGCCCAGATCGCCAACCACAACTCCTACAAGAACAGCTACCAGTATCTGGCCGGCAACGCCATCAGCCAGACCCGCCAGACCTACGAAGGGTGGTCGCAGACCAACCGCCTGAGTTTTCAGGCGCACGTCGATTACAACAAATCCTTCGGCGACCACAATCTCAGCGCCATGGCCGGATACGACTTCCTCAAGCGCAAGATCAACGGCATGTCGATGACCGTGCAGGGCGCCGAGTCCGACAAGACCCCGACGCTGGGGGCGGGCACCACGCCTACCGCATGGACCGACACCCAGACGCCGTGGTGCCAGATCTCCTATTTCGGACGTCTGAACTATAACTACAAGGAGAAATACATGCTGGGCTTCACCATGCGCGCCGACGGTTCGTCGCTCTTCGCCAAGGATAACCGCTGGGGCTATTTCCCCGCCGTTTCGGCCGGCTGGGTCGTTTCCGAGGAGAAGTTCTGGAACGTCGAGAAGTTCAACCAGCTGAAACTCCGCCTGAGCTACGGTCTGACGGGTAACAACAACGTCGATTATTACGACACGCTCGGCGCCTACAGCGTGACGGGCATCTATGCCGGTTCGGGCGCTACGCTCGCTTCGACGCTGCCCAACCTCGGCCTGACGTGGGAGAAGACCAAGCAGTTCGACATCGGTCTCGACATGGCGTTCTTCAACAACCGCCTGCGCGTGGCCGCCGACTATTACAGCAAGAAGTCGGAAGACCTGCTCTTCGACGTTTCGCTGCCCGATACGTCGGGATACGGCTCGGCCATGCAGAACGTCGGTTCGATCCGCTTCTACGGTCTCGAATTCGAAATTTCGTCGGTGAACGTCAGCACCAAGAACTTCAGCTGGACGACCGACTTCACCTACTCGTTCAACGCCAACAAGGTGCTGTCGCTGCCCGACGAGTATTACTATAAGGATATCGACGGCAAAGACGCATGGCGCATCGGCGGCTATACGATGTCCGAGTCGGGCTACCGCTTCGGCGGCACGGCCGTCGGCGAGCCGCTGGGACGCATCTACGGCTACAAGACCTCCCATATCATCGAATCCGAGGCGCAGGCCGACGCCGCGATATAGGACGCCAACCCGCACGGCTAACACCGTTGAGACGGCCTGTCGATCGCCGGACGCAAGGACGTGGGCGACTACGAGTGGAAAAACCGCGCGGGGTCGGCGCTTACGGCCGACGGCCGCGAGCAGATCAACGGCGAGGACATGTTCCTGCTGGGCAATGTCGTGCCCCATTCGACGGGCGGTATGAACAATACCTTCAAATTCAAGAACCTGACCCTTTCGGTCTACCTCGACTATGCGCTGGGACATTCGATCTACAACTACCAGTATACGCGCTGCTTCCAGACCTCGATGGGTAACTGCAACTGGAATCTGGTCTACGATGCCCTGAATACATGGCAGAAGCCCGGCGACGACACCAAGTTCGCCCGCCTGACTCCCAACGACGCCGACGGCGGCAACCGCAACTACTCGCGCATTTCGAATATCAACGTGCAGAAGGCCGATTACCTCTGCCTGCGCGACGTGACGCTCTCCTACGATCTCCCGCTGCGCTGGATCCGCAAGGTCGGTCTGGGCCGTCTGACCGTTTCCGTGTCGGGCAACACGCTCTGCTACTGGACCGGCGTCAAGGGTATTTCGCCCGAATCCGCCTCGGTCGGCAGCTCGACGGGCATGTACAGCGTTACCAGTTCGAGCGCCACTTCGTTCAACAACTATCCTCCGACGCGCAAGGTGCTCTTCGGCCTCAAGGCGACCTTCTGAGAATGCGGATGATTCGGTGATCTAAAAACAAGAATGCTATGAAAATATATGGAATAATCCTTTCTGTTCTGGGGGCCGCCTCGGTTGCGCTGAGCACTTCCTGTCACGGGGAACTCGACGTCACGCAGTCCGACAAGCTCAACACCACCAACATGTGGACCAGCGAGAGCGACGCCCTCACCGCCACTACCGGCATCTACTACCGCCTGCGGCAGGCATTCGCCCAAAGCAAGGCCAATCCTTTCTTCTGGGGCGAACTGCGCGTCGGCCCGGCCATGTGGGGCAAGGGCACCGGCCGCTCGCTGTGCGACAACGACATGCTGGACGTCATGCTCAACACCCTCAGCGCCTCCGACGCCTCGACCGACTGGAGCTATCTCTACACCACCATCGACCAGTGCAATCAGGTGCTCAAATACGCTCCCGGAATCGGCATGTCCGAGGACAATATGAACTACTGTCTGGGCAACGCCCGTTTCATCCGGGCGTACTGCTACTTCTGGATCGCCCGCGTGTGGGGCGACGCTCCGGTGATTACGACGCCGACCGAGGGAACCGGCGAGGCGATCTATCCCTCGCGCCATCCGGTCGCCGAGGTCTATGCCCGGATCGAAGACGACCTGAACGCTGCGGCGGGGTATATCAGGACCAATGCGAAGGGCTGCTACTATGCGACGGCCGACAACGTCAATCTGCTCCGTGCCGACTTCGCGCTCTGGATGTATGCGGCGGGCGGCGGCGACGGTTATCTGACCATGGCCGAGACGGCTTTGGGCGCGGTGCAGTCGGCCGGCCTGCTCGACAGGTTCGCCGATGTGTTCAGCATCTCGAACAAAAAGAACAAGGAGATCGCTTTCGCCCTGCATCTGGAGAACGGCGAGTATACGTCGGGCAGCTACTTCTCCTACTTCATCTGGGGCAGCACCCAGATCAAGGCCGAGTACCGCAACGCTCCCGACGGGGTGCCCGTCAGTTCGAACCAGTGGTTCCTCTACTCGGACGACTTCATCGGGTTCCTCAAGCGGAGCAAGGAGCTGGGCGACCAGCGGACCGATGTGACCTATATGGAGCGCACGGGCGTCAGCGATATGTACGAAGTCATCCAGTGGCCCAACAAGCTCATCGGCAATATCTCTACGGGCACGATGGTCTGGGAGCAGGATTTCATCCTCTACCGCTATGCGCAGTATTACACCATGCTGGCCGAACTGCGCTACCACCGGAAGGACTATTCGGGAGCGCTCACGGCCCTCAATACGCTGGCGCAGCGCGCCTACGGCAAAGCGAATTTCTATACCGACTCCTCGGCCGCGGCCGTCCGGCAGGCGCTCGTGGACGAGAACCTCAAGGAGTTCGCCGAAGAGGGCAACGTCTATTTCACGCTGATCCGTCTGGGGGCGATCCATGATTATAATCCCTACCGCTATGTGGACGGGCTGGGACAGTGCGGCATCGACACGTCGCGCCCCAACCAGCTGCTGATGCCCGTGTCGAAGAAGGCGATGAACAAGAACAACAAGATCACGCAGACACAGGGCTGGTCGTAACGGTGTATTGTTTAATGAAAAAAGCTGACTCAGAATGAAAACATTACGAATGCTATATACGGCGGCGCTGCTTTCCGCAGCCATGCTGCTTGCGGGCTGTTATTCGACCGATACCGACGACGACCTGCTTTCGACGGCGACGCTCATCAGCATCTATCCCTCGACGGTCTCGGTCGGCAGCGCCGCCGCGACCCAGAATGTGGTCGTCACGCTCGCCCCGAAGTCGAAGCGGAATCTGGACTGGTCCTGTTCGGTCCAGTCCGCATGGGTGACCGCGGTCCGGGAAAAGGTCCCCGGCGAAAGCACGGGAACCGTTTATGAGGACGCCGTTGTCCTCGCCTTCCTCGAAAATACGGCTTACAAACGTCAGACGACGCTTACGATCACGGCCTCCGACGGCACTGTGCTGGAAGTCCCGGTCGTGCAGAAGGGCATCTATGCCGACGCCTATGTGAAGGCCGCGCCCGAATCGCTGACTTTCATGGCCGAGAATCCGCAGCCCGCTGCCGTTGCGATCGACACCAATATGGACACCTTTGCGGCCGTGTCCGATTCCGACTGGTGTACGGTCGTCGATAACGGCGACGGCACGATAACGGTGACCTGCACCGAATACGGCGACAATACGGCGGACCGCACGGCCGAAATCACCGTCACGGCCGGCACGCCCGACACGAGCGAAGCCCGGACGGTCATTCCCGTCACCCAGCTGCGCAAGGACGTCTACTGCTACCTCTACGGCAGCGGCGTGCCCAAGTACCCGACCCGCGAGAAGTGGGGTCAGATGACCAAACTTTCCGACCGGGTGTATGTGGACAGCGTCTATGTCAAGAACGGACGTTTCTCGGTTTACACGACCGAAGGCGATACCTACCACCTCGACGGCGCCGGCAATCTCTCGGCGGCCGAAACCGACCTGACGGTCGATGTGGCCGGACTGCGGATCGTTACGCTCAACCTGAACGAGAAGACCTATTCGATCGAGCGCATCACGACTCCCAACTGTCTGCCCGACAGTGAAGTGGCGAAATACGCGACCTCGACCTACACGGCCAACGGCCGCACCAAGGTCTGGATGCGCGCGGGTCTCGACTGGAACGGCGGCGAGAATATCGGCGGCATCAAGCTCGGCAGCCGCATGGTCTCCGATGCGAACAACGTCGGCGGCTATACGTCGAACGTCAGCAGCTACGAGACGGTCCGTGTGAGCGATTACGACGAAGTCGAGAGCGGCGGCAAGGCGCAGGGCGAAGTGGAGATGTCCGCCAAATACGGCCGCATCTATACGCTGACCGAGTTCCTGACGGGCACCCCGAAGGCCGCCGTTGAGCTGGCGCGCCTGCTTACGGACTGGCCTGCGGAGTACCGTCCCGGCAGTACGTTCGTCGATGCCGTCGGCAACGATATCCCCGTGAGCAGCGTGAAGTCGCTTGCCTCTGCCGATTTCGAGAATACGCCGAGTCTTTCGATGCAGATTCAGGGCATTTGTCCCTACGGCTGGCATGTAGCCAACGTGCAGGACTTCTACGACATGCTCTGCGCCGCGGCCGCAGCCAAGGGCGTGACGCCGAATCCGCTCAGCGCCATGATCGGAAAGTGGAGCGTGCCCGATGTGCTGCGTTCGGCCGAAGGGTGGAGTGCGGCGCCGACGCGCCACGCGGCCGCCGATGCGTTCGGATTCGACTTCTTCCCGCAGGGCCGCCGGCTGTTCAAGTCCGGGTATCAGTATTATGCTTCCCGCGGCGAGATGTTCATCTGCCATCCGGGCGGTTTGAGCAGCGGCGTCTACCAGTGCTGGCGTATCAATGCGCTGACCAACAATGCCGCGGACCTGACCGTCAGCACCACTTATAATATCGGCGACTGCTCGGCGTCGTTCCGCTGCGTCAAGAATTACGAGAATTTTTAAGGACCGACCGGCTGCGGGGCATACCCGCCCTGCGGCCGGATCTTAACAACGAATCTGAATTATGAAAGTACTGAAACTGCTTCTGCTGTTTGCGATGGGCGCTTCCCTTTCGCTGGCAGGCTGCGACGACGATTACCTGTACCCGGTCGAATATCCCGTGTACGATCCCGACGGCGGTTCGGATAACGGCGGCGGCGATGAAATTCCCGTTCCCGAAAAGGTGAACAACAAGGTCGTCGCCCACCGCGGCGGCTCGGCCGAGGCCGGGACCGCCAAATATCCCGACAACTCGATCGCTTCGCTCAGTTACGCCATCAGTCTGGGGTGTTACGCCTCGGAGTGCGATATTTACTGGACTGCCGACAACAACGTCGTCGTCGCGCATGCCGCCAACGGCTGTTATGTGAACAACCTCAAGCCGTGGGAACACACGCTCGACGAACTGCGTGCCGCGGGCAAGCTCTCCAACGGCGAGCTGCTGCCGACGTTGGAGGAGTTTATCGACGTGGCGCTCCATGCCGGAACGACGCGGCTCTGGCTCGACGTGAAACGGATCGAGGTGGGCGGCGCGACCTCCAACACGGCCGAGTCGGTCAAGGCCTGCTCGCGGGCCTGCGAGATCATCAGGGAGAAGAAGGCCCAGCATTTCTGCGAGTTCATCGTTTCGGGCAATGCCGCCATCTGGGCGGGATGTTATTCCGCGGCCCAGCTGGCCGGCATCAAGGTCGGCTGGATGAGCTACTCGGCGCCTTCGGCCTATAAGTCCTATCTCGATCCGTGGGCGAACCTCGACTACTCGAACTTCTTTGCCGGCGGCGCCGAAGTTTCGAATCCGAAGTACCCGCTGCAGAGCTACCTCGACGCCGGTGTCGCGCTGAGCGTCTACAATGCCGATACGGACCCCGAAATGACCTATGTCCTGAAATATTACCCCAAGATGAAGGCCGTATGTACGAACTATCCCGCCAAACTGCTCGGCAGAATCGGGTCGGAGGGGCTGTAGTGCGTCGCACCCGAATTTTTACGGGAGTCTTTATGACAGAAAGTGAGCCGGACCGTCCGGCTCACTTTCCGTTTTGCACCCGCTCCGGAAGCCGCCGCGCGGAGAGTTTCCATGGTAGGATCTGAGATTTCCCGGACCGCGGATTTCCCGGACTGCGGAATAAAATAATTTGGAAAGTTTGTAATGCCGGGCATTTGTTTTAATTTTGTTCAATCCAAAATTACGACGATGCAACCTCGGAACTTTCTTTTCTCCTTCGGATTCTTGTGGACCGTGCTGGCGTGCACTCTTTTGCCGGGGTGTGCCGACCGTCCGGAGTATTCGCTGCAGACCGAGGCGGCATTGGAACGGCTCGACGCGGAACTCTCCAACAAGCCCCGCTACCAGCAGTGGCGGCAGGAGCAGGCCGACGCGCTGCGCAGCCGGATCGACGACGGACTGCCGCCCTTGGAGCGTGCCGAACGGCTCTTTGCCGTCGCGCAGATTTACGTGACTTTCCACCTCGATTCTTCGGCTTATTATGTCGAACGGCTTTACCGGCTGGCCGAGCGGACCGGGTCGCGGCACGTGCGCCGCTTCGCCCTGCTGGGCGACATCGACGTCTGGCTGGGGCGGGGGCAGGTCAGTCTGGCCGAGGAGCTTTTCCGGAAGATCGATACGGCCGGTATGACGCCCGGCGAATACAGGGCTTGGCATTCGCGCTACAGTTCGGTGGCTTCGCGCCGCTACGACGAAGCCGCGGATTCTCTTCAGAAGAGGGCGTGGGGCGATACGCTTTCCCATATCAGGAAGCTCTCGGTGCCGGGTTGCAGCGACCAGACCCGTACGCGCATGGCCGCCGCGCGGCTCAGCGAAACGGGTCGCTACGACGAGGCTCTGCAGCTGCTCGAACCGCTGACGGCCAAAAACCTGAGCCACCAGAATTTCGCCCTCGTCTACTATTCGATGGCGCATATCGCCAAGGGGCAGGGCGACGAGGACCGGATGCTCTATTATCTGGCCGAGTCCTCCATATCCGACCTGCGCGCCGGCACCCGCTCCTATTCGTCGCTGTACGATCTGGCCCTCGAACTTTTCGACCGCAAGGATTACGACCGGGCGACGGCCTACATGGGTTCGACCTTCGACGACGCGATCCGCTGCAAATCGGTGACGCGGATTCCCAACTCCTCTTCGGCGGTGGTGAAGATCAACGAGGCCGTGATTTCGAATATCGCCCAGCAGCAGAAGCTGATGTCCCGCACGATCTGGCTGGCCGGGATTTTCCTGATCGTGCTGATCGCGATCCTGTGGTTCGTCCTTTGGCAGCACCGCCGTCTGCAAGGCAGTCACGAACAGCTGATCCGGATGAGCGACCTGCTGCGCGAGAAGCACGACGAACTGCTGAAAAAGAACGATCATATCCGCGACATCAACAACGCGCTGGTCGATTCCAACCGCATCAAGGACCGCTATGTCTGCCATTATATCGACCTTTCGGTCCATTATATCAAGCAGATAGACGCCTTCCGCCGCGAAGTGTGCCGCATCGCCAAGACCAAGGGCGCCGACGAAGTCGTGCGGCGTCTCAATTCGTCGCAGGTGATCGACGGCGAGTACCAGAAATTCTACCAGTCGTTCGACAGCTCCTTTCTGGATATCTTCCCCAACTTTATCGGACAGGTCAACGAGCTGCTGCAACCTGAGTTCCGGTTTACGCCGCGCTCCGATTCGTCGCTGACTACCGAGCTGCGCATTCTGGCCGCCATCCGGCTGGGGATTACCGACAGCGGGCATATCGCCTCGCTGCTCAACTGCGCCTCGGCGACGGTCTATACCTACCGCACCAAGCTGCGCAATGCGGCTCTCGACCGTGACAATTTCGAGGAACAGGTCTCGAAAACAGGGTTGTGACATGTCCGGAGTCTATATAATCCGGGGTTTGGGCGTGTTTTTTATTTTTCTGAAAATCAGTTGTATATAGACCGATATAGTTCTATATAGTTCGATATGTACGCTGGAAAACTCATAAAATAAAGGTAACTTTGTCTTGACCGTCCGACGCAGGCCCTAAACGTGTCTGTCCTCCGGACGGCGCCCTTCGCCGCGGCCTGCCGCCGGGCGCGGGACGATGCCGGAGCCGACCCCTCCGGATGAAGGCCGACACCAATATATAAAAGAACCGATAAACCTTAAACTTATGTTATCTCGATCCAATCTTTGCAGCGGACTCGCCCGGACGTGCGGTTTCGCGCTGCTGCTTGCGACGGGCGTTTCGTGCGCGTCGCCCCAGAATGTGCTCACCGAAGCCGAGGCCGCCGACGGCTGGGAGCTGCTGTTCGACGGCAAGACGCTCGACCAGTGGAAAGATTACAACGGCGATTCGCTCACGCAGCCGTGGCACGTCGTGGACGGCTGCATTCAGGCCAACGGCGACGGCAGCGACCTTTCGGGCTACATCGTCACCAAGAAACAGTACGAAAACTTCATCCTCGACTGGGACTGGAAACTCTCCTACGGCGGCAACAGCGGCATGCTCTACCACGTGCTCGAAGATCCCTATTTCAAGGTCCCCTATGTGACGGGTCCCGAATACCAGCTGATCGACAACGACGGCTGGGAGGCCGAGAACGCTCCGACCAAACTTGAGGAGTGGCAGCGGCTGGGCGTGGATTACGCCATGCACCTGCCCGATCCCGATTCGCTGTTCGTCAACCCGCAGGGCGAGTGGAACAACTCGCGCATCGTCTGCGACAACGGCCATGTCGAGCACTGGCTCAACGGACACAAGATCCTCGAATTCGATGCCTACACCGACGACTGGTTCGCCCGCAAGAACAGCGGCAAGTGGGAGACGGCTCCCGAATACGGACTGGCCCGCCGGGGCGTCATCTGCCTGCAGGACCACGGCTATCCGGCCTCGTTCCGCAACCTGAAGATCAAGGAGCTGCCGCGCAAGGCGGGCCGTGAAGTCGAGCTTTTCAACGGAAAAGACCTCACGGGCTGGGAAGCCTACGGCACGGAGAAGTGGTACGTGGACAAGGAGGGCAACCTCGTCTGCGAGAGCGGTCCCGACAAGGAGTACGGCTACCTCGCCACGCGCGAATATTACAACGACTTCGACCTGACGCTCGAATTCAAACAGCTCGCCAACGGCAATTCGGGCGTCTTCTTCCGTTCGTTCGTCGAGCCGCCCGTGAAGGTCCACGGCTGGCAGTGCGAGGTGGCTCCCAAGGGCCACGACACGGCGGGCATTTACGAATCCTACGGCCGCGGATGGCTGGTTCAGATTCCCGACGAGAAGGAGAACATCCTCAAGGAGGGCCAGTGGAATACGCTGCGCCTGCGGGTCGAGGGCGACCGGGTGCAGACGTGGCTCAACGGCGAGGAGATGGTGGACATTACCGACGCCAAGATCGGCGCCGCGCAGGGTCGCATCGCCTTGCAGATCCACGACGGCGGCGGGATCAAGGTGCAGTGGCGCAATTTCCGCCTGACGACTTTATAAACTACTAACATTCCGATAAACATGAGTACCTCCCGTAGAGATTTTCTGAAGACGCTGGGCGGCATGGCGCTGCTGACGATCGTCCCGCGCCAAGTGCTCGGCGGCCCGAAGTTCACCGCTCCGAGCGACCAGCTCACCAAAGGCATCATCGGCGTGGGCGGCATCGGCAAGAGCAGCTACCACTTCACCAGCAACAAGGACTGCCGGCTGGTGGCAGTCTGCGACGTGGACCGCAAACACCTCGAAAGCGCCGTCGCGCTGGGACAGAAGAAGTTCGGCGAGACGCTGGAAGCCTACAGCGACTTCCGCCGCCTGATCACCGACCCCAATATCGACATCGTGCATATCGCCACGCCGCCGCACTGGCACGGCATCATGGCCGTCGAGGCGGCCAAGGCCGGCAAGGATATCTGGTGCGAGAAACCGATGACGCGCACCATCGGCGAAGGCAAGCGCGTAGCTGAAGCCGTCCGGCGCAACAACCGCATCTTCCGCCTGAACACTTGGTTCCGCTTCAAGGATACCTTCTATGGTCTCGGCACGACGGTCGAGCCGCTCAAGAAGCTGATCGACAGCGGCCTGCTGGGCTGGCCGCTCAAGGTGACCATTTCGGGCACCACCGGATTCACGTGGAAGTTCTTCTGGGTGGGCCGGGAAAACCTCGCTCCGGAACCTGTTCCCGCCGAGCTGGATTACGACATGTGGCTCGGACCGGCGCCCTACAAACCCTACAACAAACACCGCGTGCACAGCACCTTCCGCGGCTACTGGGACTATGACGGCGGCGGTCTTACCGACATGGGCCAGCACTACATGGACCCCGTGCAGTACCTGCTGGGCAAGGACGAGACGTCGCCCGTCAAGATCGAGGTGGACGCTCCGCAGCAGCATCCCGACGCCGTGGGCATCTGGCGTAAAATCGTCTATACCTACGACGACGGCTGCCAGATCGTCCTCGAAGGCGAGGGCTTCGAAAGCGAGGGCGACACGCCCTATATCGAAGGTCCGCTGGGCAAGGTCTACAAGGGTTTCCGCTGCACCATTCCCGACGTGATGGAGAAACTGGCCGAGATGCCCGATCCCGAACCGCAGAACACCGATTTTCTGGAGTGCGTGCGCACGCGGCGCAAATTCGCGCTCGACGAGCAGATCGGTCACCGCAGTTCGACGCTCGTGAATCTGGGCGCCTGCGCCCTGCGGCTGAACCGCACCTTGCACTTCGATCCCGACACCCAACTCTTTATCGGCGACGATGCCGCCAACCGACTGATCGACCAGCCGATGCGCGGCCCGTGGCATATTTAGCACCTGTTACCATGAAAAAGATAATCACACGACTGTTTATTCTGGGCGCCCTGATCGCCCTGCTGCCCGCAGGGGTTGCCGCCCAGCAGCTCGACGCCCGGCAGCGCAACGCCGAAACCGTCGTTGCCGACGGTCTGGCCCAGCTTCCGGCCGCCACGCCCGCTGTTTTCAACGAAGTGATGGGCGAACTTGCCGCTACGGGAAGCGCCGGTGCCGAAATGATCGCCGGCATGCTCACTCCCGCCGACAAGGGTAAGAACGCGACGCTCGAATACGCCCTGAACGGCATCACTGCCTATGCGACCGCCCCCGGAAACGAAGCCCTGTGCGCCGATGTCCGCAAGGGACTGGTTCGGGCGATCGAACGCTGCGCCGACAACGCCAACCGCGCTTTCCTCTTCTCGCAGCTGCAGCTCTGCTCTGCGGCGGAGGACGCCGCATGGATACTGCCTTATCTGGACGACTCCTATCTGTCCGACTATGCGATCCGTGCGCTGATCTCTACGCCCGGCACCGAGCCGGTTCTGCTCGCCGAGGCCCGCAAGGAGGGTCTTGCGGCCGAACGGAAACGCGCGCTGGCCTATGCTTTCGCCGAAAAGCGGATGACGCAGGCCGAACCCCTCCTGCTGGGATGGCTCGGCGGCGCCGACGCCCGGACGGCCGAACAGATTTACAATGCGCTGGCCGTCTGCGGTTCGCGCGCTTCGCTCAAACCGCTGGCCGCCGCAGCCGCCGGGGCCGGTTACGGCTGGGATAACACCGGCGCTGCCGATGCCTACCTGCGCCTGCTTGCGAACCTCGTGGCCGCGGGAGACGCCCAGCCGGCCGTGAAAGCCGCCAAGGGCCTGCTCAAGTGCGACCGCCAATACGTGCGCGGTGCGGCTCTCGCGGTGCTTGCCGATGCGCTCGGCACCGAAAAGGCGATGCCTTACGTGCTGGCCGCCGTCAAGGAGGGACCTGCCGAATACCGCTATGCTGCTTTGCAGACGCTCGGCAAGGGCGACGACGAGATCTTTGCGCGGGTTGCTGCCGGCATGCCGCGCTATGACGCCGAAACCCGGACCGCGGTGCTCGCATGGCTGGGTGACTGCGGCGCCGTGTCGCAGAGCGGTGTGATTACGGGCGCCGTGACTTCGTCCGACGACCGGGTCGCACGGGCCGCCATCGAAGCTTCGGGCCGCATCGGCGGCGAGCAGGCGCTCGCGGCGCTGGTCTCGGCGCTCGAAGGTCCTCATGCCGGAGCTGCCGAGAAAGCCCTGCTTGCCTTCAACGGCCGCATCGACCCGATGGTCGAACGACTGCTTGCGCGGGACGACGCCAAGGTGCTCGTTCCGGCCCTCAGGCTGGCCGCCGCGCGCCGCATGACCGTGGCCGCGGACCGCGTCTTCGCACTGCTGGAGACTTCCGACAAGCAGGTGCGCGAAGCCGCCTATGCCGCTCTGCCCTATGTGACCGGACCCGGTCATATGGACCGTCTGGCCGGACTGCTCGATGCCGCCGACGGACAGCATGCGGTGCAAATCCAGACCGCGCTGATCCGCACTTCGGCGCAGCTTCCGGCCGACAAACGCTACGGTGCGATCGAAGGCTATATGCGGGCGTCGAAAATTCCGGCGCGCTATTATCCCGTGCTGGCGCAGACCGGTACCCCCGAAGCCGTCGCCAGCCTGCTGGCCGGATTCCGCGAGGGTGACCGCGAAGCCGCTTTCGCCGCCCTGCTGACGGTCGAAAGCCCTGCGATGACCGACATCCTTTACCGCATCGCCGCCGAAAATCCGGCTCTGGCCGATCGCGCCCTGATGCGTTATGCCGACCTCTGCGCCAAACAGCCCGCGACTCCGGTCCGCCGCTGCCAGCTCTACCGGCAGGGACTCGAACTCAAACCCTCGGCTGCCGTGCGGAACAAACTGCTCGGCTACCTTGCGGGCGTCCATGAAGTGCCCGCCCTGATGCTGGCCGCCGACTACCTCTCCGACCCCGAAACCGCCGGAGCTGCCGCCGCGGCCGTGAAGACGATCGTCGCCAAGAGCGCTCCGATGCCGGGCGGCGAGGCTGTCCGCAGTGCGCTGGAGCAGGCCCGCGAGGTCTACAGGGAACTGGCCAAATCCGACGCCGACGCGGGATACGCCGTCGATGAGATCACCGGACTGCTCGGCAAGATCCCCGCTGCGGGCTTCGCCCTTCTTCCGACTGCGGGTCTCGAAGGATGGACCGCCATGACCGCCGATCCCGCCGGTGAGCGGAAACTTTCGGCCCGCCGGATCGCCGGCCTGCGCAAAGCCGCCGCCGAAGCGATGGCCGCGAACTGGAGCGCGGACGGAAACGCCCTCGTTTTCGCAGGCAAGGCTCCGAGTACGATCGGTACCGAAAAGGAATACGAGAATTTCGAACTCTGGCTCGAATGGCGTTCCGAAGGCGAAGCCGGGCTTGCCGTGCGTTCGATGTCCCAAATCCGGCTGGGCGGAGCGGAAGGCACCGGCCTGAAGACGCTGGGGCAGACCGATACCCCGGCCGCCGCTGCGGACAACGCTCCCGGTACATGGAATACGCTCTACGCCAAGGTCGTCGATGACCGCATCACGCTGATCGAGAACGGGGTGACGCTGGCCGAGAACGTTGTGCTGACGAACCCCTGTGCACCCGGCGAACCGGTCTGCGTACGCGGCCGCATCGAACTGTCGGGTCTGGCGGCTCCTGCCTGCTTCCGCAACCTCTACATCGGCGAACTGCCCTCGACGCCAGTTTTCGAACTTTCGCCCGAAGAGGCGGCGCAGGGCTACGAAGTGCTCTTCGACGGCCGTTCGCTGCACAAATGGACGGGCAACACGGTCAATTACGTTCCGCTGGACGGCACGATCGACGTGACCGCCTCTTACGGCGGATCGGGCAACCTCTATACGGTCAAGGAGTACGGCGATTTCGACCTGCGCTTCGAGTTCCGCTTCCTGCGCAGGGGCGTCAACAACGGCATCGGCATCCGTACGCCGATGGGCGTGGACGCCGCCTATCACGGCATGGAAATCCAGATTCTCGACCACGACGCGCCGATCTACAAGAACCTGCGCATCTACCAGCAGCACGGCTCCGTCTACGGCATCATCCCGGCGCAGGAACACGTCGTGTTCGGCGATCTGGGGACGTGGAATACGATGGAGATACACGCCGTGGGCGACCGCATTACGGTCACGGTCAACGGCCGCGTGATCCTCGACGGCGATATCCGCCAAGCCTGCAAGGGACACAACGTCTCGGAGGACGGCTCGAAGCAGAATCCCTATACCGTGGACGGCAAGAACCATCCCGGACTCTTCAATAAGAAAGGCCATCTCGGTCTGCTGGGCCACGGTGCGGGCATCCAGTTCCGCAACCTGCGCGTGCTGGACCTGAGTGCCGGCCGCCAATAGACGGCGTTGCCCGCCTCCCGTGCGGATGATCCCGCACGGGAGGCGGACTCCGCACGGATGCGGCGCGGGCCGCAATTGTGAAACGCAAAAACTGCAAGACTATGTTTATACCCTGTATGATCGGATACGGCCAGCTGCTGATTATCGTATTCGTCGTGATACTGCTCTTCGGCGGCGCGAAAATCCCCGAACTGATGCGCGGCATGGGCCGCGGCGTGCGGGAGTTCAAGGACGCCATGAATACGGACTATTCGTCCGAAAACAAGAAGCCGAATCCGGCGGATGTCTCCGGAGACAAACCGGCGGATAAATAGTCCGGAGCACGGCGCGAATTCCCCAACGAACCGATATGTCGAAACCCAACGCCGGAACCGAAAGCGCGGAGATGGACTTCTGGTCCCATTTCGCGGCGCTGCGCCCCCATTTGGTGCGTGGTGCCGCCGCTGTCGTCGTGATCGCCGTCGCCGCATTTTTCGCCCGGCACTTCCTGATCGACGTGGTGCTTTTCGGCCCCAAGAGCGCCGGTTTCCCGACCAACCGGCTGCTGCTGGAGACCGGACACGGCCTCGCCGCGCTCTGCGGCTGGATCAATGGTCTGACAGGACTTTCGCTGAGCGTCAATCCCGAAGCGTTCGACGTCTCGAACCTCGATTTCCGGGTTATCAATACCGCCATGGCGGGGCAGTTCAACCTGCACATGAAAATCTCGTTCGTGACGGGTCTCGTGCTGGCCATGCCCTACGTCCTCTGGGAGTTCTGGCGTTTCGTGAAGCCTGCGCTCACGCAGCGCGAAATCGCCGCCACGCACCGCTTCGTATTCTGGGTCTCGGCCTGCTTCTTCACGGGCCTGCTTTTCGGCTATTTCGTCATCGTGCCGCTCTCGGTCAGCTTCTTCATCAATTACGAAGCCAGCGCTTCGATCGTCAACATGATCGACGTCAATCAGTACCTTTCGACCGTCATCGTCGCATCGCTGGCCTCGGCGCTGGTGTTCCAGCTGCCGCTGCTGGTCTACTTCCTGACCCGTATGGGGCTGGTCTCGTCGTCGTTTCTGAAACGCTACCGCCGGCACGCTTTCGTCGGCCTGCTGGTGATCGCCGCGATCATCACGCCGCCCGACATTTTCAGCCTGATTCTGGTTATCATACCTCTTTACTGGCTCTACGAACTTAGCATCCGTCTTTCCTCCCGCATCGAACGCCGCGATGCGGCGGACGGCGGAGCCGTGGCAGCCGCTGTAATTTCCGCAACATCCGATGAAAACTGAAACAACCCTCTCCCGGCCCGTGCGGATCGTCGTGATCGGCGCCGGCAACCGGGCGTATAAATACCTCGAATACGCCCGCCGGAATCCCGAACAGCTCCGGTTGGCCGCGATCGTCGAAGTCAACGACCTGCGCCGCCGCGCCATGGCCGACGCCTTCGGACTTCCCGACAAGTATTGCTACGCCCATTACGACGACTTCTTCGCCGAGAGGCTCGATGCCGACATGGTGCTGATCTCGACCCCCGAAAACGCCCATTTCGACCCGGCCGTGAAGGCTATCGACGCCGGATACCACGTCCTGCTCGAAAAGCCGATCGCCCAGCGTCTCGACGAATGCCGCGAAATCGCCCGGCGCGCCCGCCGGCGCGGCGTGCTGGTCGGCGTCTGCCATGTGCTGCGCTACCATCCCTATTTCGCCAAGATCCGCGAGCTGGTCGCTTCGGGGCGGCTGGGCCACGTCGTTTCGGTCAACCATACCGCTTCGGTCGGACTCGACCGGGCCACCCACAGCTACGTGCGCGGCATCTTCCGGCGCGAGAGCGAAGCCAATCCGATCCTGCTGGCCAAGTGCTGTCACGACATCGACTTCCTGCTGTGGCTGACGGGTTCGCACTGCCGCCGGCTCTCGTCGTTCGGGTCGCTGCGCTGGTTCCGTGCGGAGAACGCTCCCGAAGGCTCCGCCGCGCGGTGTCTCGACTGCCGGATAGAATCCGAATGCCCCTTCTCGGCACGTGACCTCTACTACGTCCGCCGCGACTGGGTCTCGAACTTCGACGTGCCGCCCGGAGCGACGCTCGATGCGACGATTCTGGAGGAGCTGCGCACGGGAATGCTGGGCCGCTGCGTCTATCGTTGCGACAACGACGTGGTCGATCACCAGCTGCTTTCGATGGAGATGGACGACGAGGTGACGATGAGCCTTTCGATGGAGATGTTCACCAACGACGACTTCCGCAAGACCCACATCCGGCTGACGGGCGGCGAGATCGACGGCGACGAACGTACGCTGCGGGTCCGCAGGTTCCGCGGCGGGGATGCCGAGACCTATGATTTCTCGGACATCGCCGGACAGCCCTTCCACGCCGGGGCCGACCTGCAGCTGATCGGCGATTTCATCCGCGCGCTCCGCGACCCCTCGCGGCCGTTCCTCACCACGATCGACGATTCGATCGAGAGCCACCGCATCTGCTACGCCGCCGAACGCAGCCGCCGGACGGGGGAGACGATCCGGATGGATGCCGCCGAATGATTTGCTTCGAGAAGACCGGAATTCCGGTCTTCTCCCGTTTTAGCATTAACTTTGCTACCTTTGTCCGAAACATCTCCGCCATGCAAACCCTTTTCTTCTGGATCGACTCGGTCAATATTGTGCTCTGGTCTTATCTGCTGGTCGCCCTGCTGTTAGGCTGCGCCGTATGGTTCACCGTGCGTACGCGCGGCGTGCAGTTCCGCATGCTGCGCGAGATGCTCCGCGTGCTGGGGGAGTCGGCGGGCGGCGGACGGCGGGGCGAGCGGCATGTCTCGTCGTTTCAGGCCTTCGCCGTCTCGCTGGCGAGCCGCGTCGGTACGGGCAATCTTGCGGGCGTCGCCACGGCGATCGCCGTCGGCGGTCCGGGAGCCGTCTTCTGGATGTGGATCATCGCCCTGCTGGGAGCTTCGAGCGCCTTCGTCGAATCGACCCTCGCCCAGCTCTACAAACGCCGCGGCAGGGATTCCTATATCGGCGGTCCGGCCTATTATATGGAACGGGGACTGGGCCGGCGCTGGATGGGCGTGGTCTTCGCCGTACTGATCTCCGTCACGTTCGGCTTCGCCTTCAATTCGGTGCAGAGCAACACGATCTGCGCCGCATGGGAGGGCGCTTTCGGCTTCGACCACCATTGGGTCGGCATCGCCCTGACGCTGCTGACGCTGGGTGTTATCTTCGGCGGCATCCACCGCATCGCCCGCGTGAGCGGGGTGGTGGTCCCGGTCATGGCGCTGGGGTATATCGCCCTTGCGCTGGGCGTGGTGCTGGTCAATTTCCGGCGGCTGCCCGAAGTCGTGGAGCTGATCGTCGCCAACGCTTTCGGCTGGGAGCAGGCGATGGGCGGCGGCGTGGGAGCCGCGCTGATGCAGGGCATCAAGCGGGGGCTGTTCAGCAACGAGGCGGGCATGGGTTCCGCGCCCAATGTCGCCGCCACGGCCCATGTCTCGCATCCCGTCAAGCAGGGGCTGATCCAGACCCTTGGGGTCTTCACCGATACGCTCGTAATCTGCACCTGCACGGCTTTTATCATCCTTTTCGGCGGCGTCCCCGACGCATCGCTGTCGGGCATCCGGCTTACGCAGGCCGCGCTGGTCAGCGAAATCGGCCCCGTCGGCAGTGTCTTCGTCGCCGTGGCGATCTTCCTCTTCGCTTTCAGCAGTATCATCGGCAACTACTATTACGGCGAAGCCAATATCCGCTTCATCACCCGCCGTCCGGGCGCACTGACCCTCTACCGGCTGCTGGTCGGGGCGATGGTGCTGTTCGGGGCCCTTGCCACGCTCGATCTGGCGTGGAGCCTTGCCGACATTACGATGGCGCTGATGACCCTCTTCAACCTCGCCGCTATCCTGCTGCTGGGGCGTCAGGCTTTCCTGCTGCTGGCCGATTACGTCGCCCAGAAGCGGCAGGGCATCAAAAATCCGGTCTACACGCGTGACCGGATTCCTGAGTTGAAAGACAAGGCGGAGTGCTGGTAGCAATTCGGCAGGCCGCCGCCGAAGTCGGCCGGGGGCGTCAGTTCACCACCACATTCGCGAAATATTCGCGCAGCAGCGCCGCCGCGCGGTCCAGCTGTTCCGGCGTATTCTCCCTGACGTCCGAGAGCTTGTACTCCTTTCCCATCGCTTCGTATTTGTGAACTCCGAGCGTGTGGTAGGGCAGCAGCTCGACCCGTTCGATCTGTTTGTAGCCGCCGAGCCGCCCGCCCAGCGTGCGGATGTCGGCTTCGGCGTCGCTGTAGCCCGGCACCAGCACGTAGCGGAGCCAGAAGGGTTTGCCGTGCTCTTCGAGCCATGCCGCCGTGCGCAGGGTCCGGGCGTTGTCGCGCCCGGTGAGCGCGAGGTGGCGTTCGGGATCGGCCTGCTTCACGTCGAGCAGGATCAGGTCCGCCAGCCCCAGCAGCTCTTCGACCGCCGGATTCCAGATGCTGCCGTTCGTGTCGATGCAGACGTGGATGCCCGCTTCCCGGAGCCTGCGCACCAGTGGCGCCAGCGCCGCGGCCTGAAACGTCGGTTCGCCGCCCGAAAAGGTCACGCCGCCCCGCCGTCCGTAAAAGGGCTTCTGGTCCACGGCCATGCGGAGTATCTCGTCCGGGGACGTGGGCGTGCCGCCGCAGGCGTCGATCGTGTCGGGATTGGCGCAGTAGAGACAGCGGAAATTGCATCCCTGCAGGAAAACGACGAGCCGGAGTCCCGGCCCGTCGAATGTTCCCATTGATTCGTAGGAGTGTACCTTTATCATCTTACATCCGCTCGTGGAAACTGCGGCTGATGACCTCCAGCTGGTGTTCGCGGCTCAGCTTGGTGAAGTTCACGGCATAGCCCGATACGCGGATCGTCAGCTGCGGATAGTTTTCGGGGTGCTCCATGGGCCCAGCGATTTGGGGACGATCGAAAAGGTGTTCGAGATGCCGTCCTGCGAGTCGCGGTAGCGGAGCTTGGCCACCGAGGCCAGCGAAGCGATCGCGCCGCTCTTGTCGCGTCCGTGCATCGGGTTGGCGCCCGGAGCGAAAGCCACGCCTTTGGCGCGTCCGTCGGGCGTCGCGCCGGTCTTCTTGCCGTACATCACGTTCGAGGTGATGGTCAGCAGCGAGAGGGTCGGACGGGCGTTCTTGTAGACGGGCAGCTTCTTCAGCTCCTCGCTGAAATAGTACACGAGGTCCACGCCCAAGTGGTCCACCCGGTCGTCGTTGTTGCCGAAGCAGGGGAATTCACCCTCGATGTCGAATCCGTCGGTGAGCCCCTGCTCGTTGCGGCGCGCCGTCACCTTGGCGTATTTGATGGCCGAGAGCGAGTCGAGGGCGATCGAGAGACCGGCCACGCCGTAGGCGAGGTTGATGCGCGGGTCGGTGTCCACCAGCGCCATCTGGGCCTTCTCGTAATAGTATTTGTCGTGCATGTAGTGGATGATGTTCATGGCCTCGTTGTAGACGCGGGCGATCTCTTTGAGCACCATCTTGTAGTTGCGCATCACCTCTTCGAAGCGCAGCGGACCCTCGGTGAGCGCCGGAATGCCTTTGACCATCAGCGTGCCGGTATTCTCGCAGCGGCCGCCGTTCAGAGCCAGCAGCAGGGCCTTGGCCAAGTTGCAGCGGGCGCCGAAGAACTGGATCTGACGGCCGATGTCCTGATACGACACGCAGCAGGCGATGC
>ENA-UEYG01000756-UEYG01000756.1-human-gut-metagenome-genome-assembly--contig:-NODE-756-length-24712-cov-5.625614_pt1 | contig 24712 bp, 21 predicted proteins | sample MGYA00242933_ERZ507934 | MGnify/ENA primary metagenome ERZ507934 (study PRJEB26167, sample SAMN06115527) | human gut metagenome | host: Homo sapiens | place: China:Zejiang | collected 2015-11-10... | reverse complement strand
AAAAAGCCGCCGAGGGCCTGCCCCGTTGCGGCGACGCCCCCGCCTTTGCCGCCGCCTGCCTTGCGGCCCTGGATGTGCGCGTCCGCAGTGAGCCCCACGCCCTGGAGCGCATCCCCACCCAGGGTCCGCTGCTCCTCTACGCCAACCATCCCACAGGCGCGCTGGAAGGTCTGGTCCTGCTGGCCCGCTGTGGCCGTCTGCGTCCGGACCTGAAGATTCTGACCACCGCCACCCTCGCCAGTCTGCCCCAACTGGCCCCCCTGGCGCCGCGTCTGCTGCCCCTGGACCTTTCCCCAGGGGCGGCCGGCGCGGCCAATGCCGCCGTACTGCGCGCCGCCCTGCGCCATTTACGGCGGGGCGGTGCGCTGGGCATCTTTCCCGCCGGGAAGGTGGCCCGCTGGTCGCCCGGCGCGGGTGTGCGTGAACAGCCCTGGTCCCGTCTTCTGGGTCTGCTGGCCGCCTGCCCTGGCACGCACTGCCTGCCTCTGCGGTTCACTGCCCGCGTCAGTCCCGCCTTTCTGCTCGCCACCCAGTTCAGCGAAGCCTTGGGCACGGCCCTTTTGCCGCACGTTCTGGAGCGCCAGCGCGGCAGTCTGGTCCACATGCGTGTGGGCCGGCCGTATAAAGCCGAATCCCTGCGCACCCTTAGCCACGCCCAACGCACCCTCTGTCTGCGTCTGTTACAGGAGTCTCTTGTCCCCGCGCCAGTGGCCCGCGAGCGTGCCGTATCTCCGGCCCCTTTGGCCGCGCCCGTTGTTCAGGAGGATTTTATGGCCGCGCTGGCGGCCCTGCCCCAGGACCGCGTGCTGGCCCGCGAAGGCCGCTACAGCGTCTATCTGCTCCTCGGAGCGGAATCCCCCGTACTTCTTGATGAACTGACCATGCGCCGCGAAGAAGCCTTCCGCGCTTTGGGGGAAGGCAGCGGCAAGGCCCGCGATACCGACCGCTACGATGCCGCCTACGCCCATCTAGTGTTGGTGGATGAAGAGGCGCAGGCCTTGGCCGGGGCCTACCGCGCCTGCCTGGTCCGGTCCGACGCGGCCCACAGCTATAGCGCCAAAAATCTCTATACCGCTGCGTTGTTCCGGTATAATCCGGAATTTTTCCGCCACTGCGGCAATGCTCTGGAGCTGGGCCGCGCCTTTATCCGCGCCGCCTACCAGCGCGACTACGCTCCCTTGCTCCTGCTTTGGAAGGGCATAGGGCAACTGGCCCTGCGCAGCGGTGCGCGCACCCTCTTTGGTCCCGCCAGCATGGGGCTGGACTACAAGCCTCAAAGCGTGGATCTGCTCTGCAACTATCTGCGCCGCAACCATTGGCACGCGCCCCTGGCAACCCTGGTGCGCGGGCGCAAACCCCGGCGGCCCGCCGTGGATACCCCCTTTGTGCGCCAAATGGCCTATGCCGACATCAATGCCCTTGTCCGGCACATGGAAAACGGCCGCAACCTGCCCATCCTCTTCAAACACTACCTGCAACTGGGCGGACGCATTGTCGCTTTCCACCAGGATGCCGCCTTCGGCACCCTCGACGCCCTCCTGGTGGTGGACCTGCGCACTGCCCCAGAGCGCTTCCTGCGCCGTTACCTCGGCGACGAGGGCTTCCAGCGCCTGCGCGATGGCATCGTGTACGAGAAATGATGGTGGGGGGAAGGGGGACTTTTGTGAACAAAAGTCCCCCTTCCCCCCACACCCCCCCAACCCTTCAAAAAAACTTTTTTATTTAGGGTAGGCAACAGGCGTCCCCTGATTTTTTTGTGCATCGGCCAAATGTCGTGGAGGCGTCACGGCCTCGCCTCGCGTGCCCTGCATGTCCTCCTCAGATACTGTGGCAATCAGTTCAGGGGCATTCCAATGTTGCAATGCCCTGGCTGCTGGCTGGTCAACCCGGCTGCGTAGAGATTCCCCCAGCATAGTAAAAAGCCCCATGCACGAGATGCGTGGGGCTTTTTACTATGCTGGGGCCAGTAAAGAATTATGACCGGTAGTCCGAGTTGAGCGTCACATATTCGTGCCCAAGATCCGAAGCCTGGAGGGTATAGGAGCCGGGACCGTCGCCCAGGGATATTTCCACGGGGATGTCCTTGGCCTTGAGGCGTTCGGCCAGGAGGTCTTCTTTATCGTCGTTAACGGGGCGTCCCTGGCGGAAGCGTTCCACACCGCAGAGCGTCAGGCCCACCTGAGTGGGGTCAAAGGACGCGCCGCTGTAGCCCACGGCAGTGACAATGCGGCCCCAATTGGCGTCGCCTCCGTAAATGGCGGTTTTGACCAGTTGGGAATGCCCCACGCTGCGGGCCACCAGGGCGGCGTCGGCCTCGCTGGCCGCGCCGGTGACGGTAATGTGGATGACCTTGCTGGCACCTTCGCCGTCCATGACCAGCATGTGGGAAACCGTGCCGAGAATGGCGGTGAGGGCCTCCTCCAGTTGGGCCAGGTCGCGGGCGGAGCGGACGGCCACGCCGGAGGCCCCGTTGGCCAGGCCCAGAATGGTGTCGTTGGTGGAGGTGTCGCCGTCCACGCTTACGCGGTTGAAAGTCTGTTCCACGGCGCGGTGGAACATGGCCTGCCAGGGTCCGCGCTCCACATCCGCGTCAGTGAGGGCCACGCAGAGCATGGTGGCCATGTTGGGGCAGATCATGCCCGCGCCCTTGGCCATGACGGTGAGGCGCACCGTGCCGCCTTCCATCTGGAGTTCGCGGCTGGAAAATTTGGGAAAGGCGTCCGTGGTCATGAAGGCGCGGGTAAAGCCTTCGGCATCGCGGCTGCCCAGGCTTTTGACCAGGAGGGGAACGGCGTCGAGCCAGAGGTCCATTTTGAGGTGCGCGCCCACGACGCCGGTGGAAAGGGGCAGGATTTCTTCCACCTTAAGGCCCGTAAGCCCGGCCACCATAGCCTGGGTGGCACGGCAGTTGGCCAGGCCTTCTTCGCCGGTGCAGGCGTTGGCCTGCCCGGAGTTGGCCAGCACGGCGCGGGCCGTGCCGCCTTGGGCCAGAATTTCCTGGCAGACCAGCACAGGGGCGGCCTTGAAGACGTTTTGGGTAAACATGCCCGCCAGGGCGGCGGGGCGGTCAGACACGATGAGGCCCAGATCGTCGCGGTTCTGGGCCTTGAATCCGGCAGCCGCGGCGCCGGCCTTGAAGCCTTTGGGCAGATCGTCCTGCATGGCCGTCTCCTGTATCTGGCGGCGGGCAGCGGGCGATGTCGGCGCGGCATGCTCCGGATGCGGCCCCCAGGGGGAAGAAAAGTTTGAGAGAAGGGGTATGGATAGGGGGGACTTTTTTGCAAAAGCCCCCCCCCGTATCGTTCAATCAGCCTAATGCCGCGTTGCCGTTAGGCGGTGCGGTTTTTCTGGATTTCGTCGGCTAGGGCCTGGGGCACGCGTTCATAGTGGTCAAACTGCATGGTGAAGGTGGCGCGGCCCTGGGTGCGGGAGCGCAGATCCGTGGCGTAGCCGAACATGGAAGCCAGGGGCACCTGCGCGCGAATGCTCTGCGCGCCGCCGGCGCGGGCTTCCATATTCTGGACGCGGCCGCGGCGGCCGTTGAGGTCGCCCATGACGTCGCCCAGGTATTCCTCAGGGGTGACCACTTCCACGTCCATGATGGGCTCCAGCAGCACGGGGCCGGCTTTTTTCATGGCGTCCTTGATGGCCATGGAACCGGCCACATAGAAGGCCTGCTCGGAGGAGTCCACCTCGTGGTAGGAGCCGAAGACCAGGTTGACCTTCACATCCACCACGGGGAAGCCCGCCAGCACGCCGGACTTGAGGGCGTCCCGCATGCCTTTGTCCACAGCCGGGATGTATTCTTTGGGAATGACGCCGCCGGAGATGGAGTTGACGAATTCGTAGCCCTTGGTGGGGTTGGGCTCCACCTCAATGACCACATGGCCGTACTGGCCGCGGCCACCCGACTGCTTGGCGTACTTGAGGTCGGTCTTGGAGGGCTTGGAGATGGTCTCGCGGTAGGCCACCTGGGGCTTGCCCACATTGGCGTTGACGTTGAACTCGCGGGTGAGGCGGTCCACGATGATTTCCAGGTGCAGTTCGCCCATGCCGGCGATGAGGGTCTGGTTGGTTTCCTCGTCGCCCTTGACGCGGAAGGAGGGATCTTCCTTGGCCAGCTTGTTGAGCGCGGCGGAAAGGGCGTCGCGGTCGGCCTTGGTTTTGGGCTCAATGGCCACTTCAATGACCGGTTCGGGGATGTTCAGCGATTCCAGAATAACGGGGCGCTTTTCATCACAGAGGGTGTCGCCGGTGGAGACGTTTTTGAGGCCCACCAGGGCCACAATATCGCCGGCGCCGGCCCACTTGATGTCCTCGCGCTTGTTGGCGTGCATCTTGAGGATGCGGCCGATGCGCTCCCGCTTGCCGGTATTGGCGTTGTACACGGTCATGCCCGATTCCAGAAAGCCGGAATAGATGCGGAAGAAGGAAAGGTGGCCGATGAAGGGGTCGGAAAAGAGCTTGAAAAGCAAACCGGCCAGGGGTTCCTTGTCGTCGCAGTGGCATTCGATGAGCTGGTCTTCCTTGTCGGGCACATGGCCGGTCATGGGCGGAATATCCACGGGCGAGGGCAGATAGTCCACCACGGAATCCAGCAGGGGCTGTACGCCCATGTTGCGGAAGGCCGAACCGCAAAGCACGGGCACAATGTTGCGCGCCACAGTGGCTTTGCGGATGCAGGAGACGATTTCTTCTTCCGTAAGGGTTTCGCCGCTGAGGTACTTATCCAGCAGCACTTCGTCCTCTTCGGCCACGGCTTCCAGCATTTCGTGGTGCTTTTCGTCAAACAGGTCCTTCATGTCGGCGGGGATGTCTTCCACGCTGAACTGCGCACCCTTGGTGGTTTTGTCAAAGCGGATGGCATGGCCGCGCACCAGGTCCACCACGCCTTCAAATTTGTCTTCAGAGCCGATGGGCAGCTGCAGGGGCACGGCCTTGGCGCCCAGGCGGTCGTGGATCATCTGCACGCAACGGAAGAAATCGGCGCCGATGCGGTCCATCTTGTTGACAAAGCAGATGCGGGGCACATGGTAGCGGTCGGCCTGACGCCACACGGTTTCAGACTGCGGCTCCACGCCTGCCACGGCGTCAAAGACGCAGACGGCGCCGTCCAGGACGCGCAGGGAGCGCTCCACCTCAATGGTGAAGTCCACGTGTCCGGGGGTGTCGATGATGTTGATGCGGCAGTCTTTCCAGAAGCAGGTGGTGGCGGCGGAAGTAATGGTGATGCCGCGCTCCTGTTCCTGCTCCATCCAGTCCATGGTGGATGCGCCGTCGTGCGTTTCGCCGATCTTGTGGTTGACGCCGGTGTAAAAAAGGATGCGCTCGGTGGTCGTGGTTTTGCCGGCGTCAATATGGGCCATAATGCCGATATTGCGCTGTTTGTCTACAGGAACAGTGCGGGACACGGTGTTTCCTCCATACTGCGGATGCGGTGAGGTCCAAAACCGACGCCGCTTCCTTGCGGATGCGGCGTCGGACGGGATCTGCGGACGAGTTGGCGGGCCTCCTACCAGCGGTAGTGAGAGAAGGCCTTGTTGGCGTCGGCCATGCGGTGGGTGTCTTCACGCTTTTTCACCGCGCCGCCGCGGCCGTTATAAGCATCCAGCAGCTCGGCGGAGAGCTTGGCGGTCATGCCTTTTTCACCGCGCGAACGGGCGTAGTTGATGAGCCAGCGGATGGACAAAGAGATCTGGCGTTCCGGGCGCACTTCCATGGGCACCTGGTAGGTGGCGCCGCCCACGCGGCGGGCCTTCACTTCCATGTGGGGCTTTACGTTGTCCAGGGCCTTTTCAAAGGCGCGCATGGGGTCTTCACCGGTCTTTTCGGCCAGATGCTCCAGCGAGCTGTAGAAAATCTTTTCAGCGGCGCCCTTTTTGCCGCTGTACATGAGCCGGTTCACAAATTTGGTGACCATACGGCTGGAATACAGCGGATCGGGCAGCACTTCCCTCTTGGGAACAGGACCTTTACGGGGCATGGGGTTTCTCCTTCATGCTTGGCTGCGGCGTCACCAACCCCGCGCCGCGCCGGCGCGCCGCTTTCGCGGGCTGCCAGGCGCGCCGCATGGCGCACGCCGGATAAAATGCACTACTTGGGCCGTTTGGCGCCGTACTTGGAACGACTCTTGCGACGATCCGCCACACCGGAGGTGTCCAGGGTGCCGCGCACAATGTGGTAACGCACGCCGGGCAAGTCTTTGACACGGCCGCCGCGGATGATAACCACGGAGTGTTCCTGCAGGTTATGGCCTTCGCCGGGGATGTAGGCCGTCACTTCAATGCCGTTGGTCAGGCGCACACGGGCGACCTTACGCAGGGCCGAGTTAGGCTTTTTAGGGGTGGTGGTGTACACGCGGGTGCACACGCCGCGGCGCTGCGGGCAGGCCTGCAGGGCCGGGGTCTTTCTGTGCTTGACCACCGCCTTCCGCTCAATGCGGATAAGCTGGTTAATAGTGGGCATGCTTCCCTCCATGGGAATGGTTTGAGCGTATGATAACGCCTTTAAGAGGACAGGACATAGCCTGTCGCGCCGTCGCTGTCAATGGCAATTGTGCGCGACAGGGGCGGGATTCCGGCTTCAACGACAAATTTTGTCAGCGATTTTTTACAGATCTGTTTCAGCGCGGCACCGAAGCCGAAAAAAAATTGATGACCAGCACGCCCGCGATGATCAGCCCCAGGCCCAGGCAGGCGGCCAGGTCGAGCTTTTGACCAAACAGAAAAAGCCCCACCAGAGAAACCAGCACAATGCCCACGCCGCTCCAGATGCCATAAGAAATGCCCATGGGCACCACCTTGAGCACCTGCGCCAGCAGCCAGAGCGAGGCCGTATAGCCCAGCCCAGCGGCCAGGGTAGGGAGCAGGCGGGTCATGCCGGCGGACTGCTTGAGGCAGGCTGTGGCGGCCACTTCCAGAAGAATGGCCGCGCCCAGTTGGCAATAGGCGGTGACGGCGGGGCTCATACGACGGCTTCTTTGGGGACGGTCCGTTTTCGTTCAGGGCAGACCTGGCGCGCCCCCTGCGGGAAAAAATTTTTTGAAGCATGGAGCGTGGGAGGAAGGAAACGTCTGTTCGCCACAGGTTCCTTCCCCCCACAAGAACCTTTTCCCTAGCCTTCGGCCAGGGCTTCGGCAAAGCGGGCGCGCAGGGCCTGCATCTTGCTTTTGGCGTCCAGCAGGCGGTCGGCGTTCTGGCGTTCCCGTTCCACCACGGCGGCGGGGGCGCGGCTGACGAAACTTTCGTTGCTCAATTTTTTGTTGGTGGTTACCAGATCTTTTTCCAGCTTGGCCAGTTCTTTGTCCAGTCGGGCCAGTTCGCCGTTGAGGTCCACCGCGCCTTTAAGGGGCACGATGACCTGGCAGCCTTCCACCACGGCCGAGGCCGAGGCTTTGGGGGCGTGGGCGGCGGCGTCCACGGTAAGGCCTTCCAGCCGGGCCAGGGTCAGCAGACATTGGCGGTTGTTTTCCAGCAGTGCGGCCTGGGCGGCGTCCACGGGGTGAAGCAGCAGGCTGACCTTGTGGCCGGGGCTGATGCCCAGCTCTGCCTTGATGGTGCGCACGGCGACAATAATGCTCTGGAGGCATTCCATGCGCCGGGCTTCGTCGGGCCGCAGACAGGCAGGTCTGGGGGCGGGCCAGAGCTCTGTGGCCAGATCCGTGGCGCTTTGCCCCAGGGGCTGGGGCAGGGCCGTCCAGATTTCGGCGGTCACAAAAGGCATGATGGGGTGCAGCAGCACCAGAATTTCGCGCAGGGCGAGCCAGAGCACATATTGGGCATGGGCCTTGCGCGCCGCGTCTTCGCTCTGCATATCCGGTTTGATGAGTTCCAGATACCAGTCGCAGAATTCGTTCCACAGGAATTTGTAGCCCAGTTGTGCGGCGTCGTTGAAGCGATATTCCGCAAAGGCCCGGTCCATTTCGTCTTTGACGGTCTCCAGACGGTGGAGCAACCACTGGTGGTGCAGGCCCGGCACGCTTTCCGGGGCCACGGGAGCCGGGGCGGTTTCCGGCAGATTCATGAGGGCGAAGCGGGCCGCATTCCAGAGTTTGTTGACAAAGTGGCGGTAGCCTTCAATGCGTTCTTCGGCGAGGCGGATATCCCGTCCCATGGCCGCAAAGGCCGTGAGGGTGAAGCGCAGGGCGTCGCAGCCGTATTTGTCGATCATCTCCAGAGGATTAATGACGTTGCCCGTGGATTTGGACATTTTGCGGCCTGTGGCGTCGCGCACCAGGGCGTGCAGGTAGACGTGGGCAAAGGGCGGTTTGCCCATGAAGTGGAGGCCCATCATCATCATGCGGGCCACCCAGAAGAAGAGGATGTCGAAACCCGTGACCAGTACGGACGTGGGGTACCAGCGCTGCAGTTCTTTGGTGTCCTGCGGCCAGCCCATAGTAGAAAAGGGCCAGAGCGCGGAGGAGAACCAGGTGTCCAGCACGTCTTCTTCCTGGCTCAGATTGGTTGCGCCGCATTTGGGGCAGATGGAGGGGGCTTCTTCGGCCACCACCAGCTCGCCGCAGGCGTCACAGGTCCAGGCCGGGATGCGGTGTCCCCACCAGATCTGACGGCTGATGCACCAGTCGCGGATGTTGTCCAGCCAGTGGTAGTAAGTCTTGAGCCAGGTTTCGGGGAAAATCTGCGTGAGCTCCGGCACGGCCTTGCGGGCGGCCGGGGCCAGTTTGGTGGCGGCCACGAACCATTGCCTGGAAACGTGCGGCTCCACCACTGTATGGCAACGGTAGCAGTGGCCCACGGCGTGCTCCAGCTCCTCCACGCCTTCCAGCTGCCCGGCGGCTTCTATGTCGGCCACGATATTTTCGCGGCATTGGGCCTTGGTCAGCCCGGCATAGGGGCCGGCTTCGGCCTTCATGACGCCGTTTTCGTCAATAACCTGCAGAAAGTCCAGGTTGTGGGTCTTGCCCAGCATCCAGTCGTTGTGGTCATGGCAGGGTGTCACTTTGAGCGCACCGGTGCCGAACTCCCGGTCCACATAGGCATCGGCGATGATGGGGATCGCGCGCCCCAGCACGGGCACCAGGGCTGTTTTGCCCACCAGCCCGGCGTAGCGTTCGTCCTCGGGGTGGACGCAGATGGCTGTGTCGCCGGGGATGGTTTCCGGCCTGGTAGTGGCGATGGTTATAGCGCCGGAGCCGTCCGCCAGGCGGTAGCGCACCTTCCAGAGCTTGCCGCGCTCCTGTTCGTGCTCCACCTCGTCGTCGGCCAGGGCCGTGTGGCAGCGGGAGCACCAATTGATAATGTAGTCGCCCCGGTAGATGAGCCCTTCGTTGTACAATTGCACAAAGACCTTGCGCACGGCGGCGGAAAGGCCTTCGTCCATGGTAAAGCGCAGGCGCGTCCAGTCCACGGAAGCACCCATGGCGCTGATTTGCTCCAGGATGCGGTGGCCGTAGTCGGCCCGCCAGGCCCAGACGCGCTCCACAAAGGCTTCCCGCCCCAGATCCTGGCGGGTTTTACCTTCTTTAGCCAAGGCGCGCTCCACCACGTTTTGTGTGGCAATGCCCGCGTGGTCCGTGCCCGGCACCCAGAGCACGTTTTTGCCCTTTTGCCGGGCGTGACGGCAGAGCACGTCAATAAGCGTGAGGTTGAGGGCGTGGCCCATGTGCAGCGCGCCCGTGACGTTGGGCGGCGGAATGACGATGGAGTACGCCTCGCCCGGCGCGTCGGGGTCGGGCGTAAAGGTTTTGTTTTCTTCCCAGTGTTTGCGCCACCGGGCTTCCACGCCGTGGGGCTCGTAGCCCTTGGGGAGCGTATCCGCCATCTTGCATTCTCCGTAAAAGGCGGCAATAGTGTGGCAATGCCAGCCGTTGCACCGATTCATATTTTGTGGGACAGCGCCCACATCTGGGGGCTCATGGCCTGGCGCGCTGTGCGCGCCCTGGGCCTGCCCTGCCGCCTGGTCAAGGGACAAGAAATAGCCGAAGGCGCGTTTTTACGCAAGCCGGGGCCCGGCGAGGCTGCCTTGCTGCTGGTTCCCGGCGGCAACGCCCGGCTCAAGGCCCAGGCCCTGGGGCCGGACGGACTGGAGACCGTGCGCCGCTGGGTGGCCCAGGGCGGGCGCTATCTGGGTTTTTGCGGCGGGGCCGGGCTGGCCCTGCGCCACGAGAACGCCGCTGCCGGCCTGAACCTCTGCCCCTGGATGCGTGCTGCCTACCCGCAGCGTTTGCACCACCTTATTTCCGGGCATGTACGGGTACGCCTGCGGGCGGACGACCCCCGCGTACCACCGGAGCTGACGGCCGGTCAGGCGGCAGATGCCGCCCTGCCCGTGTGGTGGCCGGGGCGGTTTGCGCCGGAGGCGGGGGAAGACGTGCGCGTGCTGGCGGCCTACGACGCGCCGGGCGAAGACTTCTGGCTGGCGGATCTGCCTTTGCGACGTATTCCGGCGCAGGTTTTTGAAACCTGGCAGGCGCTGTACGGGGTCAATCTTTCAGCGGATTTTCTGGCAGGGCAACCGTTGGTGGTGGGCGGCGCGTATGGTGCGGGCGGCTACATTCTAAGCTATTCGCACCTGGAAACGCCGCGCAGCCCGGCGGCCAACGCCTGGCTGGCGCATTTGCTGCGTATGGCGGGTTACGCCCCGCAAAAGGCCTTGGTGCCCCTGTGGCAGCTGCGCGCGCCCTGCGCGGCCTGGCCGGCGGAAAGCGGCGCGCCCTTGTTGCGTGCCCTGAACCATGTGCGCGGCCTGCTGGACCTGGCCGTAGAACACCATCTGTTTTTCGCCCGCACCCACTGGCTGTGGGGTTGGCGAGCCGGACAGCCGGGCGCGGCCTGCAACAACTTGCACGCGGCCCTGTGCACGGCCGCGGGCCTGCCGCCTTCGGCGGCGGCGCTGGCTTACTGGCGCGAGGCCGGGCCGCGTTTTACCGCGCTGGAAGACCTTTTTACCGCCGGAGCTGAAGGCTATTTTCTGGCCTGCCGTCTGGCCGACACCCTGGCCTCCACCCTGCCCGAAGCCGTGGGCAGACGCGGACTGGAGCACCAGCGCGAGGCGCTTTTCGGCCACCCCATGAACGGCGGCGGTCTGTTGGAAGAGTTGCTGACCATAGCCGAAGAGCTGACGTATCTTTCGCAGGGCGGCATTCCCTGTGGCATATAATTATCCGGGGCGGCGAGGCGCGCGCAGCCTCGCCCTTGGCCCTCTACACAAATACAAACAGATGCAGTTGTTGGAGGCGAACGCCGTTCGCGCCCCATTCTCCTGGGGCAGGGGGACCAGCCCCCCGCCCGTTGCGCAAGCGGCTACACACTCAACCCCATCTTGATGACGGACTGCATGCCACCGGAGGCGTTCACCAGTTCCTTCACGCCGCTGCGGGCGAGGATGAGCAGGCTGTCGTAGGCGCGCAGGCCCGTGTTGCAGATAATGGCCACGGGGCGGTCTTTGGGCACCTCATTGGCGCGGGCGGCGATTTCCTCCAGAGGGATGGCGTGCCAATCGGGGTGTTTTTCCTGCACGGCGCGGCCGGCGGCTGCCGGGCGGGCGTCAATGAAGAAGACGTTGTTCTTATCTCGATTTTTCCAAAGCTCCATGAAGGTGTCACCCGTGATGGGCGTAAAGCGGCCGTCCAGGGCGTTGTCCGCCACGTTGGCCACGGCGTTGACCACGTCCATGGCCGAGGCAAAGGGCGGGGCGTAGGCCACTTCCAGGTTGGAGATGTCGTCCACTGTGGGCTTGCTGTACTGCAGGGCGGCGGCCACGGCGTCGATGCGGGCCTTGAGGGAATCGGGGTCGGCGCAGGCCCCCTGCAGGCCCAGCACGCGGCGGGAGGGCTTATCCACCACCAGTTCCAGGGTCATCATGGATTTTTCAGGGTAGAAGTGGGCGTGATCCAGCTGCTCCACGCCCACACTCAGAGCGTCGTAGCCTTCTTTGCGGGCGCGCTCCACGGTAAGACCCACGCCGCAGAAGGCCATGTCAAAGAGTTTGACGGCCCAGGAGCCCACATAGCCGGGGAAGGTGGCGTCGCCGCCGGCCAGATTGGTGCCGATGACGCGGCCCTGACGGTTGGCCATGCTGCCCAGGGGCAGGTAGCCGGGTTTGCCGGTGATGATGTTTTTGATGCAAACGCAGTCGCCGCCCGCGTAGATGGCGGGGTCGGAAGTGCGCATGTGTTCGTCCACCACAATTGCGCCGAAGGGGGCTACTTCCAGCCCGGCTTCTTTGGCCAGGCCGCCGTTGGGGGTGAACCCGGCGGCAAAGATGACCATTTGGGCCGGAATGCGGCGCTTGTCCGTGACTACGGCGCTCACCGCGCCGTCCGTGCCCTCGATTTTGAGCACTTTTTCGGACACATGGACGTCCACCTTGTGGGCCTGGCAGTCGTGCGCGGCCATGAGGGCCAGAGAGTGCGAGAGCACGCCGGGCAGGATCTGGTCCATCATTTCCACCACGCTGACCTTCACGCCCCACATGTCGGCCAGGGCCACGGCGGCCTCCAGCCCGATAAAGCCGCCGCCCACGATGACGGCCTCGGTCACCTTGCCTTCCTGGCAGGCGGCGCGGATGGCCCCGGCGGCCTCCAGGCGGGTGAGGGAGAGGACGTTGTTGAGGTCCTTGCCTTCCACGGGAGGCATGCGCGGGCTGGCGCCCGTGGCCAGCACCAGTTTGTCGTAGGGCAGCTTTTCTTCCTTGCCCGAGTTCAGATCCTTGACCAGCAGGGTCTTGGCTGCGCGGTCAATGGCCAGGGCGCGGGTGCGGGTACGTACATTGAGGCCCTTCATGGCCTGGAAAAAGGCCGGGTCGCGCACGGTGTGGTAGGGAGTGGAGCGCAGATCGTCCAGATTTTGGATTTCGCCGGAAACGTAATAAGGGATGCCGCAGCCCCCGTAAGAAATCAGTTCGTTTTCGTCCACCAGGGTGATCTGGGCGTCGGGCATGAGCCGTTTGCAACGGCAGGCCGCCTTGGGCCCCAGGGCCACGCCGCCCACAACAAGAATCTTTTCGGACATAGGTGCGCTCCTTGGGTTGGGGTTGAGGTGATTATGAGCAAATGAGCATTACCATCCTCTATAATGCGCATTTCCCGCCGCAGGGCAAGGGGGCGGCGGGGAGTTTCCGGCCCGGAAAACAAAAAAGTATCATTGCCTGCGCGGACGGCTTCAGCGCCCCCGGTAGCGCCGCTGGTCGCCTACGCGCACAGTGATGTGGGCGTTGTCCATGTATTCCAGCAGGGCGATGAGGTACTTGCGCGAAAGCCCGGTGATTTCCTTGAGTCCGGCCACGTCCAGGTTGTCGTGGTCGGCAAACCACTGCCGCACGCGCTCCAGGATGTCCGTCAGGGCCGGGCCGTGGTAGTAGAGCCCTTCCTTGATTTTGACCAGTTCGCCGCTTTCGCAGAGCAGCCGCAGCACGGGCGCGGCCGCCTTGGGGGCCACGCCGAGCTCTTCCAGCACGTCCTTGAGGTTGGGCGGGGTCAGGCCGCCGTCGGCGTGGGCCGCAAGCAGGGCCGCGCGCAGGCCTGCCTGGTCCGCCGCCAGACTGACTTCGTGCCCGGCCAGGCGCAGGCCCTCGCCCTCAATGGCCAGTTCGCCCTGTTTGAGGGCCTGGTCCAGGATTTTTTGGGTCAGACGTGGGGCCAGCCGGGCGCTCCAGCCCGTGCAGAGCGCGCCGCGGGTGAAGGCTGGCTTGAGCGGTTCTTTGCGGTGCAGATCCGCACCGCGCTGCAGGCAGGCGGCCAGCAAGGCGTCGAAGGCCGGGCGGCCGATCCAGGCGTGGGCGTCCTTGTCAAAGCACAGGGCCTGCCCGCGTGCGGCCAGCAGTTGCAGGCCCGCTTCCTGCACGTTGCGGGGCAGGCCGCTGAGCACGCGCAGCAGGGCTTCATCCGCGCCCGTTGCGCCGCGCAGGTCCAGCAGGGCGGCTGAAAAGGCGGCGCAGGCCGCGTCGCGGGCCTTGGCCGTGCCCTTAGGCGTTGCGGCGGCCTTGCCGTCGCCCTTGGGGGCGGCGGGCGCGTCCACGGCTTCGCGCAGAGCGGGCAGGGCGGCCAGCAGGCGCAGATTTTCCGCAAAACGGGGGTTGTTGCGGCGCAGCTCCGGCGGCAGGGGGCTCACCAGCGGACCGCCCGCCACGGTGCGCAGGGGCGAACCCGCGCGCAGTACGCAGTGGTCGCCAAAGACGCCCGCCAACGGTTCTTTGAAGCGCAGTTCGGCCAGGGCCGTTTCGCCCGGGGCCAGTTTGTCCCTATCCCGAAACACCACGCGGGCCGGACACTCGCGCGTGCCGTGGTGGAAGTGGATTTCTACCCGCTGGCGCAGGGCGCGCGGGGCGGAGGCCAGGCAGGTGAGGCGCACCATCCAGCGCGAGGAGGGAAACAGCTCGCCGGGCCGGGCCAGCACAAAGCCGCGTTCGATATCCGCCACTTCCAGCCCTTGCACATTGACCGCGCAGCGCTGTCCGGCGGCCACATCCTGCGCGGGTTTGCCGTGGCGCTGCAGGCTGCGCGCGCGGGTGGGCAGGTCCGGCGGCATGAAGCACAAGGCTTCGCCCACAGCACAGCGGCCGGAAATGACCGTGCCCGTGACCACCGTGCCGTGTCCCTTCATGCTGAAGGCGCGGTCTACGGGCAGGCGAAAGATATCGCTGCGGGGCCGAGGCGCAAGGCTCCCGGCCAGGGCGGTCAGGGCCGCCCGCAGGGCTTCCAGGCCTTCTCCCGTGGCCGAAGAAACGGGAAAGACGGGCGCGTCCGCCAGAAAGGTGCCCGCCAGAAAAGCGCGCACGTCTTCTGTAACCATGTCCAGCCAGTCCGGCTCCACCATGTCGGTCTTGGTCAGGGCCACCAGTCCCGTGCGGATGCCCAGCAGAGAGCAGATTTCCAGATGTTCGCGGGTCTGCGGCATGACGCCTTCATCCGCCGCAATGACCAGCATGACCATGTCCACGCCCGCGGCCCCGGCCACCATGTTTTTGACAAAGCGTTCGTGACCGGGCACGTCCACAATGCCCAGACGTTCGCCGTCCGGCAGGTCCAGCCAGGCAAAGCCCAGCTCAATGGTGATGCCCCGGCGTTTTTCCTCTTCCAGGCGGTCGCAGTCCTGTCCCGTGAGAGCGCGCACCAGCGAGGTCTTGCCGTGGTCGATATGCCCGGCCGTACCCAGTACTACTGCCATGAAAAAACCTCATTCCGGAGAGGCTGCTGCAGGAAGGGACCGCAAGGCCTGCCTGCTTTGCGCCTTTCCGTTTTTCTTTTCTGTAAACTGCGCTGGGCTGCGGCAAGAGAAACGTCCGGCAGCCCGTGGCCGGTACAACCGCGTCCCTGCACCGGGCCTGCGGCTCAGATTTTTACGGCGGAGGGCGAAGCCAGTCGGGCCAGGGCCTCCTGGGCCAGTTGGGTGACGCTTGCCTCGTAGACGTCGTTGCCGTCGAAAAGCTGGCAGACTTCCGTGTGCCCGGCCAGGGCCAGGGTGCGCAGGGCCGGGGCGTCCATAAGGTCCGGCGGCAGCTGGGCCAGGGCCCAGGCGGCCATGCCCCGGCAGACCACGTCCTGGTCGGCGAGGCCTTTGCGCAGCCAGGGCCGGGCCGTGAGACAGAGGTCCGGACGGGCCTGGGCCAGCCGGCCGATGGCCCAGTAACAGGAACGGCGCAGCACATCGTGGTCGCAAAAGTTGTCGTCGTGGCCCAGGTCGATGATGTAGGTGAGGAGAATTTTGTGGAAGTCTTTGGCCAGGGGGGCGCTGGCGGCCAGGATTTCGCCGAAGGCTTCGGGAATGCCCCAGCCGATGTTGCCCGATTCCTCATTGAGGTGCCACATGAGGCGGCGGATGATATTGCGCGCGGCTTCGGGCTGGCTGACGGCCAGGCGGGCGGTGACCTGCCCCAGGGCCACGGCGGCGCGGTGCATGGTCTGCGGGCCCAGGAGCAGGAAGGAAAACAGCGGCCCCACATTTTCCATGCCGCCCTGGCTGATGGCGTCCAGATGGTCGCGCCAGTGCGGGCCGGTGAGGCTTTCTTTGAGTTTCAGTTTGGCGGAGCGCATGCGGGGCATGGCTGTCCCTCCGGTAGAGGTGATGACTACTGCCCGTATAGTGACCGCTTTTGCGCCCTCTGGCAAGGCGGGCCCGCCGTTCACAGAGTGCAGAAGAACATGACCCAGAAGGGTACGCTCATGTCCAGAAGCATGGCGTGGATGATGGAGACGAACATCCAGTCCTTGCCGGAGTAGCGCACAATGACGGGCAGGGTGGTATCCATGGTGGAAGCCCCGCCGCAGGTGATGGGCGCCAGCGGCCCCCAGAGGCGTACCAGCAGCGGCGTGCAGAGCAGGGTGAAGAGCTCGCGGGCAATGTTGCTGACTAGCGCGATGGTGCCCAGCTCCGGTCCCTTATATTGGGTGATGAAGATGGAGGAGAGGGAATAATAGGCAAAGCCCGCGCCCACGGCCATGCACTCCGTAACGCTGTAGACCAGGACCAGACTGGCCAGGGCCGTGCCCGCAAAGGTGCCCACGGTGGTGGCCAGGGGCAGGAGCAGCACACGGGGGCGCAGGGTGCGCAGAATTTCGCCCAGCCGCCGGTCCGCGCCGATGGAAAGCCCCACCAGAAACATGAGCAGCCAGAGCACGTAGAGGGTCAGGTCGTGTTCCAGCAGCCAGGAGGGCGCCAGCCCCAGACGCGCCAACAGCACGCCCGTCGCGAAAAACGCCACTATGTACATACTGCCTTGCATGGGGATACGCCAGGCCGGCGCTCAGACCTGGGAGGGCGCGCCGTCTGTTTGCGGGAGAGCCTTCTGCGCGTCGTCCGGTTGCTGGTTCAGGGCCAAAAATTCGTGTTCATCAGGGTCGTAGTACTGCATGGCCCCCGATTCGATATGGTAGAGCCAGCCGTGGACGTGCAGGCTGCCCTCCCGCACCTTGGCGCGCACGCAGGGGTAGGTCATAAGGTTTTCGATCTGGAAGACAATGGAGAGCTTTTCCGTCAGGCGCAGCAGGCGGTCTGGTTCCGCATCCTTGCCCAGGGCCAGCAGGGCCATTTCCCTGGCCTTTTTCCCCAGCGAGAGCCATTTGCGGGTATGGATCAGGTCGTCGCCTTCGTCCTTGCCCGTAAACAGGGCTGCAATGGCCCCGCAGTGGGTGTGGCCGCAGATAATGACCTCGGCAACGTTCAGAGCCGTGACCGCGTATTCAATGCCCGCCGCCGTGGCGTGGTAGTCTTCGTCCGGCTTGTAGGGGGCCACGAAGTTGCCCACGTTGCGCAGCACAAAGAGCTGGCCTGGGGGCGCATTGGTGATGAGCGAAGGGATGACCCGCGAATCGGCGCAGCCGATGAACAGCGCTCTGGGGTGCTGGCCGTGGGCCACCAGGTCCAGCAGCTGCGATTCGTGCTTTCTGAAGTAATTGCGCTGGAAAAAGGCATTGCCCTGAAGCAGATGTTCAACGGTCTTCATGTGCGTCCTTTTTGCTGCGGCCCTGGCCTGACGGCGCGCCGGAACCGCGGCGGAAAACGCGGCTGACCAGCAGGGTGCAGGCCAGAGATCCGGCCAGCCCCGCCAGGGTGAGGGTAAGGGCCGCGCCGCCCAGACGGGGCAGGGCTTCCATGAGGGCGGCGTTGCCGCCCACGGCCATGCCCAGGCCCAGCAGGAGGAGCATGATTACCGGAGTGATGCCGCGCGTCAACCGTCCAGGCCAGGGGCTGCGGCGCAGCAGGTAGCCCACGGCCATGCCGAGGAAGGTCAGGCCCAGTGCGATGAACATACAGCACTTTCCTTTATCGACAGTTTTTTATTATCCCGCGTGGCTGCGCTGTTACCGCAGCACAGGTACAAAAGCCTGCCGCAGAAAAGCCAGCATGGAGGCGTAGCGCTGTTCCTGCGCCAGCAGATTTTCCACATCCCAGAGAACCCAGACCAGCTGCCCCCTGTGGCGCAGCTGCTGTAAAGGCCGCAGCCCGCCGGGCAGGCCCGCGGCCTGTCCCGCCACGGAGCCAAGCACCACCACGCCGCGGGCGCGGAGCTGCCGTGCGCCGGACCAGAAGACGTCGGGCGCGGGGGCATAGGCCGGGGCGGGAGGCGTTTTTTCCAGCGCGCCGAGCGCAGTGTCCTCCGGCACGGGGGGCAGGGCGTCCGGATCCGGCGGCAGGCATACGGGCCAAAAGGTATGGGTGCCCGCCGGGTGGCCCAGGTCGTGCAGCAGGCGCTGCAAAAAGGCGCGGCGCTGGGCGCGGCCGGGGGTGGCGGGGTCGCGGATGTCCGGGCCCAGGCTCCAGTAGGTCCAGACAATATGGCCGGGCCGGGTCTGGCCGAGCAGGTCGCGCCAGGGAGCGGGCCAGACGTGGGGGGGCAAGGGCCGCCAGGGGGCGTCGACCGCGCTTGCGGGAGCCGGGACGGCTTCAGAAGGAAAAGCGTGGACCGCGGCCCGTTGCTGCGGGCGTGTTGCTGCGGGCCTGTCCCGGTCGGATGGGCCCGCTGCGGCCGAGCGGACGGGGCGCGGCGGGTTCTGGCGGCGCTGGTTCGGGGCCGCAAGGTCGCGAGCGGGAACGGCCTGTGCCGCCGCTGTGGCCGTGGGCGGCGTGGGGGCAAAGGCGTCGAAGCCTGGAGGCATGAGCAGGCAGGTCAGGCCGCGTTGCCGCCAGAGGGCCGCCAGGGGGTTCAGAGCCGCAAAAGCCATGTGCAGAGATCCCAGGCCGCGTCGGCCTTGCTTTGGTTGGGCCAGATTTCTTCCCGTCCGGTTGCGTCCGCCACGGCCAGGCTGTTGGTGGGCGCGGCAAAGCCGCTGTCCGCGCTGTTGACGCGGTTGGCGGCCAGGAGGTCGGCGTTTTTGCGGGCCAGCTTGGCCCGGGCCAGGGGCAGCAGGGCGGCCATGTCCGGCGCGGTTTCGGCGGCAAAGCCCAGCACTTTCTGGTGGGGCGCGCGGGCGGTGGCCAGGGTCTGCAGAATATCGGGATTGGGGGTGAAGTCCACGCTGAAGCCCTGGGGCGCAGCAGCTTTTTTAAACTTGTGCGGCCCCAGTGGTTTGGGCGAAAAGTCCGCCACAGCGGCAGTGAATATGCCCATGTCCATGCCTGGCCACAGTGCCGCGGCCACGGCGTGCATTTCGCGAGCGTTGGTCACGTCGCGGCGGTCGAGATCGCGCGGCAGGGCATAACTCACGCCCGGACCGCACACGGCCGTAACAGCGGCCCCGCGCAGCCAGGCGCACACGGCCAGGGCCGCGCCCATGAGCCCGGTGGAGGGGTTGGACCAGTAGCGCACGCCGTCCCAGGCTTCGCGGGTGGGGCCCAGGGTGACCAGCACTTTTTTGCCCGCCATGTCCTGTGGGGCCAGGGCGCGCAGCCCGGCCAGAAAAATGTCCGTCAGAGGGGCCAGGCGGCCTTCGCCCTGGTCGCCGCAGGCTGTGCCGCCGCAGCCGGGTCGGACAATCTGCGCCCCGCGTTCCTGCAGCAGGGCCGCATTGGCCTGGGTGGCCGGGTGCGCCCACATGCGCGGGTTCATGGCCGGGGCCAGCACCAGGGGGCCGTCAAAGGCCAGGGCCTGGGCGGCCAGCATGTCGTTTGCCGCGCCGTGGGCCAGCCGGGCAAGGGCGTCCGCCGAGGCCGGGGCCACCACCAGGGCATGGGCGTGCTGGCCCGGCTCCAGATGGGCGAAGACGTCTTCACCGGGGGTGAACATGTCCGTATAGACCGGCGCAGCCCCCAGAGCGGCAAAGAGCAGCGGCGTGACGAACTGCCGCGCGCCGGGCGTGAGGGTTACGGAAACGTGCAGATCCAGGGCGCGCCAGGCCCGCAGCAGGTCCGCGGCCCGGCAGCAGGCCACAGAGCCGCAGACGCCCAGGTGCAGGCGCTTGTTGACCAGGCGGGTGAGCTGGTCCACGGGGGTGTGCAGCGCGCTCACAGGTTGCGTTCCTCCAGCCCGCCGGAGCCGCTGTTGCCGCCGCCCCAGGTGCGCACCGTGGCGCCGGGCTTGGGCGTGGTGTCCATGCCGCCCGCACCGGGGGTGTAGCTGCCGGCGTCCTCTGCGGCGGGGTTGGAAGCGCCCGCTTCGGGCGCGGCCGGGGCGGGCAGGGCAGCGCCGTCGGGCAGGCGGGCTCCGGTCCAGATTTCCAGCACGGTGCCCAGGGTTTCGCGGTGCAGGGTGAGCACGGCCAAGCTCTGGCCCCGCTCGTAGACGTAGACCGCGCGGCCGCTTTTGCGCAGGGCCAGGCGCAGTTGCCAGCCTTGTCCCTGTAGGCCGGTGTACATGATCTGGGCGGCAAAGCCCGGGTCCGCGTCGCCGCGCAGCACTTCCAGGCCCTCGCTGCCGGCGGTTCCGGCGGTTTCATAGCCGTGGGAGGTGAAGCGCTGCATGCCCGCGGGCGTGGGCACGCCCAGCAGACGGCTGGTGCTCACGTCCGCGCCGCCGGTGAGGGGGTCGTTGGAAAAAGGATTGCGCAGGCCGTCGGCGCAGCCCGAAACCAGGCCGAGGGCGCAACACAGCGTGAGGATGACAAGCGGGCGCGGCATGGCTATACTCCTTCCCTCCCAAGAGCATTTCACTTGTGAAATCTCTGGCCGCAGCGTAAACGGACTCCGCCCCTGCGGCGCACAGGCCGCCAGGACCGCAAGCGCGCCTCCTGCGATTCCGCCCGGAGCAGGCGGCCCCAAGAGCGGAAGTCATACCCTAGCCTCTCCGTCCGGCGCTGACAAGTCCGGTGGAGGCACAGCCACGAGGCCCGGAACATGCCCATTGAGGAAGCCGATTTCTGGTTGGAAAGTTATAATTTTGATCTGCCCCAGGAGCGTATTGCCCAGTTCCCCCCTGAAGAGCGGGGAACCTCGCGGCTCATGGTGCTGCCGCGTACGGGCGCAGTGGAGCTGACGCACGCGCGCTTTGCGGACCTGCCTGATTTGTTGCCCCCCGGCGCTCTGCTGGTGGCCAACAATTCCCGCGTGCTGCAGGCGCGGCTGTTGGGCACGCGGGCCACGGGCGGCAAGGTGGAATTTTTGCTGCTGACCCCCCTGCCCCTGGTGCTGGAGCGCGCCGTGCCCGCCAAAACCGGCGGCCTGGTCGCCGAGGCAGAGGGCCTGGTGCGTTCCGGCGGGAGCGTCCGTGACGGTGAGACCTTTGATTTCGGCGCGGGCATACGGGTGACGGTGCTGGAATCGGGCGCCTTTGGCCGCCGGCGGGTGCGGCTGCATTGGGAGGGTGACCTGGCCAAGGCCTTTGCCGCCACGGGGCACATCCCTCTGCCGCCCTACATCAAACGTCCGGACGGCGACGAGGACAGAAGCCGCTACCAGACGGTCTACTCCCGCGAGGACAAGACCGGATCTGTGGCTGCGCCCACGGCGGGCCTGCATTTTACTGAAGACCTGCGCGCGGATCTGGCCGCCCGCGGCTTTCAGTGGGCAGAGGTCACCTTGTATGTGGGGTATGGCACCTTCAGCCCCGTGCGCAGCCAGAACATCCGCGCCCACCGCATGCACCGCGAATACTTTGAAGTGCCGGAAGAAACGGCTCAGGCCGTGGCCAAGGCCAAGGCCGAAAAGCGTCCGGTGGTGGCTGTGGGCACCACCAGCGTGCGTGCCCTGGAGGGCGTGGCCGAGCTTTGCGGCCGGGTGCAGCCCTTTGCGGGCTGGACGGACATTTTTTTGTATCCCGGCCGGCGTTTCCGCGTGGTGGACGGGCTGGTGACCAATTTCCATCTGCCGGAATCCTCCCTGCTCATGCTGGTGTCCGCTTTTGCGGGACGCCAGCGCGTGCTGGCGGCCTATGCCGAGGCCGAGGCGCAGGGTTACCGGTTTTTTTCCTATGGGGATGCCATGCTCATACGCTGAAGCGTCCCGCGGCGACGGCCGTTTTGGGGCGGGGCGTGCCCCGGCCCGCGCGGCAACCCCCCACCGCGCCCCGTCGCCGGGCGCAAAGGAGTACCCATGTCACGAGTAGTTTTTCTGGAAGAACGCTGCAAGGGCTGCCGCCTGTGCGTGGCCGCCTGCCCGGCGCACGTTTTACGGCCATCGGGCCGCTATAACCGTCAGGGCTATGAAGTCATGGAGCAGGAGGGCCCGTGTACGGGCTGCACCGCCTGCGCCGTCATGTGCCCGGACGTGGCCATCCGCGTGTTCCGTACCGCCAAGGCCAAAGGGGGTGACGCATGAGCGCCGCCGAACGTGTTTTGATCAAAGGTAACGAAGCCATTGCCTATGGTGCGGTGGACGCGGGCTGCCGCTGCTATTTCGGTTACCCCATCACCCCGCAGAACGAAGTGCCCGAAACGCTCTCCGTGCTGCTGCCCGATGGGGGCGGCCAGTTTGTGCAGGCCGAAAGTGAGGTGGCGGCCGTCAATATGCTGCTGGGCGCGGCGGCCTGCGGCGTGCCGGCCATGACGTCTTCTTCCGGCTGCGGCATTTCGCTCATGCAGGAGGGCGTTTCCTACATGGCGGGCAGCCAGATTCCCGGCGTCATGGTCAACATGCAGCGCGGCGGCCCTGGCCTGGGCGATATCGGCCCCTCACAGGGCGATTATTTTCAGGCCGTCAAGGGCGGCGGCCACGGCGACCACCGCAATCTGGTGCTGGCCCCTTCCACGGCGCAGGAATGCTACGATTTCATGTTCCGCGCCTTTGCTCTGGCCTTCAAGTACGCCAACCCCGTGCTGGTGCTGGGCGACGCCATTGTGGGCCAGATTAAAGAGCCCGTGCGCCGCGTGCCGCCCAAGGACGCCGTGCCCCCCGAAGACCTGGCCCGTCTGGCTGCTGACTGGCGGCTGGAAGGCTACGGCAAACGCGGGGCACACGCCGCGCCGCGCCTGCTCAAGTCCGTTTATCTGGCTGAAGGGGCCCTGGCCGAGCGCAACCGCATGCTCATGCGCAAGTACGCGGCCATGCGCGCCGAATGCGCGTTTGAATGCGTGGATACCGAGGATGCGGATCTGGTGGTGGTGGCCTTTGGCTCCATTGCCCGTATCGCCCGCAGCGCCGTGCGCGCCCTGCGTGCGGAAGGCCGTCGGGTGGGCCTGTTCCGCCCTGTGACGCTCTATCCTTTCCCGGACGAAGCCCTGCGCGCCCTGGCCCCAGGCCGGCGCTTTCTGGTGCTGGAGCAGAACGCCGGTCAGATGGTGGAGGACGTGCGCCTGGCCCTTTGCGCGCAGCCCGGCGCAGCGGCCGCCGACGTGCGCTGGCATGGCGTCATGCCCGGTCTGTTCATCGGGGCCGATGCCCTGCGCGAGCCCATGCTCCAGGCTCTGGAGGAAAAGTGATGGATACCGCTCTGCAAAACCAATTGCGCCCCCAACCGGGCGAAACTCTGGTCTTTGACGCCAACCCCGTGCTCAACGAGCGCGAAACCCACTACTGCCCCGGCTGCCACCACGGCATTGCCCACCGTCTGGTGAGCGAGGTGCTTCACGAGCTGGGCGTGGCGGAGAGGACCATCCTGGTGGCCTCGGTGGGCTGCGCCACCTTTACTTACGACTACTTTAACGTGGACGGCCTGGAGGCTCCCCACGGCCGGGCCTGCGCCGTGGCCACGGGCGTGCGCCGGGCCCGGCCCGACGCCGTGGTCTTTACCTATCAGGGCGACGGCGATATGGCCGCCATCGGCATGGCCGAATCCCTGCACGCGGCCAACCGGGGCGAACACATCACCGCCGTGTTCATCAACAATACGGTCTACGGCATGACCGGCGGCCAGATGGCCCCCACCACCCTGCTGGGGCAGAAGACCACCACCACCGTACACGGCCGCAACGCCGCCAACGAGGGCGGGCCCATCCATATGGCCGAGCTCATGGCCCAACTGGGCGGCGTGTCCTATGCCGCGCGCTGCGCCCTGGACAGCGTGGCCCATGTGCGCGCGGCCAAAAAGGCCTTGCGCCGCGCCTTTGAGGTGCAGATCAACGGCCTGGGCTTCGGCTTTGTGGAGCTGCTTTCGGGCTGCCCCACCAACTGGCACATGGACCCCATTACGGCCAACAAACGCATTGCGGAAGCCATGATCCCCGTGTTCCCCCTGGGCGTCTGCAAGGACGTGACCGCCGCGCAGGAGGCCAGCCATGAGTGAGTATCAGGACGTAATCATTGCGGGCTTTGGCGGCCAGGGGGTTATGCTGGCGGGCAATCTGCTGGCCCAGGCCGGGATGGAACACGGGCTGGAGGTGACCTTCATCCCCGTGTACGGCGCGGAAATGCGCGGCGGCACGGCCAACTGCACCGTGGTGCTGGATACCCACCCCATCGGCGCGCCTCTGGTGCGCGAACCGCGCTCCACCATTATCCTTAACGAACCTTCCCTGACCAAGTTCCAGCCGCGCCTGCACAAGGAGGGCGTGCAGATTGTCAACGCCTCCCTCATTGACCGTGGCCTGCTGGACGGACAGCATCGCAGCATTTACATCCCGGTCAACGACATGGCCCATGAACTGGGCAATGTGAAGCTGGCCAACATGGTGGCTCTGGGCGCCTGGATCAAGGCTACCGGCGCGCTGCCCCTTGCGGCCGTGCAGGAGGCCCTGCGCCGCGTGGTCAGCAGCCACTACGCCCACCTGGTGCCCGTCAACGCCAAAGCCCTGGAGGCGGGCTACAACTTCGCGGAGTAAAGAGAGCGGGGGCCCCAGCCCCCGCGCCATACGCCGCAGCACAGCAGCCGCAGGCCGGGAGGCGCGCCTTCCGACCTGCGGCTGCTGGTTTTGCGCTGCAATTGCAGCTTGCTCTAGAGCATTTAACACTTGAAATGCTCGCTTACGGCAGGCAAAAGCCTGCCTTCTCGCATTTTGTGGCAAGGATTT
>ENA-UEYG01000753-UEYG01000753.1-human-gut-metagenome-genome-assembly--contig:-NODE-753-length-24774-cov-25.982872_pt1 | contig 24774 bp, 17 predicted proteins | sample MGYA00242933_ERZ507934 | MGnify/ENA primary metagenome ERZ507934 (study PRJEB26167, sample SAMN06115527) | human gut metagenome | host: Homo sapiens | place: China:Zejiang | collected 2015-11-10... | reverse complement strand
CATAGGAATAATAATCCACGCTATGATATAAGCCAATATCTCTCCCACGCTATTATAAGTAATATAATAGCGATTCTTTAAACACGAGCGTTTGATACCCACCCATTTTTCAAATTCTTCTAACATCCAATTACTTACAAAAATAAATCTAGATTTATCCACCACTTTTAGAAAAAATATCTTCCATATTTTTAACTTAACAATGTCATAAATATTTTTCAACCATGTTTTAATAAATATTGATTGTTGATATTCATACTCTTTAGGATATACTTTTTTTTCTTTCATGGGCATGAAGTGTTGAAGGTTAATAAGGTTTATTCTGTGCCTTATCCGTTTGTAAAACGTAATAAATTGTTAGAGAATGTTCGGGATTTGTATGATGAATGCAAATTTTTTGTATGGCGTAGATATATAGAGAAAAATTATAAGAAATTAGCATTTGTTTTTGTGAGTAGATGGATGAAGGAGGAGTTTCTCTATTGGGTGCACCCAAGTATAAAGTGTTTGGAGGGTCGTAACTTTGTAACATACAATTGTGTTGGGAGTATGTTTGAGAAAGGAGAATATGATGTTTCTTCTCAAAAGCAATATGATTTTGTGACAATTAGGGCTAATTTGGATGGATCGAAATATTGTGTGGATATTGTAAATGAATTAGCAAAACGGAATCCTGATTTGAGTTTTTTGTTAATAGGAAAAGGTGAATTTTTTAAATACTATGAAAAAGCAGATAATCTGACATGGTTGGATTGTAGATTGAATCATGAAGAAATGATAGCAATACTTAATTCTGCTAAATGTGCATTGATGCCAACCCGGACTGACGCACAAGGGGTTATGATGTGTGAAATGGTTGCTTTTGGGATGCCGTTGATCACTTCGGATATACCTGTATGTCATGAGGTTTTTGATAATGTTGATGGAGTGGGTTTTATTTCAAATGAAGAACTAGATTCGTTTTGTTTGAAAGATATATATGAAAATATAAAAAAAAGTGCAGGTAAAAGTGATAGGTACTTTATGAAGAATACAGGAGAACATGAAGTGATAATTTTATCAAATTTGTGTATCAATGTTAATAAATGACTTAGGAAATTTGTTCTCTATCAAGAAATGAAATAGAAAATTGAGGAGAATATTTGCAAACATTTCTTTCGGTTTTCTAGCCTTGTTGCATATTACCAGAACTATACTTCTTTTTATTCTTATCGGTCTGAATCTTGAAATGACCGAATCTCGAAAATAACACATAATCATATTAACACATATTTCTTATGAAAGCATGTTTCATGGGGTTGGGCTATATTGGCCTGCCCACGGCTATTATTGCCGCAAAGCACGGGGTGGAGATCGCCGGCGTGGATATCAACGCCCAGGTGGTGGAGGTTACCAACCAAGGGAAATTGCATATCATCGAGCCGGGTATGGAGGAGATGTTGCGGGAGGTACTGGCCTCCGGACATTTCAAGGCTTACACCGAGCCTCAGGTGAGCGACGCTTATTTCATGGTGGTACCCACTCCTTTCAAGGGGGATCATGAGCCGGACGTATCGTTCGTTGAGTCGGCTACCCGTATGGTGCTTCCTTTGTTGAAGGAGGGGGATTTGTACGTGATCGAGTCTACCTCGCCGGTGGGGACGACCGAACGGATGGCTAGTTTGATTTTCTCGGAACGGCCGGAGCTGAAGGGCAAGATCTATATCGCTTATTGTCCGGAGCGGGTGCTTCCGGGTAACGTGATCTATGAGTTGGTGCATAACGACCGGGTCATCGGCGGCATGGACGAGGCCTCTACCCGCAAGGCGATGGAGTTCTACGGCCAGTTCGTGAAGGGTACGCTTCACCCAACGAATAGCAAGACGGCCGAGATGTGTAAATTGACCGAGAACTCAAGCCGGGACGTACAGATCGCTTTCGCCAATGAGCAGTCGTTTATCTGCGATAAAGCGGGAATCAATGTGTGGGAGCTGATCGATTTGGCGAACAGGCATCCCCGTGTGAATATCTTACAGCCGGGTTGTGGAGTTGGCGGTCATTGCATAGCGGTAGACCCTTACTTCATCACGGCGGAGTTTCCGATGGAGAGCCGTATGATCTCGACGGCTCGTGAGACGAATAATTACAAGGCATTTTGGTGTGCGGAGAAAGTGAAGAACGCCATGCTGCGGTTTGAGTTGAAGCATGGGCGTAAGCCGGCGGTGGCAATGATGGGCTTGGCTTTCAAGCCTGATATCGATGACTTGCGCGAGTCTCCGGCCAAGGGAATAACGACGAAGGTGTTGCAATCGTGCAACAACGCTGACATCATGGTGGTGGAGCCGAACGTTTCGGAGCATAAGTTGTTTAAGTTGACCCCTTATAAGGAGGCCTATGAGAAAGCCGATATCGTGGTTTTCTTGGTGAATCATAGGGAGTTTTCGGGGTTGAATTATCGGGATGACGTGGAAGTACTGGACTTTTGCGGGACATTCAAGAAATAATCGTTCGCTAAATAGAAGAATACGCTGTAATGAGGAAAATAATGTTAGTCTTCGGGACCCGTCCCGAGGCGATCAAGATGGCTCCGCTGGTGAAGGAGTTCCAGAAACATCCGGAGTCGTTCGAGACCATCGTGTGCGTTACCGGACAGCATCGGGAGATGTTGGATCAAGTGTTAAAATTGTTCGAGATCACGCCGGATTATGATTTGAATATCATGAGGCAGGGTCAGGACTTATATGACGTGACCGCCCGTGTCCTTACCGGTATGCGTGACGTGTTGCGTGAGGCGACACCCGATGTCGTGCTGGTGCATGGGGATACCACCACGAGCACGGCGGCCGCCTTGGCCGCTTTCTACCAACAGATACCTGTAGGTCATATAGAGGCCGGCCTTCGTACCCACAATATCTATAGCCCGTGGCCGGAGGAGATGAACCGGCAGATTACGGGGCGTATCGCCACGTATAATTTCGCACCCACGCGGTTGAGCAAGCAGAACTTGATGCGAGAGGACGTGAATCCGGACTCAATCTTGGTTACCGGCAATACGGTGATAGACGCCTTACGGCAAGTGGTGCGTAAGATAAAGACGGACGCTGAGTTGGACAAGGAGCTGGAAGGCGTGCTTTTACGCTCCGGGTATGATGTGAACCGTCTGGTTGAGGGTAAGAGACTGGTGTTGATCACGGGTCATCGCCGGGAGAACTTCGGTGATGGATTCATCCATATGTGTACCGCTATCAAGGACTTGACCCGGAAGTATCCGAAGGTGGATTTTGTCTATCCTATGCACTTGAATCCCAATGTGCGCAAGCCGATTCACGAGGTATTCGGCGAGGATCTTTCTCATTTGGAGAATATGTTCTTCATTGAGCCATTGGAATATCTGTCGTTTGTCTATCTGATGGAGAAATCAACGATAGTGCTGACCGATAGCGGCGGTATCCAAGAGGAGGCTCCCGGATTGGGCAAGCCCGTGTTGGTGATGCGTGATACGACCGAGCGTCCGGAGGCTCTCGCAGCAGGTACGGTGAAACTGGTCGGTACGGACTATGACAAGATCGTGAGCGAGGTCTCGGCGTTGCTTGATGATACGGCTTATTACGATGCGATGAGCAAGGCGGTCAATCCCTATGGCGATGGATTGGCTTGCGGAAGGATCGTGGAATTTTTGAACCGGAAGGAATGAGGGTCTTGATCGTTTCTCCCTCTTATCTTCCAGAGATCGGTGCGGCACCCTCACGCATTACGAACATGGCGGAGGGACTGTCTGGCTTAGGGATAAAGGTGGATGTGTTGACTTGCTTACCCAATTATCCCAAGGGACGTATCTTTGATGGATATAGGGGGGCTTTTTCCAAGACAGAGGATGTAAACGGGATAACGGTCTTCAGGTACTGGACGTATGCCTCGATCTCGAGGAGACCGTTGGTCCGTCTTGCCAGTATGTGCGCTTTCGCCACGACCCTTTGGTGTTTCGCTCTCAAGCGTAAGCGTATAAAATCTTATGATAAGGTGATCATCCAGACCCCTCCTGTTTTGGCGGCGGCCTCGGCCATGTTGCTTTTTCGTTGTTGCTACCGGAAAAAGGTGGTACTGAACGTCTCAGACCTTTGGCCATTGTCGGCCGTGGAGCTGGGGGCCATGAAAGAGGGGGGCGTTTATCATGGGGTGATGGGGCGTATCGAGCGTTTCCTTTATCGTAAGGCCACGGCCTGTCAAGGGCAGAGTAAGGAGATCGTGGATTATATAAAACGGTATGAGCCGGGCAAGGCCTCGTTCTTGTATCGGAATTTGCAGCATCGTTTTGTTTTACCGAATCAACCCCCTTCTTCTCGAAAGCCTTTCAGGATCGTCTATGCCGGTTTGCTGGGCGTGGCGCAGAATATATTGGAGTTGATAGAGCGTATCGATTTTAAAGGGATGGGAGCGGAGCTTCATTTATTTGGAGGGGGCAATCAAGCCTTGGAGATAGAGGATTATGTGAGGACACATGATAAAGGGGTCTTTTATCATGGCTCTCTGCCCAAGGAACGGATGCGTGAGGAGCTTACACGTTACCATGCCTCCATTATCCCCTTGACGGTTCGTATAAGGGGGGCGGTACCTTCTAAATTATTTGATTTGCTGCCGTTAGGCGTTCCTATCTTGTTTTGTGGAGGCGGCGAGGGCGAGGAGATTGTAAAGGAGAATCAGTTGGGCCTTGTCTCGGCCCCCGGAGATTATGAGCGACTTTCTAAAAATATACGGGCCATGAGCCACTTGCCGGATGAGGAGTATCGACAGCTAAAAGCGAACTGCTTAAGATTATCCCAGACAACTTTCTGTTTTGAAAGGCAACTGGAGGCGTACAAACGTTTTTTATCGGCTTTCTAATTTCAGGATGAAATCCCTTAAACATTTTGCGGGGATGCCCTGTTATAGATATAGTAGTGTGTTTTTCATGGTATTAGATTTTTAGATTAGTAATTAGGTTGTTCATTCAGTTCGGGAGAATAGGATGTTGGTTTCTAAATATGAGAGCCGGAAAGGTGAGAATGATTTCTCTCGTTTCCGGCTATTCTTTTTTATTTAAAACTCGTCATTGGCGTAAAGACTCAATAGGTTTTTCAGCTCATAATCGAATATCTCGTCATCCTTGAAGAAGCGTTTCAATTCGATCTCGGCTGTCTCCGGTGAGTCTGATGCGTGTACGATATTCTCTTGTACGCTCATACTATAATCTCCCCGTATCGTACCGGGAGCGGCGTTTCTACCATTGGTAGCGCCGGCCAAGGTTCTTACTACATGTATGGCATCTACCCCTTCCCAGCAACATACAATTACCGGGCATACACTCATCGCGTCCTTGATCCGTTGGAAGAAAGGCTTTTCTTTTAGGTGGGCGTAATGCTCACTCAAGATCTCGTCAGTCAGCCAAACCATCTTCATGCCGGCCAGACGGAGTCCCTTCTTTTCGAAACGGGTTACGATTTCACCGATCAGCCCTCGCTGAACGGTACAAGGCTTTAAAATAACCAATGTTTTTTCCATAAGATTTATATTAAAAGATTAAACAAATGTTTGATGTCTTGAATACATGTTAACCTTGCGGCGTTTTATGAATGATAGAGGAATAAAGGATGAAATGTTTTTTAGGATATTTCAAGTATATTTCTATCTTATTCCTCCGCAAGTTAATGGGAATAAACAAATAAACGAGCGATAAGTCTGCTAAACTAAACTAATTTAACATACGTTAATTGTTGCTCGAGTTGTTAATCCTTCTGTATTCTTTTCCATTTCCGTGGAATTTCCGGATGAGTCTTGAGAAATTCCCTCAAGGTTTGCCGGTTTACTCCCAGTTTCTTGCTGATATATACTTTAGTCTTATGTTCTTTAATATACTGCAAGATCATCTCTTCCTTACCTTTTAGCTTACAGGTTTCCGGTCGCTCTCCTTTCGGACGGCCCAGTTTGGCACCTTGCACTTTTTTCCGAGCCAACGCTTCTTTCGTTCGTTGCGAAATCAGGTTGCGTTCAATTTCGGCGCTTAGGCTAAATGCGAATGCCAAGATTTTACTGTTAATGTTATTTCCGAGTTCGTAACCTTCCTTTACCGTAAATACAATGATGTCTCTTTCCATACATTGATGAAGGAAGCTCATAACTTGCATAAGATTACGTCCGAGACGTGACAGTTCCGTCGTGATCAGGATGTCGCCTTTACGTATTTGCTTTAATAATTTACCAAGTTGGCGATCGGCGATTACTTTTGTCCCGCTGATCGTCTCATCTACCCACCTGTCGATTCTCATGTTCCTCGATTTTGTGAATTTCTCAATCTCGAATCGCTGGTTTTCAGTAGTTTGTTTGTCTGTACTGACTCTTACATAACCGTATACCATATGTCCTATATTTAATTAAACAACAACCAAGATACTGGAAACGGATTGATTGATAGTGCGTTTTAGTAAAAACAAACTTTTTTATGGGTGTGTTAAAGAAGTTGAGTGGGTTTGAACTCCATACAAATTGTAATAAAAAGGGTTAATGGATATCCGTATAGAAAATTTAAGTTACTTTTGCTTTCGAAAAATAAGATGGAGTCTTAGAATGATCATGGGTATGAAAAAGTTATTGTCTTTACCTCCAAATTTGGTAGATTGTTTCCATGCGGTAGAGCATGTAAGTACAGAGGAATGGTTTTGCACCTCGGATCCGGTAGGCGCCCGCTTAGGGTCCGGGGGAGGAACGACTTGGTTGTTGGAGGCCTCCCGGCAAAAAGAGGCTCCGGATGTACCGACGGAAGAGTGGTTGGGACAGGAGAAGCGTATCTTGTTGCATGCCGGAGGGCAAAGCCGCCGTTTGCCCGGATATGCGCCATCCGGGAAAATATTGACTCCGATCCCTGTGTTTCGCTGGGCAAGAGGGCAGAGGTTATCCCAGAACTTATTGTCCTTGCAATTACCTCTTTATGAACGGATCATGAAAAAGGCACCGGAATCGCTTCATACCTTGATTGCTAGCGGTGACGTATATATCCGTGCTAACCAGCCTTTGCAGGAGATTCCTGAGGTAGATGTGGTTTGTTACGGTTTATGGGTCGAGCCTTCGTTGGCCAAGAATCACGGGGTTTTTGTATCGAGCCGTAAGTCTCCGGACACTCTGGACTTCATGCTACAGAAGCCTTCGTTGGAAACTTTGGGGGAATTGGCGGGTAGTCATTTATTCTTGATGGATATCGGTATCTGGCTGCTAAGCGACAAGGCGGTGCGGTTATTAATGAAACATTCCTATACCGAGGATGGCAAGGCGATGAAGGCGTATGATTTATATGCTGAATTCGGGTTGGCCTTGGGGAAGAATCCACGTATCACGGACTCGGAGTTAAATCAGCTTTCAGTAGCGATTCTGCCGCTTCCGGGTGGAGAGTTCTATCATTATGGAACTAGCCGTGAGTTGATTTCCTCTACATTGGCGGTACAGAACTTAGTTAGGGATCAACGTGCGATCATGCAGCGTAAGGTGAAACCACATCCCGCCATGTTTGTGCAGAATGCGGTGTTACACCAGAAATTGACCGCTGAGAATTCGGAATTATGGATAGAGAATAGTTATATCGGTGAGAATTGGACGTTACGTGGCCAGCAAATTATAACGGGTGTTCCGGAGAATAATTGGAACTTATCTCTTCCGGAAGGTGTCTGTGTAGATGTTGTCCCGGTAGGGGAAGCTAATTGGGCGGCAAGGCCCTATGGTTTTAATGACTTGTTTAAAGGGGCCTTGTCTGATGTGTCTACCTTGTTTATGGGGAAACCTATCTTGACTTGGGCGATGGAGCGAGGGATCACCTTGGGAGGGAATGAGGATATACAAAACGCACCTTTGTTCCCTATTTGCCAAACCGTGGATGAGCTGGGAAAAGTGCTGCGCTGGATGATTACGGAGCCGGATAGGGAAGAGGGAAAGTTTATTTGGCTTTCCGCCCGAAAATTATCGGCGAATGATTTGTCCGATCAAGCGAATTTACGCCGTTTAGTAGCTCAGCGAGAAGTTTTCCGTAAAAAAGACTGGTCATTATTGGCCGCTAATCATGAGAAAAGTGTATTCTATCAATTGGATCTTTCGGATGCGGCGGAAAGCTTCGCCAAAGACAAGATTGTCTTACCGAAAGCCCTTCCCGAGGATAATCCGTTGATGAAAAGGATACATAATCATATGTTCCGTTCTCAGGTGATGAAGATCTCGGGGGTAGCGTATAAGGAGGAGGAGCAAAAGGCTTTCGCTTTGTTGCGGGAAGGGCTGGTCGGTTCTGTCCTCGGAAGTAAGCAGCAGCCGTGTTTGAATGTCTATCGGGACCAGATCGTATGGGGACGTAGTCCGGTACGTATCGATTTGGCAGGTGGGTGGACAGATACGCCGCCCTATTGCTTATATGCGGGTGGAAACGTGGTGAACGTGGCGATCGAGTTAAACGAGCAACCACCGCTACAAGTCTATATCAAGCCTTCCGATACCCATAAGATTATCCTTCGCTCGATCGATCTGGGAGCGATGGAGGTTATCTCCTCATGGGACGAGCTTCGTGATTATAATAAGGTAGGATCGCCGTTTTCCATCCCGAAAGCGGCTTTGGCCTTGGCGGGATTTATCCCGGAATTCTCGGCGGAGGCTTATGCTTCTTTGGATGTCCAGTTGGAAGCTTTTGGTAGCGGGCTGGAGATTACCTTGTTGGCGGCGATACCGGCGGGTTCCGGTTTAGGCACTAGCTCGATCCTCGCAGCTACTGTGCTGGGCGCTATCTCTGACTTTTGTGGCTTGGCTTGGGATAAGAATGAGATCGGAAACCGCACCTTGATTTTAGAACAATTACTGACTACCGGCGGGGGATGGCAAGATCAATACGGTGGCGTATTGCACGGTTTGAAACTCTTGCAAACGAACGAGGGTTTTAATCAGAATCCTTTGGTACGTTGGCTGCCGGAATACTTGTTTACTGATCCGGAATACCGGCCTTGTCATCTTCTTTATTATACGGGAATTACTCGTACGGCGAAAGATATTTTGTCGGAAATCGTACGAGGTATGTTCTTGAATAGCGAGGCGCATTTAGGTATTTTGTCTGAGATGAAAGCCCATGCGCTTGATATGTACGAGGCGATCCAATGCGGAGACTTCGTGACTTATGGTAAATGGGTCGGAAAGACTTGGGAGCAAAATAAGGCACTCGATTCCGGAACGAATCCGGCGGCGGTGGAAGCTATTATCTCCAAGATACAGGCTTATGCCTTGGGATATAAACTTCCGGGAGCAGGCGGTGGTGGTTACTTATATATCGTAGCGAAAGACCCGGGTGCAGCCCTGCAAATCCGAAAGATATTGACTCTTTCTCCACCCAATTCGAACGCCCGGTTCGTGGAGATGAGCTTATCGAATAAGGGGCTTCAGATTAGTCGTTCTTGAAAGTACGATTGGCTTTTTAGACCATTTGTTGCTAATTGGAATATATTGCATGTGTTTTGGAACATTTATATAAATGATCCTGTTGTACTTTTGCGGAGTTTAATGAGGTGTCAGATCTGATGGGGAAGAGAATTGTTTTTATATGGCTTTTATTGGCGTTCGCTTGGGTAGCGAAGAGCCAGAACTACATGATAAAAGGAATCGTGACTGATTCTATTACGGGAGAACCTTTGCCTTATGTGGCTGTGATTTTGAAGGGAACTACGATAGGTGCTACGACAGATCTGGATGGGGCTTTTACGCTCTCCTCTTCATCTAAGGTACGTACTTTACAGGTCTCTTATCTGGGTTATACGGAGAAAGAATTGAAATTCGTTCCGGGTAAAGCGGAACATTTGAAGATTCAGTTAGCTCCGACAAGTATTAATTTGTCGGAGGTGATTATCAAGCCGGGAAAGGAAAGATATCGAAAGAAGGATAATCCTGCGGTTACCTTTATCAAAAACGCTATCGCACGTCGGGAGAGCAACGATCCTCGTAATCATGATTATTTTCGGTATGATCAATACGAGAAGATGGTCTTCGCTATGAACGATTACCAACCGAAACCGAAAAAAGATGGAAAGGCGGGAAAGTTTGACTTCTTGACTGAGTTTATCGATACGTTGGAGGTGGGAAAGACGATCTTGCCGGTATCCGAACGTGAGAAAATCCAGACCGTTTATTATCGTAAAGACCCGAAGACGGAAAAGAGGGTCGTTCTGGCTACGAAAGCGGCTGGTGTGGATGAGGTCTTCTCACGAGACGGTATGCAACAGTTCTTGAATGAGGTATTCCGGGAAGTGAATATCTTCCAGAATGATATTCCTTTGTTCTTGAACCGTTTCGTTAGTCCTATGTCTACGATGGGGCCTAACTTCTATAAATATTATTTGCTAGACACGGTGGAGGTCGCCGGACAGAAGTGCGTGGATTTGGGTTTCGCTCCGTTTACTCCGGAGACGTTCGGTTTTACGGGACATCTTTTTATCACGTTGGATTCTACTTATTTCGTGCAGAAGGTTAAGTTGAATGTCCCGAAGAAGATCAACTTGAATTTTGTCGGTGGAATGACGATCGAGCAGACTTTCGACCGTGCCCCGGATGGGACTCGTATCATTACGAAAGATGATATCAACGTGGACTTCAAATTGACGGAGAAATCGAAAGGAATGTATGCCCGCCGTTTGAATATCTATTCGAATCAAGCGTTTGAGGGACCAGATGATCCTAAAGTTTTTGAGGAGAGCGCACCTATTATTATACCGATGGAAGCTTATCGCCGTTCGGCGGATTTCTGGGAGGAGAATCGTCCTACTGAGGCGGGAACTCGCAAGCAGAATAACGTGGAGTTGCTAATGGCGAAACTTCGTTCCGTTCCTATTTTCTATGTGACGGAGAAGGTTGTTTCGATCCTTACCTCCGGTTATATCGCGACGAATAAGATTCCGGAGAAGAGCAAGTTCGAGTTTGGTCCGATGAACACCTATATCAGTGGTAACGCGATTGAGGGGGCCCGCTTCCGTGTCGGTGGAACCACGACAACGGCGTTCAGTAAACGTCTTTTCTTGGATGGTTATTTGGCTTATGGATCGAAAGACCGCAAGTTGAAATATGATGGTATCGTAGAATATTCTTTTATCGATAAGAAGGATTATCGGAAAGAATTTCCCGTGCATTCTATTCGCTTCGAGTACCTATATGATATCAACCAGTTAGGTCAGCAGTATATGTATACCAACAAGGATAATATGTTCTTGGCCTTGAAGCGGCAGAAAGATACGCGTGCCACCTATTTAAGGAATATGGAACTGACGTATTACCGTGAGCATTATAACGGCTGGGCTTATGGGGCGGTACTTCGGAATTTTAAGGAATACTCAACCGGTTACGCCGCGTTTGACCGTATCGGTCCGGATGGCCAGATCACGGCTACCGATTCCTACCGGATGTCGGAAGTGGAGTTTAAGTTCCGTTTTGCCCCGAATGAGAAATTCTACCAGACTCGTAATTACCGTTATCCGATTACGCTTGACGCACCGGTATTCACCTTGAACCATACGATGGCTTTCCAAGATGTATTAGGTAGTTCGTATGATTATCAGAAGACGGAGCTTGGTATCCAGAAACGCTTTTGGTTCTCTGCTTTCGGTTATGTGGATATTCTCGCTAAAGCAGGTAAAGTTTGGACAAAGGCCCCTTATCCTTTGTTGATCTTGCCAAACGCAAACTTGTCGTATTTGGTGCAACCGGAATCTTATACGAATATGAACGCGATGGAGTTCATCAACGATGAGTACGCTTCGTGGGATATTACTTATTTCATGAACGGAGCCTTATTGAACCGTATTCCGCTTATCAAGAAGTTAAAATGGAGAGAGGTCTTTTCTTTCCGGGGTATGTTCGGTCACTTGACGGATAAGAATAATCCGTATATCGGTGAGCAAAATGAGGGCTTGTTCTTATTCCCGCAGGGCTCTTACCTGATGGACCCGTCTACTCCTTATATGGAGGCGGGTGTCGGTATCGAGAATATCTTTAAGTTCTTGCGTTTGGATTATGTATGGCGTCTGACCTATAAGGATCATCCGGGCATCCAGACAAAGGGTATACGTTTTATGATGAAGCTATCCTTCTAGGGCAAGTGTTATTTCCAGTCGCTGAACTCAAAACTTAATTGTTCCCAACGGTCTTTCGTATGAGGCTCCTCTTTTACGGGATTGGATACGGATAGGCCGATCAGTCGGATGGGATGCTCGGTATATTCCACTTCTTTCAGTAATTCCTTGGCCAAGGGGAGGATCTTATCTAAGGTTGTTAACTCTTCCGGACGGCTGAGGCTTCTCGTGATTTGGTTGAAATCGTGGAACTTGACCTTTAAGGTCAGTGTGTTTCCCTTGAATCCGGAACGTTCCAGCCTGCCGATAAGTTCGGTCGCTGCGTGATAAAGCTCGATGATAACAGAGGATTTGCGGGAGATATCTTTTTCTAGCGTATGCTCGCAACCTACCGACTTCCGGATTCGTACCGCTTCTACGGGACGGTTGTCTATACCTCTGGCAAACTCATAATAAAGTATTCCCGCCTTTCCGAACTGGCGGGTAAGCATCTCCCCCGAACATTCCCGTAATTGCAGCCCGTTGTGGATACCGAGTGTATGCATTCTTCGGGCTGTTACGGGGCCTACTCCCCAAAAGGACTCAATGGGAAGACGTGCTATGAAATCGAGGGCTTGGCTTGGATGGATGGTGCATAATCCATTGGGCTTCCGATAATCCGAGGCTATTTTCGCTAGAAATTTGTTGTAGGAGACTCCCGCTGACGCTATCAGGTTCAAATTATCCCAGATCCGTTTCTTGATCTCCTTGGCGATATCTACAGCGAGAGAGATGCCTCGTTTATTATCAGTGACATCCAAAAAGGCTTCATCCAAGGAAAGCGGTTCTATGATATCCGTATAATCATGGAAGATCTCGTGGATCTGGCGTGAGACGGATTTATATACGTCCATCCTTCCATGTACGAATATCAGGTCCGGGCATAAACGTTTGGCTTTTTGAGACGCCATGGCGGAACGTACCCCATATTTCCGGGCTTCGTAGCTAGCGGCAGCTACTACGCCTCGCTGCTCCGCATGCCCGACCGCTAGGGGTTTTCCTCGCAACTCCGGATTGTCTCGTTGTTCCACCGAGGCATAAAAGGCATCCATATCGATATGTATGATCTTTCTCAAGATAGCTCTTTTATTACTGGTATTTACGATAACCCTTCGTCTGTTTATGAAGCCGATAATCGCATTATAAGATCTCTACGGAGTTAATGACGATATTCTCGGTCGGACGATCTTGCTTGTTGGTCTTGGAGGACTGTATGGCGTCTACGACATCCATGCCTTCTACCACTTCGCCGTAAACCGTGTATTGATTGTCGAGGAACGGTACGCCACCTTCGTTCTTGTAAGCCTCACGGAGTTCCGGGTTTAACTTTACCTCGTCTTTCCGCTTCTCGGCCTCCAGCTCGGTCTTGCCAATCAAGGTATCACGAAGGATCGCCAGTTCTTCCTTGTTACCACTGCGATAGAATTCCATGATCTTAGGCTTGTTCTCGTTTTGCAGGCGGGCGAATATCTCTTGTTTCAGACGGCCTTCCAATTGCTTTTCCATCTGGTTCAACTCTTGTTCCGAATACTTTTTCCCCGTTACGATATAGAATTGGGAGGCGGAAGAGGCCTTTTCCGGGTTCACCTCGTCTCCGGTACGTGCGGCGCAAAGGGCTCCTTTCTTGTGGAAATATTTCGGGTAACGGAATTCGGCGGGAACGGTATAGCCCAGATCGCCCGCTCCCAGTTGCTTGTTCATCGGGACATCCTTGGAAGTTACGTCACCTCCTTGTATCATGAAATCCTTGATCACACGGTGGAACAGCAAGCCGTTATATTGCCCTTCTTGTACCAACTTGATAAAGTTATCACGATGTAATGGCGTGTCGTTATATAATTTCAGCTTTATATCTCCTTTGTTGGTGTGCATAAGCACCCTTGTCTCAGTTGCTTGATTTTCCATTTTATACTTATTTTTCTATGAGTTTCATTGACTTGATCTTTATGTTCTTCGTGGGTCTGTCATCGGCGTTCGTCTCGACGAACTGTATCTTATCCACGACTTTCATACCCTGTATAACCTCTCCGAACACCGTATAGTTCCCGTCCAGATGAGGCGTTCCGCCTTCCAGCATATAGGCTTCTTTTTGCTCCGGAGTAAACTCGATGCCTTTCTCCTTGGTCATCTTATCTAGCTCCATCTCCGTAAAGAACTTTCCGGTCACGATATAGAATTGAGTCGCAGATGAGGCCTTCTCAGGATTTTCCTCATCCGGGGTACGTGCGGCACAGAGCATTCCCCGCTTATGGAAATATTTCGGATACACGAACTCGGCGGGGATGGTATAATCTAAATCTCCGTCGCCCAGATGCGCATCCAAAGGAGCGTCTTTCGAGTTGATATCGCCTCCTTGTATCATGAATTGCTTGATAACCCGATGGAACAATAATCCATCGTAACGGTGTTCTTTTACGTTCTTGATAAAATTATCCCTGTGCAACGGCGTGTCGTTGAACAGTTTCACCTTGATCTTACCCATATCCGTATCAATCAGCACCAATGTCTCAGTCTCTTGCGCATGCAGCGGGCATAGCGAAAGCATAAATACCGAAACAAACAACATCGTAAGAATCCGTCTCATATTTATTTCTATTAGTTTTAGATGGACAAAAATAAGAATAAATATCGATATCTATGATCAAAGGAATAGGTCTAAACATGATTTCTTTGGTAGGAAACCGTAATAGCGTTACAAACATCTGTAATATATGCACATCGTTTTATGTTGAATCTAGGTAATTTTGTCATAGAAATAAAACTCTAAATTCAATATACTATGAGAGCAAGTATCTTAGCTATTTTAATTTTAGGGGGGATTGTCTTAAACATAAAGGCTCAGTTTTCTTATAATGAAAAGGCTCAAGCCATCCCTCCTGCATCACAACCTTTCGGCAAAGAGGCTTTTGAGCCAACCGGGCATACGGTTATACGCTGGTTGGGGAACGCTGGCTTTCTGATTAATAGCCGTGGTACGTGTTTGATGGTCGATCCTATGTTGAAGGGATTTGATATGCCTTTGTTAATAAATATGCCGATCGCCCCTAAAGATGTTCCCCATTTGGATGCGGTATTGATTACTCATTGCGACAATGATCATTACAGTGTTCCTACTTGTACGGAAATGTCTTCTGTATGCCGGGAATATCATTCTACATTCTACGTGGATTCTTTGATGGAAACACAGGGTTTGAACTCTTTCGGACATCGTATCGGGGAGACTTTTAATGTCGGTCCGATTTCTATCAAGTTAACCCCGGCTTACCATACGTGGCAAAATGAGTATCCGGGATATACGCGTGAATTTAAGGTTGAAGATTATTGTGGTTTCCTCATGAAAACACCGGATGGCTTAATTTGGGCACCGGGAGATTCCCGCTTTCTTCCTGAGTTCTTGGAATTACCTGCCCCGGACGTGATTTTCTTTGATTTCTCGGATGATTCATGGCATATAGGATTGGAGGGAGCCATAAAGATCGCAAATGCTTATCCTAAAGCGCAGCTTCTCCTGTCTCATTGGGGAACGGTGGATGCTCCCAATATGAAACCATTTAATGCTGACCCTAAAATGCTAGAAGGGCGTATCCGTAATCCGGAACGTGTTCATGTCTTAGCCCCGGGAGAAGCTTTTGACCTTGTAGCTCTCAGCTCTAGCGAGGGTGAACAATGTGCCGAAACCTTGATTTTCCCTGCCGACGCAAAGGCTTCGTCGGAGTATAATACGGGGGATGTCTATGTCTCCTTGTTGAAGGAGTCTGGTAATACGATGATCGCACATTTTATATTCAAACCTTACAGTCGTAATTTCTGGCATTACCATCCGGATGCCGAGCAAACCTTGTTAGTACTTGATGGAGAAGGATATTATCAAGAGGAAGGAGGAGAGAAACGTGTGATCCGGAAAGGCGATGTGATCGTGACACCTCCTAATGTACGCCATTGGAATGGGGCGACACCGGGTAGCTCTATCGTATGTATGACCGTTACGGAACATGCGATCGAGAATCATGCCGTACAACTTCGGGCTGTGACGGATAAGGAGTATAATTGACAGGTTTGGATGACAGGCTGGTGGAAACCTATTAATTGGCCGCTCTATATTCATTAGGCGTACAGCCTGCCATTTTTTTAAACCATCGACTGAAGTGCTGCGGATAAGGAAATCCTAACTCGCAGGAGATCTCGCTGATTGTCTTTTTAGTATTGTACACTCGTTCCTTGGCAATCTCCAGTGTTTTTTGCTGGATGTGTTTCAATGCCGATAAGCCAGTTTCCTTTTTCAGCAAATCGCTCAAATAGTTAGGGGACAAACAGAGTTTCTCCGCGCAATAGGGTAGGGACGGTATCCCATATAGGGCTGGTTTTCCTGAATTGAAGTATTCGTTTAATAATGCGTCGAATCGGGCAAATGTGTCTTGGTTCGTATTCTCACGTGTGATGAACTGGCGGTCATAGAAACGTGTGCAATAATCCAAGAATAGCTTTATATTATCTGTTATCAATGATTTGCTGTGCTTATCAATAGGGTATTGCAGTTCTTCCTTTATCCTTTCCATGCATTCGATCACCGTTTTGCGCTCTTGTCCCGAAAGGTGAAGGGCCTCATTCGCATAGTAAGAGAAGTAGGAGTAGTCCCTCATGATATGGGCCAATGGCGTTCCTCGTAAAAGCTCGGGGTGGAATACCAATACCCATCCTTCCGGTTGGTGTAATAATCCATCGTCTTCCGAACCCAATACTTGGCCCGGGGCAAGAAAGAGCATCGCTCCCTTTTGATAGTCGTATATACTTCGTCCATATTTCAGTTGCCCGCAGTCCGTGTCTTTCAGCAATATAGCATAAAGGTTATATAGCTTTCTGCAAAAGCGCAGGGGCTTTGCTTCACGTCCGTCGATAACGCTGACTAATGGATGTCTGGTTTCTATGCCGAAATAATCGTTGTATTGTTGTACTGTGTTGATATTCATTATCTCATTCATGGCTTAATCTCTTTAGTTTTCGCAAATGTACTTCTTTTCCTATGTTTTTGTCTTCCGAGCGATGAAATTGGTATATCTATCTGTGGTTTTGATACATGTGTGGATGTAGGAAGGTAGTATTTTTGCCGTGAATGGAATATTAATTAGAAAGGTCATAAGTTATGAGAAAGTACAATGGAATAAATCGTCGGGGATTTTTAAGGTCGGCGATGCTGTCGGGAGCCGCGATGTGTGTTTCTTCTATATCCAATGAAATGGTAGCTAATGAGAGCCGGGATAAGCAAGAGCCCTTGGCTTTAGGTAGTAAGGTCGCGGCTGGAATTAGCGCAAAACGAACCTTGGGAAGCGGTACGGCTTCCATGGTCGTATCGGCTATTGGCTTCGGTTGTATGGGATTGAATTATCATCGCAGCCAGCATCCCGGCAAGAAGCAAGTAATCGCTTTGGTACATGAGGCCATCGATCGTGGCGTTACTTTGTTCGACACGGCAGAGAGCTATGGTTATCAAACGAATGAACGATTAGTTGGCGAAGCGTTGAAAGGTTATTCGGACCGGGTATTTGTAACTACTAAATTTGGGCATAAGTTTGTGGATGGCGTACAAATCAAGACAGAGGAAGATAGTTCTCCCAACAATATACGTAAGGTATGTGAGAATTCGCTTCGCAACCTTGGAGTAGAAACTCTCGGTATGTTTTACCAGCATCGTGCGGACCCGAACACTCCGATTGAGGTCGTCGCTGAGACTGTGAACGAATTGATCAGAGAAGGCAAGGTATTACATTTCGGGCTTTGTGAGGTGAATGCCGATACCATCCGCCGTGCCCATAGGATCTGCCCTGTTACGGCTATACAGAGTGAATACCATTTGATGCATCGTGCCGTGGAGGATAGCATATTGCCGTTGTGTGAGGAACTGGGTATTGGCTTTGTTCCTTATAGTCCGATAAATCGAGGCTTTTTGGGAGGCTTGATTAACGAGTATACTCGGTTTGATCCGGAAAACGACAATCGTCAAGATTTACCTCGTTTCCAACCGGAAGCTATCCGTGCCAATATGCGGATCGTGGAAGTGCTGAATGCTTTTGGGAGGACACGGGGGATCACGCCCGCGCAAGTTGCCTTGGCATGGTTAATGAATAAGAAACCTTGGATTGTAGCTATACCGGGGACTACGAAGCTGTCTCATCTGGAGGAGAATTTACGTGCTGCGGATATCATTTTCACCGCCGGTGAGATGAGGGAATTGGAGGATGCGGTTTCCGCTATCCCTGTAGTGGGAAGCCGTTATAACGCGTTACAAGAATCAAAAGTACAGAAATAGATTTAGCTATCGGAAATATGAGACCTGTTTTTATACTTAGTATCATTCTTTTGCTTGTTGGATGTAAACAGCGAGATGAGCGTGTCCTGATGGTGGATGAGCAAGGCAGCTTCGCTATTGGAGGTACGGTCTTGGTTGACTCATTAGGGCATACTTATCATGGCGACCATGCGTACGTATTTTATCAAAAGCCGGTCGGAGCGAGGAAATACCCATTGGTATTCGCCCATGGTGTAGGGCAGTTTTCTAAGACATGGGAAACCACACCCGACGGGCGTGAGGGCTTCCAGAATATTTTCTTACGTTGCGGGTTTAGTGTCTATCTTGTCGATCAGCCTCGTAGAGGGAACGCCGGTAGAGGTACGGAGAGCGTGACAATTTCCCCGGCGTTTGACGAGGAGGTTTGGTTTAACCGTTTTCGTGTAGGTATCTGGCCGGATTATTTTGAAGGAGTACAGTTTAAGCGGGATAAGGAAACCTTGGACCAATATTTTCGTCAAATGACGCCGACTATTGGCACGACGGATTTTGAGGTCTATTCGGATGCCTACGCCGCTTTGTTCGACAAGATAGGCCCGGGCGTATTTATTACCCATTCGCAAGGCGGGCCCGTTGGATGGAATACATTGCTTAAGACGAGAAACATTAAGGCTATCGCGTCATACGAACCGGGTGGAGCGGTTCCTTTTCCGGAAGGGCAATTGCCGGAGGAGGCTAAGTTTATTACGCTTTCCAAGAAAATGGAAGGCATTGAAGTACCTATGTCCGTATTCATGGAATATACCAAGGTCCCTATCGTCATTTATTATGGAGATAATTTACCCGAGACTGATGAGCGTCCGGAGTTATATGAATGGACACGCCGTTTGTACTTGATGAAGATATGGGCAAAAATGCTGAATGATCTGGGTGGGGATGTCACCGTTATTCATTTACCGGAGGTAGGATTACATGGCAATACCCATTTCCCTATGTCGGATTTAAATAATATAGAGGTCGCGGATTTGCTTTCTGAATGGTTACATACAAAAGCTTTGGACTAGGTCTTTTGGGTAATGGAAATATATATAGTATCGTTTTCATTAGGAGGTATTGATCTTTTCACAGAGGTGAAAAGATCGTATCACCCCTGTGAAAAGATCGTTTCACAGAGGTGAAAAGATCGCTTCACAAGGGTGATACGATAAAAGTCTTAGGCCACGGCTGTTACTTCCTGCTGAGGAATCAGCCATAAGAACCTTATAATCAGAATAATTTGCTTGGATACTCGCCTGCGTCTACCAAGGCTTGGATCTTATCCACAACGCCTTGACGATCCGCCGCGTAAGTTACGCCGAACCATTTGGAGGTTGTATCCAATACTTTCACACGGGCTGTTCCTTCCGTGATCAATTTATTTACCATCAACGGGATGAAATATTCACTCTTTAAATTACCCATGTTCGCTTTCAAGAACTCTTTGAAGAATTCCTCGGAATACTCGAAATAATCGGGAGTGAAGCCCCACATATTCATGGAGACCGGCGTGTTTTCTTCCAATACGACCTTCTTTCCGTTCTCGTCTACAAACTGGATATCTCCGTCGATACGTTCGATAGCGGTACGCTCCACGACGCCTGTCAGATAACCTTCCTCGTTCGTGGCGCAAACACCACGTGCCACGGAACCGCTCTCGCTCAACGTATTACCTACACGGTAGCCTACCATGCAATAATCATTCTTCTTGCCATTCATCTCAGACAATTGCTTGCCTAATACGGCGAAGCTGTCACGTCCGTAGAAATCATCGGCGTTGATTACGGCGAAAGGCTCATTGATAACCTTCTTGCCCATCAATACGGCATGGTTGGTTCCCCACGGTTTCTCACGTCCCTCCGGGCAAGTGAAGCCCTCCGGAAGATCGTTCAAGTCTTGGAATACGACTTCAACCGGGATATGGTTCTCATATTTGGAGATGATTTTCTCACGGAAGTCTTTCTCGAAAGATTTGCGGATAACGAATACAAGTTTACCGAACCCGCCACGAATAGCATCGAAAATAGAATAGTCCATGATGGTCTCGCCATTGGGACCTAGGCCGTCCAATTGTTTTAATCCTCCATAACGACTACCCATTCCGGCTGCCAATACAAATAATGTAGGTTTCATAATGCGTTTCTTTAATGTGTTTTTTAATTCTTCGGGCAAAGTTAATAATTATAGAAACATTGCCATGTTATTGTCCGTCTTTTTATAAAACTTCTAATACGACGATCGACATGGGAGGAAGGCTGACGCTTAACTTTCCCTTTTCCACCTTGGCTCCCTTGAAAACTTCCGGCTTGACCTTCTCCGGCGAATCGAATGTGTTATAGTCGTTTATGGAGGACGCTGTCAGGATACGCCCGTTCACGCTCTTTATCGTTACGTTTTGCAGGTCGATATGGATGTTCTCGCTTTGCCGGGGATCTACGTTCGCCAACGAGATATGGATTTTACCCTGCGAGTCCCGGGATGCGGAGGCGCTTACGACCGGCACTTCCCGGTTGTCTCTTACTTTCTCCTTGTCGCAGATTAGATCCATCGGCAAAAAGGTAGCGTCTTGATGAACCTTGTACATCTCGAACACATGGTAAGTAGGCGTAAGCACCATGTCCTTGCCTTTCGTGAGGATCATGGACTGCAATACATTGACAATCTGTGCGATATTGGTCATTTTCACTCGGTCCGTATATTTGTGGAAGACATGTAGGGTAAGAGCGGCCACGAAAGCGTCGCGCATCGTGTTTTGCTGGAACAGATGGCCGGGGATCGTACCGGGTTCCACATCCCACCAAGTGCCCCATTCGTCTACCATGAGGGCTATATTTTTCTTCGGGTCGTATTTATCCATGATAGCGATATGCTTTTTAACGACATCCTCTATCTCAAGGCATTTTCCTAAGGTCCAGTAATAATCCTCCGTGTTGAAATCGGTAGCGGAGCCTTTATTGTTCCAATCTCCTACTATATAATAATGTAAAGAGATACCATCCATGCGTCCGCCGATTTGTTTCATCAGCGTCTCGGTCCAGTTGTAATCATAATCGCTGGCACCGCTGGCGATCTTGAACAAGACATTGCTATCATAGTTACGGCAATACGTAGAGTAACGACGGTAAAGGTCGGAATAATATTCCGGTCGCATACTGCCCCCGCATCCCCAACTCTCGTTCCCAACGCCGAAAAACTTGACTTTCCATGCCTTATCCCGGCCATTTTTCCGGCGTAGGTTGGCCATTGGGCTGTCTCCTTCCGAGGTCATGTATTCCACCCATTTAGCCATTTCCTCAACCGTACCGCTTCCCACGTTTCCGCTGATGTAAGGCTCACAACCTAATAACTCACATAGATTCAAGAACTCATGGGTTCCAAAACTATTATCCTCAATCGTCCCTCCCCAGTTATTATTCACCATTTTCGGGCGATTTTCCTTGGGGCCGATTCCATCCATCCAATGATATTCGTCGGCGAAGCAACCGCCCGGCCAACGTAAGTTCGGGATCTGTAGTTTCTTCAACGCGTTCAAGACATCCGTACGGTATCCTTGGGTATTAGGGATGTCGGACTCCGGCCCCACCCATAAGCCACCGTAGATACAACTCCCTAGATGTTCGGCGAATTGCCCGTAAATATGTTTACTGATCTGTTGGTTACCTTGCTCCGGATAAATACGGATATTCGCGTCTCGCTGAGCGAATAAGGGAAGGGCGATAAATGCCCAAACGCTGATTATTAGTTTCTTCATGATATAAATGATTTGTTGGCAAAGATACACTTATTCTTGAATACATGAATCCTTTTATCGTTCGAAAAACACGTACGTGTTTTCGGAAAAAGTCGTACATGTTTTAAAAGAAACACGTACATGTTTTTCTTTTGTGTATTTATCGTATCTTTGTAAGGTTTTAAGGCAAAAGACTAAACAAAATGAGAAAGAGAAAAATGTTTCCGTTTTTAGCGGCTGGGATAGTCGCTTTAGCGAGTTGTAACACTCCTCAGAAAGAGGTAGTGAAGATCGCTGCTATTAATCCTGCGAATATGGATACCACGGTTGCCGCAGGCACGGATTTTTATGAATACGCTTGTGGTGGATGGATTAAGAATAATCCTTTGAAACCGGAATACGCTCGTTTCGGAACTTTCGACCAATTACTAGAGAATAACCAAGAGCAGCTCCGGGTATTGATCGAGGAACTTAGCGCTACGCCCCATGAGGCGGGCAGTGTCGCCGGGAAGATCGGCGCTTTGTATGCGATGGGATTGGATAGCACGAAGTTGAATGCCGATGGAGTGGCTCCTATCAAAGAGGAACTGGCCGCTATCAATGCGCTGGCGACGAAATCGGATGTCTCTAAGATGGTGGCTACGCTTCATAAGGAAGGCATGGCTCCGTTCTTCGCTTTGTTCGTGGACGCTGACGAGAAGAATAGTGCCATGAATATCGTCCAGCTGTATCAGGCTGGTATCGGAATGGGCGATCGGGATTATTATTTGTTGGAAGATGAAGGCTCCGCCAAGATGCGTGATGCTTACAGGGCTTATATAAATAAATTATTTACATTGGCCGGCTCAAGTCCGGAGCAAGCGGATGCGGCGGTGGATGCCGTGATGAAAATAGAGAAGGCTATCGCCGAGATCTCTTATGGCCGTGAGGATTTGCGTGACTCCCAGAAAAACTATAATAAATTGCCTTACGAGGATTTCAAGAAAATAGAGTCACCGTTGGATTGGGATGTATATTTTGAATCCATGGGATTAGCCGGGCTGAAAGAGTTGGACGCGAAGCAAATCAACTTCTATAAGGATATGAATAAGGCTTTGCGGAATACGACGGTCGATGAGCAAAAATATTATTTGGCGTTTAATTTATTGAGCGCGGCGGCTCCATACCTAAGTGATGATTTTGTAGACGCTGATTTTGAGTTCTATGGAAAGGTAATGTCCGGAAAGCAGGAACAACAACCTCGTTGGAAGCGTTCGTTGAATACGGTAAACGGTGCGTTGGGCGAGGCTGTCGGCGAGATGTATGTAGAGAAATACTTCCCGGCTTCTTCCAAGGAAAAGATGTTGACGCTGGTGGGGAATTTGCAGACTGCTTTGAGCGAGCGGATCAACGGCTTGGAATGGATGAGCGATACGACTAAGGCGAAAGCGCAAGAGAAATTGGCTGCCTTTACGGTGAAAATTGGTTATCCGGACAAATGGCGTGATTATAGTGATTTGGAGATCAAGGACGATTCTTATTGGGCGAATGTTCGCCGTTCTAACATCTTCGATATGGCCTATCAATTGGCGGACGTGGATAAGCCGGTCGATAAGTCTCGTTGGCATATGAATCCGCAGACCGTGAACGCTTATTACAATCCGACTACGAATGAGATCTGTTTCCCGGCCGCGATCCTTCAGCCTCCATTCTTTAATCCGGATGCCGACGATGCGGTGAACTATGGCGCTATCGGTGTGGTAATCGGCCATGAGATGACGCATGGATTCGATGATCAGGGACGTAACTACGATAAGGATGGTAATTTGATCGATTGGTGGACTGCCGAGGATGCTGTTCGTTTCAAGGAGCGTGCTGATAAATTGGTTGATCAATATGACCAGATTATCGTAATAGATACGCTTCATGCCAACGGACGTTTTACGTTGGGTGAGAATATCGCCGATCACGGAGGTTTGTTGGTCGCTCACCAAGCTTATTTGAATAGCTTGAAGGGCAAAGAGACTCCGGCCCCGATCGATGGCTTCACGAATGAACAACGTTTCTTCTTGGGATATGCGACGTTGTGGGGACAAAATATCCGTCCCGAGGAGATCCGTCGTCGTACCAAGATCGACCCGCACTCATTGGGAAAATGGCGTGTGAACGCCGCCTTGCGTAATATTGCCCCGTTCTATGCCGCTTTTGACATTAAAGAGGGTGATCCGATGTTTATGGCTCCGGCTGATCGGGTGGTTATCTGGTAATCCAAATACAGAGTTTATATAAGTGAGGGAAGTATGTCACGTCAAAAAGGCATACTTCCCTTTTTTCGTTTATCCCGATTTGGCGGTCTGATGCACTTTTCTTATTTTTGTTTGATTAAGAACGTTATACATGAAAATTTTATACCATGCGAAACTATATATCAATCGCCTTACTTCTCTTGGCATCTTCTGTTTTTGCGTATGATCCTCCCACGATGGGATGGAGCTCATGGATGCCCGATATCGATGGTATGGTTTTACTAAAGAAGTGATTGCTGGCTACGTGCTTGAGGGAATTTTCATTCTTCTATATTCTTGAGGTGTCATTCCCGTATGCTGCCTGAAATATTTGTT
>ENA-UEYG01000746-UEYG01000746.1-human-gut-metagenome-genome-assembly--contig:-NODE-746-length-25039-cov-11.674185_pt1 | contig 25039 bp, 34 predicted proteins | sample MGYA00242933_ERZ507934 | MGnify/ENA primary metagenome ERZ507934 (study PRJEB26167, sample SAMN06115527) | human gut metagenome | host: Homo sapiens | place: China:Zejiang | collected 2015-11-10... | reverse complement strand
GACGTGCGGCGGGAAAATCTGGCGATCTCGGACATGGAAATGAGCATGTCCCGGCGAAGCTGATAGACCTCCCGCCGCAGCGCCTTGACCTCCGCATCGCTTCCCGAATCGGTGTAAGCCGCCCGGGGCGTCGCGCTGCGGAACAGCGCCGCCGTATCCGCCGCCGTGTACACGCGCCCCGGCTGCGAGAAGTTCACCAGTTCCGGCCCTTCCTCGCCCACAAGGGACCAGCCCGGCATGGCAAGCCCGCCACGGGCGAACGCCTTCACCCCGGCCTTGTCGCCGGCCGCATCCAGAAGCGGCCTCAATTCCGCAATCTGCTTTTCGATTTCTTCAAGCGTCGCGCTCTGGCCCTGAAGCTGTTCAAGCGCGGCGTTCTGGACATCAAGCTGGCCCTGCAACGCTTCAAGCTGCTTGTCGGCTGCGGACACCTGCGCGCCCGCCGCGTCCTGCGCGGACTTCAACTGTGCGTTCACCGCCCAGAAAGCGTCGAGGTATTCCTCTTCCGTCCCCGCCGTCTGCTTCACGATGTCGAGCAGAGATGTGCCCACGCCCGCAAGCTGGCCCGCCGCGTCGGAGTCGCCGCCAAGCGCCAGCCCGGACAGCCGCCGGAACTCGGCCTGAACCGTGCCAAGACGGTTCTCCGCGTCGAGGTTGGCGCTCCCGGCGAACAGGTTGTACCGGGATTGACCAAGGCTCTTGTCCAGCCCTTCCCATGTGCTCTTGAGCGTCTTCGCGGCGGAAAGCTGCTCGTTGATGGCGTTGATCTGCTCCTGTATCGCCTGCTGCTGGAGCTGCACCCGCTGTTGTTCCAGCGCGTCAATCTGCGCCTTGAGCGAATCGTATTCGGACTTCGCGGCGTCCTGCGAGGCCTTCGCCGTTTCCGCCGCGTGGAGCTTCAACAGTTCCGCCACCTGCGCGGAGCCTTCCCCGAACTGTTGGATCGTCTCCCGCAACTCGTTGGCTTGCGATATGGCCCGGCCCACCTCATCACTGTTGCCGTTCACCGCCGCCCACCGCTGCGCGACGGACTGGTCGAACGAGCGCAGCATTTCCTCCGTGGCCTGTTTCACCACCTCGGCGCGCATGGCCTCGACCTGCGCAAGCTGTCCTTCCGTCGCGCCGATGATCTCAAGCGCCTTCTTGCGCTGGTCCACGGCCTCGTTCGCCGCCTTCACAGCCTGCGCGTAGGCCGAAAGCGGGTGCAGCGATTCGTCCAGCGTCTTGATGTAGTCGTTGATGAAGGCCGTCCGGTACTCATTGATGAGCCCCGTAGCGTACTGCGCGTTCACGCCGGAGTCCTTCATGCCCTGCGTCCATGCGTCGAGCTGCGCCTTGGCGGATTGCGCCTGCTGCTCCATCTCGGACAGCGGGCTCTTGATCGCGTCGGTCGCGCTTTTCACCGCGCTGATTGCGGAAAGCGCCGTGGACGCCTTCTGCAACCCCTCGTCGGTGGTGACATCAAACGAATCAAAGAACTGCGAGATGCCCGCGTTCGAGAAAACCTGTTGGGCTACGGCGGTCATCTGGTTGCGCATGTCCTGCGCCGCTTCCTCAAGCCGCTCCTCGGCCATGCCTTCTTCCCACCACTGGAAGTTCCACGACGCATCGGAGACGCCCCGTCCGGCGGACCATGTGGAAGTCTCTAGACCGGACAGCGCGTTCTGGCGGATCTGCTCAGGCAACGCCCCGGCAATATCCAAAAGGCTCCCGGCGGTCTGGCTGGCGACTTGGGCAATGCCCTGCGCGAACGGCTCGGCTTCCTTCTTCCCGGCCCGGTCATACCAAGCTCCGCCCATGAAGGCGTCAATGTAGGTCTGCTGGTCACGGGAGAAGCCCACGTCCTCCATTTTGCCGTACACGCTGGCGTGGGTCCGCCGTCCGCCGCCAAACAGGGAACCAAGCAGGCCCCCGCCGATGGCGCCGAGGACAGTGCCCACTACGGGCACTACGGAACCCAAGGCCGCCCCGGTCGCAAGGGACGTCCCGGCCATCATCGCAGACCCGGCGGCAAGCGAACCAAGGCCGAAACCGCCAGCTGCGCCAAGCCCCGCCGTGAGCCCGCTGTACTTGCTCTGAGGAAGCCCAAGCGCCCCGCCGAGCATGGTGTAGCCGAGCGAACCGAGCCCGCCCGCCATGAGGTAGGGAGAGACTGCGGACAGGAACGTACCACCGCTCGCCGCCATGCCGCCCCCCGCATTCCCGCCGAGCATGGCCGCTTCCGCCGCTTTCAGCCCCGCGATATCCGCAGCTCCCACAACCGGGGTCATGACGGTTCCCGCAGCCCCAGACATGGCAAACGTTCCGGGGAACCATCCCGCCATCGTGTCGTTTATCGCGTTTCCTATGCCGGAAAACCACGAGCTCGGCATGAGGTTGCTGAGGCCGGAAAGATTGCTCATCCCGCCAACGCCGCCGGAGCCGCCCGCCGCATACGCAACGCCCCCCGTGCCGAGCATACCGGACACCACACCAGCAATCTGAACCGTGATGGGCCGGGTGATCGCCATGTGCATAAGGTCGGCAAGGAAGGACACGAACACGGAGCGGAACGAAGAAAGGGACACCTTGCTCGTCTCGATCATCTGCTCCCATGCCGACTTCCAGCCCGAGTCCATGCCGGAATAAAGGCCGCTAAAAGCCTCTTCCGCCCCCTTCGCCGCATCGGTCGCGTCGGCCCGGTACTGGAGGAATGCCCGTTGCGCGCCGTCCGCCCAATCGTGGGAGTTCATCAAGTCCTTGTACTGCCGCCACGTCTGGATGAGGTTTTCCGGGATCTCCGCGTCACGGAAGATTTCCATCTGCTCATCAAGCAGACGGTTCTGCACCTCAAGGGACAGGCCGAACGCCCCGGACATTTCCTCAAGCTCCTTATAGAAGGAAAGCTTCTCCTGAAGGTGTTCGTTCTGCTCCTTACTGGCCCGCTCGGCCTTGCGGAGAGCCTTTTCATGCTCCGTTTCGGCCTTGGTCATGAGCTGTGTGTACTTCGCCGGGTCTGTTTTCTTCAGATACCCGACGTTCCGCAGAAACGCCTCATACTCCTTATCAACCTTGGCGACGGCTGCGGCTGCGGGATCGGCGTAGGAGAGAATGTCCTGCATCCACTTGAAGTCGGCCTCCTGCTCCATCGCCTTACGGAGCTTCTCCATCTCGGCGGCGGGGAGTTTGGCGTCCTTGGCAATCTTCGCCAGTTTTTCCTCAATCTTGACCTGTTCAAGCTCCCGGCTCGACTGCGTGAGCTTGGCGATCTCTTCGTCGTAAGCGGCAAGGGCCTTGGCAGCGCGATTGGCGGTGGCTTCGGCGGACTTGCTGCCGGCCTTGTCGATCTTCTGCTGGTCTTCCCTGAGCTTTCTGATGGCTACGGCAGATTTCTGGCTGTAATCATCGAACTCCTTTTGTGTGCGGATTCCATTCTTTACCGCCTGTTCAAAGACATCACGTTCCTTGAGGATCGCATCGATCTCTTCCTGAAAATTCTTCTTTTTGCCTTCGGAAGACTTATCGTAAACCTTATTCACACGCTCAATAGCTTGAGTCGTCGCCTGTGTTTCCTTTGTTATAGCCTGATTACGATCAGCAATGAGGGCTTCAAAGTTCGCCTTCCATTGCTTCTGTGTTGCAAGCGCGGGATCATTTTGTAGACGCCATGCCTGCCAAACTTCACGGAGCCCCTGAAGGAACTTTTCCTTGCCTTCAAGCTGAAGCTGAACGGTGACGCCGCGCGAGGCGACTTTCTGCAACTCTTCGAGATAACCGCGAAAACGGACGGTCATCTCGCCTTCCGTCTCCAAACGCTTTCCGATTTCCGCAAGCTGTTCGCTGAAATTCTGAAAATGATGTGTCTGCTGCGTCTCCGCAATCAGCTTTTGAATCTCATCAAACGCCTCCCGAGTCGCCGGTGTCAATTCGTCAAGCGTGCCGAAAATGCCAGTGAAGAAACGTTCATCGGGCAATCTGCTCAACCAGTAATCAAGCGTGATAGCCTGTGACCGTATGGAGGCTTCAAGCTGCTCGGAAGCCTTTGCCGCGGCGTCCATCGGGTTGGGCATCTTCTGAACGGCGGCGATCAATCCTGCAATCTCGGATTCGATCTGTGCTGCCGCCCTCGTCGGGCCGGATACGTCAACATCAATGTTCTTGAACAGATTAGCGACGGCGTTGGGGAGTTCACTCTCCTTGATCACGCCTGTAGCGGTGTCCAATGCCTTGGAGAGTCCCCGAGTAATCGATGCAAACGCATCCGAGTCGCCGACGGACACAAGGAAATCATCCCATGAAGTCTTCAATCGCCCGAGTTCGGCCTGCATGGAGTGCGAAGCGTTTTCCGCCGCCTCTTCATACTTGTTCTGTAAGGCATCAAGGAAGATGAAGAACTGGTCAAGAGTCGTTTTTCCGTCTTGGAACATCTTGTCCAGTTCCTTACCAGTGACGCCGATGGACGTTGCGAACAACCCCATTGCACCGGGCAGGACTTCCCCAATCTGCTGGCGCATTTCTTCCGCCATCGGGCGACCCTTGGATATGACCTGAGACACCGCCAGATTCAAACGGTTCATCTGGTCGGTCGTCAGCTTGAGGGCTGTTCCGGCTGTGGCCACGGCCTGGAACGCCTTCTGAGCCTTCTCCATGCCAAGCCCGGTAGACTCGGCGGAAGCAAAAATGGTCTTTGCGGACTGTGCGGTATCAAGGAAGGAAAGGCCCAGTCTATCCGAAAGCTCCCGGATGAACGAAAGCTGTTCCTGAGCGGCCTTGGCGCTACCCGTGATGGACTCGAATGCGGCGGTGGTGGAATCGAGCTTCAATGTGGCATCAAATGAGGCCTTCGCCGCCACCCCAAACGCCGCGCCAACGGCAAGAACAGGGACAGCCGCCGCCCTTGCGCCGGACATAAGCGTTGAGAGCACCCCGCCCGTATCTCCCATCTCAGCTCGCAACTTGGCGAGCTGGAGCGTCGACAGACCGGCGTTTTTCTGGAGATATTCAAAGGCACGATTCGCGGTGGCGGCGGCCTGAGACTTGAGCATGGAGTTGGTCAGGCCCTCAAGCTGCTTGGAGCTGACCCCGGCGGCCTTGGCAATCTCTTCCAGCCCAGAAACTTGCCCCTTGAACGCACCGGCAGACAAGGCGGCCTGCGCCGTCTTCAATTCCCGTGTGATCTTGTTGATACCGCCGGTGAGGTCAACAGCCGAAACAGCATTGTTGATGCTCTTGGCGATGGCATCGCCCTGAACCTTGGCCAGCTTTTTTGCTGCGTTCAAGTCAGTTTCAAACGCGGAGTAATCACCACGGATCGCTATGTAAATACCGGGCGTTTTTCTTGCCATGCTTCACTTCCTGTATAGTACGGCACGGCGATTTCTGCGGATGGACGTTGACTTTCCCTATGCAGTATGGTTCGGGAAGGGTAGGAGGAATATAGAACATGGAATACATCATTATATGGATTGTCTGCGGCATTGGTGCGGCGGCCATCGCGTCATCGAAAGGAAGGAGTGCCGGAGCGTGGTTTCTTGGGGGATTGTTGCTTGGACCTATCGGACTCCTGATCGTCGGCTTTATGGGAGCCCCCGCCCCAAACGTAAGCAGCGTGCGGAAGTGCCCCTTCTGTGCTGAAACCATTCTCAGGGAAGCGAAAGTCTGCAAGCACTGTGGGCGAGAAGTTGAACCTGTCATTGCCCCTAAAAATACCGTGAATTGCTCCAAATGTGGTACAGAGGTCGCCATTGGTGCGACGTGGTGTCCCAAATGTCAGCATCCTATGCCTGAAAATGCGGCAGGGGTAATAAACTCACCAAAGAATAATATTCCTAGCGTTCCCCTTCGTACAGCTCTCAACCCTGATGGCATCCAATCAAATAGCGAACCGTCATCTCAGAATCTAACAAGCTAAGATATGAAGAACCGGGCCGGGACCCCACATCCCGGCCCATTCCATCCGCAAAAATCGCTATGCCGTTGTCAATGAACCGCTCACCGCGTGGATGCGGAAGCCTGTTGCGTTTTTTCAGCCTGTTTCGCTGCGTTGCGGCGGATGACCGTTTCCACGGCCTGTACCTTCCGCCACATGCCGGGCGTCAGTTCGATGCCGAAGGCTTCCGCCACCAGCGCCAGCGCGTTGTAGTCGAACCCCACCGGGCCGCCCATGCCGGACATGCGGAGTTGGGTAGCGCCCGCCTGGAGCAGTTCCCATGCGGCGGCGTTCTCCGGCATGAGATCCGGGCAACGGCCCTCGCACTCTTCACAATCCAGATCGTCGCGGTTCCGGGCGGCCTTCCGGCAGGCGTCGCAGTATTCCGCACCCTCACCGGAAAGCCACTCCCAGACCGCCGCTAGTTTTTTTCTTCTTCCGCCACGCCGAAGGTTTCGTTCACGATGGCCTTGTGCAGGGCAAGAATGTCGGGGAAAGGCAATTCGTCCGTCTGGGCCGCGTCGAACCCGGCGACGGTGAACACGGCGTCCATGCCCTCGGAAATCGAATACCCGCCGCCCATGAGGTCGAAGCCCTGCGCCTTGAGCGCCTTGATGTCCTTGCCTTTAAGCGGGTTCACAATGAAGTCCTGACCGGAAAGAGTAACGGTACGCATGGTGTTTTCCTTTTGAATTGATGGTTAATAGGATTCCACGTCATTGACGAGGGTAACGACGACAGAGGCGTTATCCGCGTTGTCGTTGTAGTAGGCCGAAAAGCTCTGATCCATTTTGATACCCGTGGGGCCGTCCACGGTCGGGCCGTCATAACTGAGCTGCACTTCCGGGACGCTGAACGTCAGCTTGTTGCCCTCATCGATGGCGAACGACAGATCAAGGCTGAGTTCCTCGCTGTTTTTGGCCTTCATGAGCAGGGTCTTGTCCGTGATGAACACGGTGAGGCTGCCGGTAACCGCCATGACGCCCTGAGGCAGATCATAGACCCGCCCCTTATCGCCGAGCTTGCGGATGCTTGAATCCAGCCCGAAATCAATATTGAGGCTGCAATCCGTAACCACGCCGATCTCCGCGCCGCCGCTCAACAGGGAACCCTGAAAATTATTGAACCGCTTCATGGCTACAGCCGGAGCACTGGCGTTGTAGTCGGCATCCACATAATCGGCGTCGCGCCCGAGCATGTTGACCGTGGTGGTCAATTCCCCGTCGCCGCCCGCCTGCATAGCCAGAGACGACACCTTGCAACCTACAAACTGGCCGTAGATGTCCCCATAGGTGGCCTGCATGACGAGGGACGGCATGTCCTTGTTGGACTTCCAGACATGGGTAAACGGCGCGGCGGCGGGCTCTCCCGTCCCGGTCGTGGCCGGAGCGCCGAACATGGCCCTGAGCCAGTGGCCGAAAGCCCGTGCGTCAACCGGGACGACAACGCCGCCGGACACTTCAAGGTTCCCGTCAAAGGGTTCCGCCGGGTCATAGCGGCCCGTCAGCGTCCCCGGGGTGTTCTTGGCGCGGGACGGCTTCAGGGAAAACGAGTTGATGGGGAGGAGGACACCCCCCGGCGTAGTCGGAGCCACGCCGTAGGACGTTTCCACGTCCATCAGGACTTTGGTTCTGGCGCCGACCGCAATCTGTTTGTTGGGCATGTTTCAATCTCCTATTCAGTTTCGAGGAACCAGACCTTGAACTCCATGTTCACGCGGAAGTAATTCGTCCCGTCCTCGTACAAATCCTGATCCTCGATCAGATGCGCGCTGAACCGCGGGCCGCTTGGCGGCATGGCGGCACGAACGGCCTTGGCAATGGCTTTTGCCTCGTCATAGTCCCGTGCCCACACGTCAATCTGAAGGTCGATTTCTTCCAAACCGGACACCCCGGACAGCGTGTTGGCGGGCCTCCCGCCGAGTCGCTGGAACGTGACGCAGGGAAGATAATTCCCGGACGGAATGAACAAGGGGAAAACCTTGCTGCCAACCAACGCGGACAAGCCCGCATCCTCCCGCAGCGTCCGCAACAGGACGACTTCAAAATCAACGGCGCTTGCCATAGTGGGCGTCCCCCATCATTTCCTGAAGCATCGCATCAACCTTCCGCCGGACGACGTTGCGGGCCTTGCGGAGAAAGTGTTTGCCGGTGACCCTGTGTTCGAGAACCGTCCCGTCCTTGGTCACGATGGCATGCCCGAACTCCACAAGGTGGCTGTGCGGGGCCTTCACATAGATCACATAGCCGCCATCCTTATACTTGGAGCGGTAGAGCTTGATGGATTGCCGCAGCCTTCCCGTCTTGTCCCCGAACGCCGTCGAAGCCTTGGCCTTTTCAAAGACCTGCGCGGCAATTCCCTCAAGATCGGAGTCGATTTCCGCCCGGACGCCCGCCCGGATGTCTTCGATGGGGATGTCCACCACGACGTCATTGCTCACAGCTTACCTCCCGGCACATCAACACCAGTTCTCGGCCCCGGTTGTCCGGCAACGGGGCAACGATGTTGAACACCTTCCCGTTGTGGATGACGCGCATGTCCGCCGTCACGTCCGGCCTATACCGGATGCGGATGCGCTGCGTGACTTCGGACTGTGCCTGTTGGCTGGCGAAAAACTCCCGCCCGCTCATGGCTTCCAGCGAAGCCCAGACCGTCGCCACGTTTTCCCAGACCTTGTCATGTAGCGGGGCTCCAAATTTCCCAAAAACGATTTCCTGCCGCTGGATGGTCACGCGGTGGCGAAGCATTCCGGCACGCATCAGAAGCCCCCCGCGACGACATACGGATCAAGCAGGCAGTCAACGAATGACCGCCCGAACTCATTGAAGTTCGACCCCACGGCGAAGCTCTCCCGCTGTTCGTACAGCGTCCCGATCCGCACCAGCATCCACTGGCGGATCGGTTCCGGGAACCTCTCGGCGGGATAGCCCGCCCTCACCGTCAGCACGGTTTCCCCCTGCGGGAAATCCGGGCCGGGGATGAAGGCCGCTCGCAGCGGCGATTCCTGCGGCGACAGGCCGGACGGCGTGAAACCGTACAGCCCGGCATCCACCGCCTCGCCACCCACGGTCACGGACGCCACCGCCATGCAGGGCACGAGGGGAAGCCGGAACGGGGACGTCAGGGGGCCTGTTTCGACCTCCCAGACGGATTCTCCGAATACGCGGCGGGTGACGCCCTCCCCCTGCTGGCGCGCCGCCGTGATCAACACCGTCAACAGGGCATCATCCTCCACGGCTTCGGCGCGGGTGTACAGCCGGGCCATTTCAAGCGTGACGGGTTCCGCTGCGGGCGGTGTGATCAGGCGTACAGTCATGGCTAGGCCGCCGCGCCGTGCTGGAAGAACTTCACGGCCTGCGCATCCGTCAGGACGCCGCCCGAGCGCATGAAGGCGAGGAACCCCACCTGCCCCTTCTGGGCAAACGCGGAATCCGCAAAACGGTACATGGTGATGCCCATGGCGTCGCGGATGATGTACTTGGAGAAATCGCCGAACAGCACGGATTTGGCCGTCGCCGCCATTGCCGGGACGGACTGGTTGATGACATACCGATAACCAAGGATGCTCGCGGGCTCCTTCACATCAATGCCGGGAAGCCACAGGGGTCGGCCTTGCCCGTCCTTCAGCTTCTTGATCGCCTTCAGGGTGGCGTCGGCAAACATGAAGGAGCACTGCCCCCCTTCGCGGTAGGCGGGATCAAGGCTGTGCTCCAGTTCCACCAGATCGTCGTAGGTCACGGAATCGACCTGCGCCTTCGCGCCGGTGACGCCGAGCGTGGCGCCGGTCAGCACGCCGGAAGGCTGAGAACTGCCCGTTCCAACAGTAAAGTGCTTGTTCGTGATGCGCCCCAAGCGGGTGATCAGACGGTTGTTTACGAAGGCCTCAATGTCCGCGTTGGAGTCCTGAAGCAATTCGATGGGCACCGCGACCGTCTTGGAACTGTACTTGTGCACCCCGAGATTCACGACGCCGAACGAGGGATCGGCAGCGGCCGCCGCCGTGTTTTCGCCGAGGATTTCCCCTTCTTCGGCGGTGCCGTCGCTGGTGGGCATGGTCATGGGCACGCCGGTGGCCGTGCTGATCACGGTGGCCACGGAACGCATCCCGCCGAACGCCTTCAACGCCTCGATGATGGTGCCGGAGACTTCCGTGGGTACGGTATACCCGCCCTGCGCATCCGTCCCGGTGCTCATGGTGTTGCGGACGGCGGCCCAATCATCGGGCGTCAGGGCCTGCGGGCCGTTCCGCATCCACTTGTCATAGAGGGCGTGCGGCGTGTTTTCCCGTTCGTCGCGGGGTTCCCCCGTCAGACGGTCGGCTTCCATCGCCAGCGCCTTTTCATGGCGGGCAATGGCATCATCAAGGGCGGAAATCTCGGTTTCCAGCGCGTCAAACTGGTTGGCCGCTTCCTCCGGGATACTTTCGGGATGCCTGTCCAGAAGGTTCCGGTACTCGCGGGCCTTGGCCGTGCGCTTCTCGCGCAATTCCTGAATGCTGCTCATGCAAAAATCTCCTAGTGCCGGGTCACGGCAAACAGGCGGGCGGTACGCTCGTACCGTTCGCGGTTCTGAGGGTTGATGGAAGCCGCCGCAGCCGGAACAACCGGAGCGTTGGCGTAGACGGAAAGATTCCAGTCGGCCTGTGCCTTCGGAACGGCTTCGGCCACGCGGTCGGCAAACCCGCGCTCAACGGACTCTCCGGCGGAAAACCACGTTTCGGCCTTCATCCACCCGGCAATATCTTCCGGCGTGCACCCGCTTTTCTTGGCGTAGGTGTCCACCAGCGAGGCGTCGAGCTTTTCCAGCATCTCCGCCGTGTGCAGGAGATCGTCGGCGTTGCCCGCCGTGAACGTCCATGCCTTGTGGATCATGAAGAACCCGCCGGGCGCGATCTCCACCTCGTCACAGGCCACGGCCACAAAGGAAGCCGCGCTTGCCGCGTACCCGTCCACATGGGCGACAATCCGCGCCGGATGGTTCCGTATGGCCGCTTCAATGGCCCGCGCCGCGAACACCTCGCCGCCCGGGGAATTGATCCGCAGGTGGATGGTCGGCACATCAAGGGCGTTCAATTCTTTCACGAACTTCTCGGCGGAAATGCCGCCCCAATAGTCGTCGCTCACAATTACATCATAGAGGTAGAGGGTCGTTTCCCCGGATGCCTCAACCTGTGCCTTGGGAATGTCCGCCGTCCGGTTTCGGGCGTTATCGCGGAGAAGTTTCAACAGCCTGTCCATCGTCATCCTTTGCGACCGGGCGTTGCAGCGTATCGCCGCCTTCCACTGGCGGCAGACCTTCAGCGGCCCGGATCTCGTTTGTGGTCATGAAGCCCGGCTCCTGCATGGAGCCGCGGGCGATACGGTAGAACTCGCCCCGTGTCTTGGTGTCGCCACGGGTCAGCTCGGATTCGTCGAACTCGGCAAAGAAACCGTCCCGGAACAGCTTGGCCTCAAGTTCCTGTTCAATGGCGGTCAGGTGATCGTTCAGGGTGAAGGTCGTAAACCAGCGGGCCATTTGCTCGACGCCGCTCCCCCACGATGAAGTCTTTTCCGTCTCCCCGATCATGACCGGGGGAACGCCGAAGAACCGGCAAATGTCGATGACGGAGAACTGGCGGGACTCGATAAGCTGCGCGTCTTCGGCGGACATGCTCAACGTCTTGGCCTCGCCGCCTTCAGTGAGAAGCAATGGGCGGTGATGGTTGGCCGTGCCCGTATACCGGGCGTCGAAAAACTCCCGCAGATCGTCGGCTACTTTGGGATCGAGCTTGCCCGGATAGGTCAAGGCGATTTTCGACAGCATCCCGTTGCTGAAAAAACGGGCGCTGGACTCTTCCGCCGCCAGCCCGAGGCCGATCCCCTGCCCCGCCGCCGAAATGGTGGACAGGCCCCGCTTGCCGTCCCAGCCGACATTGGGGACGTGCAGCATGTCGTCCTGATCGTAGAGCCGCGCTTGCCCGTCCTCGAACGTCACCCGGTAGAACAGCCTGTTCCGCTCCACGCCGAGCCGCTGATCAAGCCCGAGTTCCCAAGCCCAATAGACGATCACGTTGCGCGGGTTCAGGGGATACAGCCCCACGGGTTCACCGGAACGCGCCCGGATGATGTGGGCGTAGCCGTTCCCCTGAAGCACCTTGTGGGCAACAAAGGCTTTCCAGAACGTGGTGGCCGTCATGAAGCGGTTCGGCCGCAGGCGCAGCATGTCCGCCAGCGGGTGCCCGTGGGCAAGCTGGCGCTGTTCCGTGCCTTCCCGCAGGTAGACCTTCACCGGGGCCGAAGCCACCGCGCCGCCAAGCAGACGGACGCAGGCGAACACCGCCGAAAAGCGCATGGCGGACTCGGGCGTCACAACCTGCCCGGAGGCTACGGGCGCGCCCATGCCGAACAATTCGGAGAAGTCGGAAAAAGAGGCCCCGCCGGATATGCTGGCATTCTGAGGCCGCCCGGTGCGGCGTGCTACGAGGGGATTCCTTCTCATGCCCGCCATTACAGATTCCCCCACAGGTCAACGAAACCTTGTGTGATGACGGCGCCGGATCCTTCTTCCGGCACGGCCTGCGCCCGACCAAGCGCCATGATCGCGGCCACCGCGCCGTCGATCTTGTATTCGTAGCGGTCTTTCCGGGGGTAAATGTTGTCCTTGGCGTCCGTGAAACAGACCGTGTTCGACATGCACCACGTCAGGACGGGATTTCCGTCATGGCGAATCTTCCCGGCATCCACCAACGCGATCAGCGTCTTGAAGGGATCGGAGAAGTTCTTCACCGTGGCCCCGAACTCCACCATCGTCAGGCCGGAATCCGCCAGATGCGTCACAAGCTGCGCCGCCTGGTACGGGTCATAGGGGCACTCCCGCACCTCAAAACGCTTGGCCTGCTCAAGGATGTGCTCCTCTATGGCGTCGTAATCGACCATCCCGCCGGGGGTGAGCGTGAGCCAGCCCTCGTAATTCCATTTTCGATAACTGTTGGCATTCTGGACGTTTTCAAGCGCGTCTTCGGGAAGGAAAAAGTCGGCAAACAGCGCATACGTCCCGCCGTCTTCCGGGAAGAGGTACACAACGGCGTTCAGGTCGCCCTTGCTGGCAAGGTCAAGGCCCATGAAACAGGGCTTCCCGGCGAACCGTTCCCGCGACAGGCCGGGATCGGCGCACTTCTCCCAGTTCGTCATGTTGAACGCGGCGGCGCGGGCGTTGCACCAGATATTCAGGTGTTTGGTCTTGAACGTATTCTGCTTGGACGGGTTCTGAATAGCTTTTAATTGTTGTGACAGCAGGTAGTCTTCCATGACGGAAACACCGAAATTTGGGTTCGCCTTCCGCAACGCCTCGGGACTCTTCCAGTCGTCTTCGGCGTCGACGGTGTAAACGATGGCAAACAGTTCCTCATCCTGAAGCGTGCGATCAAGAACCTTCCCGGCGCGGAGCCGCATGTCATAGCAGGGGCCGCCAAGGTTGAAGCCCGCCGTGGTGATGACGATGATCAAGGGCTGGCGGCGTGCGCCCATGCCCGTGATCATCGTGTCGTACAGACGCGGGCTGTCGTGCTCGTGGTATTCGTCAACGATGGCGCAGTGCGGCGACGCACCGTCACCGGGATTCCCAATCAACGGAGCAAATTTAGAGGCAGATCCAATGATATTTATGTTCTTTGCGAGCACCTCCACGCCGTAATGCTCCGTGAAGTTCTCGGCACGCTCAGCCATGATCCGCGCGGGGCCGAACACCTCCCACGCCTGTTTTTCCGTAGTGGCGCCGGAGTACACTTCAGCCCCCGCTTCCCCATCCTCCACGAACATATAGAGGCCGACCGGAGCCACGAAGCAGGACTTGCCGTTCTTGCGCGGCACTTCAATATAGGCTTCCCGGAATCTCCGCAGCCCGTCCTTGGCGCGCTTCCAGCCGAACAGCGTTGAAAGGATGAACTTCTGCCACGGCTCAAGTTTCAGGGTCATGCGCTTGCGCGCCCATTCCCCTTTGACGTGGGGCATCATCTCCTCAAACTTGATCACCCGCTCGGCGGCGGCGCGGTCAAAGAAATACGGAGCGCCGTCAACGCCGTCCCACCTTCCCAGATCGTCGAGCTGGCGCTTGCAGGCGAGGATCACCCACTGGCACGCCAAAATCCGCCCGGCGACAACATCGCGGGCGTACTGAAGCGCGGCTTCAACGTGGGGATATGTCGGTTCCTTTGCCATGGTGTTTCCTACAGGGCCGCGAAGCCCTTTTTCTCGCCCGTCTTTTTCTTTGCGCTGACACGGGTACGGCTGCTCGGGGACATGCCGAACTCGGTCAAATACTTGTGCATCAGTTCCAGCGACTTGTTGGCGATACCCACCAGAGGGTTCTGGATGATATTGCCGTTTGAGGTCGTTTCCGTGAGCTTCATGGTGCCGTCGATGTTGCGGAGCTGCTCTTCCGCCTCAACCCACCGGCCATAGGCTTGGCAGTAGGCCGCCAGTGCCGCCCGATCGATGGTGGACAGGATGCCGAGTTCATACAGTTCGAGCGCCAGCCGTTCCCATTCCTCCCGAGCTTCCGGCGACAGGTGCGGCGGCGCGTCGGGGATTTCCGGGTCCGGGGTTGGCTCATCCGGGTTCATCCGGCATTTCTGCAACGTCCCGCGAACCATTTTCAAATGCGTCGGCAACGGCTTACGTCCCGCCATATCCCGGTTGACCCCCTCCCCCCATTTTGCACAAACAAAAATCCACCTGCCCTATGCGGTCTTCGGATGGTAGCACCAAACATTTGATCCCCCCCTCATCGTGTCACCGCACGCCCGCCGTTCTCCCGGACGGTCTTCCGGCTGTGGCAGGCATGGCAGAGGGGTTGCAGGTTGCTCCTGTCGTCCGTCCCGCCGTCGGCTCTGGCCACGATGTGGTCAACGTCCGTCGCCGGCACGATGCGCCCAGCCTTGCGGCACTCCCGGCACAACGGTTCATCCATAAGGATCTGCGCCCGCAGCTTCCGCCACCGCGCACCGTACCCGCGCCGGTATGCGCTCTCCCGCTGGCTGTCCTGCTCGGCCTTCCACTTCCTCGCCCGCGCTTCCGCCGCGTCCTTGTGCTTCGGGCAGTAGCCGGACGGATCACGGGTAAGCTCATGGCATCCGGCATGGCGGCACACCTTGAGCGGTCTAGGGGGCATCGTCGTCCCCGCCCACGGCCTCATCCACCCGCCGCTCCACCTTCCGCTTGCTGCGAAGGAGCACCCGCCGCAACAGGTCCGGCACGGGGATGCCGAGCCGCTGCATATGGGCAATGACGGACACGGCGTCCGTGATGATCAGGTAGGCGATAAACAGATTCAGCAACGGCATGTCGAACCCGCCGAACGACCGGGAAAGGCTAGCGTTGACCACGCCGACAATCAGCAAGTAAAGGCAGTAGGCCGGGAACTTGAGCGCCCCGTGCGCCAGCATCCGGCAACGGAAATGCCTGCGCCGCACGGCGTCCGCCAGCCCAAAGGCAAAGTCGGCCACCAGCATGGCCCCAAGCATCCACAGCAGATAGGCATCACCGCCGAACAGCGAGACGACGCCAGCGACGCACGAACCTATGACGGCCTTCTCAGGCCACAGGGCCAGCAGGCTTTGCGTGTAGTAGGCAAGCCCCTCCATCGGGGCGGGCGGCTGCATCATCATTCTTTCCCGGTTGCGGCCCGTATCGCCGCCTTGTCCGCATTGCACGCGCCGAGCGCGGCTTGCCAGTCAAACACATGCCCCACAAGGTCGAGGTTCGTATCCCCGGCCAGCACGGGCGCGGGCGTCGGTTCAGTCAGATACGCGGGAACCTCTTCCCGGATGACCAACGGAACCGCCGCCACTTCCCGCCTACCGGAACAGCCCGAGAACAGCGGGAGGGAGAGGAGTAGAACCCCAATCACCAGCCTCTTCGTCATGCCGCATTGCCTCCCGCAGCTTGCGCCGCTGTTCGTCCCTGTCCCGCGTGAGCGCCTTGATTGTGGCGTCCCGTTCCGCCGCCGCAGCTTCCGCCGTGGCCTTCGCCGCCGCCAGTTCCCTGACTGCGGCCTCTCCCGACTGCGCTGCGGCTTTCCATGTAGCGGCGTCCTGCCGGGCTTCCTGCGCTTCCGTCCGGGCCGTGTCGCGTTCCATTCGTAAGGTGAGGACGTACACACCAAGCCCGATGACAAAGAGGCACAGCGCCCCGGCCAACACCCCCCGCCGATTCATTCCGTAATCCCCCACCGCGCCGCCAGCCGTTCGACCAGCGCCCGGCAATCAGAGGTACGATTGAGCCAGCCGCGCAGGAACGCCGTGGACTTCGGCTTCTTCGCCACGAGTCCGCGGTACCACCGCTCACGTTCCAAGAGCATGAAGGACGCCAGCTCGCGCTGGTTGCAGGACGCCGCAGCCGCCAGCGTGTTCCGCCCGACGATGCCGTCCACCCCAACGCGCAGGAGCCCTTGCAGCATCCTCGCCGCACGCGGAACACCCGCATTGACGGCGAAGTCATAGAAGCACACCGCGACCAGCGGGGGCATTTCCCCGGCACGCGGCCTGTCCCAGAAATGACGCTTGAAGATGTCGCGGGCCGTATCCTTGGTGACGGCCAGCACATCGTCCCGATCAATATCCCCGTCGCCGTCAATGTCCCCTTCCCAGAGATCAAGCTCCTTCAGGAACATGAGGCTGACGCCGTACATGGTGACGCCGCCCGGATCATTCGGATGGTCAAAGTATCCTCCCTCCCACTTGGCGACATGGGCATGGGCGGCTTCAAAGACTTCCTGTTGGTTCGGCATAAAAAAACGCTCCCGCATTGAAAGATGGCAGGAGCGTAGCACGGGCTTTTGTGAGGCCGCTGGCACAAGCAGGCATAGGCAGGGAGAGGCAGGGAAAAAGGGGGTTGACGTTTTTTCCCATACGGTCTATTTACTGTTAAACAGTAAACGTGAGACGGAAAATGATAGCTGATTTTCGCTGTAAAGATACCAAGGCTCTTTTTGACGGGGGAAATCCCCGCCACTTTTCCTCATTCGCCTCAGTCGCCCTACGCAAGCTCGATATGCTCGACGCGGCGAAATGCCTTGAAGATCTCCGCATTCCACCCGCGAACAGACTGGAACAACTCAAGGGTGATAGAGCTGGTCAGCATAGCATACGTATCAACGCCCAATGGCGTATCTGCTTTATCTGGGCAAACGGCGCGGCACACCGTGTCGAAATTGTTGATTATCACTAGGAGGATACCATGCGCGTCCGCACACATCCGGGAGAAATCCTGCTGGAAGAATTCTTGAAGCCTATGGACATCACACCCCATGCGCTTGCCATCGCCCTCGGCGTCCCCGCAACCCGTATAGCTGATATTGTCCACCAGCGCCGTGCCGTTACTGCGGATACCGCCGCCCGGCTGTCCCGCTACTTCGGCACAACGCCCGAGTTCTGGCTCAACCTCCAGTCGGCCTATGACATCTCCGTTATTGAGAGGGATAAGGCGGTGGAACTCATGAGGATCATCCCGAGGCACCCCGGGCAGGTTTCATCCTACGCCTCTGCATGAGAATCCAGAAACGACAAAAAATTGTCCGTAATAGAAAGGATTTTTGTGTATTATCCGGCCACATTTACACAACACACTGACGGAACGGGACGCTATGATGTGACCTTTGCCGATTTGCCCGGCTGCGTATCGCAGGGGGCATCCCTTGAGGACGCTATCCGCATGGCGCAGGAAGCCTTGGGGCTTCACATCGGCAGTATGGTTGAAGACGGCGATACGCTTCCTGAACCCTCAAGCCTTGAAGGGGCACGGAGAAAGGACGAACAGGAAGCAAAGGAAGAAGGATACGCAATCCCTGACGGAACCCTGTATCAGTTCGTAGTCGCTGACGTGAAAAAGAAGGAAGCGGCACCGATCAGACTATCCATTTCACTCAAACCCGTCATCGTCGAGCGTATCGACAGCGTAGCCGCAGAGCTTGGGCTTACCCGTTCCGGGTTGATCGCCGTCGCTACCCGCGAGTATTGCAACCGTATGCAGGCATAAACCGCCCTGCAATCAATAACCGGAATCCCCCGCACTGCCGGGGGATTCTTTGCTTCTGGCCTCCTGCCACAGATAAAGCCGGTTCAATTCCGCCCTGTATCGGGTGATCTCCCCTTTTTCATCACGGTCAACGACTATCGGGGCATCCGCCGCAACCCATTTCCGCACCTGCTCACAACCGACGCCGAACGCCCGGCAGATTTCCGACATGCTCCGCAGCACCACGGGGACATAATTGACGGACACCGGAATCACAGGCCGCTCCCGTACTTCTGGCGGTTCATCCCCTGCTCATAAACCTTGATGCCTTCCTGCATCCCCCACCTGTACGCCGCCACGCCTACGGCAGCCCCGCACAAAAAGACTATCCCGAAAATCATCCTTGCCTCCTCTTCCTTTGAGCCCATACCATAAAAACGTTTTTGTCATATGTCACTATCTGGTATCCGCTTGGCTTCCTGCTTAATACCATGTATGGAGAAAAAAGTTCAATGATCGTTCAGGGTCTTCCCCACACACGTGGGGGTGTTTCCTCTTTTCTCCCCTATGCCAACCTGATATTTATGTCTTCCCCACACACGTGGGGGTGTTTCCGTCCCTTCGGGATATGAGGGAGAGTACGGAAGGTCTTCCCCACACACGTGGGGGTGTTTCTGCCTTATCTGACAGTCTAAGCTCTTTTTGTCGGTCTTCCCCACACACGTGGGGGTGTTTCCGGGCAGAGGTGCGGGACAGGGTGAAGCACATGGTCTTCCCCACGCATGTGGGGTGTTTTCTCAAGCCGTACAGCCCACCAGCGCCGCTCCTTCCATGCTCTCGGCCATATCCCGCAAAAACTGCGGAACGGGCAACCCCCGCGAACGCCGGATTTGGAAAAGCCCTTTCAAACCATCCCGCCACCGGGAATCCTCCTCGGCGGTCATGCGGGAAGTCCGGCGTGTGGGCGGCATGGCTTCAAGCCTTGCCCGTTCCGGCGTTCCGGGCGGGGGCAGAGGCCTCCCTTCCGGTATGGGCGGCGCGGCGGGCGTTCCTTCCCTTGCGCCCTGCCCCCCATGTCGGACGGTAGCGCACCTCCCGGCATCAGTACGGGCTCTGTCCTCGCCAGCCGCAGGCGGCAGGGAAAAAGCCCCGCACGCCTCAAAATCCTCCCACCGCCGCCCTTGTAACCAGTTCTCGGCGTACATGCGTATCCTGCCTTTCACCCTTGCGGCCAATTCTTCATGCTCCGCAGCCGCAGCACTGGCGGCGCGGATGATGACGGGCACCAACTCAGGGGCCTTGCGCGTAGCCGCAAGCCACATATCCGCCGCTTCCGCCTTCCCGCATCGGTAGCGGTAGGCGTCCCAGAACGTCTCGAAATCGGCAAGAGCCTGCCCGGAAAGCCGACGCCCTTTTGCCGAAACGTAAAAAGCCTGTCCGCCGTCAATGCCGCTCCGCGACGGGCGACGCGGGACAGGGGCAACGGCCTGAACAGCCGAAGCCTTGCCTTCCGGTTCCGGCACGGCCTCCCTTCCCCCTCCCGACGTGCCGGGCAAAGGTACGGCTTCCCCCTCTCCCATCGCATCGGGGAAAGCTCCCTCACTCACAGCCGCATCGTCCGATGCGGAAGAGAGTTCTTTTCTTGCCTTCTTATATTCTTTGATCGTGTCGGGCGGTTGTAAAGCCGGTTGTTCAGACGGTTGTTCAGCAGATGAACAACCAGCTTTACAACCGGAGGCATCCGATGACTGATACCGCGCCCAGTTCGTCACCATGATCAGCGTGTACCTGTTCCCAACACTCCGCCGGGTCAAGAATCCATCCTGCTCCAGATCGTCAAGGATAGACAAAAGCGTCGTTCGACTGAGCTGGCATTCCTCGGCCAGATACGCACCGGAAAAGGCGAACTGCCCGGCCTTCAGCTCGTCGCCGCGATAGTAGCAATCCTTCCAAGCCACCTTGAGCAAAATGGTCAACATGACCCCGCGATGCAAGGCCCCCCGGCTCCACGCCCGGCTATCCTCGGCACATCGCCAACACTTGATAAAGCCCCGATACATAATGTTCTCCTGACCATTGGGTGCAATTCAGCACTCCACTGTCATCGACAGCGGCCTATTCGTCGCATAGGATTAATACAACGCTCGATCAGATACTGACCCCGCCGCTACCCGCGAAGAAGTCGATGATCAAGCCGTTGAGCTTATGCACAAGATTGCACTCTGTCAGATGTTTTATTGGGCAAAATAGGTTCAAACATATTTCCTTTGCTGACAATCAGTTGCACAGCCTTTTCCCTGTAAATTCCACGAGGGAAATCCCCTTTACGTTTCCAGCGCTGAAAAGTTCGGGGAGAAACGCCAAAGGCGATTGCGGCTTTTGCATCTGTCCCAAAAACGTCTTTGATTTGTTCGATTAACGTCTTCATGGGGAAGAAATACGACATTTTGTCGTTTTAATCAACCGACTTTTTGTCATATTGTAGATACTCCTTGGTCATGCCACCCTACAAAAGAGGGCAAAAATGGACTTACAAGAAGCAATTATTCAGGTAGTTGAAGAGTGGCGCGAAAAACGTGGCATGACCAAAATTCAATTGGGGATGGCTATATTTCCTGCAAGCCCAGAACCCCGTGTTGCTGGAGACAAATGGAATCACATTGTAAAAGGCCGAAATACCACAAATAAAAAACGACAACTTACTATAGACGAACTGGATAAACTTGCTGACTTTTTCGGAGTGCATCCAGAAACTCTAATCATCGAAGCCCGCCAGCGAATGGGAAAGATATCTGGGAAGGGCTCTTCAGAATCAGTTAAAACTGGTTAGTATTCCTCCTCCTTTGCCCGATGGGGAATGACAGGTAGAGGAGAAAAGCGACAATTTGTCGCTTTTTTTTGTTGACTGATACGACATATTGTCGTAATCAAAAATTTACCTACCAAAAACACAAGGAGAAGCACCATGTCACTGAATCCGCAATCTATCTGTAACGGTCAGGAACAATATGAATTTTTTGAAGTCGAGCACTTTGTCCGCAGAGGGAAGGATACCACTCGCATCCAGTACGACTACAGGGCAGAAAACGGAAAGCTCTTTTCTTGCGTCGCCAAGTCTCTGGAAGATGCCCGCGCCAAGCGCGATCAATGGCTCATGAAGACGGCCGCCGCCTAACCCGCCCCTCCCGGCGATCCTTGGATGACCACAATGGACACTGATGTGCCTGTCCTCCCGGCGGCGGTCGCCGGGGTTCCGAGGATCGTCGGGAGGGACGACCGATAAACGTTAGGGTGCGTTGGCAACGACAGGCGTTGCCAAGCAATCGGGCTCTCCCGGGCGGCGGGCTGCGTAGCAAAGGCGCAGACAGTCAATCCCGCCGCCCCGTCAAAAAACAAAACGCCCCCGGTACTGCGGTAACAGTGCCGAGGGCAAAACATCCAAGAGAGGACACTCATGGATGCACAAAGAACCTACCCACAGAGTCGGCAGAGTGTCAACACCGGGGATCGGCGCTTTTCCCTCATCTTCAACCGCAGAGAGTTTGCCGAGGTCATGTACTGGATCAAAAGCCAGTGTCCCGGCGGCAAGATGGCGGAACTTCTCGAAAAATGGGCGTGATGAAACATGAACGGCAGACCAAAATGTCCTGTTTTGGAAGAAATTTTCCCCGGCCAACGTTTCTACTACCGGGCGAAAATCGGCGGCGAACGTCAGCTTATCAGCGTGACCGTCGCAACGTTTCCATACTCCAAAGATTACGGGCAGGGCCGCGCCTCCCTCTATGTGAACGCCTACGGCTACGGCTGGTCGGGAAGCGTCCCGGTCAAGAAGCTCATGGAACGGAAGAGGATAAATAAGGTGCAGAAATGAAACAGCAGACCAAAGAAAAAAACTTCGCCCAGATCAACGGCTCCTGCAAAACAGCACCACTGGCCGGGAACTTCAAGAAAGAACCCTGCCCCCGGTGCGGCACCGTCCATAGCCTGCGCGAGTGCCCTTTCTGCCGCTTCCGCAGGGGGTCAAACCGATGACGTGGACATGGGCATGGCACTGGCTCCGCTTCATCGCGCTGACGCTCGGCGGGGCCGCAACCCTTTTCATCGTCGGGCTGATTGCCATTGAAGCCGTCCGGCTGCGGCGGGCGCTCCGTGAAAAGGCCCTCACCCGCCGGATAGACCGCCGACAGGAGGAACAGCAATGAACACCATCCGTAAAAACTTGGAAGCCATTATCCGCAAGGGATACCAACCGTACAAGGTCTATGAGGACTGGATCGGGCTCATGTTCCACGCCTTCCAGCGCGACGATGCACACTACCTCGAAATCATGCGGCAGTACCGCAACGACGCCTCGCATGGCCAAAGGGAAGCCGACTACTTCGCCGCCGCAACCGCCGATGCGCTCGAATACATGGCGGAAACGAACCGGGAATGTCTGGGCCCCTTGTTTGAAGAGTTCGCCGCCTCGCACTATCAGGGCCAGTTCTTCACCCCGTGGAGCGTCTGCCGGATGATCGCAAAAACGACGCATGACGAAGGCGTGAAGCCTGACGGCCAAATCTCGATCTGTGATCCGGCCAGCGGCGCGGGAACCATGATGATTGCATTCGCAAAAGAGCAGACCTGCGCCGAGGCAAACCGGACTTTGTATGTCGGGATTGACGTTAATCTGACATGCGCCCGCATGACCGCCTTGAACCTGATGTTCTTCAACCTCAACGGCGTGAGCATCTGGGGAAACAGCCTGTCCCTTGAAGTCCGCAGCGCATGGCAAACGCACCGGAGCCTCGCATGGGGCGGCGCATTGTCGCCCTACCCTGTGGAGAAAGCCAAAAGGCTCCTCGGCCTCGTCCCGCACGAAACCAGCACAGCGCAGCCACGGGCAATATTGCCACCAGCACCGCCACCGGATGCGAACCTGCCGGACGGTGCACCGATAACGGGCACGCAGCCACCGGCACGCGCCAAGCCTTCACAATTGAGCCTTTTCAGCATGTAGCCCTCAAAGCGAAACCGACAGGTCGCCCCGGCGGGGTCGCCGGGGCCTGATGATGCAACCAGAAGGTTGCTGTCATGCTGGAATCAAAGGAATTGAGACAAAGGGGAAAAGCATGTTCGACATATTGGAAGCCGTAGGCTTGGACTTGAACAAGCAAACCGTATCCGGCCTCATGGATACCACACGCGAAATAACCGGCAACGGCACATTCAAAATGCTTCCGCGTGACTCCAAGGGCAATATCTTGGGGTTGCTGCTGGTCTGTACGGATGCCCGACTTGCCCAGAAGCTCAACGCATTCATTGAAAAAGAAGAGGACGGCGCATGATCATCACCCACGCCTTTACCCTTTGCCCGCTCTACGCCGAAGCTATCCTCAGCTACGGGAAGGATGTTGAAAACCGCTCTTGGCGGCTCCCGGAAGACTTCATCGGCGTCCCCCTCGCCCTGCATGTCGGCAAGCGGGACCCAATGTTGGCCGAACTCGCCATCTTCGCCAAGCCCATGTTGGAACACTTGCCCCACATCACGCCGAACGATTTGCCCCACGGCTGCATCATCGGATGGATACGGTTCGACCGCCCGGTGAGACGGTATCCCTCATCGTGGGCAGTCGGGGATCTCTGGCACTGGCCCATTCTCGAAGCCCGTCGCATCCCGGAACGTATTCCCTGTGACGGCCGCCTCAGAGTGTGGCCTATCCCGACCACTATCAACGGCGGAAAAATCGAGGTGAACAATGGCTGAAAAGATCTCTGAATTTACCTGCCTCGTCCGTGATATGCGCGAAGCCCAAAAGCTCTACTTCGACACACGGGACAAGGCCTATCTGAAGAAAGCGAGGGAGATCGAAAAACGGGTGGATGACGAACTGCAAAAGACTTTCGGGTGGATCAAAAACCGCCAGCCAGCACCACAGGGGAGGCTGCTTTGATGCTCACACTTCCAATTCCCCGCCGCGTGCGGACATGGCTGATACGGATCAAAGGGGTGGCCAGACTTGAGCACAACCCCGCCGTCGACGCCTCGGAACTCTGGAACCGGACGGCCACCCCCGAAACCCTCGCAAAGCTGGCAGGGATGGCGTTGAAGCTGGCCAGCGTCCCCGACTGCCCATACCACAAACAGCATACAAAATGCAGACATGAAACCGGGGACGTTCCGAACTGCACAGAATGCCGCCTGCAATGGGCGTTTAAAAGGAGTGAAGATGGAAGCGAATAGAATTGACAAGGTGGTGCGGCAACTCTCTAAGGAACTCCCGCCTCTTTTTAGCAGGACGGAAGTCCCGAAGCTCATTCCCGGCGTAATCGCCTATCGTTCTCTCTGCAACTTGAGTTCCGAAGGAAACGGCCCACCCTCTATCATGATAGGAAAAAACGTCTGTTATGCGCGTGAAGATTTCGTCTCATGGCTAGCGAAGAGGATGAAACCGGGGAAGTCTATTGTAGACGTTGAATAGCACATTACCACACGTCACCTCAGTTTACCGGGCTTCGCGGGATAAGAGCGGGATAAATGTTCCACCAAAGAAAAAAATCCGACTTCATTAACGAAGTCGGATTTTATTTTATTCAATGATGGCGGAAACGTATAGGAGTCGAACCTACCAACGACCTTTCGACCGTCCACCAGTTTTGAAGACTGGGCGCCACACCGGTGACGAAACGTTTCCCTAACGTTCATTTACGTTAGGAGAATATCACATCCTGTTTTTCCGTCAACAGCATCTATTTTAAATGTAATATCAATATATTATCATAAAAACACAACACTGGGAGAAAATGGAGAGGGCCTACTGCGCGTTGCCCGAATAAAATGAAGCACTCCCGGCATGAGCGCAGTGTGCTACGGGGCAAGCGTTGCCGTATGTTTTTTTGAAAAGCGAAATAATTCCATAAAAAACAATGTGGTTCACCCGGTTTTAGCCCCCAGAATCTGATCTTCTCCTGTCTCCTTCTTGTCGCCGCCCTTGTGATTTCCTCGGGCCTTCACCAAAGGACAGTGATGCTTCTTTACGCATGAACCGGCGCCGCGTAGCGTTACATTTATCATTCCTCTCACGCATCCCCAATTTGCATCTCTGTCCAGCACTTTTTCCTATTCATTGCATTTTTTTCATGGTGAAATATAATATAATTT
>ENA-UEYG01000744-UEYG01000744.1-human-gut-metagenome-genome-assembly--contig:-NODE-744-length-25050-cov-6.407961_pt1 | contig 25050 bp, 23 predicted proteins | sample MGYA00242933_ERZ507934 | MGnify/ENA primary metagenome ERZ507934 (study PRJEB26167, sample SAMN06115527) | human gut metagenome | host: Homo sapiens | place: China:Zejiang | collected 2015-11-10... | reverse complement strand
CAACAAGCGAAAAGCCAGCAATAAAATCTCCCTGATTCGTAAGAGATAACGGGCATAAACACCGCTTTTTATATGGTTAGAGTATGATTTCTGAGTATGATTCATATTCTAACCATAATTATTTATAAATATCTGTCCAACAACCATTAGTATTTATGGTTATATGGAAATTAGTGCTGAACTTTGTGTCATAAAATTGTAAACTATCACAACTATATGGAGAATAATGTACATGTTCAGAAAACAGCGGACATCAGTAGTCTGGTTTGTGTGGTAATCGTTTCACTCTCAGCACTCACCGCATACAATCTTGGTGAAAAGTTCAATCACTATATCCTGTTTGATGTCACCATTTTTATTATCTCTTTGGTAATGCTCATTTTGACCTTTGCCGTATTCCGCAAAGTAATGGCAGGGCTTTATAAGAGTATTAACAATAGTGCTATAAATGAGCGAGTACAAAATAACTGTTCGCAAGAGGTTAGCTCAAATAATTCTATAACCGAGACTCAACCGGTTATACTGGAACAAATACCTGACAGTTTGGAAAAATATGAGAGTATTCTCGTGGAAGAGCAGCTGAAAGAGTCCATGTGCTTGCCGGTAATGACGTGATAGTTGCCCGTGCAGGTAACGTAGATGTCGCCGCAGGGCAAGGCGTCTTCGATGGTGATGACTTCAAAGCCTTCCATGGCGGCCTGCAGGGCGCAGATGGGGTCGATTTCCGTCACCAGCACGCGCGCGCCGAAGCCGCGCATGGACTGGGCGCAGCCTTTGCCCACGTCGCCGTAGCCGCAGATCACCACCACCTTGCCGGCCACCATGATATCCGTGGCGCGTTTGATGCCGTCGGCCAGGGATTCGCGGCAGCCGTAGAGGTTGTCAAACTTGGACTTGGTTACGGAATCGTTGACGTTGACAGCCGGGAAAAGCAGTTTGCCCGCGGCGGCCAGCTGGTAAAGGCGGTGTACGCCGGTGGTGGTTTCTTCAGACACGCCGCGGACCTTGGCGGCCACGTTGTGCCAGTGCCGCGGGTTGTCCTGTAGCCGCAGCTTCAGACGATCCAGCACGCACTGAAATTCCTTGCTGTCGGCTTTTTTGTCCAGCATAGCGGGATTTTCTTCGGCCTCCACGCCCGTGTGAATAAACAGGGTGGCGTCGCCGCCGTCGTCCACGATAAGGTCCGGGCCGCTGCCGTCAGGCCAGGTAAGGGCCATTTCAGTGCACCACCAGTAGTCTTCCAGGCTTTCGCCCTTCCAGGCAAAAACCTTGGCCAGGCCCTGTTCCACAATGGCGGCGGCGGCGTGGTCCTGGGTGGAAAAAATGTTGCAGGAGGCCCAGCGGATGTCCGCGCCCAGGGCATGCAGCGTCTTGATGAGCATGGCCGTCTGAATGGTCATGTGCAGGGAGCCCGTGACCTTGAAGCCCTTGAGAGGCTTGGAAGGACCGTACTTTTTGATGCATTCCATAAGGCCCGGCATTTCGCGTTCGGAAAGCTGCATTTCTTTGCTGCCGAAGTCGGCCAGGCTCATGTCCGCCACTTTGTGCGCCAGGGTCAAATCCAGTGCTTTGGTCATAATTTCTCCTTGAACCCTCTGTTTTTTATCTGTTTGCTGAATTTATTGATTTAATTAGTCAACCGCATCGGCCTGAAGCAACAGCAGGGTCAGGCCCCGTCCCACGGGCTTGCGCACGGCACTGTGTACGGCAAAGCCTGCCTTCTGCAGAACCGTGGCCAGGGCGTCTTCGGCAAAGCCTAGCCAGCGGTCGCCGTAGCGGTTGCGCATGGCCTCGTCGGTATGGCGCAGAAAATCCGCCACGAACAGCCGCCCGCCGGGCGGCAGGATCCGCCGGATTTCGCCCAGGGCCTCGGCCGGTTGCGAAAGGTGGTGGAGCACCAGGTTTATGCAGGCAAAATCCGCCTCGTGGTCGCGCAAAGGCAAATGGCTCAGATCGCCGATGCGCAAAGAAACCCGCTCCGCCGACAGATCCTCCGGGGCGAAGCGGCGGCGACAGATCTCCAGCATGCGGGCCGAACCGTCCACGCCGATGACCCTGTGCGCCAGGGGCAAGAGCCTGGCCAGTACGGCTCCGGTGCCGCAGCCCAGGTCCACGGCCGTGCCGCAACCTTGCGGGACGGCGGCGCAGACGGCCGCGGGCAGGTCAAAATCGCCCAGCACTTCATTATTCAGCTCGTCCCAGTTTTCCGCAATGGCGTTGAAAAACTGGCGGGTCTTGCGGGCGCGCTCCTCCAGCATCTGCGCGGCCATGGCCAGGTCGGCCCGCATGTGGGCATCGGGCTGCACAAAGGCCATGAGGGCGCGCAGCAGATCGTGGCGCTCGCCTGTTTTGGGCGCAGCGTAAAAAACCCACAGTCCGTCCCGACGTGAACCCAGCAGGCCCGCTTCCGTAAGAATTTTCAGGTGGCGCGACACGCGCGACTGGCCCATATCCAGAATGTGGACCAGTTCGTTGACCGAAAGCTCATAATGCAGCAGGATGTAGACCAGCCGTAAACGGGTTTCGTCGGAAAGCGCCTTGAAGCAGAGCAGGGCCGTGCCGTTGTCCATAATGCCGGTTGTCCTGAAAAAAGGTGGAAGCGCAGGGGCGCAAAAGCCGGTCGCCGGGCTGCGCCCGGACCTCGGTGACGGCCCCTGTGGAGTGAGGTGGGGCCGCAATATGAATGTAAATATCAAGATATATGCATATAGTCAATACGGCTTTGCGTCGCCGCTGTGGCCAGGGGGGCGGCCTCATGGCCCGGCGCAAGCGTAAGCGCACGGCGGCTTCAGGCCCTATGCCCGTGGGCGAGGCTCTGGCGGGGGTCTTTGCCGGGCTGGGTCTGGACCCGGAGGAAGCGGCCCGCCGCGCTCGCCTGCAAAGCCTGTGGGAGCACTGGGAAAGCGTTATGGGGCCGGATCTGGCCCCCCTGGCGCGGCCCCTGGGGCACCGGCGCGACCTGCTGCTTATTGGGGCAGAAGACGCCATGCTGGCTCAGGAGCTGCACTACCTAAGCCAGGAACTGCTGGACCGGGCCAATGCCTTTATGGAAGCGCCGGTGTTTCAGAGCGTGCGGGTATCCTTGCTCCTGGGCAAGAACGGGCTGGACGTTTCGGCTGCAAGCCCTCTGCCGGTCACGCGCACCCGTCCCGTGGGGCGCAGCAAGCCCCTGCCTCGCCCCAGCGGCGAACGCCTTGTAGGCATGGACCCCGCCTCGCCCGTGGCCCGTGCCTACGCGCTGTTTGCCGGTCGCAAGCCACGGGCGCAATAAGCGGCCTGCGCCTTCGGTGTGATGCGTGTAAGGGTTTTCCTGCGTCAGCAGCCAGTTATATGGTGCCTGCACAAAACCGCATTGCGTTTTTGTCGTTGCTTTTGCCGCAGGCGCGCTCCCCTCTCCACCGCAAGTTCGGCCCTGCCGCGAAATTTTTTTAGCGTGTTATTTTGCATAAATAAAAAAATATTGGCGCTCCTCAGCCTGCGCCCTTGTTGTGCGCTTGCTGCGGTTATTGACAACGCTTCCGCCGGAGTGCTAGCTTGCTGCAAGCACCGTCCGCCAGTGCCGGACCGGACGGAAGAGCGCGGAGGATGGAATGCAGATGCGGAAAGTCATGGAAGACATTTGTCTGAAACACGACAATGGCTGCGATTTCACCTTTCGCGGTCGCCTGTTCTCCGAATGCTCGTGGTATGACGAAGGCCTTGGCATGCTCACCCGTCAGAAGCTCTATGTGACCGATCACAACGAACAGGTCTACTACATCGTCCGCTCCAGCGGGCAGGAACGCAGCCGTCACGCCTATAAGCTGCGCATGCACGGCGACAATTGCATCATCGATAACGGCGTCAGTGAAATGGCCCTGCAGTTCGACCTGCTCATGCTGGCCGTGCGCGGTCTTTGCGGGCTGGACGCCGCCGCCACCCCCACCCTTTCCATGGTGGAAGAGATGCTCAAGGCCGCCAATGCCTGAGCCGCACCACGGCCATCAGCCACGCCGCCCTCCAACCAGGCGGCGGCAGCCTCCACAGTAAAGGCCCCGCAAGGGGCCTTTTTCACAACCGTCATCATTGCGGACGGGCCTTGGTGAGGACGAGGCGTCCGGTAAGAGCGGCGTGGTGCAGACTTTCCCCGTCACCGCGATAAAAAAGCCTTTTTGTGCCGCTGCAGCCTGCGGCGGTTTTTATCGGTCACGGGCGGAAAGCGTTCCGTTTTGTCCGGCCTTGAGGATGAACATCCCCAAAGCCGGGCGGTTCCGGTTTGACACTGCCCAGAGCCGGGGCTATCAAAGAAAGCCGTGCGCCGTTGCCGCGGCGTCGCCGCCAACCGTTTTTCCACAAGGATATGCACCATGACGGATATCGACCGCCAGATGGCCGCCATTAGACGTGGCGTGGCCGAGCTTATCGACGAGGGCGAACTGCGCAAAAAACTGGCGCGGGGCGTCCCCCTGCGCGTGAAAGTAGGTTTTGACCCCACCGCCCCGGACCTGCACCTGGGCCATACCGTGGTCATGCACAAGATGCGCCATTTTCAGGAGCTGGGCCACAAGATCATCTTTCTTATCGGCGACTTCACCGGCCGCATCGGCGACCCTTCCGGCCGTTCAGAAACCCGCCCTCCCCTTACCGAAGAACAGGTCATGGCCAATGCCGAGACCTACAAAAAACAGGTCTTTAAAATTTTGGACCCGGAAAAGACCGAGGTGGCCTTCAACTCCGCTTGGCTGGGTTCCATGAACGCCGCGGACTTCATCCGTCTGGCCTCCTGCTGCACCGTGGCCCGCATGATGGAACGCGACGACTTTGAAAAACGCTTCCGCGAGCAACGCCCCATCTCTATCCACGAGTTCCTCTACCCCCTCTGCCAGGGCTATGACTCCGTGGCTCTCAAGGCTGACGTGGAAATGGGCGGTACGGACCAGAAGTTCAATCTGCTCATGGGCCGCACCCTGCAGGCCCATTATGGGCAGGAAAGCCAGTGCATCCTTACCATGCCTCTGCTGGAAGGCACGGACGGCGTGCGCAAGATGTCAAAATCCTACGGCAATTACATCGGCATAGACGAAGCGCCTTCCCAGATTTTTGGCAAAGTCATGGCCATTTCTGATGCGCTCATGTGGCGCTACTACGAACTGCTCTCCAGCAAATCTCTGGAGGACATCGCCGCCCTCAAGGCCGCCGTGGCCAACGGCAGCGTCCACCCCAAGGCCGCCAAAGAGGCCCTGGCTCACGAAATGGTCGCCCGCTATCACAGCCCCAAAGACGCCGATGAAGCCCAGCAAGGCTTCAACGCCGTGTTTGCCGGCGGCGGCGTGCCCGATGAAATGCCCCAATACGCCTGCTCTTCCGGCGAAGCCAGCACGCCCCCGGCCTTCCTTGAAGCCGCCGGACTGGTAAAAAGCCGCGGCGAAGCCAAACGGCTTATTAAAGAAGGCGCCCTCTCCATCGACGGCCAACGCTGTGACGACCCCCTCTCTTCCCTTGCCAGGGGCTCCTATGTCGTCAAACTGGGCAAGAAACGTTTCCTCAAACTGCTGGTGCAGTAGGGATCTTCTGAGTGCTGCTGTCGTTGCCCGTAACGAGTGTTGCCTCTTTGTCAGCTTCCTTCGCCGCAACGGGCTAAGCTCCTTCGTCGCAACAATTGAAGCTGCTATGGCGCAGAACACAAAAAGGCCGCCCCCAAGGGGGCGGCCTTTTTAGTGTAAAGCAGGAAGTGGGCTACGGCAGCATCCAGTGCAGCACGCCGGACTGCAGGTAGGTCAGCACGCAGATGAAGGCCGTCATGGCCAGGCTGTGGCCCAGGGTGAAGCGGAAGAGGTTGCCCTCGTTGCCCACCAGGCCGGTAGCCGCGGTGGCCACGCTGATGGATTGGGGCGAGATCATCTTGCCGGTAACGCCGCCCGAGGAGTTGGCGGCCACGGCCAGGTAGGGGTCCATGCCCACCACTTCGGCCGTGGAGCGCTGCATGCCGCAGAACAGGGCGTTGGAAGAAGTGTCCGAACCGGTGAGGAACACGCCCAGCCAGCCGAGCAGCGGCGAGAAGAGCGGGAAGAGCGGCCCGGTCAGGGTAAAGGCGATGCCCAGGGTAGAGCTCATGCCAGAGTAGTTCATGAGGTAGGCCAAGCCCAGGATGGTGGCGATGGTCAGGATGGGGAAGCGCAGCTGGTAGATGGTGCGGAAGAAGCAGGCCACCGCCTTGCCGAAGCTGTAGCCCTTCATGAAGGGCACGGAAAGGAAGCCGGCAATCAGGATGGCCGTGCCGCCCGCAGAGAGCCAGTTAAGGGTAAAGATGGCAGGATAGTTGGGATCTTTGCCGGCGGCCAGAATGGGCGCGGCTTTGTTGATCATGCCGTCCAGAGCGGGCCAGGAGAACTTGAGCACCGCGCCGGGCACGGCGTTGAGCATACCCTTGAACTGGGGCAGGCCCCACAAAAAGACCATCAGGGCCAGGATGATGTAGGGCAGCCATGCGCGCAGCACCACGCCGAAGCTGGGGGCTTCGCCCGCCAGGGGGGTTTCCTTTTCGCCTTCAAAACGCCAGATGCGGGCGGGCTTCCACACGCGCAGCAACAGCACCATGGAAATGATGGTGATGATGGCGGACATGATGTCGGGGAGGGTCGGGCCGTGGAAGTTGGAGAAGGCAAACTGCGAGGCGGCGAAGCTCACGCCGGCCACCATGATGGCGGGCAGCACTTCCAGAGAGCGTTTGAAGCCGCACATGACCACGCACAGCCACAGGGGCACGATGACGGAAAGGAAGGGCAGCTGACGGCCCACAATGGCGCTCACGTGCAGGTCGCTCAGGCCGGAAACCTGGGCGCCCACGATGACCGGAATGCCGATGGCGCCGAAGGCCACGGGGGCGGTGTTGGCAATCAGACAGATGCCCGCAGCGTACAGGGGTCTGAAGCCCAGGCCGGCCAGCATGGCCGCGGTGATGGCCACGGGCGTGCCGAAGCCGGCGGTGCCTTCAAGGAAGGAACCGAAAGCAAAGGCGATAAAGATGGCCTGGAGGCGGCGGTCGTCGGTAAGCCGGGCCAGCGATTCTTTGATGTACTCAAATTCGCCGGATTCCACGGTCATGTTGTAGACCCACACCGCCGTGACGACGATCCAGATAATCGGGAAGAGCCCGAAGGCCACGCCGTAGCTCAGTGCGCCCACGGCCGTGCCGAAGGGCATGCCCCACACGGCCACGGCCAGGATGAAGGAAAGGGCCACCGCCACCAGCGAGGCGTAGTGCCCTTTAGCCCGGCGTACGGCCAGCATGTAGAACAGGCTGAACAGCGGGATTGCTGCCAGCAGGGCGGAGACCACTGCTCCGCCTACGGGATCGTAAACTTGCGTCCATGCCATAATGAGACCCTCATACAAAAAAGATGTTGTTGATGGGCATGCCGGAAGGGCGGGCACAGAACGCCCGTGCGCCCCGGCGTCCGGTCACGCCCCCGCGACCAGAGCAGGCGCCGTCAAAACGTGCGCGCATCCGCTAGGATTTACCCGAAAATCCTTTTGCTATCGGCCGAAATACAGATGTCGTCTGTTTTCGTCATCAGGCAGGGCGGAAACTACTCTGGGCTATGTTTATCCTGTTTTGTCCTGAAAAACAACGGGGTGAAGCCCGGCGAGAGGAAAAAAACAGAAAATCCCAGGTGTAGTAAAAAATTCAAGACAACAGGGTTGTTACAGCTGGGCGATAAGAAAAAGCACAGTGCAGAGGGCCCCGCATGACCCTGCGGCAGCATCGCCCTGCCCTGCAGAACCAGGATGCGGCAAAGGGGCGCGCTTCGTGCACTGTCTGATGGAAAAAGGTTTTGCAGGATGGAGGCTGCGGAGGCAGGAATTTTTGTGAACAAAAGCGCCCTGCCCGCCCTTGCTTCTGGGCATTACAACGTTGCAATGCCCTGGCAGTTGCGTAAGCGCTATGTCTTTGCGCGCGGAAGCGCCGGAACGGGCGCGCCGTAAACGTTGCGAATACCTGTTCTCAACAGTGCGTTGTGCTAGAGCAGTTTACGAATGAAATGAGTTAATTGCTCTGCAAGGATTTTCTTGAAAATCCTTGCCACGAAATGCGAGAAGGCAGGCTTTTGCCTGCCGTAAGCGAGCATTTCAAGTGTTAAATACTCTAGCGGCGCAGGGCGGCAGGCAGGGCAAAGTAGAGGCGGGCGGCCAGATCAAAGCAGGCGCCCGGCAGGTAGCTGGCCCACCAGAAAAGCTGGTATTTGCGCCCGGCGGCGCGCCAGGGGCGCAGGACGCGGCGAGCTTCGGCGTTGTGCCCTTGCCGCCAGAGGTCCACGGCTTTCTGGAAGGCGGCGCGGCGGTTGAGCAGGCTGACCAGGTCGGCGTAGTCCGCGTCGTAGCCGGGGTAAAGGCGGCGGTGTTTCTTCAGAATGCGCAGGGTTTCGTCTGCAAACTGGCCGAATTTGCGGAAAGTAGTATTGGCCCCGTGCACTCGCCAGAGCGTCAGGGGGGCGTCCACATGGTCCAGTTCCCAGTCGTGGGCGATGCGGTAGAAGACGTCGGCTTCTTCACAGACGTTGAGGCTTTCGTCAAACCAGCCGCCGTTTTGACCCGTGCCGGGGGCCACGCCCGCAGAGGAAAGCCCGGTGAGGGCAGTGGCCCGGATCATGGCCGAGGACATGGAAATCCACTGCCGTTCCATGAGGGCGGCAAAGGCTTTGCCGCGCACGGGCGCGGCTTCGGCGAAAAGGCGGCGGCGCATGCCCCGGCCGTCAAAGATTTCCGTGTCGGTGCAGGCAAGGCCCACGCGGGGGTTGACCTCAAAAAGGGCCGTCTGCGCCGCCAGTTTTTCGGGCCGCCAGAGGTCGTCGCAGTCCAGAAAGGCCAGGTAGCGGCCCCTGGCCTGGGCCAGGGCCAGATTGCGGCCCGCGCCCAGGGGTACGATAGTCTCGCCCCGGAAGTAGCGCACCTTGGGACCGTAGCTCTGCGCTATGGCCGGGCTAGCATCGGTGGAGGCATTGTCCCAGAAGATGACCTCAAAATCGGTAAAGGTCTGGGCCATGAGGCTGTCCAGGGCTTCACGCAGGTGGCGGGAGCTGTTCAGACAGTTCATGATCACGGAAACGGCCGGGGCCTCCGTGACGGCGGGACGCGGGGCGTCTGCAGGCGTCTGCATGGCGGTCAGTCCAGGGCGGCGGCCAGGGCGTCGCAGACGTGCTCCACGTCTGCGCGGCTCAGGCCGGGGTGCAGGGGTACGGTCAGGATTTGACTGTAGAGGGCTTCGGTCACGGGCAGACTGGGTTTGCCGCCGCCAAAGAAGCTCAGCAGGTGGTTGGGCTTGTAGTGCACGCCCGTGGGGATGCCCCGGTCGGCCAGGACGCGGACCACCTGATCTTTGCGGCCTTCCCGCACGCAGACGGGCAAAATATGGGGCACAATATAATCCTGCGGGTCTGTGGCAAACAGGTGCAGGCCCTTGAGGGGGCTAAGGCGCTGGGCATAGAGGGCGGCCAGGTCGCGCCGGGCCGGGGCAAATTCCTTATCCAGGCGGCCCAACTGCACGCGGCCCACAGCGGCCATGATGTTGCTCATATGGTAGCGCCATCCCTGGCGCTTTACGTCCGGATCCCAGGAGCGCGTGCCGGAAAAGCGCTTTTGGGCATCGTTTTCCACGGAGAGCAGGCGGGCGTCCGAGGCCAGGCGGACCACTTCGGGGTCAAAGGAAACCAGGCAGCCGCCTTCGCCGCAGGTGATGTTCTTGATGCCGTCGAAGCTGAAGCAGACCACATCGCCGAAGCTGCCGATTTTGCGGCCGTGGCGCAGACAGCCGAAGGCGTGGGCCGCGTCCTCTATCACGCGCAGGCCGTGGCGGCGGGCAAAGGCGTAAACCTCTTCCAACTGCCAGGGGTTGCTGGCGTAGTGCACGGGCATGACGGCGATGGTGCGGGGGGTCAGGCGGCGGGCGGCGTCTTCCAGGTCCAGGGTGCCCGTTTCGGGCAGCGCGTCGCAGGCCACGGGACGGCAGCCCGCAGCGCTGATGGCCTGAAAGGAGGCCACAAAGGTCAGGCTGGGCACCAGCACTTCCGGGCGGCCGTCTTTGACGGCGCAGCCGGCGGCCACGGCGTCCACAGCCAGGTGCAGGGCGGCCGTGCCGGAGTTGGTGGTGACCACCTGTGCGGGCTTCACGCCCAGGTAAGCGGCCAGTTCTTCTTCAAAGCGGCGCACTTCCGCGCCCATGCCCAGATAGCCGTCTTCCAGCAGCACGCGCGCCACGGCGCGCGCCTCCGCCTCGCCCACAATGGACCGGGACAAACGCATGGCCGACATACAGCCTCCTTGTGGGGTCTAACCCACTTCGGCCTTCGTGTCGCTCAATAACGTGTCCAGGTCAAGCAGAATCAGCAGCCGGTCGTCCAGCTTGCCCACGCCCCTGATGTATTCCGAGCCCACGCCGCAGACCACGGGGGGCGCGGCCTCCACCGTGGAGGCGGGAATGCGCAGCACTTCGGAAACGCCGTCCACCAGAAAGCCCACGATTTTCTGGTCAAATTCCATGACCACAATGCGGGTGCGGCTGTCGCGTTCTACCGGCGGCAGGTTGAAGCGGGTGCGCATGTTGATGACCGGGATGACCTTGCCGCGCAGATTAATGACGCCTTCAATGTAGGCGGCCGCGTGGGGCACCATGGTGATCTGTATGGGGCGGATGATTTCCTGTACCGCAAGGATGTCCACGCCGAATTCTTCGTCGGCAATATGGAACGTGACCAGCTGCAGCAGGTCGCCTTTATGGGCGGCAGCCTGGTCGGCGGCGGTCTGGCTGGTGGCCGTCGGCGATGCGCCGGCGGCGGGGGTGGTGGTTTGCGTCATGATGGTGTCTCCGTGCTTTCCGGAACATGCCCCAACGTCTGCGCGCGGGGGCGGCCGTGGAACGTCGCGTCTTTCTTATCGGCAGCGCCCGGCAGGACTTCAGGGCCGCTTCCCAGCTTTGGGCCGGGGCGCGTTCGTCCGGGCGCAGGGAGTCCGGCCAGACGCGGCGTACGTAGTCGAAGTGGTTGACGCGCAGGTTCGCACAGCGTTGTCTGTGAGGGGGAGAGTCCGCCGGGCGTGATGCGCGGGCGGTGGCGCGCTACGGGGATGTTTTCCGTCGCCAGGGTGGCCTGCAGGGCCGGGTCCGCGCCGGCGTAGACGCAGAGACAGTCCGCGCCGGGGGGCACGGCCCGCAGGGAACGCACGGCGGCTTTGAGCAGCAGCAGGTAGGAAGGTTTGTGGTCCAGGCAGAAAATCACTTTCATGACTGGGGGGCCTCTTCGGGGCTGGGCGCGGGGTTCTCCAGCCTTTCCAGCAGCAGATTGGCGCGGCGGGCCATGCCCTCCGTGTCGAAATCGCGTAGTCGGTGCAGAATGTCCGTCACGTCGCCGGCATAGGGCGTGCCTTGGGTCAGGGGGGCGAAGCGCGCCAGAGCCGCTTCGGCCCCGCCCCAGTCTGTAACCATACGTTCTGGCAGGGTTTCCAGCACCTCGTGCAGAGCCTCCAGCCGGGCTGCCGACAGCCGCCGTTGGCCGCCTGTGGTCGCGTCGCCGTGCCGTTGCAGGGTGCTGATCTGGGCCAGGGCTTCGGCCATGCTGTGGGCAAAGTCGGTCATGAGCTCCTGGGGGGGCGCGCTGTGGGGCAAATTGGCCTCCATCTCCGTGGTGAGCTTGCGGATGCGCTCTACCCCCAGGTTGGCGGCCACCCCCTTGACCGTGTGGGCCAGGCGCGCGGCGGCGCGGTAGTCGCCGGCGGCCAGCAGGGCTTCCAGTTCGCGCGGGCTGTCGCCGTAGTGCTCCATGAAGCGCAGCAGCAGGTCGCTGTACAAGCCATTGTTGCCGCCCACAGTGGCGAGTCCGGCTTCAAAATTGATGGGTGGGTCGCTCGGCGTGGCGTCCGGGCGGGCGGCGTCGGGGGCAATCTTTTCGTCGTCGCCGGCGGAGGCGGTGGCCGTGGTTTTATCCGGAGACGACGCGTCCGGCGTGGGCCCGACAGGCGCCGTGCCCGTGTCGGGGCAGCAGGGCAGCCCGCCGGGCAGCCAGCGGCACAGGGCGTCGTAGAGGGCGGTGGGGTCCACGGGTTTGGTCAGATAGTCGTTCATGCCCACGGCCTTGCCGTCGTGGCGCGAGGCTGCGTCCGTGTGGGCGGTCATGGCGATGACGGGCAGACTGTGCGGCGTATGCCCCAGGGCGCGGATGCGGCGGGTGGCCTCCAGGCCGTCCATAACCGGCATCTGCACGTCCATAAGCACCACGTCCACGCCGCCCTGGCGTACCGTCTCCAGCGCTTCCTGGCCGTTATTCGCCAGACGCACTTCCAGACCCGCCCGGAGAAGCAGCTCCCTGGAAATTTGCGCGTTGATTTCATTGTCGTCCACCACAAGGACCACGGGGCGCAGCTGGGTCGGGTTCGGGGCCGGGTCCGGCTCTGCCGCAAGGGTCTGGGGCCGCGCGAAGTCCAGGGCAAAGGAAAAGGTCGTGCCTTTGCCGGGGACGCTTTCCACCTGCAGATCCCCGCCCATGAGGTGCACCAGCTGCCGGGCCAGGGCCAGGCCCAGGCCCAGACCGCTGTCCGCGCGGGTGAGGGATTCATCGCCGGGGGTAAAGGGATCGAACACGGTGCAGAGCTGCTGGGCGTCCATGCCCGGCCCGGTATCGGCCACCACAAAGCGCAGTCGCAGCCTGTCGGGCGCGGAGGCGGCAAGGGGATCTTCAGACGGGGGGGCGGGCTGCGCCCGGCACTCCACTACGCCGCGACTGGTGTAGCGTACGGCATTGTCCAGGAGGATGCGCAGAACTTCTTCCAGATGGCGCTCGTCGCCCGTGATTGTGGCGGGCAGGGCGGGGTCGAGCACAAAGCGCAGGTCCAGTTTTTTTTCCAGAGCCGCGCCGGCCACGCTCTGGCGCAGCAGCTCCACGAATCTGGCCAGCACAAAGGGCTGCGGCTCCAGTTGCACATGGCCTTCGCTGGCGCTGGAAAAGTCGAGAATGCGGTTGACCATGTCCAGCAGCACGCTGCCGGATTTGTTGATTTGCGCCAGGTAGTCGCGCTGCACGCCGCTGAGCTCTGTCTGCAGGCTCAGGTAGCTCATGCCGATGATGGCGTTGAGGGGCGTGCGGATTTCGTGGCTGATGCGGCGCAGGAAATCATCTTGCACGCGGGAGGCCCGCTGGGCCAGCTCCAGGGAGGTGAGCGCCTGAGTTCTGGCCTGCACGGCCTGCTTGCGGTTGTTGCGGGCCGTGAGCTCTGCGGCTTTGAGCGCGTTGATGCGGGCCTGCAGGGTGGCCTGCATGTGCTGTAGGGTGGCGAACATGCCGGCCAGTTCGTCCTGGTGGCGCAGGCGCAGGGGGGGCGGATCTTCCCCCGCGGCCACGGCGGCCGCGTAGCGGTTGACGGCCCGCAGGGGCCGCACCACCCTGGTGTGGCAGACGTAGATATTGATCACAGCGCTCACGGCCAGCAGGCTCAAGCCCGCCAGCACGGCGGCCAGCAGAGGCAAAAGGCTGGCCTGGCGCGCCTTCATTTCGTTCAGAAAGTCCCCGCGCCAGCGTTCGCGCAGTGCGCGCATGCGGCTTTCGAGCTCCAGGGGCAGGCGGTCCAGTCCCGTGCTGCGCAGCATGCGCCGCGCGCCTTCCGGATCCGGCGGGCGGCCTTCGGCCCTGGCCTCGCCCATGGCGCGGCCCACGGTGGCTTCCGTAAGGTAGGCGAGTTGGGCTGTTTCGTTGAGCAGTGCGCGAACCTGATCCAGAACTCCCGGCGGCAGGATAAGGCCTTCGGCTAGGGCGTTGAGAGAAACTGTTTGCCCTGGCGCAAGGCGCGAGCTTTGCGGTCGCGGGGCTTCCCCCTGGGCCACCTGCAGGTTGTGCTGCCAGGCCTCCAGGCTGGCTTTGTCGCCTGTGACCACAAAGGCCAGGGCATCGGCGTAGGTCTGCTGCACCGAATCGCCCAGTTCGCCCAGCAGACTTTCAAGGTGAGAAAATTCGTGTACCATGCCGTTAAGCGTGTGCTGGCCCCGCGCCAGCCAGATCAGCCCCGTGGCCAGCACGGCCAGCAGGATCAGCTGGGTGATGTTGGCTATGCGGATCAGACCACGGATGCTCATGTCGTGCTCCCGGTACGGCCCATCCCCGCGGTGGGCGGGGACGGGTTTTTCTTGCTGTTCCCCCCGGTATGCCATAGGCTGCCGCAAAAATCACCTCCAACCGGCGCAGCCGTCCCCCCCGGTCGTCATGTTGTCCATCCGGTCCTCCCTTCTGCCCCACCTGGCCCTGCTGACCGCCATGTCCTTCTGGGGTTCCACTTTTGTGGCGTTGCGCGTGGCCCTTGCCGCGCTTACTCCCCTGCAGACCATGAGCGGGCGTATGCTGGTGGCCTGCCTGGCCCTGCTGCCTGTCTGGCCGCGTTTGTTTCGGGAGCTGCGGCGCAACGGGCACTGGGCTTTGCTCTTGCTTATGGGGCTCTGTGAGCCCTGCCTGTTTTTTTTGTTTGAGACCCACGCCCTGCGCCTGACCACGGCCTCGCAGGCGGGCATGGTCACGGCCCTGCTGCCTCTGCTGGTGGCGGCGGCCGCCTACGTGGCTCTGGGGGAACGTTCCGGCCCGCGCGCGTGGCTGGGCTTTGCCCTGGCCGTGGGCGGCGTGGTCTGGCTGAGCGGCACGGCCAGGGCAGGGGCAGCCGCCCCCAACCCGGCCCTGGGCAATCTGTTGGAGGCCGCAGCCATGTGCTGCGCCACGGGCTATACTCTGCTGGCCCGTCGCTTGTCGCCGTTTTACAGCCCCCTGTGCATTACTGCCGTGCAGGCCGGCGTGGGGCTGGCTTTTTTCAGCCTGCTGCTCTGCTTTGTGCCCGAAAGCGCGGCGCGGGTGGACCTGGGACGGAACTTTCCCGCCTGGGCCGCCTGGGCCTGCGTGGCCTACCTGGGGGGCTGCGTGACCTTTGCCGGCTACGGTCTGTATAATCTGGGGGTTAACCGGCTTTCCGCCGGCCGCGCCGCCGCCTACACCAATCTGATTCCGGTTTTTGCCATGTTTTTCGGCATGCTGTTGTTGGACGAACGCCTCAGTCCCGGCCAGTATGGCGGCGCAGTCTGCATTGTGGCGGGGGTGCTCTGCAGCCAGTGGCGCGGCGGCGCGAAAGAAGCAACGTAGTTTTTGACGGGGCGTCAGGGATGTGTTCCGCCCTTGCCCGCAGAGGGCCGGACGCCGGTACAAAAGTCCCCGGCCTCGTCGTGGCGACGATGCCGGGGGCGGGTACGGCGCAAGGCAGACCGGGGGGCAATCGGCCCGCGTCGGCGGATGGAGGAGGGCGTCGCCGCGCGGGGCCTTGCGCCGCATCCGCGGCAACGACGCGAGGCGTCGTTCCGGGAACGGGTCAGGCCAGTTTGTCCAGCAACTGCAACAGCCGGGCGGCGTCTGCGGCGTCGGGCTGCAGGGGCAAGGCCGTCAGGATGCCCAGGCCTTCGGTGGCCTCGTGAAAGTCCTCCTCCGGCATGGGGCTCAGCACGGCGGTGGGCACGGCGGCGTTGACCAGCAACAGGTCCATGACGGCCCGGCGTGCGTCCGCCTCTGGTCCAAGGTCCAGAATCATCAGGTCCGGCGGCTGCGTGCGCAGCAGCGCCTTGCAGTCTTCCAGGCCGGACACCAGCGCCACGCTGTGCCCCGGCGTTTCCAGCCCGGCCACAAAAGCGGCCAGATCCGCGGGGCGGCGGGTTTGCACCACAAGATTTCTGCTCATGCCTGTCCTCCCCTGGGCCGCTGCGCGGCCCGCATGGTCACAAGGTTTTCCCTTTGGAGAGGCTTAATGGCCGCCGCCGCAAGTGTTTTCCACGGTGAAGGGGGCGAGGCGTCCCGCGCAGAAGGCTTCCACGGCTTTGCCCACATTGGGCTGGTCGCCGGCAAAAAAGACCTGGATGCCCATTTGGTTGAAGCCCATGAGGGGACGCATGCCCATGCCGCCAGCCAGCAAGGCCGTGACGCCGTGCTGCGCCAGATACTGCACGGGGGCCATGCAGCCGCCCTGCTGGTGGGGGATGGGCGGCAGGGTGGACTGACCCAGCACTTTGCCGTCTTCCACTTCCACGATGGTATAAATATCGCAATGACCGAAATGCATGCCCATGCCGGCTTCCATGCCGCCGGGCAGCGCCGAAGGAACGGCTACCACTGACTTGCTCATACGTTGCATCCTTGTCTGTTTTGGTTAGAGGTGGGTAAGCGCGGCGGCAGGCTTGCGGGGCGTTGCAGCCAGCTGCCGTATCCCGCGCCACATGGCCGCCAGAGGGGCGGTCAGGGGCGAGGGGTCTTCGGTCAGAGCGCGGCGGCGCAGCATGGCCTGGGGCACCAGGGGGCTGAAGGGCAGCTCGCCGACCACCGTATGGCCGTTCTGCGCCGCCAGGGTGCGGATGGCCGTCGCTTCTTCCGGGTTGAGGTCCGCTTTGTTGATACACACGGCCACGGGGATGCGGAAGTGGGCGCAGAGCTCCGCCACCCGCGTGAAGTCGTGCTTTCCGGCCGGGGTGGGTTCCACCACGGCCACAGCCAGATCCGCGCCGGAAAGGGAGCTGATCACCGGGCAGCCCACGCCGGGCGAGCCGTCGCAGAGCAGCCAGTCCAGCCCGCGTTGAGCGGCCAGTTCCCGCGTACGGGTTTTGAGCAGCGCCACCAGGCGGCCGGAATTTTCCGCTCCGGGGGCCAGTTGGGCGTGCACAAAGGGGCCCAGCCGGGTTTCGCTCACATACCACTGGCCGCAGTGCCGTTCGGGAAAGGCTATGGCTTTGTCCGGGCACAGGCTGTAGCAGACGCCGCAGCCCTCGCAGGCCAGGGGGTCGACCTTGGCCACGCCTGTTTCAAGGTTTATGGCCTCAAAGCGGCAGAGGGCGACGCACTGGCCGCAGCCCGTGCAGCGTGCCGGGTCCACCACGGCCGTGTTGCCGGAGATGAAAGGCTCTTCACTGATGCGGCGCGGGTCCAGCAGAATGTGCAGATCGGGCACATCCACATCCAGGTCCGTGAGCGCCAGGCCCAGCCTTTCTGCATGGGCCAGGGCCGCGAAGGCGGCGCAGAGACTGGTCTTGCCCGTGCCCCCTTTGCCGCTGACGACGACGATCTCAGGCATGAGCGGCCTCCTTGACAAAGGCTTGCAGCCGCGCTGCCAACTGCGTGCAGCGTTGCCGCCAGTCATCCCCAACGGGGGCGGGGGCCAGGGTAGGCGGCAGGCCGCGCGCGCCTGCCGCAGCGGCCTCGCGGTCAAAGGGCAGCTCTGCCAGTACAGGCAGACTCCGCCCGGCGCACCAGCGGCGCAGCTCCGCCGCGTCGGCGTCGCTTTCCGCCATGCCCACACGGTTCAGCACTACGGCCGTGGGCCGGCCCAGAGGCTCAAGAGCCGCGTGGGCCAGCCGAAAGTCGTGCACGCCAAAGGGCGTGGGCTCGGCCACCAGGAGAACTGCATCGGCCTTGCGGGCAACGGTCATGGTGGGGCAGCTCACGCCGGGGGGGCCGTCCAGAATAACGTCGGGCGCGGTTTCGCCGTCTTCCGCAACCGGCAGAAGATCTTCCAGCCGTGCAGAGAGCGCCCGCAGCAGGGGCGGGGTCATGGCTTCGCCCACCCTGCTGCGGCCCATGAGAAAGGCCCTGCTCGTCGGCGCCAGTTTTGTGACGCCCTGCAGCAGCACGCCCAGCTCCCGCCGGCCGGGGGTCAGGGCCTGGGCCGGGCAGACCGCAAAGCAGCCGCCGCAGCCGTGGCACATTTCAGCAAAAAAGGCCGCCTTGCCGCCCAGCATGGCTATGGCCCCGAAGCGGCAGATCTCCCGACAGGCCCCGCAGGCCGTGCAGCGGGCGGGATCCACCTGCGGCACCTCCATGTAGACCGGTTCGGGCGCGGCGAGCTCCGGCTTGAGGTAGAGGTGCAGATTGGGGGCCTCCACATCGGCGTCCACCGCCAGGCACGGCCTGCCCCACTGTGTGAGCAGGCTGGCGGCCACGGTAGTTTTGCCCGCGCCGCCCTTGCCGCTGGCCACCAGCAGGCGCATGTCAGGCCCTTCCGCCCGCGGCGCGGTTGGGACCCTGCGCCTGGGCCGCCTTGCCGCTTTCATAAAGGTTAACGGCCTGGCCCACGCTGCCCTTGTCCATATCCTGAAACACGGCAACCCCCGCCGCTTGCAGGGCCGTAAAAGCCTTGGGGCCCACAAAGCCGCTGAGCACCACGGTAACGCCCGCCTGGGCCAAGCGCTCCGCCGTCTGAATGCCGGCCCCCTGGGCCGCCATCTGCGAAGCGCCGTTGTCCAGATACGTGGTCTGACGGGTTTCCGTGTCCAAAAGCACAAAGCCGGCGGCCCGACCGAAACGCGGATCCACCATGGACTCCAGCCCAGGGCCTTCACTGGAAACGGCAATCTTCATCTGAGGCCTCCTGCAGCGGCACTTTCGTCGGGGAAAATGCCCATAAGGTTATCCTGCCCGATCAGGTTTTTGTGTTTTGCTCAAATGAGCATAACATCAGACTTGCGCCTGTCAAGAGAAAAAGTTGCGTCAAAGTGCCTTCAGAAAAAAAATATGCGGGATTGGGTGCGCCAGGCAGCGCTGGAAGGAACAATTTTCCGGTACGGTTTTTGCTTGCCTGCTGCGTTACCAGAAAATGTTTTTCGGGAGGCTGTATGCTGCGATTTTTTACTCCGTACCGTTGGCCCTATACCTTGTTTGTGACGCTTTTGGCGAGCAGCGCTCTTTTTTTGCTGGTCATGCTCGGCAGCGCTGCGGAGCCGGCCCCCTCCGGCGCGGACTATGCGCCGGGCTTTGCCGTGCGGGCCGACCATGTGCAGGTGGTGCAGGTGGTGCCCCTGGCCGGAGCGAGCCTGCGCAACCCTGCCGCGTCCACGGCGCGCGCCGCTGTGGTTTTGCCTTATTAGATAATTTCAAATGGCGTTGCGGCTGTGCGGGCAGACGTCCGCTACGGAGACGTGGCGCGTTTTTTGCGTCGACAGACGCCGGGGCGTACCGCAAGCGTTGCGGAAACAGTTGCAACGCAAGGCGGCGCCTTCTGCTGCGTGTAAAAAAATACCGCTTTTTCTGCAGGAAACAACTGCCCTGCTGCCGTTATTTTTTTGTTTGTCGGCAGGGAGTTGCCGGGGCCGGAGCGCGTGGACCCGGGCTGCGTCAACGGCAGGCGCGCCGCCCGGCCATGACCGTAGCGGTCGCCGCAGAGTATTCAGAAACGCTTTATTTTTATCGTGCTCACAGTGTGGGGGCAGGCCGGAGCACGTTGCGCGGCCTTAGAGCAGTTAGCGAATGAAATGAGCTAACTGCTCTGCAAGGATTTTCTTGAAAATCCTTGCCACGAAATGCGAGAAGGCAGGTTTTTGCCTGCCGTAAGCGAGCATTTCAAGTGTTAAATGCTCTAGACGGCCGCCGCAGAAACACGCCCGCCTGCCGCAACAGAGTCATGTCGAAAAGGGTTATCCTTTTCTTTTAGCGTCGGCCTTGACCCTCGCGTACGCATCCCGTATAAAAGTCTTGTGGTTTCATGCCATGGACCGTTTCTTGACCGGATTCTATGTATATCGTATTCTCCCGCTTTCATGCCTTTCACAACTGCCGGCATCCTTCCTCCGGGGCGCCGCACTTTCAACACAAGGTATAACAACATAATGAACTGGGATTGGGACAAACTGCAGGAAAAACGGCAGAAACAACAAGGCGCGCAGCCGCCTCGTCCGCCGCATGAGCCGGAACCCGAAACCGAACCGCGCGAAGACGAACCTCGCCGCGCCCGGCGATCCGATTTCGGCGGCGGCCGTCCTTCTTTTGGCGACAATCCTTTTAAAAAACTGTCGCAGCTCAAGCCGCCCCGCGGCAAAGCCGTGTGGCTGGTAGGGCTGGCCGTGCTGGGTTTGTGGCTGCTTTCCGGCATCTACATCATTAACCCCGACGAGCAGGGCGTGGTGCTGCGCTTCGGCCAGTACAACCGTACTGAGGGCCCCGGCCCCCATTACGCCTGGCCCGTGCCCATCGAAAGCGTCTACAAGCCGCAGGTCACCCAGGTGCTGCGCAGCGAGGTGGGCTTCCGTTCCGTGGGGCAGGCCGCCACTTTTCAGCAGGGCCAGCTGCGCACTATCCCCGAAGAAGCCTCCATGCTTACGGGCGACGAAAACATCGTCAACGTGCAGTTCAGCGTGCAGTACAAAATCAATGACCCCGTGCAGTATCTGTTTAACGTGAGCGCGCCCACGGCCCTGGTGCGCAAGGCGGCCGAGGCCGCCATGCGCGAGGTTATCGGCAACAGCCAGATCGATTCGGCCATCACCGACGGCAAACTGCAGATCCAGAGCGAGGCCACCCAGCTTTTGCAGACCATCCTCGACCGCTACGGCGCGGGTATCCGCGTGCTGGCCGTGCAGCTGCAGGACGTGCACCCCCCGCGGGAAGTTATTGACGCCTTTAAAGACGTGGCCAGCGCCCGCGAGGACAAAAGCCGCATCATCAATGAGGCCGAGGCCTACCGCAACGAACTGCTGCCCAAGGCCCGCGGCCAGGCTGCGGCCCTGCGCAACGAGGCTCAGGCCTATACCGCCACCAGGGTGCGCGCCGCCGAGGGTGAGGCCGCCCGGTTTGACGCCTTGCGCGTGGAGTATGAAAAAGCCCCCAAAGTCACTGAACAGCGCCTGTACTATGAAGCGGTGGAGGAAATCCTCGCCGCCTCCAAGGACAAAGTGGTGCTGGACGGCGCTGCTGCCGGACGGGCCCTGCCCTATCTGAACCTGCCCGGTTTTGGCGCGCCCGTGGCCCCCAAGGCGCTGGAGAAGAAGTAATGCGCAGAAATCCTCTTGCTCTTGCCCTGGTGCTGTTGGTGCTGGTTGTGGTGGTAAGCCAGACGTTTTTCACCGTCCACCAGACCCAAAAGGCTCTGGTGCTGCAGCTGGGCGACCCCTTGCAACGGGTTTACGGCCCCGGCCTGCATGTGAAAATCCCTTTTATCCAGAACGTGGTCTACTTCGACGCCCGCGTGCTGGACTACGAGGCCCGCTCGCGCGAAGCCTTCACCGTGGACAAAAAAGCCATCGTGCTGGACAACTACGCGCGCTGGCGGATTATCGACCCCCTGCAATTTTACCGTACCATGCGCAGCATTCCAGGCGCGCAGGCGCGGCTTGACGACGTTGTCTACTCCCAACTGCGCGCTCTGGTGGGCGCGTACACCCTTACGGAAGTGGTGTCCTCCCACCGGGCCGTCATCATGAAGGAAGTAACCAACAAGGTTTCGGCCTTGATGCACAATTATGGCGTGGACGTACTGGACGTGCGCATCAAACGCACGGATCTGCCTTCCGAAAACCAGCGGGCCATTTTTGGCCGTATGCGCGCGGAACGGGAACGGCAGGCCAAACAGTACCGTTCGGAAGGCGAGGAGGAATCCACAAGAATCCGCTCCGACGCCGACCGGCAGCGCGCCGTCATCCTGGCTGAAGCCGCACGTGCGGCGGAGGTGGAACGCGGCAAGGGCGACGCCCAGGCCGCCGCCATCTACGCTGAGGCCTACAACAGGGCGCCCCAGTTCTACGCATATCAGCGCTGGCTTGCCACGCTGCGTTCTTCCCTTAAGGAAAACAGCAGAATAGTTCTTGGCACCACGGCGCCCCTGCTCAATCAACAATAGCCCACGTGGCTTGCCTCGTGTTTAACGGAGCCTTTATGCCTGCATTCGCAGAAATTTATGAACGCATCAAACTAGCCACCAACAGCCGTACGCAGGTGGAATTGGCCGAGGTGCTGGACATTCGTCAGTCCAGCATTTCCGATGCCAAGCGCCGTAATTCCGTACCTGGCGACTGGTATATGAAGCTGTTTGAAAAATTCGGCCTCAATCCCGACTGGCTCAAACAGGGCGTGGGGCCCATGTACCTGCGCACCGAACAAGGCTATGTGCCGCAGGACGCCCCGGCCGCTCTGGCTGAAAGCGCCGCCCACTACGGCGACGTTCTGGCCCGCAGCAGCGTAGCCTCTCTCTACGACCCCCTTTGCGCCTATGCCGACGACCAGCCCCGTCCGGAACTGGAGCTGGTGGGCAAAATTGCCCTGCCCCTTTCCTTTGTGCGTGACGGGCTTACCGTGCTGCGCCTGCGTGCCGACAACATGGCTCCCATCATGGCCGGCGGCGCGTATGTGGGCGTGGACACGCTGGACAACGAAGTGGTTTCCGGCCACGTCTACGCCGTGTTTGCCCCTTTGGAAGGCGTGGTGCTGCGCCGCGTGTTTCTCAACAGCACGCAGGACGGCTATGTGTTGCGTTCCGAAGCTCCGGACTTCCCCGAAACCTCCCTCACCTCCGAGCTCTTGCGTAAACGGCTCCTGGGTCGCGTGGCCTGGGTGCTGCAAGAAATCTGACCATGACCCCTCCCCTCCTCCCCATGTGCCGCTCTCTGGTCTGCCGCCTCTGCATCCTGCTGGTCTGTCTGTTCTGCTCCGCCTGTGGTGCACGTGAGGCCCCTGAGGCCGCCGGTCTGGAGGAAGCCCCTTTGTCCGCCCCCGACGCTGCCCGTAACGACGCGTCGGGGGCGGCCCAACCCTGGTCCGCACCCAGTGCGGCCGCCGGTGCCGCCAACGCTTCCACAGCATCTCCGGCCGCCCTGCCCGCAGTCTGGCAACCTTTGGCGCAGCGTCTGGCAGCCGATGGCCTTTCCGGCCCGCGGGTGACGGCCTTGCTCCAAAGCCTGGGACCCACGGCCAGCCAGGCCCCCATGGGCCGTAAAATGCGCGAGCTCTACCAACGCCGCTTTTTCCCTCGGCCCCCTTCCACCAAACCTGCGCAGCAGTATTATAAAGGCGTGGTCAGCGCAGCCAACGCCCGTCAGTGTCGCGCTTTTATAACCGCGCACCAGGCGGATTTCAGCGCGGCGGCAACCCGCTACGGCGTGCCCCCTTCCGTGGCCGTGGCCCTGCTTTTTGTGGAAACGCGCCTGGGTAAGGTGCTGGCCGACGTGCCCGAAAACGCCTTCCACACGCTGGCCAGCATGGCCGTGAGCCGCAGCCCTCAAGACATTACGGATTGGTTGCCCCGCATGCCAGGCTATGAGGCCCACCTGGACTGGTTTGCCGCCACCATGCCCAAACGGGCCGACTGGGCCTACAAGGAAACCCGCGCCCTGGTGGAACACATGCTGCGCGATAACGTGCCCCCCTCACACCTGCCCGGCTCCATCTATGGCGCTGTGGGCCTCTGCCAGTTCATGCCCTCCAATATCGCCGTGTACGGCGCAGACGGCAACGGCGACGGCCGCGTGGACCTCTTCGATACCTCCGACGCCATCGCCAGTCTGGCCAACTATCTGGCCCGTCACGGCTGGAAACCCGGGCTGCCCCGCGCCCGGCAGCACAAAATCCTCATGGCCTACAACCACTCTGACGTCTACGCCAACACCATTCTGGCTCTGGCAGATCTGGTGGAACAGCCGTAGGCGCGTAAAATTTCTGTTTAGTAAAATCTTATCATGTGGCGCGCAGGCGGCACAACCTGACAAAAAACCACAAAAAAGCGGTCAGCCTTTTACGGCTGACCGCTTGCTTTCTTATGGTGCGCCCGGCGAGATTCGAACTCACGACCTTTGGCTCCGGAGGCCAACGCTCTAATTTTGCCTCATTTTTCATTTCTTTTTATTATTAATCAATTTTGGATGGATAGCCATAAATAGACTTGCATCTAGTTGCATCTTTTGGCATCAGAATCAGCAGATAAGGTTGGAAATACGGTTGGAAATTCAGAGGAAGGATTGCCATGACTGGAAAAGCCCGCATGAAGACGAACTACCCTGGAGTCTTTTTCCGGATTGCCGAGCGCAAAGGCAAATCCGGTGAGGAACGCGTTTATTATATCGTTTTTAAGCAAGACGGTAAAGTTATCGAGGAAAAGGTTGGCAGACAGTATGCGGACGACATGACCCCAGCCAGGGCGTCCGGCATCAGGGCCGAACGCATAGAAGGAAAGCGAGTTTCCCGTAAGGAAATCCGTGAAGCTGTTCTCGCAGCGAAAGCGGCAGAAGTGACCAAGCCGACCATCGCCAGACTCTGGGATCAGTATCAGCAATCTTTTGATGACGGGAAAGCCAGGAAAGCAGATATAAGCAGATACCACATCTATATAAAAAGCCTTTTTGAAAATAAAACACCAAATGAAATCACCACGCTAGATGCTGACAAGCTTCGTCATAAGCTGCTCAAAATGGGCAAAAGCCCGCAAACCGCAAAACATGTCCTTGCACTACTTCGCCGTATAGTCAGGTTTGGCGTCAAAAAAGGACTATGCGCAGCCCCAGACCCTTCTAAGCTTCATTTTGAGATGCCCCGAATAGACAATCAAAAGACGGAGAGTTTGAGTGCTAATCAGTTAAAAAAATATCTGGAAGCCATTGATAAGGAACCAGATCAGGAGGCTGTGGCATTCTTGCGCCTTGCACTTGTTACTGGCATGCGCAAGGGAGCATTGATGGCGCTTCAATGGACGGACATTGATTTTGAAAGCGGTTTTATTTTGCTGCGTGGAGAAGCGGCAAAAAAAGGTAAAACGGAGCGCATCCCCCTCTCTCATGCGGCACGGGCCATTCTGCAAGGAGTCAGAAGAACCGACAGCCCCTTTGTTTTTCCGGGACGGAATGGTGCGCAGCGCAAGGATTTTCGTAAAATTGCCGTACGGGTCAAGCAGAATGCCGGACTCCCTGACGATTTCCGGCCTCTGCATGGATTGCGCCATGCCTATGCCTCGCTTCTTGCTTCCAGCGGCAAGGTCGATTTATACACGTTGCAGAAGCTACTGACGCACTCCAGTCCGCAAATGACGCAGCGCTACGCACACCTTGCCGATGAGGCGATGCAACGTGCGGCTAACGTAGCCGATGAGATTTTTGACACGGTCATTGAGGGAAAGTGATATGGCAAATTCAATTCTAGATCAGACGACTTTGGAAGAATCCTTTTTCTTGTGTGAGTATGCAAAACGCAGATTTGAGATGTCAAACTATAACAATGGTGAGATAGAAAGAGCAATTGATATTGTAGGGTTAATTTTAGAATCGCATTA
>ENA-UEYG01000737-UEYG01000737.1-human-gut-metagenome-genome-assembly--contig:-NODE-737-length-25160-cov-6.717418_pt1 | contig 25160 bp, 18 predicted proteins | sample MGYA00242933_ERZ507934 | MGnify/ENA primary metagenome ERZ507934 (study PRJEB26167, sample SAMN06115527) | human gut metagenome | host: Homo sapiens | place: China:Zejiang | collected 2015-11-10... | reverse complement strand
GCGGTTTTCCGCAAACTCACAGCGCCATCCACGCCGGTATAGGTGGTGCTGTATTCCAAGGCTGGTATGGACGACTACCTGCGCAGAATACGGCTGCCCGGAACGGTGACGCTGCTTTTTCAACAGGGATGACATCAGCTATACCGGGCTGCATCCGAAGCTGATCTGGGAGCAAATGTGCTGCCGCCAAGAAGAAAAAGGCTGTAATTCTATAAAAAGGACGGAAAAAAGGACGGAAATCAGAGGAACCTATCAGGATTCTGTGCTCTGGTGGTCGATATCAAGAGACAAGCCGCCAACTTCACCGTGGATGGCCTTTATGTGGTAAGCGACATATTCGCGCGGATTGACACCGTAATTCTTTTTGAAGGAGCGGTAAAAGGCGTTATAATCAGAAAAACCGCATTTGGCCGGGATGGAAGAGATCGGCTCTTTTTTCATCAGCAGCCGTTTGGCTTCCAGCAGCCGCTGCTGGATGACATACTGGTAAAAGCTGATCTGCATATTCTGCTTGAACATGTGGGAAAAATTGTATTTATCAATGAAAAGCGCCTTTGCCACCGTGTCCAGTGAAAGATCGCCGCTGAGGTTCAGATCGATATAATGCAGGGCGTTGCTCAGGACGCTTGGTTTCTGCGCCTTGGCAAAAACGTGCTCCCGATTATATAAGGAGCGGTTGATGCCAATGAGGATGCGGAGGATATCGGCCATGCCCTCGCTGTGGTAACACAGGCTTTCCTCCCGGTAAGCGTGGGTCAGGGCTTCAAACTGCCCGAACCGGGCGCGGGAACTGTCCACGCTATCCCGAATCAAAAATGTTTTTGCATGACCCGGACGGAGAAAGTAATCGATGTCCGGGTCGATCTTTTTCATGGTATCAAAAGCCGGAGGACTGAGCCACAACACATACCGCTCATAGGGGATCTCAAAGTCCCGGAAGATGGGATGGTGCATAATGGCAGGTGGGATGATCAGCAGGTCTCCCGGTTTGAGCTGGAACATTTTGTCGTGGACAACATAATCCGCATTTCCGCTGACAAAGAGAAAAATCTCATAGAATTCATGGTAATGAGAAGCGACCGGGGGATAGCTGGCGTCCTTGTAATGGTCAATCTCAAAATCCGGCTCGGCCATGTAATGTTTATCGGTTTTGATGACTTTCACAGAAAAATACCTCCGGTCAAAAAATTCTTTTGGGCTAGTTCATCATAACACGATGTACCAATATATGCAATGTTTTGACCAATAAATGCCGATAATTTTGCAAAAAAGGTTGGATTATACCAAGAAATGCAAGGTTTTTACCAAAAAAGGCCTGTACATTACAACGTGTTTGCGCTATTTTTATTGACGGAAAGCCTGTTGCACATGGCAGAGCGGAAATGGTAGGGATCGCGCAGCCTGAAGCCCTTTGCGGAAGGGATAAATTTCACTCTGACCGACAGGAGATCAAAACCGGTTTTGTACGCAGTCAATCAAACAAAGAAAACTGGAGATGTCAATCATGATAGGAACAAGACGTATTACTCGCCGCAGCTTTCTGGCTGCTGCAGGTCTTGCTGCCGTAGGCGCAAGCCTGTCGCTCACCGGATGCAGCGGCTCGGTTTCAGACGGCCTGAGCTCCAAGCATCTGCTGGTGGCACACAGCCACAGCGAAGCGCACCCGGTCAACGTTGGACTGCAGAAGATGACGGAAGTTGCTTCTGCTGAATCCGACCTGACCTTCAGCGTTTACCCCAATGGTCAGCTGGGCGACAACGCAGCAATGATCCAGCTGGTCAAGGCCGGCGTTCTGGATATTGCAAAGGTCTCTGCTTCCAGCATGGAGCAGTTCAACAGCGCATACGCCATCTTCTCGATGCCGTATGTGTTCGAGAGCACCGAGCAGTATTTTGCCGTTATGAACCAGAGCGAAGCGGTGCAGGAGATCTTCAAGAGCACCTACGATCAGGGCTTCTTTGCCATCGGCTGGTTCGATTCCGGCTCCCGCAGCATCTACACCACCAAAGACGGCCCCTGTGAAGGCCCCGCAGACCTGAAGGGTCTGAAGATCCGCACCCAGGACAGCCCCACGTCCATTGCCATGATCCGTGCCATGGGCGGCAGTGCAACGCCCATGTCCAGCGGCGAGACCTACACCGGTCTGCAGCAGGGCATTATTGACGGCGCAGAGAACAACGAGACAGTTCTGGTGCAGGACGGCCACGGTGAGGTCTGCAAGAGCTACACCTACACCCAGCACCAGATGGTGCCCGATATCGTGATCATCTCCACCGAGACTTGGGAAAGCTTGGACGAGGCCGAGCAGAGTGCCATCGTAAACGGCATGACCCAGGGCAACGAAGCACACGAGGCCGTATGGCAGGATCTGGTGCAGGAGAACATCGACGGCGCCAAAGAGATGGGCGTCCAGTTCTACACTATCGACAAGACGGCATTCATTGAGGCCACCCAGTCCCTGCGCGACGAGTTCTGTGCTAAGAGCGCCGACAATGCCCGTTATTACGAGGACTTCCTGTCCTATGTACAGGCTTGATGAGGAGGGAAGCATACCATGTTGATCGTTAAATTCCGCGGCCTGATCGATAAGATCATTCAGGTCCTCAGCACCATTATCATGGGTGTCATGGTCATTGCTGTCTGCTGGCAGGTCATCACCCGCTACATCCTGAACAACCCCAGCACCGTGACCGAAGAAGCGCTGCGTTATCTGCTGATCTGGGTGACCATGGTGGGCGGTGCTTACGCATACGGCCGCCGCAAGCATCTGGCAATCACCGCGCTGAGCAAGCGTCTGTCCTTCAAGGGCCAGAAGATCCTGGATATCTTTGTGCAGGCTATGGTCATCCTGTTCTGCGTTGTTGTCATGATCGGCGGCGGCACGCGCCTTGTCAACACCGCTGCGGATCAGCTGAGCGCTGCGCTGCAGCTGCCCATGCCCCTGATCTACGCCAGCGTCCCTGTGGGTGCCATCCTGTTCATCTTCTACGCGCTCATCTTCATCGGTGAGGATCTGCGCGATATGAAGCAGGGCCCCAAGGCAGAGTCTGCCAAAGAAGCATAAAAAAGGAGGACGAACCTAAAATGGGTACTTTTCAAGTCGGTCTGCTCCTGATCGGCACGTTTGCGCTGCTGCTGGCGCTGAGCGTCCCGGTCTCGGTCAGTATCATCATTTCGTCGGTCGTGACCATGGCCTCCACCCTGTCTCTGGATCTGGGCACCTTCGTTGCCAGCCAGCGCATGGTGGGCGGCGTTGACAGCTTCTCGCTGCTGGCTGTCCCGTTCTACATCCTCTGCGGTGTTCTGATGAACACCGGCGGCATTGCACAGAAACTGATCGATTTCGCAAAAATTCTGGTCGGCCGCATCCCCGGTGGTCTGGCGCACACCAACATTCTGGGCAACACGCTGTTCGGCTCTCTGTCTGGTTCCTCCGTTGCAGCTTCCGTTGCCATCGGCGGCGTTCTGATCCCCATGGAGGAGAAGGAAGGCTACGATAAAAAGTTTGCTGCTGCCGTCAACATCGCTTCCGCACCTACTGGTCTGATCATTCCTCCTTCCGGCATCCTGATCATCTATCCGGTGCTGGCTGGCTGCTCTGTGGTGGGCATGATCATGTCCGGCTACATTCCCGGCCTGATGTGGGCACTGGCCTGCATGGTGGTGGCGTATGTCATCGCAAAGAAGAACCACTATCCCACTGCTGGTAAGGTTCCGGCTTCCGTTTTCTTCAAGTACTTCGTGGACGCCATCCCCAGCCTGCTGCTGATCGTCATCATCGTCGGCGGCGTTATGTCCGGCATCTTTACGGCAACGGAGTCCGCTGCCGTGGCTGTTGCCTACACCCTGTTCCTGTCCATCGTTGTTTACCGCAGCATCAAGATCAAGGATCTGCCCAAGATCCTGCTGGACGCCTGCGAGACCACCGCTGTCATCATGTTCCTGATCGCCGGCTCCAAGTCATGAGCTTTGTCATGAGCTTCACCGGCCTGCCCAGCGCCATCGGCAACGCACTGATCAGCGTTTCCAGCAACAAGTACGTCATCCTGCTCATCATCAACCTTGTCCTGCTGGTGGTTGGCTGTTTCATGGACATCACCCCGGCTGTCCTGATCTTCACCCCGATCTTCCTGCCCGTTGTCCAGTCCTTCGGCATGGACCCCATCCACTTCGGTATCATGATGGTCATGAACCTGGGTATCGGCAACATCACCCCGCCCGTTGGCAGCGCACTGTTCAGCGGCTGCTCGGTGGCAGATATGGACATGGAGGACATGATCAAACCGATCCTGCCGTTCTATGCCGCGATCTTTGTGGCACTGATGCTGGTAGCTTATGTGCCTTGGTTCTCCATGGCGCTGCCCACCCTGTTCGGCGCAGTCTGATAATGTGAAAAGGAGCAAGTTTTCATGGTTTATTCAGTCACCAAGTATGGCGCTGTCGGCGATGGCGCAACCAATGATGCCGCTGCAATCCAGTCTGCCATTGATGCCTGCAACGCAGCAGGCGGCGGCCGCGTTGTACTGGAGGGCGGTCATACCTACTATTCCAGTTCTATCGAGCTGAAAAGCAACGTAGAGCTGCATCTGGAACAGGGCGCCCTTCTGAAAGCGCACTCCGATATCTCCACCTATTTCAACCCCAACGGCGATGATGCTTCCGTGGCAGCAGTTTCCGGCGCAAAGGCCGTGGATCGTCCGGTGGCAAAACCGGCTTACACCTTTATTCACGCCAAGGATGCAGACAACTTCTCCATCACGGGTCAGGGCGCAGTGGACGGCAATGTTTATGCCTTTATGAAGCGGGCAAGTCGTTACTACTTCAACGGTGATTTTTACCCCCGTCCCACCATGGTGTATGTGGAGCACTGCAACCACATCTCGTTCCATGACGTGACACTGCAGAACTCTCCGTTCTGGACGCTGCACCCTGCCGGATGCAACGATGTGCTGATCTCCAACATCCGGGTGTTGAACCCGCTGGACTGCACCAACTCCGACGGTATCGATCCGGATCACTCCACCAATGTGCGGATCATTGGCTGCCATGTCCAGTGTGCAGATGACTGCATCTGCCTCAAGACCACAGCGGGCAACAACGAGTACGGCCCCACCAAGAACGTCATCATCTCCAACTGCACGCTGACCTCTACCAGTGCCGCGATCAAGATCGGCACAGAGGGCGTGGCAGATTTCGAGAATATTCTGGTGGATAACTGCATCATCACCGGAAGCAACCGGGGTCTGTCCATCCAGATTCGCGACGGCGGCTGTGTGCGGAACGTGAGCTTCTCCAACATCATGATCGAGACCCGCCGCTTTGCCGAGTGCTGGTGGGGCTGCGCGGAGCCTATCGTGATGACGACCCACGACCGGAACGCCAACACCCACAGCGGCAGCATCGAGAATGTCCGCTTCTTCAACGTCACCTGCAAGGGTGAGAACGGTGTGTTCCTCTCCGGCAACGAGGAGAATCACATCAAGAACGTTCTGTTTGAAAATGTCAACGTCTGTCTGGAAGCTACCAGCAAGTGGGAGCGCGGAATGTACGATCTGCGTCCCATTCCGCCTGAAAAGGAAGGCATGCTGCATCAGAAGAGTGCAGCCATGTTCCTGCGCTGGGTGGATGGCGTCACCGTCCGGAACTCCACGCTGGGCTTTGCAGGCGAGGACCGTTCGGACTTCGCACAGGCGCTTCTTACTCAGAACTGCACCAACGTGCAGACCATGGGTCTGACTGCTGAGGCTGCCGCCCCGGAGTACCAGAGCATCGAACTGGGCTGAGCCGCCTATCAATAATGAGCAAGCCGCCGCATCGGCGCTGGCCCCTTTTGCCGGGTCGGGCCGGGCGGCGGCTTCTTTTGAGGGATGAACCAATGAACAAGAAAAAGAACATCATCACGTTTGCCGCGTTCCTGATCCTGATGGTGGGTCTGGGCGCGAACGATGCCATGCGGGGCATTTTTTCCACGATCTTCTCTGCCCACTTCCAGCTGAGTACCGCCCAGTTATCCCAGATCGTCACCGTAAGCTACATCGGCAACCTCGTGTTCCTGGCCGTCGGCGGCTTCGGGGTGGATATTCTGGGCCGCCGCAAGGCCATGCTGCTGTATACCTTTTTGTGGAGCGCAGCCATGCTGCTGTTTGCCACTACGGACTCCTATCTGCTGCTGCTTGTGGGAATGTTTTTTGCCATGGGCACATCCACACTGCTGAACACCAACATGAACCTGATCACGACCGGTATGTTTGCCGTTGCGCCCGGCTTTTTTGTGAACTTCCTGTTCTTCATTCAGGGCATCGGCACCAGCGGCAGCCAGAGCATCATTGGCAACTGGGCTACGGATATTTCCAGCTGGCACACCGTGGCATGGGGACTGCTGGCCATTGGCGCAGTGGCCATGGTGCTGTTCGTGCTGTTCCCCATGCCGGAAGTGCAGGAGCACAAAACGGAGGGGAAGGTATCGCCCAAGGAGATCATGAGCTGTCCGGCATTTCTGTCGTTGGTGCTGATCATCGGCCTGTATTTCATTGCAGAACATGGCATTATGAACTGGCTGGTGAGCTATGCTACCAATGCACTGGAAGTGCCCATGGGACAGGCGGCAAACTTTACCGCTGTTTTCTTCGGCTGTGTGATGGTGGGGCGTCTGGTGCTGAGCAGTCTAGTGGATAAGCTGGGCATCTACCGCTGCCTGCGGCTCTTCGCCACAAGCGCTGCGGTTCTGTACACCGCAGGTGTTCTGCTGGGTGCACCGGGTCTGTGGCTCCTGGCAGTCAGCGGTCTGCTGTTTTCCATCCTGTATCCGACCCTTGTCATGCTGATCCCGCGATACTGGCCTAGTCACGCAGCTTCCTCTGCATCGGGTCTGGTGCTGAGTGTGGCTTCGCTGGCGGATATCCTCTTCAATGCCGTGTTTGGCAGCTTGGTGGATGCCATCGGCTACCGGACCTCCTTCCTCATCATGCCTGCCTGCATGGTGGGATGCACGGCACTGCTCTGGCTGTTCTTTGCAAAAGCTAAAAAGCTGGAACGGTGCGATTAACGGACAGATACGGCCACGCAAACCAATGCCCTCAAGTTTTAAGCGAGCATAAAAAATACCGCCCACGCAGCGCTGCGTGGGCGGTAAATTTTTTTTCTTACCCAAAGTATAACAGGAAAACCGCAGACAGTACGGATGAAAAATCGTGGAGCGAGATGAATTTTTTGGATTATCATAAATAGCACGACTTTTTGACTGACAACACAAATTTTTGCACCCTTATTCCGTGGGATTCCCTTTATAATTAAGAGCAGAGATCAAACGGAAAAAGGAGATGTGGATGATGCAAGCAACAAACCTGAAAACGAATCATCTGACCCAGCCTCTCGGTATAGATGCCGGGACGCTGTTTTTATCGTGGCAGTGCGCCGAAGGCGTGCGCCAGACCGCCTACGAAATCGAAGTGACCGCCGGAGCCGAAACGCTGTGGGCAAGCGGAAAGATCTTGAGCAGTATGATGCACACCGAAACGCCCACCCCTGTGCCGCCCAAGATGCAGGGACAGTGGCGCATCCGGCTGTGGGATGAAAATGACCAGCCCGGTGCATGGAGCACCGCTTCCTTCGAGACCGGGCTTGCACAGGCAGACTGGCAGGGCGTGTGGGTCTGCCCGGAAACGGAAGAGCCGGATATCGATTGCACCGATGCAATCAACGCCTTTGCAAAGCCCAACTGGGAGCAGAAGCAGGTGGCACTGGAAGCCTCCGGCAAAGGCACGGCGCAGCCGTATCAGCCCCACTGTCCGGCAAGCTATCTGCGCAAGGTGTTCACAGCCCCGGCAGGAGAAGGCAAGCGGCTGTATATTACCGCCAAGGGTCTGTATACGGCATGGCTGAACGGCAAGCGGGTCGGCGACATGGTGCTTGCTCCCGGCAGCTTTACCGCAGATAAGCACCTTGGGGCGCAGACCTACGATGTGACCGCGCTTGTCCGTGACGGTGAAAACGAGCTGCTCATCGCATTGGGCGACGGCTGGTATCGCAGCACCTCCGGCGTGGATGGAGACCGTGACCTGTTCGGGAAAGAAGTGGCTGTCCTGTTCCAGCTGGAAGTGGACGGCAAGGCGGTCTGCGTTTCGGATGACGACATGGAGGCCACCCAGTGCGGCCCGATTCGCCAAAATGATATGCAGCAGGGCGAAGTGTACGATGCCCGGCTGGAAGGAAAACTGACCGACTGGCACGGCGTGAGGACTGCACCCAACTCGCTCCCCCTCATTGGCATGAACACCGTGCCCATCCGGGAGCAGGAAGCCTTTGCGGGCAGACTGTTCCGCACACCCAATGGAGAAACGGTTCTGGATTTCGGGCAGAATATGGCAGGCTATGTAGAAATGAAGCTGACTGCCCACGAAGGCCAGAAGATCCGTCTGCTGTGCGGCGAAACGCTGGACGAGAACGGCAACTTCACACAGGAGAACTTTCAGGACAGGAACCGCCACAAAGAGGGCGGCACGGCACAGCTGCTGGAACTGATCTGCGATGAGGGCGAAAACCACTATAAGCCAAGTTTTACCATCATGGGCTTTCGGTACGCAAAAGTAGAAACGGACATCGACCTGGCCGGCGCAGAGTTTACCGCCCATGCCGTCTATTCGGAGATGCCGGTGACCGGCAGCTTTGGGTGCGGCAATGCGGATGTGAGTCAGCTGGTGCAAAACAGTGTGTGGAGCCAGAAGGGCAACTTCTGTGATATCCCCACCGACTGTCCTACCCGTGAGCGTGCCGGCTGGACGGGCGACATGGGGGTGTTCATTGAAACCGGTCTGACCCTGATGGATTGCTACCCGGTGGTGGAAAAATGGCTGGCAGAATGCCGCCTGAACCAGTACCCGGATGGACGCATGGCAAACATTGCTCCGCCCACCAGCCGCCCCGGTTATATGACCCCCATGCTCTGCATGTCGGCGGGCTGGGGCGATGCCGCCATTCTGGTGCCCTACGCTCTTTATCAGCGTACCGGCGACCGCAAGATCCTGGCAGACAACTACGAGATGATGCAGAAGTGGTATGCGTTCCTGCTGGGCCGTGCACAGCAGACCACCGAGGAACAGCAGACCGGGGCATACGCCAAGTACACGGTGCTGAACGGTCTGGACTACGGCGAGTGGTGTGAGCCTGGCATTACCCCCATGCAGGCGATGATGAACCCGCGCAAAAGCGTGGGTACGGCGTATCTGGCTTATTCCGGGCGGCTTTTGGCAGAAATTGCACAGGCGCTGGGCAAGGCAGAGGACGCAGCGCAGTACCGTGACACAGCGGAAAAAGCCCGCCTTGCCTATCATGCAGCCTTTACAGATCATGGAAAAATCACATCCGACCGGCAGTGTGAATACGTCCGCGCTATTGCCTTTGCACTGCTGGGCGAGGAGGAAAGCCAAGCCGCTGCGGATACGCTGAACCAGATGGTGCTGGAAAACGGCTGCCACCTGAACACCGGCTTCCTTTCCACGCCCTTCCTCTGTGAGGTGCTGGCAAAGTATGGCCACACCGACACCGCTTACAAGCTGCTGCTGCAGGATACCGCCCCCAGCTGGCTCTATGAGGTCAAACAGGGCGCTACCACCGTCTGGGAAACGTGGACGGGCATTGACACCAATGGACACCCCAGTGAATCCCTGAACCATTACTCCTACGGTGCCATCTGCGGGTGGCTGTTCGGCGGCGTGTGCGGCATCCATCTGGCAGGGGAGACCCTGACCATCGTCCCCACCCCGAACCCTGCACTGGGTTGGGCAAAAGCAGTGTACGATTCCCCGGTGGGGCGCATTGAAAGCGGCTGGCAGTATGCAGGCGATGCTGTGACCTACACCATCACCGTGCCCTGTAATCTGACCGCAGAAGTTGCCCTCCCGGATGGCAGAAACCTGACCTTGCAGCCGGGAACCCATACCCTGTAACGCAAAAAGATTTCCCGCAAAACACAGCGCCCCGCACCGGAAGGAGTAACCGGTGCGGGGCGTTGCTTTTATGGGGATAATGAAGAAGAAAATGATGAGAGAATGGCAGATCAGAATTTTTGTGCAAGGTATTTTGCACTGAGCTGGAAGCTCTTAACAGGGGAATTGTCTACCCAGTTGCGGTGGCTTTCCAGAATGATGGCATCTACATTCACGGCAAGTGCCTGTGTCATCAGGCTGTCCAGATCCATGTTGCCGGTGCCCAGCTCCATACTGTCGGTTTTCAGAATGGGGGTAATGGCGCTGCCGGTGATGCGGGTGCCCCGGTCGTTGATGTGCCACAGCTTCATGCGCGGGCCAAGCCGCTGCATCCACGCCAAGGCGTTTGCACCACCCTCGGTGAACCAGTAGCTGTCAAACTCAAAGTTGACGAAGGCCGGATCGGTTTCCTCTAAAAGAATATCGTATGCGCGCTTTTCCGCATTCACGTGGCGCAGCTCGCAGTTGTGGTTGTGGTAGAGCAGGTGGATGCCCTCTTTTTGCAGGGTCTCGCCCGCCTTGTTCAGGCGTTTGGCCAGTTCGTGCATCGTGGTTTCATCGCCGTAATCAAAGCGGTACATCCCGGTGATGACCACATACTCCGTGCCAAAACTTTTTGCTTCCTCGGCCACTGCATGGGCATCCCGTTCCAGACTGCCAAGGTCGGTGTGCAGGCTGACCACCTTCAGGCCGGCTTCCTGCACCAGCTTGTGCCAGTCCAGATTGCCGCCCTTGCCCACCGGCATTCCGGCGGCCTTGGTCAGCAGCTTTACCACAAAACCAATGGGGTGGATCATAAATCCACACAGTTCAATGCCGTCGTACCCGGCGGCTTTCATGGCAGCAAGGGTCTCTTTGGCCTGCTGCTCGTTGCTCAGTACAGTGCCCAGCATAAATTGCTGCACGGCTTTGATGGGCATGATTTACCCCTCCAGTTTGAATGTCTTGCCCGGCGTGATGCCGTTTTCGTTAAAACTGTCCACGCAGATGTAGTATTCCTGCCCGGCGGTCAGGGTGGAAAGGGTCACTTCGTCTGCATCGTAGACCAGCCAGCTCAGATAGAGCTTGTCGGGTGCAACGCCATAGCGGACATTGCAGCCCTGCGCATTTTCGATGTGCTGCCAGCTGATCTTTGCGTCCAGTGCATCCACACGAATCCCGGCGGCTTCTGCCTGTGCGGGCTTTGCGCCTTCGCCGTTGCCGAACACCCGCAGGCCGCTGATGCGCAGTGCCTGCCCATAGGGCAGTTCGCCGCCGGTCACCCGGACATACCGGGCACGGATGCCGTCGGCATATTCGTAGTAGCCGTTGGAGCACTCCCGGGCAACCGTTTCGCAAATCGTCCAGTCTGCTCCGTTCACACTGGTCTCTATCGTGTAATGGGAGATCTGCGGCCGGGTCTCGATGTGGCGGGTCTTGCGGGTATCGCCGTAGCTGTCGGCCGGGAAGTCCACCACAAGCTTTTCATCTGCCATATTTACCTGAATGGCGCGGATATCACTCTCTTTGCCAAGGTCCACGCAGAGCCATTCGCCCGGCTCTGTACCAGCGGCGCTCCACCAGCTGCGGCAGTCCTCGTTGACTGCCAGTGCCGGGCTGCTGCCCTCGGCAGTGCTGGAAGCCGTGACCGGCTTTTTGTAGCTCAGCAGCATCCATTCCGGCTGCTGGCTGGCGGCATCGAATTTGCCAGCCGGGATGCGGTGCGGATAATCGGCAAAGTTCTGGTTGCAGTAGAGAACCCCGTCCTTGTCGAACCCGGCAGGGAACAGCCCCACCCGGCGCTCAAAGTCATAGTTGACGGAAATGCGCATGGTAGAGGCGTGCCACCAGTTGCCATAGCGGTCGGCAATGGTGCTGCCGTGGCCTGCGCCGGTGATGAATCCGCCGGGCTTTGCGGAAAACGGGTTGGATGCCTGCCGCACAAAGGGACCCAGCGGAGAAGTGGAGGTGTATACACCATCGGCGTAAGTGTTGTACTGGGTGCCGGGGCAGGCGTATTGCAGGTAATAGAGGCCGTCATGCTTTGTCATAAAGGCACCCTCAATGTAGGGTTTGCCCACGGCGTTGAACATGGCAGTCAGGCTTTCGGCACTCAGGCCGGGGATGTTTGCCATCTGCGGCGGCAGATCCAGCTTGCCGGTTTCCGGGTTATAGAACTGCTTCATGGACTGGTACAGCACGCTGGCTTCCCGGTCCACAATGCCGTTGTTGCCGGGGCGTTCGTAGCCCAGTACGGTTTCATTGCCGAAGATCAGCTCCTGCTTTTCACCGATGGGGGTCATGGTGTCCGGGTCCATCTCCACGCCGTAGATGGGCGTAGTATTGGAGCAGCCCCAGTAGAAGTACACCCGGCCGTCATCATCGCAGAACAGATCCGGGTCCCAGAAAGCAAAGGGCGCAGATACTTCGGTAAACGGCTCGGTCAGGGGGTCAGCGGTGCGCAGGATGGGACAGTTGCGCCCCTTGCGGCTGGCGCAGAAGTACAGGTGATCGCCCACCTGCCGCACATCGGGGGCATAATCGTAGATCAGCAGATCCGGGTCTGCATGGAAGTCCCAGTGCAGCAGGTCGTCCGAATACCAGAAGCCTGCCGACATGGAAACAAAGAGGTAATATTTGCCCTTGAAGGATACCAGCGTGGGGTCTGCACCCTCCCGGAAACCTGCTGTACGGGGGCCTTCCTTCATGTGCTGGTAACGGTAGCCCAGATCAAGGGGGTTACAATAGGTTTGTTTCATCGAATCACTCCTTGGAAATGCCCTGTAATACACGGTTCAGCTGCTTGATGTCCTCTTCCGAAGCGCCGGCCTGCATCAGCATGGATTCAATGGTCATCCGCCGCATGGCACGCTCCATCATCGCCACCAGAGCCGGGTTGTCCTTCACGGCGGCGGCAACATCTCCGCGGGCAGCGGCAGCTTTATCAGAGATCTGCTTCAGGATGGGACCAACTTTCGGGTCTGCCGTGGCGGCAGCCATGTTGTCCTTGACCGACCAGCAGCTTTCGTCCAGCTCGCCGTCAAACCAGTTGGTCACGTTCTTGCGGTTGTCCATAGCGTAATCCGGGTTGGGGGCGTCCACCTTGTTCACCAGGATCACGCTGCTGTGCTCACCGGAGCGTGCCTCAATGCTGTGTTTGCCGGTGATGGGCAGCTGGAAGGTGAATACCTTGTCGCCCTGCTTGGTCTCCACCAGCTGACCGTCCTTGTACAGCGAGACCTCCGGCAGATTGGAGTAGACCTTGATCTCGGTCACATCCTCGGCGCGGTCCACATAGCGGCTGCCACACAGGTGCACGAACGGCTCCTTGCTCCAATAGGCCTTGTAGAGATAGAAGGGGTCTTTTTTGATCTTGCGGTCAAAGGTGACAAGTCCCTTCTGGTTCTCGCCATGCTTGCCGCCCTCATCGCGTCCATCGGCGGCAAAGTCGAACATGTTCCACACATGGGTCGCCCACAGCCACGGACGAGCGGCGATCATCCGTGCGATATGTTCATGGTAGACGCACTGATAACTCTCGGTGTAGTCGCCTTTTTCCGGGTGGCTGCTCTGGTACTGGGGGTTGGCATCTGCGCCGTACTCCGAAAAGCCGATGCAGCGATCAGGGTAATCGGCGTGGTATTTGTCAAAGAACTCGTCGTTCTGCTCCAATTCGCCCAGATACCAGCCGAAGTAGAGGTTGTAGCTGTTCACATCGGGAATTTCCAGAATGGGACTGGTGGTCTCCAGCATAAACACGTTTGCCATGGTGGTCTTGCGAGTGGGGTCCAGCTTGTGCGCCAGCTCGTTCAGCAGACGGTGGTTTTCCAGCAGATCCTCGTTGACAGCAGAAGCAGCGGTGATCTCGTTGGACAAGCCCCACACGGCAATGCAGGGGTGGTTGTAGTTCTGGACGATCAGCTCTTCCATCTGGGTCAGAGTGTTGGCACGGCCGTTGGGCATGTGCATGGTGATGTAGGGGATCTCTGCCCAGATGACAAGACCCTTTTCATCACACAGGTCGTAGAAATACTGTGCGTGCTGATAGTGTGCCAGCCGGATGGTGTTGGCGCCCATTTCCAGAATGATGGAGATATCCTCCTCCATCATTTCGTTGGTCAGGGCATTGCCCGCACCCTTACGGTCCTGATGGCGGGAAACACCGCGCAGCGGGTATTCCCTGCCATTCAGGATAAAGCCCTTCTGGGGGTCGATCTCAAACTTGCGGCAGCCGAACCGGGCAGAGGTCTCCTCGCCATTGTCCAGCTTGGCAGATACGGTGTAGAGGAAGGGATCGTCCACGCCATCCCACAGATGGGCGTTGTTCAGTGTGAAAACAACCTTTGCGGTGCCCTTTTCCACCGGGGCGGTGAGGGTCTGACCCTCCAGTGCAAAGGTCACGGTCTGTGCGCCCACCACGGCGGCTTCCACGGTGACCTCGGAGGTCTTGGCGGAAAGGTCGGTGACGATGGGGGTCACCTTCAGTGCCGGTGCGCCATTAGCGGGCAGGGCAAAGTGCTCTGCCGGGACGATGTGCAGGGTCACATCCCGGTAAATGCCGCCGTAGAAAGTAAAGTCCGCTTTCTGGGGGTACACGGTGCCGTTGTCGCGGTTGTCCACGGAAATGGCCAGCAGATTTTCCTCTTTGAGGTGGTCGGTCAGGTCTACCCGGAAGGTGGAGTAGCCGCCCTTGTGCTCGGCCAGCTTTTCCCCGTTCAGGTAAACGGCGGCGGTCATGGCTACGCCGTCCAGCTGCAAAACAGCCTTGCCGCCTGCCGGGATGGCGGGCTTTGCCAGGGCCAGCGTATACCAGCAGGTGCCGCGGTAGTAATCGTTGCCGCCGTCCTGACCGTCCACTGCGTTCCAGGTGTGGGGCAGAGCAATGGCCTCACCCATAACAGCGGTGGGGATGCCGGGGTTCTCCTTGGTAAAATGCCAGTCGCTCTGATTCAACAGGATGGTCTTGCTCATGGTAAAAACTCCTTTATAAAAGATGGATAGAATCAGCAAAAACCGAAAGAGCGTATGAGCCCTTTCGGTCTTTGCAGGGTGTTACTGCATCTGTTCTGCAATTACTTCATGACGAAGGGCTTCTTTCTTATCTGCGATGCGCTTCTGGACGTTGACCATTTCTTCCTTGGTCAGCGGGCAGCCCAGCATGGCGATCAGGGTGATGGCCCAGCCCAGCATGGGCAGACCGAACTTGATGGCAAGGGTCATCCAGAAGATGCCGCTGGTGTAGGGATCCGTGGGCTGGGGCATGGTGGTGGTGTAACCCAGAAGGGCGACCGCACCGGTGGCGATGACAGCAGCCACCGAGGTGATGAGCTTGTCCACCAGACTGTAAGTACCAGAAACGACAGCCGGGATATAGCGGCCGCTGCGGTCCAGCTCATAGTCGATGGTATCGGCCATGTAAGAAGTGTTGGAGGTGGTAATGCACATCATGGAACCGTTCTGCAGCAGAGTCAGCAGGACGTAAACGATCATGTTCCAGCTGCCGATCACACCGATCTGACGAGTGTCGGTAAAGATGAAGAACAGGAACAGCACGGAGGCGATGGCCATGCTGACGCAGGTCCAGGTCACGATGCCCTTTTTGCTGCCATTTTTGCCCACATACTTTGCACCGAAGGCCGCAAAGAAGATGGAAGGCACCATGCTGATCACGCCAAGGGTGGTAGCAAGACCCATGTTGCCGATGAGGATGCCGTTCAGCATCGTGTTGATGATGGCCTGACTGCCTACCTGCTGTGCCAGCTTATCGGAAGCGTTGGAGGCGATGTAGCACTGCAGGGGCTTGTTGTGCTTGAGCACCTCAAGAATATCCGCAGTTTTCAGCGGCTCGTGTTTTTTGCTGGTGCCTTCGAAGTTTTCGGGCTTATCGTAGGCGGAGATACCGGCGCAGACGATCAGGGTGCCGATACCGGCAATGATCAGCACGATGGTGCAGACCGTGCTGAGGAAGTCCTGATTAAAGGTGCCGCCGCACTTGGGCAGGATGACGGTGTAGATCAGCATGCTCATGCCCATGGGCACGAAGTAGTTCAGTGCAGTGGTCCAGACACCGATGGTGGGACGCTGGCGGGGATCGTTGGTCATGATAGCCGGCAGAGTCTGGGCGGTCATATTGGTAACGGTATAGCCGATGATGTAAATAATGTAGGTCAAAACGAACACCGGCAGACCGAAGCCCTTGCTGGAGCACAGGTTGAACATACACAGCAGGCCGACAGCCTCGATCAGGTAGCCGCTGATCAGCAGAATACGCAGCTTGCCGAAACGGGTGTTGACGCGGTCGTAGATGAATGCCAGCATCGGGTCGGTAAAGCCGTCCAGAATGCGGGCCAGCATCAGGATGAGACCGACGGTTGCAGTGGTGATGCCGTAGCCGATGCTGGCCGAGTAACTGGCCATACCGATCAGGGAATAGACGCTCATGCCCACAAAAGCGTTGCAGGCGTAACAGATGATCTGCCAGAGCTTTGCACGGCGGTACTGGACGCCGTCTACTTCACTGGCACTGGGTTTCTTTTGGAACATAATGATTTTCCTCCTTTTTGTGTGAACTGAGTTCCGCTTTTTCTGACACCAGAATAACAGAAGGCAACAGCCACTGCCGGATGAAAAACGATAGTTAAGGATAAAAATTCGTGCAATAATTTGCGGTGTGTGAATTTGCGCCCGCATTCACGATTTATTGTCCCATAGGGGCAAAACAGGTCTGCTACAATAGTCTCAACAAGCAACACGCAGGAAGGGAGAACCATCATGCAGAAATTTGAAAAAGGCTTTTTCATCGGTGCTGCAACAGCAGCCCATCAGGTAGAGGGCAACAATACGAATAGTGACTACTGGGCACAGGAACAGCTGCCCCATTCCAGCTTTACGGAGCCCAGCGGCATTGCCTGTGACCATTATCAACGGTACGAAGAAGATATCAAGCTCTTGGCTGATGCCGGGCTGAATGCCTACCGCTTTTCTATCGAGTGGGCACGGGTAGAGCCGGAGGAAGGAAAGTTCGATCCGGAAGCCATCGAGCATTACCGCAAGGTGATCGCCTGCTGCAAAGCGCATGGTGTAGAACCCATCGTCACCCTACTGCACTTCACCAGCCCGAAATGGCTCATCTGCAAGGGCGGCTGGGAAACCGAAAGCACCGTAGAGGATTTTAAACGTTATGTGACCTATGTGATGGAACAGCTGGGCAGCGAGCTGCGCTATGTCTGCACCATCAACGAGGCCAATATGGGCTTGCAGCTTGCCGCGATCTCCAAGCGGTTCCGTCTGATGGCAGAACAGGCTGCCCAAAATGCCGCATCGGCCGGAAAGTCTGCCGAGGGTACGGTGCAGGTGGGCATGAACTTCCAGAAGATGATGGAAAACATGAAGTATGCCGCCATGGAGAATGCACAGGTGTTCGGCACACCCCAGCCGAAGATCTTTGTCAGCGAGCGCACCCCGGAAGGTGATCTGCTGGTGCTGCGTGCCCATGCAGCCGCACGGGATGCCATCAAAGCCCTCTGCCCGCAGGTCAAGGTGGGTCTGACCCTTTCGCTGCACGACTTACAGGCACAGCCCGGCGGCGAAGCCTTTGCCGAGGCCGCATGGCAGGAGGAGTTCACCCATTATCTGCCTTATATCAAAGACGATGATTTTCTGGGCGTGCAGAACTATACCCGCACCCTTTACGGCCCGCAGGGGCAGCTGCCGGCACCGGAGGGCGCAGAACTGACCCAGATGGACTACGAGGTCTATCCGCAGGCACTGGAACACGTCATTCGCAAGGTGGCAGAGGAATTCAAGGGTGACCTGATCGTGACCGAAAACGGCATTGCCACCGCCGATGATACCCGCCGTGTGGCATTTATCCGGCAGGCACTGGATGGCGTGCAGCACTGCATCGCCGACGGCATCCCGGTGAAGGGATACTTCCATTGGAGCCTGATGGACAACTTTGAGTGGCAGAAGGGCTATGCCATGCAGTTCGGCCTGATCGCCGTGAACCGTGAAACCATGGAACGGACCGCAAAGCCCAGCCTTGGGGTGCTGGGTAGTTACGCAGAAAGATAAGCTGCAATAGCAAAAAACAGGCTGCGGAAGATGCTTCTTGCAGCCTGTTTTGGCTCAGTGGGAAAGATGCAGACCGTGGACACCATTCGCAACCACGGCGGCAATTACGTTGATGTGCTTTTGCGCCAGTTTTGCATCGGTGTTCAGAAGCCCGGAAAGACCGTTCATTACAAAAATCAGGATCGCACCGACATTTTCATATTGGGATGGTTCCATGTTTGCGAGTTTGATTTGTTCCAGAATCGCATCACGCAGATGCTGTGTAAAGCGGTTCATCGCGGATGCCGGAACGACACCGAGGTAATCGGTCGCCTGCTGGAGATTAGCAAACATCTCCCGCACAAAAGCCTCCGGCGTATCCAGCAGCTGCTGTGCGCCGCCCATATTGTCGCAGACGAGCTGGACCGTTTGCCGCTCCATTTCGGCGGTGAGGGCATCCAGCGTTTCATAGTGGGAATAAAAGGTCGTTTTGTTGATCTCGGCCCGTTCGGCAATTTCTTTGACCGTGATCTTTTCGATCGGCTTCTCCCGCAGCAGGGCAACAAACGCTTTCTGAATGGCACGCTTCGTTTTTTTGACCCGGATATCCATAGAATTCCTCCATCAACTGATTTCATAAATGGTGCTTAACCAACGCTTTGAACGTGATTCGTTGCTTAAACACCGGATACGCCGGAAACTGCTGATTGCAGCTCCTGCGCCACAGTGTTATTATAGCACCACAGGGATGGATAAGCAACTGATGGTTGCAAATCTGATTCGTAAATACGATAAATCATCGGGAGACCATCCACGATGAAGTGGAATGGCTGAAGCAGAACGATATGATCTAAAAAAGGAGAGTATGTAGGATGGATTTTAACAGTGTCAAAGGCAAAGTGGCCATCGTCACCGGCGCAAGCCGTGGCATCGGCCGGGCCATTGCCGAGTGCTTTGGCGAAAACGGCATGAAGGTGGTCTGTGCAGCCCGCAGTGCAGAGCAGGGGCGGGCTGTGGCAGATGGCATCTGCGCCAAGGGCGGCGATGCCATCTTTATCCAGACCGATTGCAGCAAGGCTTCTGCCATCAAAGAACTGGTGGATAAGACGGTGACGCACTACGGCAAGCTGGATGGCGTTGTCAGCAACGCAGGCATCGGCATGGGCGGCACACCGCTGCATGAGTATGAGGTAGAGGATTACGAGAAGATCTTCTCCCTGAACAGCGAGGGCGTCTTTGCCGGGATGAAGTACGGCGCAGAGGCCATCCTCAAGAGCCACAGCGAAGGCGGATTCCTCATCAATGTGGCATCGGTGGCGGGTCTTGTGCCCCAGCGTGGACAGGCGCTGTACAGTGCCACCAAGTTCGGCGTGGTCGGCATGACCCGCGCAGCGGCGCTGGATTACGCAGAATACGGCATTACCGTCAACGCTATCTGTCCCGGCTACACCAGAACCAGCATTTTCGGGGATGCACCGGCTGCGGCCATGGACTTTTTTGCATCCGACTGCCCGGCAAAGCGGATGGGCGACCCGGAGGAGTGTGCTGCATTGGCACTTTTCCTTGCCAGCGGTCTGGCACGGTACATCACCGGTGCAGCCATCCCGGTGGACGGCGCACTGTCTGCCGGACACCAGAGCATCAGCAGCTGGAAGCACCCGGAAATTTTGACCGGCGGCAAGCTGAACAGCCAGAGCACGATTGCAGCACTGATGGAAAACGAGGCCGCAAAGGCCATCGTGGAGCAGTACCTGCCCGGTTTTGCCGATAACCAGCAAGCAAAAGCTGCCTACGGCATGACCTTTGGCAAGATCGGCCCTATGCTGGGGCTGCCGGAAACGGCGCTGAAAGCACTGCTGGATGCGCTGGACAACCTGTGACCGAAGCAGCTCGGAAAGCCTCTTTGACAGGGGCTTTCGTTCTGCCTGCGTGCGGTTGATTTTTGGGAGGAGACCATGAAAAACGAAGCACTTTTCCGTACCGGCTCTGTCTGGAAATCCATCATTTCCATGGCGGTGCCCTCCATTATCATTATCCTTGTCATGGTGCTGTACAACATGGCGGATATGTTTTTTGTGGGCTGTCTGGGCGATACCGCACAGGTGGCGGCGGTCTCCGTTGTGGGGCCGGTGTTTTCGATCCTTTCGGCAGTAGCGACCATGCTTGGCGCAGGCAGCAGCGCCATCATTGCACGCTGTTTTGGCGCAGGCGAGATCGAGCAGGGCAAGACTTGCTCCTCGCTCTGCTTCTGGAGCAGCTTTTTTCTGGGCGTTTTGGTCAGCATCGGTCTGCTGGTGAGCAGAGTGCCGCTTCTGGGGGTGCTGGGCTCAAATGCAGAATTTTTTCCCTATGCAGAGCGGTATCTTCAGGTCCTTGCACTGGGTGCGCCGCTTTTTATCCTGTCCAACAGCATGGCGATGCTGGTGCGTGCAGAGGGCGCAGTAAAAGAAGGCCTGATCGGCAATCTTCTGGGCACACTGGTCAACTGCATTTTTGACCCGCTGTTCATTCTGGTGCTGAACTTCGGCGTCAGCGGTGCGGCTGCTGCCAGTGTGCTGGGCAATCTTGTGGCAACGGGCTGCTATCTGCGCTACATCGTCAAACACGGCACAGTGCTGACCATTGATCTCCGTCCTGCCCTGAAAAAGCCGCAGATGCTGGGTGAGATGCTGGCCATTGGTCTGCCCAACGGGATCAGCAGCCTTCTGGCAGGGTTTGCCTCCTCCTTCAGCAACCGGCTGCTGGTGACCCACGGCACGGCGGCGGTCGCAGCCATGGCGGCAGCGGGCAAGACGACCATGATCATCAGTATGATCGCCATGGCGATCTGCATGGGGTGCCAGCCGCTTCTGGCGTACAGCTACGGTGCAGGCGACACGAAGCGCCTGAAGCAGCTTTTGAAAGATCTGATCCTGCTGACCGTTGTTTTTGGTGTTCTTGCCGGGGCGGCCAGCTTTGCCGGACGCAATGCCTTGATCGGGATGTTCATCAAGGAAGAAGGAGCATTCCGTCTGGGGACGCAGTTGGTGGTCTATCTGGTGCTGGGCAGCCCGGTGATCGGTCTGACCTATCTGGCAACCAGCCTGCTGCAATCCGTGGGCAGGGCAAGTGGTGCGGTGGTGCTCTCTCTTTTGCGGCAGGGGCTGCTGCTGATCCCGCTGCTGTACCTGATGAATGCGCTTTGCGGGGTGCAGGGCATTGCGGCGGCGCACCTGATGGCAGACGTGGGCGCTGCGGTCATCTCCGCAGGCATCCTGCTGCACTGGCTCCGGGCATCGGTAGAAAAAACGGCAGAAGTATGATATACTGTTTCCATCAATGAGCCGGAGGGGGATTACGCATGGATGTTCTCCAGAATATGATGCTGTTTTCCGAGCTTGTCCAGTGCGGCGGAAATGTATATACATGGTGCTATGATGCACAAGGTGTGCTCTTGCGGAGCAACTGCCCGGACGAGGCATTTCTTGCCAGTGCATTTGAACTGTTCGGCTGCAAACAGCGGATGCTGGAGCATGGGGATCGGGACGATGTACCCGTTACCTTGGGGACGGCATTGGGTCTTTTGTGGGGCGCAGCCTTTGAAAAGGAAGAGGGAGAACTGAAGCGTGTCTGGGTCATCGGGCCGGTGTTCTATCAGGATGTGACAATGCGCGGGATCGAGGAAGGGCTGAAATATTACAGCAAGCTGGAGATCAGTGTGGCATGGACGATCCAGCTTTACAAAGCCCTTGAAAAAGTTCCTACCCTGCAAAACACCATTATGAACCGCTATCTGCTGATGATGCACTACTGCCTGACCGGGCAGCGGCTGGAACTGAGCAGTGTGAACAGCAGTGCAGCACAGGACGAACGGCTGAAAAGCGATGCGATTCCCCATGACCGGCATAAGATCTGGATGGCGGAGCAGGGAATGCTGCAAATGGTCCGCACCGGAGACCTGAATTACAAGCAGGCACTTTCCAACAGTATGAGCATAAGCGCAGGCGTGCCGGTGCAGAGCAGCGATGTTCTGCGCCAGAGCAAGACTTCCATCATCGTGTTCACTTCGCTGGTGTGCCGTGCCGCCATTGAGGGCGGTCTTTCCCCGGAGGAGGCGTACTCGCTGGGGGACAGCTACATTCAGACGGCAGAAGCGGCAAAATCGTTGGATGAACTGAGCCCGCTTGCAATGATGATGTACGATGATTTCATTCGGCGTGTCCACAAACACCGGACGAACCCCAACCTCAGTATGCAGATCCAGAAATGTGTGGATTATATCGAGATGAATCTGGACAAAAAGATCGTGGCGGAAGATCTTGCCGCTCTGGTGGGCTACACGGAATACTACCTCACCCATAAATTCAAGGAAGAAACGGGTCTGAGCGTCACGAACTATGTGAAGTTTGCAAAGGTCGAACGCGCGAAGGTTCTTCTGAAAAGCACAACGCTCAGCGTCCGGGAAATTTCCGAGCAGCTTGGCTTTGCCACCCGCAATTATTTCAGCGCAGTCTTTCAGCAGGTCGCCGGAAAAACACCTATGGAGTTCCGGGAAACATAAAGCAGAACAGGCATCCTGCGATACCATTTGGCGGTATCGGACAGGATGCCTGTTCTGCTAGGATGAAGAAAAATGAGGGAAGAATAGCTCAGTTAAGGAACTTCTCGTTCAGGGGCACGCCAAAGTCGTGGGCAATGGCGCGCAGGTCATCGTCGGTGATGGTCTGCCGGATGATGCCGCCGCCCATGGAGAGCACCTTGACGTAGATCTCAGCACTCTTTTCGATGGTGTGGGCAAGACCAAAGGTGATGTCAAAGTCCGGACCGGAGGCAAACAGACCGTGCTGTGCCCAGATGGCTGCCTGATAGTGCTTCATCAGCTCACTGGTGGCCATGGCAATGTCAGCCCCGCCGGGCACCATCCACGGGCAGACACCCACACCCTCCGGGAACACTACCGGGCACTCGGTGGCGCTCTGCCACAGGGCACGGGTGAAATCCCGGTCGGTCAGGGGCAGGATGTAGGTCAGGGCAATGACGTTGGTGGCATGGCAATGGTAGATGACGCGGTTTGCGCCATTGGTGGCAGCCTTGCGGACGCTGTGGTTCATAAAGTGGCTGGGGAACTCGGATGTAGGCTTTGCACCGCCCTCCAAGCCCCAGACGATGCGCCAGCTGTCGCCCTTGTCGTTGATCTCCACAATGCCGATGCTGTGGACAGGGTCCGGCTCCACGTTGCGGAAAAACTTGCCCGAACCGGTGGTGATGAAATACTCGCCAGCCAGATTGTCTGCCTGCACCCCCATGTTCACCCACTCCCGGGGCTGCGGGTCAAAGAAGGGGCGGCACTGTGCCACTTCCTCTTCCTTCATGCGGTAGGTCAGGTTGCCGCCGTTGCGCTCGTGCCAGCCCTGCAGCCAGCCATCATTGCACATCCGCATAAAACCTTTGACAATCTCAATATCCAGAATACCCATCTTCAAACACCTCTCTGTTTTCAAATGCGCTTGCACAGCACATTCTGCTCGTATTTCTTTACTTCCTCAAACCATGCGCCGTCCACCGGCACACCGTTCCGGCGGCAGTACTCGTCCCAGACTTCCCCAAAAGGCAGGGTCTTCAGCTCCTCCTGCCGCACCATCAGCTCGGTAAACTGGTTGGTGTCCTGCAGCTCCTTCAGCGCCGTGTGCGGGGTGCACAGGGCAGACAGTAGCGCCTTTTCCACGTTGCGGAAGCCCACCGTCCATGCGGAGATGCGGTTGATGGAGGCATCAAAGTAATCCAATGCAATGTTCACCCGGCCGTCCAGACCGCCGCAGCGCACGATCTCCTTGCAGATTTCCTTCGTTTCATCGTCGAACAGCACCACGTGGTCGGAGTCCCAGCGGATGGGGCGGGTGATGTGGAGCGCGATCTCCGGGAAGAAGGCCAGCAGAGCGGGGATCTTATCGCTGACCACCTCGGTGGGGTGGTAGTGGCCGTTATCCATCAGGGGAATGCACTTTTCCCGGTTGAAGGCGGCGTAGCTCAGGGCAAACTCGGCACTGCCCACAGTGTACGCCTCCACACCGATGCCGAACACCTTGCTCTCGATGCAGGGCTTTACCAGCTTGAAGTCGTAAGGCTCGCTCAAAATCTCGTCGATGCTTGCCTTATAGCGGTCCCGGGGACCTTTGCGGTCCGCCGGGATGTCCTTGAAACCGTCGCCTGTCCAGATGTTCATGGTGCAGGGCTGCCCCAGCTCCTCTGCCAGATACTGGCTGATGCGGATGCAGGCTTTGCCGTGCTCCACCCAGAATTTCCGGGTCTCCTCGTTGGGGCTGGCAAGGGTCAGAGGGTCGCACTTGGGGTGGGAGAAAAAGGTGGGGTTGAAGTCAGCGCCTAGACCTCTTGCCTTGCAGAAATCCACCCATTTTTTGAAGTGCTTGGGCTCCAGTTTGTCCCGGTCTACCCACGGGTTTTCCTCGTCAAAAATGGCGTAGGAGGCATGGAGGTTGATCTTTTTGGTGCCGGGGCAGAAGGACAGCACCTTGTCCATATCTGCCATCAGTTCCTCCGGGGTGCGGGCACGGCCGGGGTAGTTGCCGGTGGTCTGGATGCCGCCGGTCAGGGGCTTGGTGGGGTCGGTATCAAAGCCACGAACGTCATCTCCCTGCCAGCAGTGCAGAGAAATGGGCACGGTCTTTAACCGGGCAATGGCAGCTTCGGTGTCCACGCCAATGGCAGCGTAGCGGGCTTTTGCTTCTGCGTAACTCATAGGGTTCCTCCTTCAGAAATGCTCATCTGGATCTTCAAGTTGCCGATGGCGGTGGCCTCGATGGGCAGCGCCACCACCTGCTTTCCGGTATAGTGGGCGGTCAGCTCGTTCAGGGTGGCGTTCTTTGCGCCGCCGCCTGCGATGTAGAGCTTGTCCCAGTGCCGGCCGGTCACGGCTTCCATCTCGCGATAGGCTTCGCCGTAGCAGTACGCCAGCGAGTGGTAGATGCTGTTGATGAGGTCGGCATCCGTGGCAGGGGCTTCGCCGGTCTCGGCGAGAGCCGTGCGAATCTCTGCGCGCATATCCTGCGGGGCAGAGAAGCGGGCTGCGTTCACATCAAAAATGCGGGTGTAGGTGCTGGTCTTGGCCAGTTCCACCATCTCGGCAAAGGAGATACCCAGCTGCTTTTG
>ENA-UEYG01000726-UEYG01000726.1-human-gut-metagenome-genome-assembly--contig:-NODE-726-length-25425-cov-6.519252_pt1 | contig 25425 bp, 21 predicted proteins | sample MGYA00242933_ERZ507934 | MGnify/ENA primary metagenome ERZ507934 (study PRJEB26167, sample SAMN06115527) | human gut metagenome | host: Homo sapiens | place: China:Zejiang | collected 2015-11-10... | reverse complement strand
CGTACTCCCACTCCAGGGCCACGGCAGCAGACTTTTTCTCCACCGCGTCCAGCAAACGGAACATACAGTCCGCCGCCAGAGGATCCGGGAACTTCACGCAAAAGTACAGGTCTCTCAATTCCGCACATGGAATCCCGGAGACGTTCTTCTGCTGGATAGTGGGGGCTGTCCCCTCCTTTGTGAAGGACAGCTCGACCAGCTCATCCTGGCTTCCCATTCCAAATACCTGCACAGGCCATGCCTGATTGATCGCATAGATCAGCGGGCCGAAAATCTGTGCAAACTCCGCAACCGGGAACGTCAGCACCTCATAGCCGAACTGCAGGTACGGCTCCTCACTTTTGCAAAAGATTCTGGGACTCTGGCCGATCCAGTCCTTTATGGACTCCGCCAGGCAAATCATCAGCCACGCCGGGGTCTCGTTCGTAACAGTGACCTGCGGCTCATACCGCTTTTCCAGCGTTTTCTCAAAATGAAACTGCATACCAGTGTCCTCTGCCCAAGAAGGCATCCGGGGCCCGTGATTACTTGGAGATCTCACCCACCAGGCCCATGGCCAGGGCGATGTCCAGATTCACGCCCAGCACGTTGACGGTCTCCTCTCCGAACACGCCCAGGGTCTTGCCCTTGGTGTTGTCGGCGATGATCTGGCGCACCTCATCCTCACTGAGGCCGGAGGCCTCCACAATGCGGGGAATCTGCACCTCCGCAGAGGCGGGAGAGATGTGGGGATCCAAGCCGGAGCCGGAGGCAGTCATCAGGTCAGTGGGGATATCCTCCCGGCTGACACCGGGATTCTTCTCCAGGAATTCCTCGATGTCCGCCTCCACCCGCTCCGTCAGGGCGGGGTTGGAGGGGGCGTAGTTGTTGGAGCCGGAGCTCAGGCCGGCGAATTCAGAACCGTCGTTGTAGTACTGCTCCACCTGGCCGTCGCCGTCGGTGTCCTCTTCATAGTAAGTATTGTAATTGTACGCGGAGGGACGGCACCACATAAAGTAATCCTCGGTGAAGTCCTGACCCACGTTCTTGGCGCCCACGGCGATGCCGTCTGCTGTCACCAGAGAGCCCTTGGCCTGGCTGGGGAAAATCACAGCAGAGAGGCCGCTGAGCAGCACCGGAAATACCAGGCCGCACAGCACCAGCAATACCACGGTGACCAGAACGGCCTGCCGGATATTGTGGCCAATGCCATGTTTCTTCTCGTTCATCATTCAGGTTCCTCCTTACATACCAAAGCCGAGGGCAGCCAGCACCGGGGCGATGATCAGGTCGATGATCTCGTCTGGGATCGTTACATGCCCGGCCGTAATTCCGTGGTTTTCCAATTGCTTCGGAATCAGGTGCCGCTTGGCGATTTCCCGTTTTTCCTCCATGAGGTAACCCGTCACTTCGATGATTTCCATCCGGTCGCGCAAAGGACCTGCAATCGTGCTGAGGTCGTTGGCTGTGGCGATGAACATCACTTTCGACAGATCATAGTCGATATCCAGAAAATTATCGTGAAAACTGCCGTTTTGTTCCGGGTCGAGCACTTCCAACAGGGCAGATTGAGGATCCCCCCGGAAATCGTTACCCACTTTATCGATCTCATCCAGAATGAAAACAGGATTAGAAGTTCCTGCTTTTTTGATACTCTGAAGGATTCGTCCCGGCATAGCTCCGATATAGGTCTTCCGGTGTCCCCGGATTTCCGATTCATCGTGCAATCCACCTAAAGACATCCGTACAAATTCGCGGTTCAAGGCCCGGGCTACAGATTTTCCCAGGGAAGTTTTACCTACTCCCGGAGGGCCGTAGAGGCACAGAATCGGCGATTTCATATCGGCTTTTAACTTTAAAACCGCTAAGTATTCTAAAATTCTTTCTTTTACTTTCTCCAGTCCGAAATGATCGGCATCCAGTACCTGGCGTGCATGTTCCAGATCCAGGTTGTCCTCCGAGAGGTGATTCCAGGGCAGGTCCAGCATTTCCCTCAAATAATTGGATTGTACCGAGTAATCGGGGGAAGAAGGATTCAACCGTTTCAGCTTGTTCAGCTCTTTGTTGAAAATTTCCCGGACATTCCCGTTCCATTCTTTCGTTTCGGCCAGTTCCTCCAGTTCTTTGATTTCCTCGTCGGTCGGATTACCTCCCAGTTCGTCCTGTATGGTCTTCATCTGTTGATGCAGGAAATATTCGCGCTGTTGTTTGTCGATATCCATTTTTACTTTCTTCTGAATATCGTTTTTCAATTCCAGTAAACTCACCTGCTTACTCAGGATTTCCAGCAGTTCGATCACACGTTTTGTCAGAACTCCAACTCGTCTTGTTTTTTCCATTCTACACCCTTTCTTTTATTTCTCCGCAAGGCGGACAAAGGGCGCGATGGCGTTGGCGTCGCCGTGGCGGACGATGGAGTAGGTGATATCGCAATAGGGCTGGATGGCAGTGCTCTTTTCCACGGTGGAGATGAGCAGCACCTGCAGCTGCAGGCGGCGGAACAGCTCCATCATGGGGCGGATGCGGTCGCTGGTCATCTTGCTGAAGGCCTCGTCCAGCAGCACCAGACGGATGCTGTTTTCGCTCTTCTGGTAGATTTGCAGCAGGCTTGCGCAGATGGCCACATAGAAGGGTGCCTGATTCTCGCCGCCGGAGGAATCGCGGCTGACGCGGGACAGATACGCCTGCTGCCCGGTGACCTGATTGGTCACCTTGATATCGTAGTCCAGATAGGTGCGGTAGTCCACATAGTCCGAAAGGGTGGCACCGGCGGCGGTGCGTCCCTCCTGCCGGGCGCGGGTGTTCTCGTCCACGTCCGCCATGATCTTTTCCATCAGTTCGTCCACCTGACGCTCGTAGGCGGGGTCGGCGGTGGCGGCAAGGTTATCCAGAGAGTCACCTTCGGTCATCTGCTGGTTGCCCTTGTCCACGATGACCTGATAGAACGCCGCCAGCTGCGGGTCGCGGCTGGGTTCCAGCTCAAAGCGGTAGACCTCCTCGCCGTAGGTCAGCTGCTCCATGACCTTGTTCAGCTCCCGGAACTGCCGCCGGGCGTTGAAGATATCGTCCTTCATGCGGAACAAAATATCCTTGCGGAAGCGGTCCTTGCAGTCCCGCTGCGCCTGTTCCAGACGGGCAGCGTAGCGCTCCAGATCGATGCGCACAAGGCTCTCGTGCTGGGCGCGGTACTGTTCCAGCCCGGCAAGCCCCAGAGGATAATCGCAGACATAGCGCTGGTTATAGGCTCTCTGTGCCGGTTCAAGGGTGCTGTTCAGGTAGACGGTCAGCGCATCGTCCAGCTTGGCCTGTGCCTTTTCGGCGGCCTGCGCGGCGGCGCGGGGAGATTTGTCCGGCCCGGTCAGCGCCTGCTGACGGCTGCGGGAGAGCGGCTCCACCAGCGGGTGGGCGGCAAAAAAGCTCTCGGCGGCCTGTGCGCTCTTTTCGGCGGTGTCCACCGCCTTTTGCTGCTCCGCTTCGCAGGATGTAATTTGCTTTTCGCACACGCGCAGGTCGCCGCCGGTCTGCTCCACGGCAGTGCGGGCGGCTTCCCATGCGGCTTCGCGCACCTCTTCCTCTTTATACAGCTGCTGCAAAAGCGGGTTCTCGCGGCACTCAGCCAGCTTTGCGGCCTGCTCGTCCACCGCCGCGCGGGCGGCGGTCAGGGCGGCGCGGGCGTCCCACAAAGCGGCAAGTTCTTCCAGCGTGGTGCCGCGCAAAAGGGTCTGGTACTGGCTGTATGCAGCTTTCAGGTTCTGCTCCGCCTGTGCGGCGGCGCGCACCTCTTCAGCAAGGGCGTTCATCTCCCCTGCCAGTGCCCCGGCGCGGGCGCGGCGGGCTTCCAAGCCGATATAGCGCTGCGGGGTGCGCAGACGCTCCAATCGGAAGGGATGGTGGCGCAGAAGGTCCCGGGTGGCGCTGTCGGGATAGTTTTCCAGCGTGTCGGGGGTGTCGCAGCAGACGATGCGGCGCAGGATGGTGTCGGCGTACTGCGCGGCCAGCGGGTTTTCGCTGGTGACCTGTGCCGCCAGACTGTCGGCGGGGGCGGTGTCGGCGCGGCGGTTGGCCTTGCGCAGACCCGGGGTGTCCAGCAGGCTGATGGGGCCGACTTTCTCTTTCAGCGCCACAAAGGCGCTCTTTGCGGCGGCGTAGTGGACGGGCGGCACAAGGATATCGAACCGGCGGTCGCCCAGACAGGCTTCCACGCAGTCCTGCCAGCTCTCGTCCTCCACGTTCAGCAGCTCGCAGAAGATGCGGGCGTCCGGCTCCATGCCACGGCTTTTCAGTTCGGCGTTCACGGCGTCCCGCACCCGGGTGGCGGCGTCGCCGTGGGGGTACACCCACTTGCCGCCGGATACGGCATCCAGCTCGGCGCGTTTCTCGGTCTGCTGCCGCTGCAAGGCGGCGGTGTGCTGCCGGGCGGCAAAATAGGCTTCCTCCAGCGGCTTTTCCTGTGCGGTCAGCCAGTCGGTCAGGGCGGGCAGGGTGTCTGGGGTCAGGTCGGCCATCTTCTGCCCGGCGGCAAAGCCGCTGCGGCGCAGCACAGCCAGCAGGTTGCCGGTCTTTTCGGCGGCTTTTTCGGCGGTGTCGGCGCGGCGGGCGGCGGCATCCAGTGCGGTCTGCCGGTGCGCCAGCTCCTCGTTGAGGGCATCCAGTGCGCGTCCCTCGCCGCTGGCACCGGCGGCGCTGTGGGCGGTCAGGTAGGCGCGGCGGGCTTCCGCTTCGGCGGTCTTGGCCTCGGCGTAGCGGGTGCGCAGCATTTCCTGCTGGCGGCGTCCGGCGTCTACCCGCTCCTGCCAGACGGCCTTTTCCCCGGCATCGGCAGCAGCCCGCGCCAGCAGGGCGGCGCCCCGGTTCACAAGGGCTTCGGTCTGTTTTTCAGTGGCTTCGCGGCCGAAACGGACGATCTCGTCCAGCGCATCGGCGCGGGTCTGGGCTTCCGCCAGAACGGCGTGCAGGTTTTCCAGCTCTAAGCGGTCACCCTGCAAGGCTTCCAAGTCCAGTTCCGGCTGGGGCAGGATGTACTGGTACAGAAACTCCCGGAAGTTCGGGATCTCGTCCATGCTGGTGCCCATCTGGAACACCTCGTTGAACTTTTTGCCCAGCGGGCTGGCTGCGCGCCCGATGCCCAGCGCGCGGCAGATACGGTCCCGCGCCTCGCTGGGACTGCGGGTGTAGGAAAGCCGCCCCTCGGCGGGCTTGAAGTCCTCCTTGGCGCTGGGCGCACCGGTGCGCGGGTCGATAAAGGGCAGCTGCTCCAGCGTGATGCCGTCCTCCGAGATGTACCACGTCTGGTCGCCGGGGTGCAGTTCCTGCATGGGGCCTTCGGACTCCACCCGCACCGCGATGACAAAGCTGGTGTGCTTTACGCTGTCCCAGAACTCCGCCCCGATATACGCCACGGTATGCCCCGGGCGGCGGTAGGCGTTTTCGCCGCGCTGCTTGGCGTGGACAGAGCCCTGCAGGGTGCGGCCGCTTTTCTTATTGCCCAGCGCATTGAAATTGCGGTTGGTGGTCAGGCAGTAGCGGATGGCGTCCAGAATGGTGGTCTTGCCCACGGCGTTCACGCCGATCATATAGGTCAGGCGGGCGCAGTCGAAGGTGGTATTTTCAAAGTTGTGCCAGTTGATAAGTTTCAGGCGCTTGAGTTCGATCATGCTTCACCCTCCCCTGCTTCGGTGTCTGCGCCCTCCGGGCGCTCGTACAGGCCAAGCTCGGTGCGGGTGCGGGCGCTCTCGGCAGCGGCATCCGCAAGGTCGGCATCCGGCAGCGCCAGCAGCACCGTGGGAAACACCTCGATGCGGCTATCCAGCCCGGAGAGCCGTCCCACCGGACGCGCCAGATTGTACCGGCGCAGGGTGCGCATGAGCTTTTCCAGCGTTTGCTGATCCAGCTTGCGGGGCAGGTTCATCTTTTGCAATTCGGCCTGTACTTCTTCTACGGTCACCAGCACCTCGTCTGCGCTGGCGGCAAGGCTTTCCCGCTTTTGCAGGTACAAAAGCCGCAGCACCAGCAGCAAAATGCTCTCGTACTTGAGCAGCCGTGCCTGACTGCCCTCGTGCTCGTTGACCAGCGCCGCCGCCTGCATGGGCGCGGGGTACAAAAGCACCGCGTAGCCCAGCGGTTTGAACACCGCCCGCACCTCGTTGAGGTGATCCTGAATATACAGATATTTTGCCCGCTGTTCCTCTACGCAGCCCAGCACAAAGCAGTGGTTGAGCAGATAGTTTGCGGTCTCTTCCAGCAGATCAATGGTTGCCATCCGTGTTTACCTCCTTGCGGCGGGTCAGGACAAAATCCTGAAACCGGAAGCCGCCGCGCTCCACCCAGTTTCCGGTCATGGTGATATCGTACTCCCGGTGCGGCGACTGGGAATAGGTGTGCAGGCCGATGATGCCTGTAAAGTCGTTCGGGTATTCCTCCACAAGGGTGGAGGCGTTCACCTGCCCGCGGGCAGCCAGTGCCTGCCGCGCCAGCAGCGCCACGTTTTCCTCGGTGACGGCAAGGCGGGCGTAGTCCAGCAGAAGCTGCTGCTCCTGCCGCAGCCGGTCGGGGTCAAGGGGCTCGGTGCGCACCGGGGCAAGAGGTGCTTCGGTGCGGGGCGCGGCGGGGGGATACAGCGGCTTTGCGCCGAACACTGCCGCCGGGTACAGGTGCAGCCGCGCTGCCACCGGGCCGTCGTCCGGCTCAAACAGCTGCTCCGGGCTGCGGATGTCCTCCGCATAGCGGCGCAGCAGGGCGGTGACGCTGCCCTGCGCCGAGCGGTCGCTGAGCAGCAAAAACTGTGCCCGCTGCACCGCGCGCTTGCGGTAGCGGATGTGGCTGGCGTCGATCTCCTTCATCAGGGTGCTCATCTCTTCCAGCGCGTCCCGCTGCTGCTGGATGAGGGCACGCACCCGGGGTGCCGCCTCGCCGGGGGCGCAGCGCTCCACCCGGGCGTAGTCCAGCGCTAAGCGCGGCAGCTGGTTCTGCTCGCAGTCGTCCAGCTCTTCTTCCAGATAGGCGCGATAATTGAACAGGTTATCGCTGGTTTTAAAGCGATGGTACGCCGCCGCCACCACCTTTTCCTCGTACTGATCGAACAGTTCCAGCACCTCCTGCGGGGTGCGGTTATGGGTCAGGCGGTCGATATAATGCCCGATGGAAGCGTTGAGGGCGCGCAGGGACTTGTTCAAAGTCTCAAGGTCTGCCGCCACCTCCCGCAGCACGTTCTCGTAGGGGCTTTTTTCCTGTCCGATGCTGCCCAGCAGCTGCCACGCCTTATACAGCTTGCCGGTGTAGGTGACCACCCGGGGGTTCAGTATCTCTTCCAGCGCGTCCAGCAGCGGGGTGACCTCCGGCATAAAGGCAAGGGTGGGCTCGCTTTCATAACTGCCGGGCTGCTCCTCCAGCCAGCCGGTGCGGCGCAGACGCAGCAAAAAGCCCACCGCCAGCGTGTGGGGGTCGCGGGTGGGCTGCTCGTCCTCGTCACCCGCACCGTCGGCGTCCAGCGCCAGCGGCTTTGCCAGCGCGGCAAAATAATCCTCGGCGCGGGAGACAGCCTCGGCGCGGGAAATGCTGTAATCTGCCGTATGGCGGCACTCCTCCCAGAGCAGCAGCAAAAGCTCTGCATAAAACGCCCGGTTGGGCCCCGCCAGCGGGCGGAACAGCCGTGGGCTGACCAGTTCAAACAGCTGCATGGAAACGTCCTTTCTGTGTAAGTTCGATACCCTTTTATTGTACCACAGCGGGCGGGGTTTGTCACAAAAAGGCGAAAAAAAGCCCGCCGGGCAAGGCGGGACGATTTGGAATGCGCGCCGCGTGCGCTTTGCGCATAAGCAGCGGAAAAATTATTTTTATTTTCGGGATAGCGGAGCGTCTGCGGACGCTCCGCTATCCCATTTTCACGGGAGGGGTTCACGCAAAAAGCCCCGGGGAGCGGGGTGCTCCTCGGGGCGGGGTGGGGTTCAGTTCTACGGGGTGGTGTTGGTCAGCTCAAAGCCGATGGCAACATAGGTCTTGCCGCCGATGGTCTTTGCGCCGACACCCAGCGCGGTGAGTTCCAGCGTTATGCCGTTTTTGTCTGCGTTTTCAAGCTCCCTGTCCACGGTGTTGAGCAGGACCCGAATACTGGTGTAGTCGGTCTTGATGGTCTGCGTGTCCGCAGCCTGATAGAAAAGCGGCACAAAGGCGTCCGGCTTGCTGCTTTTTGTATCATAGCAGAGCTGCACCTGCCGCACCACGGTCGTTTCGTCACCTTCTGTTTTGCAGCGTGCCCTGCCGGTCAGGCTGTCTGCACCGCTTTTCTCGGCGATATGGGTAACAGCCAGCGCCCGGATGGCGTCATCGTTTTCAAAGCTCGTCTTGAATGTCTTATTCAGCGCGTCAAGATAGGCGCTTTCCACCTTGGCGTCAAACTCGGGGTTGTCGGAGCCGCTGCCGCTGCAGGCGGTGAACAGTGCCAGTGCCATGATACCGGCCAGAAGAACAGCCGCAAGACGCTTTAACTTTTTCATGCAATGCTCCTTTTATAAAATGCAGGGGCCCATGCGGATGCACAGGGGTATTCTGCTTTCATTTTACAGCAGCGCGGCAGTGTTCGTCAATGGCAAGTGTGCCTGTTTTTTGCCGGGATTTTTGGGCAGAGCGCAAAAAAGCCCCGGAGGGCGGGTGCTCTCCGGGGAAGAAAGGACTGATGATTCTTTTATTTGTTGTAAGCGAGGTTCTTGACCTGAATTGCGACTGCTGCATAGCTGTCGCCCTTTTCATTGGTTCTGACAACGACAGCAGCCTTTGCCCACTTGGAATCGAACTTCACGTTGCTGTTCGTGGCCTCGATCTTGCCGAACTCTTCCGTGATCTTTGCAATCAAGCCAGCCACAAAACCTGCAGTCTTATAGTCTGCCGACAGGGTAACCGTCACATACTCCTTTGCGGGCTTGATTCCCGTTGTGTCAAACTTAATCGCCAGGTAGCCAAACATGTTGGAATTTGCTTCTGCCTTGATTCGTGCATCCAGCAGTTTTGCAGTTTCTTTATAGAGCTGGCTGTCATTCTTGACCTTGCCATCTTTGTCACACAGAGCTGTTGCCTCGGTTTTCTTGCCGAGCTGCATCTGGATTGCTTCTTCCTTCTCTGTGTCCGCAGCAGCGCCGCCGCCGGTACAGGCGGTGAGCATCACCATAGCCATTGCGCCTGCAAGCAGCAGAGCGACGATCTTTGACAGTTTCTTCATAGGGGTATCCCTCCAATCAGCGTTTTTTGTGGATATGTTTCTTTTTTCTCGAAAGGCTTTCGCAACCATCGTTGCCTTTCTGCCCTGATTATATCCGACACCTGACGGTTTTGTCAATCGGGAATATCGCTAAACTTCCCGAAACAGTTTCGTGAAAATGATGAAAATAAGCGGGATTTGTTGCAGTTCTGATATATTCCGGAATAAAGTCTGTCTACAATTCACAGAATCATCTTTTCCCTGCCCCGGCGGCGCAGTTTTTCCGGGTGCGGGAGCACTTAAATTTGGACATATGTTGTGTTGGCAGGCGTTAACTCCCTCAGACGCGGCTTGCGCCGCGCCAGCTCCCTCTGGGAGGGTATTTCCCCATTATTTTGCCTTTTTACACATTTTCACCACGTTTTAGTGGTAAAATCATGTCCAGATTGAAATGAACTTGGAGGAAGTACCCATGCAACACTGTCCCGCCCGCGCGGCACAGCGGCTGGCGGCGGCAGTTCTGGCGCTGGTTTTGCTGCTGTGCGCCTTTTTGCCCCATGCCCACGCCGCTGAACTGAAAGAGAAAAACGGCATCCGGCTGCTCAGCTTCGACACCAGCCACATTCTTTCCATCGGCAACCAGACCTCCGGCAAGTGCAGCCTGTACGCGCTGCGCTACGCCCGCACCATTCTGGACGGCAAGGTGTGCTCCGGCAGCGGGATGTGGTCGAACGGTGCGGTGTGGTCGGCCGCGGGCTACACCGGGTACTCCGGCACCCGCGCCGAGTGCCTGAAAAAGCTGTACAGCGAGCTTTCCGCCGGGCGTCCGGTGATCGTGCACCTGAAAAATACCACGGTCAGCGGGGTAAAGCGCCACACGAACCGCACCTCTACTTATGAATACCACCTGACTTCCTCCGGCTGGGACGAGGTGAACTACCCCCACATTGCCACCAGCAGCACCTACGGGCACTGGGTGTGCGTGGCGGGCATCTCCCCCACCGCCGACCCGGAAAACCTGACCGAGAGCGACTTCTACGCCCTCGACCCCGCCCGGGTAACGGCAAATGGACGGCTTGCCGTCACCCGCCTGCTGGATCATACCCTGTGGGTGGAAAACTCCCCCCTCAAGGTGCTGGGGTGAAAGTATAATATGATAGAAACAGAGCGCCTGACACTGCGGTGTCAGGCGCTCTGTTTCTATTCAGTTCCTTTAATATCCCTTCACCGAGAACCCGCGCTCCCACGGGTCGGGCGGGATATTCTTGCTGCGGATGCCGGTAATTTGGATATAGTCGCTTTTCTGGATCATGGCAAACAGGGACATGAACTTATCCGGGTCGCCCTGTACCTCCAGCGTCACGCTGCCGTCATCCTCGTTCTGCACCCAGCCGGTCAGGTCAAGGGTCTGCGCGGCGTACCGCGCACGATAGCGGAAACCCACCCCCTGCACCTGTCCGGTGATGGTGTAGCGCCGCCGCTCCGTGCCTTCCGGCAGTGCAGGCGGGGTGCGATCCTTTTTGGAAAGAAAATCAAACACGGCAGTGTCCCTTTACAACTCCTGATAAGCGGTCATCAGGGCGGGAATGAACTGCTTTTTGCGGCTCACCACGCCCGGCAGCGTCCAGCTGGCATCGGCGGCGGGCTGGGTGTCGAAGCCATCCGTCAGCACCTCGGCGGCGTAGCGCCCGTTGCAGATGACCACGCTCTCCTCCTTGGGCACGTCGGTCAGCAGCATATAGATGTCCTCCACGTTCTGCTTGTTGCGTGCCTCCTCGAGATAGGGCTTCAACAGCGCCTCGGCGGCGGTCAGGTTCTTGCGGGTCATGTAGCTGCCCTGCGCCACACCAAAGCGGATATCACCGCACATGAACACCTTGAAGTCCTGCAAGAACACTTCCTCGGCGGTCTTGCCGTCCAACTTTTCGCCGGCCTCAAACATCTCGTTGGCAAACTCGTTGATGTCCACCCCGGCGATCTTTGCCAGACGGTTGGCGGCGTTTACGTCGATGGGGGTGCAGGTGGGGCTGCGGAACACCAGCGTATCCGAAAGGATGGCAGCCAGCAGCAGACCGGCGGTCTTTTGCGGGATGGTCACGCCGTTTTCATCGTACATCTGGGTGACGATGGTGGCGGTGCAGCCCACCGGCTGGTTGCGGAAGTACACCGGGCCGCTGGTCTCCAGACTGCCGATGCGGTGGTGGTCGATGATCTCCAGAATCTCGGCCTGATCAAAGCCCTCCACCGCCTGTGTGGCCTCGTTGTGGTCCACCAGAATGATGCGGCGCTTGCGCAGGTTGATGATGTTGCGGCGGCTGATCATACCGCAGTACTTGCCGTCTGCATCCAGAATGGGGAAATACCGGTGGCGCACCTTTGCCATCACGCGGGTGACGTCTGCCACCGGGGTGACGAGGGTGAATTTCATGATATCGTCCCGGGTCATGTAATAGGAGATGGGCGCACACTGGCTGATGAGCTTTGCCGCCGCATAGGTATCGCAGGGGGCGCTCATGATGGCTACGCCGGTCTCGGCTGCAATGTGCTGGATGGTGCGGCCCACCTTTGCGCCGTTGCAGATGATGATGAGAGAAGCTTCCTTCTCGATGGCGCAGAGCTGGCTTTCGTAGCGGTTGGTCAGGATGACGATATCACCCTTTTCCATGCTGCTTTCCAGCATTTCCGGGGTGGCGGTGCCGATGCGGATGTGGCCGGTGGTGCACTCCGCGTCCTCGCTGCCCACCACCATGGTAGCGCCCAGCGTTTCCAGAATATTGCGGTAGCTGGTGCGGCTCTTGGCAAGGATGCCGGTGTCGAACAGGTCCATGTTGGCGGTGGCGATATCCTTCACCGTGATGACACCTTGCAATTCGTCATCCTCGCTGGTCACAGGGAGGGTGTCGATCTTCTGGTCGCGCATGATCTCCCACGCCTTGCGCAGGCTGGTGGAGCCGGGGATGCCGGGCACCTGCCGGTAATCCACATCCCGAATTTTAGGGTTGACATCGGTGCACATCCGGGGCGGCGTGACCCCGAACTTTTTCAGCACAAATTCCGTTTCCTGATTCATCTTGCCCGCACGCCGGGCTTCGCAGACCAGATCGCTGGTCTTGTTTTTCAGCTCTGCATAGGCAATGGCAGAGCAGATGGAGTCGGTGTCCGGGTTGCGATGCCCGATGACAACGACCTTATGCGCAGTTTGCTGCATACTGTACCCCCTTATGGGTCCTCAACTTCTTATCATATATCTTATCATTTACCAAAGGCAGCGCCCCTCTCCTGCACAGCGGGGCGGGCTGCAACCTTATTTTAACACAACTGTGCCCATGGGTAAAGGGCACGAAACGCGGCGGGCTGTTGCTTTTTGGCACTTTCTTGTATACAACCTCTTGCATTTCGACAGCATCCGCTGTATGATAGAAGCATTCGAGCTTTTTTGTCATTTGCAACGGAGGACAGCATGAAATCGTCCAAATTCACATCCACTCCCCTGTTTTCACGGCAGGCGCTGGTGGCGCTGCTGCTGCCGCTGATCGCGGAGCAGGCGTTAAGCGTGACCATTGGTCTGGCAGATACCTTAATGGTATCCTCGGTGGGCGAAGCCGCCGTGTCCGGCGTGAGCCTTGTGGACAGCTTCAACACCCTGATGATCCAGATCATGAGCGCACTGGCCACCGGCGGCGCGGTGGTCACCAGCCAGTACATCGGCCATCAGGAGCCCAAAAACGCCAAGGCGGCGGCTGCGCAGATCCTGTTCGTGCTGTCCAGTTTCAGTGTGCTGGTGGCGGCAGTGGTCATCGGCGGGCGGCACGCCATCCTGCGGGGCATCTTCGGCTCCATTGATGCGGACGTGATGCACTACGCCGAGACTTACTTTCTGCTTTCGGCGCTGAGCTACCCCTTCATTGGCCTGTATAACGCCGGTGCGGCGCTGTTCCGGGCGCAGGGCAACAGCAAGATCAGTATGCTGTCCAGTCTGGTGATGAACGTGGTGAACATCGGCGGCAACGCGGTGCTGATCTACGGCTTCGGCATGGGGGTCATGGGCGCGGCGCTGGCAAGCCTTGTGTCCCGCGCCATTGCCTGCGCGGTGGTGCTGTATCTGCTGCAAAAGCCGGGCTGCGCCCTGCGGGTGGACAGCCTGCGGGCGATGGCTCCGAACGGCGGGCTGATCCGGCGCATCCTGCGGGTGGGCATCCCCGCCGGTATCGAGAACGGCATGTTCCAGATCGGCAAACTGTCGGTCTCCAGCCTGACCTCCACCCTTGGCACGGCAGCCATTGCCGCCAACGCCGTTGCCAATACCACCACCACTTTCCTGAACATCCCCGCCAACGCCGTGGGCATGGCTGCCCTGACCGTGGTAGGCCAGTGTCTGGGCGCGGGCGAAAAGGAACAGGCGGTGTACTACTCCCGCCGCCTGATGCTGACCGCCTACTGCGGCGCGTGGGTGATGAACCTTTCGGCCTTCTTCTTCGCCAACCGGTTCGCGGTGTCTCTGTTCAACCTTTCGCCGGAGGCGCAGGCCATGGCGCTGGACATCATGGTGTGGTTCAACATCGTTTCCCTGTTCGTGTGGCCGTCCAGCTTTACCCTGCCCAACATCCTGCGCGCCGCCGGTGATGCCCGGTTTACCATGACCGTGAGCATCGTGTCCATGTGGGCGTTCCGGGTAGGCTTCTGCTATCTGGTCGTGCTGTGCTTCGGCGGCGGGCTGCTGAGCATCTGGATGGGTATGTATCTGGACTGGGTGTTCCGCTCGCTGTGCTTCTACCTGCGCTTCCGCCGGGGCAGCTGGCTGGAGCAGAGTGTGATTTAAACTTTTAGCATCCACCCCTTTTCCGGTTTGTAAAGACCAGCGAAAACGGGGTGGATTTTTTCTTTTTGCAGGAAAGCGCCGCTTTGATTCGTATTATCAGCAGAAGAACGGTGGTATTTTTTACAAGTTCCACAAATTATTTTTTCAGCGCTTGACAAAGTTTTCACCTTTCGTTCTTGCAATCTTCATCGTTCGGGCGTATAATTTCTCAATGCTATCGAGTTCTGCTCTTCTGCAAAAGGAGGCTATTCTATGAAACGCAGCTGGCTTGCGCGCCACCCCATTGGGTTCATGGCGCTGTATACGATATTTTATCTTTCCGTTTTTCACTCTCTGGAGGCAAACGTCCCCCTGCGCAGCATTCTGGTGCACTGCCGTCTGGACGATCTGATTCCCTTCTGCAAATATGCGGTGATCCCCTACTTTGCATGGTTTTTGTGGATCCCCTTTACCCTGTTCTATCTGCTGTGGAAGGCCCCGCGGGAGGACTTCTGGCGGCTATGCCTGCCGCTGTTCTCCGGCATGACCATTGCACTGGCGTGCTACGCGGTGCTGCCCACGGCGCTTGACCTGCGCCCCTACTGGGTTCCGGGCAGCGATATCTTTGCGCAGACTGTGCGCTTTTTGTACCGCACCGACACCGCCACCAACGTCTGCCCCTCCATCCATGTGTTCAACTCGGTAACGCTGCTGCTGGCGTACTACCGCAGCCGCATTTTTGAGGCGCCCCGCCGCCGCTGGATGCGTCCCGCAGCCGCCGTGCTGTGCGTTTCCATCGTCTGCTCCACCGTGCTGCTCAAGCAGCACAGCTGCATTGACGTAGCCTTGGGTGCGCTGCTGGCACTGGCGCTGGACAGCGCCTTTACCGCCCTCGAGCGCAGCCAGCTGCCGCAGGTGCGGAGAGCCTAAGGAAGAAAGAAAAAGCGACTCCTGTCAGCGCCTTTGGCGCTGGCAGGGGTCGTTTTTTCATTTTCTTTTTCAGAACAGCCCCTCGGGCAGGCAGATATCCTGCTTGGGGACTTTCGTCCACGCAAAGTCCGGCACAAGGCTTTCCGGGGTGCGGGGGGCAGGCTCCGGCTGCAATCCGTAGGCAAACGCCAGTTTGCCGATGATCTCCGGGGCGGTATATTTTGCCCGCAGATTTTCAAGGCTCTGGTCGCCGTCCCGCTTGGACAGCCGCCGCCCGTCCGCTGCCAGCAGCAGCGGGCAGTGGGCAAAGCGGGGCGGCTGCAAGCCCAGCAGCCGGTACAGGTACAGCTGCCGCGCCGTGGAGGACAGCAGGTCTGCCCCGCGCACCACCTCGGTGACGCCCATGCGGGCATCGTCCACCACCACCGCTAGCTGATAGGCAAACACCCCGTCTGCCCGGCGCAGGTAGAAATCGCCGCAATCCCGCAGCAGGTTCTCCGTGTGGGTGCCCATGCAGCCGTCCGTAAAGGTGATGGCCTCGTCCGGCACCATCAGGCGGTAGGCAGGGGCTTTCTTTTTGCGCTTTTCCGCGATTTCTTCCGGCGTCAGTCCCCGGCAGGTGCCCGGGTAGATGACGTTGCCGTCCGAGGTGTGGGGTGCGCTGGCGGCGTGCAGCTGGGAGCGGGAGCAAAAACAGGGGTACACCAGCCCCCTCTGCTCCAGTTTGCGGTAGCTTTGGGTATAGATGTCCCCGCATTCGCTCTGGTAATAGGGCGCGTGTGCGCCGCCGGTGCTGCCGCCCTCGTCCCATGTAAGCCCCAGCCACGCAAGGTCCTGCTCCAGCAAGTCGGCGTAAACGCGGGGGCAGCGCTCGGCATCCAGGTCCTCAATACGCAGCACGATGCGCCCGCCCTGACTTTTTGCGCTGAGCCATGCCAGCAGGCTGCACGCCAGATTGCCCAGATGCAGCCGTCCGCTGGGGCTGGGCGCAAAGCGCCCGGTGACCGGGCGGTTTTGGGATACAGGGACTTGGTTTTGCATGGGTGTGCTTCCTTTCGCTTTTACTGGTTTTTCTCATTATAAGCCCTTGCTGTGCAAAGGTCAATGCGCACAAAAAAGCCGCCGCAGGCGGCAATGCCTGCGGCGGCTGTAAGGTCAGCTGCTCAGTGCAGCTCCGGCCAATAGCCCTTGTTGGCTTCGATCATATCGTCCAGAATGGCCTTTGCAACGCTCATGCTGGGCACAGTCTTGTTCAGGGTGAAGGCCTGCAGCACCTTCTCGTAGCTGCCTTCCACGCAGCCCTCTACCAGCAGCTTTTCGCTGTTGAGCTGCTGCATCATCAAGCCCTGCTGGAACAGCGGGATGTTGTCCCGGGCAATGACCTCCGGGCCGTTTTTGCCGATGTAGGCGGGCAGCTCCACCATTGCGTCATAGGGCATATTGGGGATCGCGCCGCGGTTCTCGGTGATGATGAGGAAGCGTGCCTTGGTGTCGTTCTTCAGCGCAGCGGAAAGATCTGCGATCCAGTCGCCGTGGCTGCCGGCATAGAAGGTGTTGGCGTCCACCTCGCCGGTCTTGAGGTAGTGGTCGATGCCGTCGAACAGGTTCTTTTCGCGGGTCTCCTCCACCTCGTTGGCGCGGGTATGGTTCGGGTCCGAGTGCTCCACGAACTCCTTGGCCTGCAGATAATAGTTCAGGTAGGTGTTGGGCAGGTACTCCGGGAAGTTTTCCATGATCTCGTACTCGCCCTTCCACACATAGTACCAGCTGCCCTTGGTGTGGCGGTTCTGGCTGCTGGAGGAGGTCAGGGCGCCCATGCCCTTGAGGTAGCTTTCCGGCAGAAGGATCTTGTTCTCCTTGATGTAGGCGCGCAGCTTGGGCATCAGATCCTCGCCGCGGTACTGGATGGAGGTGAACCAGCCGAAGTGGTTCAGACCAAAGTAATCGTAGACGATCTCCTTCTTGTTCTGGATGCCCATGGCAGCTGCCACCACGTCAATGATGGCGATGGGCATATCGCAGATGTTGATGATCCGTGCCTTCGGGCGCAGCTTGCGGCAGGCTTCGGATACGATGGCGGCGGGGTTGGAGTAGTTCAGGATCCAGTAGTCCTTCTTAGCATACTTTTCCACGTCGTCGATCAGCTTGATCATGGGGAAGATGGTGCGCATGCCGTAGGCCATGCCGCCGCAGCCGCAGGTCTCCTGTCCCACGCAGCCGTGGCGCAGAGGGATCTTTTCGTCCTGCTCACGCATGGCGTAGCCGCCCACGCGCATCTGGGCAAACACAAAAGAGGTATCCGTGTAAGCCTGCTGCACATCGGTGGTGACCACCAGCTTGATGTCGGTATTCAGTTCCTTGTGCAGGACCCAGTCCACCACAACGGCAACCTTATCCTGCCGCTCCTTGTTGATGTCGAACAGACGGATCTCATCTACTTCCAGTTCTTCCCGGCGCAGGGCGATGGATTTGACGATACCGGCGGTAAAAGTACTACCGCCGCCAGCAATGGTAATGACCATAGTATAAACGCTCCTTTTTTGTATTTTTCAGGTTAGCCCGGCGCAATCCGCCGGGACACGGTAAAGCGGTTTACTGGTTTTCCAGCTGTGCCTCCACGGCACGCTTGATATCGGCTACCTGCAGACCGTAAACGATCTGGATATCGGTACCCTTTTTCACGATGCCGCTGTTCGGCAGCCGGTTGATGGCAGCTTCGTCCAGCTTTGCGGGGTCCTTGATGTTTACCCGCAGGCGGGTGAAGCAGTTGTCCACCGACAGGATGTTCTCCTTGCCGCCCAGACCGTCGATGACGCACTGCACCTCGGCGGCGTTCTTCACGCTTGCCTTCTTGGCGGGTGCTGCGCTCCCCGCGGTCTCGGTGCTCACCTCTTCCCGGCCGGGGGTGTGGATGTTAAAGGCCTTGATCAGCAGGGTGAACACCACAAAGTACACTGCGATCTGGCACAGCGCCAGCAGGTACAGGGTGGGATAGTTGGTCTTATCTGCACCGGCAGAAAGGTTCATCAGCACCGAGCCGAGGAGGTTGGTGGTAAAGCCGGTGACATGGAAGATGTGCAGCAGCACGATGAACAGGCCGGAGATGCAGGCGTGTGCCACCCACAGGATGGGGGCAGAGAAGCAGAACATGAAGTCCAGCGGCTCGGTGATGGAAGCCAGAGAGGCGGTAAAGGCCAGCGGCACCAGAACGGCAGCGGTCTTTTTGCGGTTCTCCTTGCGGGCGCAGAAGATGAAGGCCGCCACGATGCCAAAGTAGCCGAAGGTCTTGGTGAAGCCGGTGTACATCCACACGATGCCGTCCGAGAAGGGCAGACCCATGCTGTACTCCATCATCATGACGATGTAGGAGCCGGTGTAGGTGGCATCGCCCACGGTCAGGCTGTTGCCCAGTGCAGAGAACTGGAAGGGGGTGTAGATGAGGTGGTGCAGGCCGGTGGGGATGAGGAAGCGCTCCAAAAAGCCGTACAGGAACAGGCCGAAGTTGCCGGAGGTGGCGATCAGGTCGGTCAGTGCGCTGATGACGTTCTGCACCGGCGGCCAGAAGAAGCAGGAGCCAAAGCCGAACAGGATGGAAAAGACCACCATGCAGGTAAAGGACCAGCGGTTGCCGGAGTAGATCTGGGTGATGATGCCCTTGAACTGCTTTTCACAGGTGCGGTTGTACACCCAGCCGCAGACCAAGCCCAGCAGGATGCCGCCGAACACGCCCATATCCACCGTCTGGATGCCGAACACGGTGGACTGACCGGTGCCGTATAGACCCACCATCGGGTCAGCCTCTGCCAGCATACCCAGCTGGGTCAGGGTGACGTTGCCGGCGGTCAGGTACATAAAGTAGCTCATCAGGCCGATGATGGCAGCCTGCTGCTTGTTCTTTTTGGCCAGCGCCGCTGCGATGCCTACGCAGAACATCAGGCTGAGGTTATTGATGATGACCATGATGCAGTTATAGATCAGCTGTCCCAGCAGCTTGATGGGGGTCCACTGCAGAACGGGGATCATCGCACTAAGGCTTGTGCTGGTAAGCAATGCGCCCAGCACAAGGATCAGGCCTGCTGCCGAGATATACGACAGCGGTGAGAGCATGGCTTTGGAGAACTTTTCCAAGCCATTCATGACTTTTTCTTTCATCGTGTAATACTCCTCACTTTTTGACTTGACTGTTTTGGGGGATGATTTCTATTCCGCAGGGCTTCCGGACGCCCTGTTGAAACATTTTATCCAACGATCTTGGTCAGGTGGATGAGCAGATAGACCTGCTCCTGATGATCCAGCTCATAATCAAATTCCTGCCGCAGATAGGCATTGATGCGCTGCAAGCACACCTCGTTGCGGCTGTCGCGCTGCAAAAGCACCGTATACATGGATTCCAGCCCGGCGTCCTGCCACGGAGTATGCCGCAGGATGCGCGCCGCCAGAAACTTGAGGTGTACGGTCAGGCGGGTGGTCTCAAGGCTTTCTTCCTCAAAGGTGCAGTGATAGGTGTCACAGATGATCTCCTTGACCGCCTTGACGAATTTTACGGTATCGTAAGCCAGCGCACCGTCCGCCGCACCGGCTACCAGATGCAGGGCAATGTAGCCCGCTTCGTCCTCCGGCAGCTGTACGCCGCAGAACTGCCGGACAAGTTCCAGCGCCCTTTGCCCCACCGCGTACTCCTTCGGGTACAGCATCCGGGTCTCCGAAAGCATGAGGTTAGGCAGAAAAGTGCCCTTTTCCACACGTTCCAGCGCAAAACTGATGTGGTCCACCAGCGAGATGGTGCTTTTGCTGCTGAGCAGGATGCCCTGCTCCTCTGCCGCCAGCGAGATGCGCTCGGCGGCCTGCATCACCTGCGGGGTGACGTTATCCAGCATCTTGAGGAACTTGGTCTGCAGCTCGTTCTGCACATAGTACACCTTGGAAACGCGGCTTTTGTCGATCACGTCCCCCGGGCGGCGGCCAAACCCAAGCCCGTTGCCCACGAGAATGGCTTCCCTGCCGTCCGGCATGACCACCGACACCGCATTGTTATTGAATACCTTTACAGCCTGCATCGCCGCACTCCTCCGCTTCCATGCCGCAGCTTTTGTGAAAAAGAAAAAGGGCACAAGAACCAAAGGGATGCCGTTGCCGCCTTCCCTCTGATGCTCATGCCTGATCGAACAGTTACACGCACTGATAAATTCACTTGTCTGTCTTTGATTATACGAGTCAGCGCAGAAAATGTCAATGCGTTGAACTGCCCGAAATTCAAGCTGCATTTTTGTATATCCTGCACAGGTCTGCTTGAAATTCGTCCTGCGCAGAACGATTGACAACGCCGTGCGCAGAACGTATACTTAGAGTGTAGATCCCGCTTTGCTCCGGCGGCTTGCCGGAGTACCAGTTACGGAGGTTTTTCTTATGAGATCGAAATATATCCGCTCCCTTGCGCTGCTGCTGTGCGCCGCTTTGCTGGGCTGTCTGCTGGCAGCCTGCAACGGCTCTGCCGACAGCAACCCCGCATCCAGCGCTGCACCCGCCTCGGACAGCGCATCCGCTTCCGGCAGCAGTGAGCTGCCCTCCTCCACCACCGAGGCCAACACCGGAGAGCTGAACCCCGGCAACTTCGACGAGAACTCGGTGTTCTCCATCACCGGCACAGAAAACGCCTTTGCGCCCTGTCTGGGCTGGGGGCCCGGGGTATCCGGCTGCTCTTTGAAATCGGTCATCGCGGCGGCATCGCTGCTGCACTGGGCCGAGGACGCACGGATGTCCAGCCGCTCCCCGGAAGCCATTCAGGAGGCCTTTTACAGCTGGTACGACGGCCTGACCGACAACCAGCAGGAGGGCTTTGCCGAGGCATGGCCGATGATCAAGGACGCCGCGCTGGACCTGCTCAGCGACAAGGACAGCATGACCGAACGCATTGCGGACGCAGGGCTGGACGCTGACACCCTGCCCGGCTGCACTCTGAAAAACTGGCAGGCGCTGCAAACTGTGCTGGACGATATCGTGCCGGAGACGAACGGCGAGGCCTAAACGCAACCTGAAACTTGAAAGCGCAATGGGGCGCTGACCGTGTGGTCAGCGCCCCATTTTGTCGTTATACCTTTTTCAGCACATACTGGCGGGTGCCCATGCCCACCTTCTCGGCCTGTTCAAGGGTGGCCTTCCACTCGATGTTGGGGTTGGAGTCCTTGAAGTTGTCGTGGTAGCAGTTCCAGCCCGGCTTTGCAAGGTTCGTGCTCAGCTGACTGTTGGGCAGCGGGGCGGCGTTCAGGCAGGCGTCCACGCAGGCCTGATCCAGCGCCACCGGGTCAAAGGACGCAAAGATGCCGATATCCGGCAGGATGGGCGCATCGTTCTCGCCGTGGCAGTCGCAGTTGGGGCTGATGTCCTGCACCAGAGAAATATGGAAGCAGGGGCGGTCGTGGCAGACTGCGGCGGCGTACTCGGCCATTTTGCGGTCCAGCAGCTCGTTGGCACAGTCGTTGGGGGAATAGATGGCGTCAAAGCTGCACGCACCGATGCAGCGGCCGCAGCCCTTGCACTTGTCGTAGTCGATGACCGCCTTGTTTTCGGCATTGTAAGTAATGGCGTCCGAGCCGCACTCCTTGGCGCAGCGGTGGCAGCCGCGGCACAGCCCCTCCTGCACGGCGGGCTTGCCGGCAGCGTGCTGCTCCATCTTGCCCGCGCGGGAGCCGCAGCCCATGCCGATATTCTTGAGCGCACCGCCGAAACCGGTGGACTCGTGGCCCTTGAAGTGGGTCAGGCTGATGAACACGTCCGCATCCATGATGGCGCGGCCGATTTTTGCGGTCTTGCAGTATTCGCCGTTGGGCACCGGCACTTCCACCTCGTCCGTGCCGCGCAGACCGTCACCGATGATCACCTGACAGCCGGTGGTCATGGGCCAGAAACCGTTCAGCTGGGCGCAGCTCAGGTGCTCCAGCGCATTCTTGCGGCTGCCCGGGTACAGGGTGTTGCAGTCGGTCAGAAAGGGCATACCGCCCTGCTCCTTGCACAGGTCTGCCACCACCTTGGCGTAGTTGGGACGCAAAAAAGCCAGATTGCCCAGCTCGCCGAAGTGCATCTTGATGGCCACGAACCGGCCGTCCATGTCGATATCCTTGATGCCGGCGGCAATGCACACCCGGCGCAGCTTTTCCAGCAGGCTGGTGCCCACCGGACAGCGGAAATCCGTATAGTAAACTTTGGATGCTTCCATGGTGTTTTTCCTCCCATATCCTTCCGGCGGCGTCTGCCGCGCGGGCTCTCTTTTGTTCAGGCAATACCACATGATTCCAAGTGCCGATACGGCGAGCGAGGTGCGGCAGATGCTAAGCCAAAAGCGCAGATAATACTTTGTGTATTATCGAGCATTTTGGCAACGCAGATGCCGTGCCGCAGCCGCCGGAACGGTGCTTAAGCCGTCAGGCGGGAATTGTGCGGTACTGCCTTCAGTATAGCACACCCGGGCGAGCGGTGTAAACAGAAAATGGAGCAGCGCCGTTTTTCTCTGCCCATTTTGGGGTTGACAGCCTTGCCCTGCGGTGTTATTTTATATCGGTTCCAAAAAGCGGAACGGATGTCAAGATACAGGAGTACTTTCTATGAACGATTTTGATACATTCTGGCGCGAAGCTAAAGCCGCCCTGCGGGTGGCGCTGCAATGGTTCTTTCTGGCGGTTCCCATGGGTCTGCTCTGCGGATTTCTGGGCACCTTGTTCCATCTTGCTGTCGAGCACGCCACCGAGCTGCGTGCCGCGCAGCCCTGGCTGCTGTTCCTTTTGCCTGTGGCAGGTCTGCTCATCACCGCCCTTTATAAGGTGACAAAGTGCGAGGGCGTGGGCACCAACAACGTTATCCGCGCTGTGCAGAGCGGCGAGCCGGTCAGCATTCTGCTGGTGCCCGCCATCTTTCTGGGTACGGTGCTCACCCACCTGTGCGGCGGCTCTGCCGGCCGCGAGGGCGCTGCGCTGCAGATGGGCGGCAGCATCGGCTGGAATCTTGGCACCCTGCTGCGGCTCAAGGACCACGACCGCCGCACCGCCACCATCAGCGGCATGGCTGCGTTCTTCTCTGCCCTGTTCGGCACCCCGCTGGCGGCGGCCTGCTTTGCTATGATGGTGGAGGATGTGGGTCTGACCTTTACTTCTGCCTTTGTCCCCGCCTTTACCTCTGCCCTCATCGCCTACGGCTGCTCGCTGGTCTTTGGCATCGCGCCCACTCACTTTGCCCTCACTGCGCCGGAGCTGAATGTCCGCACCGCCCTGCTGGTCATCCTGCTGGGCGTGGCCTGCGCTGCCGTTTCCCGCCTGTTCTGCTACACCCTCCACTTCATGGAGCACACCGTGCCAAAGCTTCTCCCAAACCCGTGGGTGCGGGTCTTTGCGGGCGGCGTGCTGGTCATCGGCTTTTCCTATCTCTTCGGCGTGGGGCGGTATAACGGCGCGGGCATGAGCGTCATCACCGCTGCCGTGGAGCAAGGACAGGCACTGCCGTGGGATTTTCTGTGCAAGATCTTCCTCACCGCGCTGACCCTTGCCTGTGGGTTCAAGGGCGGCGAGGTGGTGCCCAGCTTTTTTGTGGGCGCTACCTTCGGCTGTGTGGTCGGCCCTCTGCTGGGTCTGCCCGCCGAATTTGCGGCGGCAGTGGGGCTTGTGTCCATCTTCTGCGGCGCGACCAACGCCCTGATCCCCTCCATCCTGCTGGGCTTTGAGCTGTTCAGCGGCGCCGGGCTGGAGCTCATCGCGCTGGGCTGCGGCATCTGCTATATGCTCTCCGGCCACCACGGCCTGTACAGCAGCCAGACTTTTGTCACCAACAAACTGCGCTCGGAGTATATGTCCCACAAGTGGCGTGTAAAGGTGAAAAAAGCGGAAGAGTAAGATTTTGATCCTAAAAAACAGGGGCTGTTGCGCAAGCAACAGCCCCTGTTTTATCATATCTTATGCCAGCGCGGTGATGGCTGCCACAGCCAGCACGATAGCACCCAGCACGATGCGGTAGATGCCGAAGAACTTGAAGTCGTGGCGCTTGACGTAATCCATCAGGAAGCGGATGGCTGCAAGGCTGACGACAAAGGCCACAATACAGCCCACCAGCAGCACGGCGATCTCGGTGCCGGTGATGGATACGCCGGAGACGGCGAACTTGACCACCTTGAGCAGGGATGCACCCGCCATGACCGGGATGGCCAGATAGAAGGTGAACTCGGCCACGCAGGCGCGGGAGAGCCCCAACAGCAGACCGCCCACGATGGTAGCGCCGGAGCGGGAGGTGCCGGGGATGATGGCAAGGCACTGCCACACGCCGATAAGCAGCGCGTCCCGGTAGCTGATCTGTTCCAGCTTTGTGACCCGGGGCGTGGTGCGGCGGTTCTCCACCACAAGGAAGAGCACGCCGTACAAGATCAGCATGGCGGCTACGGTGATGTAGTTATAGAAGTGCTCCTCCATCCAGTCGTCCAGCGGGCTGATGACCAGCACCGGCAGGGTGGCGGCTACCACCTTGAACCACAGGTTCCACACGCTGGGCTTGGAGATGACCTTGCCCTGCCGCAGCCCGAAGGGCCACAGCTTATTCCAGAACAGCACCACCACGGCCAGAATGGCACCCAGCTGGATGACCACCCGGAACATGGACATGAATTCCTCGCTGGCGTTGAACTTGACCACCTGCTCCACCAGGATCATGTGACCGGTGGACGAGATGGGCAGCCACTCGGTGATGCCCTCCACAATGCCCATCAGGATGGCTTTCAGTATTTCAAGAAACATGGGTTCTCCTCCCTGCAAAGCGGCACAGGCGCTCTGCACACATTCAGATTGGGTTCGCTTTCCAGTATATCATATTCTGAGAGCCTGCGCACGAAAAATCACAAATTTTATACAGGAGCACTGTCTGCTTTTTCTGTATTTATCTGCCGCCGGAAATATGCTATACTGGACACAACGCTTTTCCCTGTGTTTCCTTCTGACACGGACTGCCGGGCCAGATAAAAACAGATTTTGAACAATGAGGTGACATCCATGAATATTCTGGTGATCGGCTGCGACCAGGTGGGCGCGGCACTGGTGCGGGATCTGGAACGCATCGGCCATGATATTTCCCTGGTCGAAAAGGACCCTGAGCAGCTCAAGCGGCTGGACAGCTTTGACGATTACTCCTTTGGCGGCACGGCCCTTGTGGGCGACCCCACCGACCCCGACATCCTCAAGCAGGGCGGCGTGGAGAACTGCGACGCGGTGGCCGCTGTGTGCGAGGATGACTCCGTGAACCTGATGGCCGCACAGATCGCAAAGAACATCTTCCGGCGCGAAAAGGTCATCTGCCGCGTCTCTGACCCGCATTTGCAGGTGCTCTACCACAAGACCTACGAGCTGGACACGATCTGCCCCACCATCCTGACAGAGCAGGCAGTGTTCCGTTCGCTGGCGAAATAATGGAAACTGGCTCACCCTCTCAGTCAAAGCCTGACGGCTTTGCCAGCTCCCCCAAAGGGGGAGCCAAGAGCTGGTTCAGGCAAAGTTTCTATATA
>ENA-UEYG01000725-UEYG01000725.1-human-gut-metagenome-genome-assembly--contig:-NODE-725-length-25432-cov-5.304555_pt1 | contig 25432 bp, 10 predicted proteins | sample MGYA00242933_ERZ507934 | MGnify/ENA primary metagenome ERZ507934 (study PRJEB26167, sample SAMN06115527) | human gut metagenome | host: Homo sapiens | place: China:Zejiang | collected 2015-11-10... | reverse complement strand
ATATGGCGGAAGTGATGGGAACTACCGGAATGTATAAAGAAGCCCTTGAGTTACTGGGGAAAATCGATAGGAAAACACTCCCTGATTATCTTTATGGCTATTATTACCATTTATACCGTACTATTTATGGATTGATGGGTGATTATGCCGTTACGGAAAAAGCAAAGAAAGAGTATTATCGGATGACGGATTTATATCGGGATTCTCTTTTGCAAGTGAATGCTTCCGACTCTTTGGGGCACGCATTGGTTATGGCCGATAAATGTATTGTTCATGCCCGATACGATGAAGCGATTGATATGCTGATGGAATATTACAGAAAGCCTTCTTTAGATGACCATGCACAGGCAATGATTGCCTATACCATTTCCGAAGGTTATCGGTTGAAAGGAGATAAGCAGGGGCAAAAACACTATCTGGCTCTTTCGGCCATTGCCGATTTGAAATCAGCAGTAAAAGAATATGTATCTTTACGTAAACTTGCTTCGCTCGTCTACGAGGAGGGAGATATTGACCGTGCCTATAATTATCTGAAATGCTCTTTAGAAGATGCTACCCTGTGTAATGCCCGTCTTCGTACTTTGGAAATTTCGCAAGTCTTTCCCATTATAGACAAGGCTTATCAATTAAAGACGGAACGTCAGCAACGGGAAATGAAGATCTCGTTGATATGTATCAGTCTGCTTTCCGTTTTCTTGTTGGCTGCCATTTTCTTTGTCTATAAACAGATGAAAAAGGTAGCTGCTGCGCGCCGCGAAGTGGTCGATACCAATACGCTCCTGCAAGAATTGAATGAAGAACTTCACGATTCCAATTCGCAACTGAAAGAAATGAATCATACGCTTTCGGAAGCCAACTATATCAAGGAGGAATATATCGGGAGATACATGGACCAATGCTCCACTTATCTCGATAAGATGGATTTATACCGCCGTTCCCTGAATAAGATTGCTGCTGCCGGAAGGGTGGAAGAACTATATAAGGCTATTAAATCTTCCCAGTTCCTTGATGAAGAACTGAAAGAGTTTTATGCGAACTTCGACGTGACTTTCCTGCAACTCTTCCCCAATTTTGTGGATGAATTTAATGCCTTGCTTACCGAACCGATGCAACCCAAACCGGGAGAACAACTGAACACCGAGCTGCGTATCTTCGCTCTCATCCGTCTGGGAATTACGGACAGCACTAAAATAGCGCAATTCCTTCGTTACTCTGTCACTACCATTTATAATTACCGGACACGTGTCCGTAACAAAGCTTTGGGGGAAAGAGAGGAATTTGAGGCTAAAGTAATGAAAATAGGGAAGGTGGAAGAGTAAGAAAACCACTACTTTTTTAGTCTGACTTCTATTTTATAACGTTCTTATATTTAGTGGTTTATGCTGTGAGATACTGTATAAATCACTATATTTTTGCTATCTGCTTTAAGAAGCAGTATGAAATGTGGATACTTTTGTTTCACGGTCATTCAGCAATGACACAGAGAACGAAAACAAAAGTAACCCTAATATTAACTTTAAATTAATGTACATGAAACAGAGTATGAAGTCGAAAGGCTTTGAACGCCGCCTCTTATTAATAATGTGGGGCTTGTTCCTATCTCTTAGTGCATTCGCACAACAGATTTCAATAAAAGGACATGTAGTAGATGCCACGGGTGAACCGGTGATCGGTGCCAGTGTGGTGGAAGGACGTACAACGAATGGTACGATAACCGATGTAGACGGTAATTTCTCATTAAGCGTTCCGGCTAACAGCACGCTGACTATCTCTTTTGTCGGCTATAAAACGCAGACAGTTCCGGTGAACGGGAAAAACTCGTTGAAAGTAACCTTGCAGGAAGATACGGAAGTATTGGACGAAGTAGTAGTGGTAGGTTACGGAACAATGAAAAAGAGCGATTTGACTGGTGCCGTATCTTCTGTCGGAGTGAAGGACATCAAAGACTCTCCGGTAGCTAATATCGGTCAGGCAATGCAGGGAAAAGTATCCGGCGTGCAGATAATCGATGCCGGTAAGCCGGGTGATAATGTCACTATTAAAATTCGCGGTTTGGGTACGATCAACAACAGTAACCCGCTGATTGTCATTGACGGAATTCCTACCGACTTGGGATTGTCTTCCTTGAATATGGCTGATGTGGAACGGGTAGACGTATTGAAAGATGCTTCGGCAACAGCTATCTATGGTTCCCGTGGTGCCAACGGTGTGGTGATGATTACCAGCAAACGTGGTGCCGAGGGTGCCGGAAAAGTAACGGTAAACGCAAACTGGGCTATTCAGAACGCTACTAAAGTGCCCGATATGCTGAATGCTGCGCAATATGCCGCTTTGAGCAATGATATGCTGTCTAATAATGATGATAATACAAACCCTTATTGGGCAGATCCTTCTTTATTGGGAACAGGAACGAACTGGCTGGATGAGATGCTACGTACGGGAGTGAAACAAAGCTATTCGGTTAGCTATTCCGGCGGTACGGAAAAGGCACATTACTATGTATCCGGCGGTTTCCTCGACCAGTCCGGTATCGTGGAAAGCGTTAATTACCGTCGTTTCAATTTCCAGGCAAATAGTGATGCCCAGGTCAATAAATGGTTGAAGTTCACTACCAATCTGACATTCAGTACGGACGTGAAAGAGGGAGGAAGCTATAGCATCGGAGATGCGATGAAAGCACTTCCCACCCAGCCGGTGAAGAATGAAGACGGTGGCTGGAGCGGTCCCGGACAGGAAGCGCAATGGTATGGAAGTGTCCGCAATCCGATCGGTACGTTGTATATGATGACGAACGAGACAAAAGGATATAACTTTCTGGCAAACATCACCGGAGAGATTGCCTTTACCAAATGGTTGAAGTTGAAAAGTACCTTTGGTTATGATGCCAAATTCTGGTTTGTCGACAACTTTACTCCGGCTTACGACTGGAAACCGAATCCGGTAGAAGAATCTTCCCGCTATAAGAGTGACAACAAATCATTTACCTACCTGTGGGATAATTATTTTGTATTCGACCATACTTTCGCCCAAAAACATCGTGTAGGTGTGATGGCAGGTTCTTCCGCCCAGTGGAACAACTATGATTACCTGAATGCTCAAAAGAATATCTTCATGTTTGATAATATCCATGAAATGGACAACGGCGAGAAGATGTACAGTATCGGTGGCAGCCAGAGCGACTGGGCACTGCTTTCTCTGATGGCACGTCTCAACTATTCTTACGAAGATAAATACCTGCTTACAGCCACTGTGCGCCGTGACGGTTCCTCCCGCTTCGGTAAGAACAACCGTTGGGGAACATTCCCTTCCGTTTCTCTGGCATGGCGTATTTCGCAGGAAGAATGGTTTCCGAAAGACAACTCTCCGGTGAATGACCTCAAACTGCGTATTGGATACGGTGTGACCGGTAATCAGGAAATCGGTAACTACGGCTTTGTGGCTTCCTATAATACAGGAGTCTATCCTTTCGGCAACAACAACTCCACCGCTTTGGTATCTACCACCCTTTCCAATCCGAATATTCATTGGGAAGAGGTACGCCAAACCAACTTCGGTGTGGATATGAGCCTGTTCAATTCACGTGTCAACCTTTCGCTGGATGCCTACATCAAAAAGACGGCAGACATGTTGGTGAAAGCTTCCATCCCTATCACCTCCGGTTTTGAAGATACTACTGAAACCTTTACCAATGCCGGCAAGATGCGCAACAAAGGAGTGGAAATGACCCTGCGCACCATCAACCTGAAAGGTCTTTTCTCTTGGGAATCTGCTTTAACGGCTACCTATAACAAGAATGAAATTCTGGACCTGAACAGCGAAACTCCGATGTTTATCAATCAGATGGGTAACTCATACGTGACTATGCTTAGAGCCGGTTATCCGATCAATGTATTCTACGGATACGTGACCGACGGACTTTTCCAAAACTGGGAGGAAGTAAACCGCCATGCCACCCAACCGGGAGCAGCTCCGGGGGATATCCGTTTCCGGGATTTGAATAACGATGGAGTCATCAACGATGAAGACCGTACCGTTATCGGTAACCCGAATCCGAACTGGTTCTTCTCTTTAAGCAATAATTTCTCTTATAAGGGATGGGAACTCTCCGTTTTCCTGCAAGGCGTATCGGGAAACAAGATTTATAATGCCAACAATGTTGACAACGAAGGAATGGCAGCCGCTTACAACCAGACCACAGCCGTATTGAACCGCTGGACGGGTGAAGGAACCAGCAACTCTATGCCCCGCGCCATTTGGGGAGACCCGAACCAGAACTGCCGTGTATCCGACAGATTTGTGGAAAACGGTTCCTATCTCCGTCTGAAGAATATCACGCTTTCGTATACACTGCCTAAAAAGTGGATGCAAAAGATTCAACTGGAAAATGCCCGCATCTCTTTCTCTTGCGAGAATGTGGCAACTATTACCGGATATTCCGGCTTTGACCCGGAAGTTGATATTAATGGCATCGACAGCAGCCGTTACCCGATTTCACGTACCTTCAGTATGGGCTTGAACTTTAACTTTTAAATCAGGAGAAAGAATATGAAAAAGATAATAACTTTGGTATTTATGTCTGCCGTGCTGGCATTGACATCGTGCAACGATTTCTTAGATAAATATCCCAAATATGGCGTCGATCCCGAGTCGGAAGTGACGAATGAGATTGCTGTGGCACTGACTACTGCCTGCTACAAGACTCTTCAGTCATCTAATATGTATAACCAGCGTATTTGGAGCCTCGACATCATCGCAGGTAACAGTGAAGTAGGAGCCGGAGGAGGTACTGACGGTTTGGAGACTGTTCAGGCTTCCAATTTCATTGCCCAGAGCGATAACGGCTTTGCCTTGTATGTATGGCGTTCTCCGTGGGTAGGGATCGGACGTTGCAACATCGTGCTTTCCAATTTGCCTTCAGCATCTGTCTCCAATGAGATAAAGACCCGTTGCATGGGTGAGGCTTATTTTCTGCGTGCACATTATTATTATATTCTGGTTCGTTTGTACGGAGGGGTGCCTTTGCGCTTGGAGCCGTTTGAACCGGGAGAATCTGCGGATATTGCCCGTAATACGGTAGATGAGGTATATGCTCAAATTCTTTCCGACTGCAAAAATGCAGTGAATATGCTTCCTCCGAAAAGCAGTTATGGAGATGCTGACAGGGGACGTGCCTGCAAAGAGGCTGCAATGGCGATGCTGGCGGATATTTACCTGACACTGGCTCCCAACCATCGCGACTATTATAATGAAGTAGTGACCTTGTGCAATAACATTGCTGCAATGGGATATGATCTGACTCAATGCAATTATGCTGATAACTTTAATGCGACGATCAATAATGGTGCAGAATCTCTCTTCGAAGTGCAATACTCCGGTAGTACGGAATATGACTTCTGGGGCGGCGATAATCAAGCATCCTGGCTGTCTACTTTCATGGGGCCTCGTAATTCGGGTATGGTAGCCGGTGCTTATGGATGGAACTTGCCTACGGAAGAGTTTGTCAAGCAATACGAGGACGGTGATTTGCGGAAAGACATCACTGTGTTGTATCAGGGTTGTCCTGCTTTTGACGGTATGGAATACAGACGTTCCTGGTCGAATACGGGTTATAACGTACGTAAGTTCCTTGTGTCGAAAACCGTCTCTCCGGAGTATAATACCAACCCCAACAACTTTGTAGTATATCGTTATGCGGATGTCTTACTGAAGAAAGCGGAAGCCTTGAATGAGCAGGGACATCCGGATCAGGCTGCCGAACCATTGAATATCGTTCGTAAGCGTGCCGGACTGACAGGGTTGCCGACCACTCTGACGCAGACCGAAATGAGAGAAAAGATTATTCACGAACGTCGGATGGAACTTGCTTTTGAGGGACATCGCTGGTTCGATATGATCCGGGTTGATAATGGAAATTATGCATTGACATTCCTGAAATCTATCGGTAAGAATAATGTGACCAAAGAACGTCTCTTGTTGCCTATTCCGCAAACGGAGATGGACTCCAATCACCTGATGACTCAAAATCCCGGTTATTAATCCGTTTTATAATCATTCATTTAGACAAATAATATGATGAAGAAATATATATATCAGTTGTTATGCTCTCTTTTCATCGGCGCAACGATGGTTGCTTGTACCGAGGATTATATGGAGACAGATAAAGGACATGATACCCTCACCCTTTCGGTGAATCAGCAGGAGTTGGTGTTGAACGAAAAGAACCATAGTCAGGAGGCGCTGGCGCTTTCATGGACTACCGGAACGAATTATGGAAGCGGTAACCGTATCTCTTATACGCTTGAACTGGCGAAAGCCGGAACGGACTTTGCGAATGCTTATTCGGTGGATTTGGGTACGGGAACGTATCAATGGACTAAGAAAGTGGAAGAACTTAACCAATTTCTGCATACGCAGTTCGGTATCGGTTATGACGTGAAGGCAGAGCTGGAAGCACGTATCACAGCCGTCGTTGCCGGAATGGAAGATCAGAAGCAGATTGCGACGACTGCCTTTACGTTGACTACTTACCAGCCGGTTACTACGACGCTTTACCTGATTGGTGATGCTACTCCGAACGGATGGAGTGCCGATAACGCAACGGCAATGGAGCGCACGGATAACGGACAGTTTACATGGACAGGAAAGCTGAATACCGGATCGTTTAAGTTTATAACGACCTTAGGAGAATTCCTGCCGTCGTACAACCGTGATGCTACTGCCGGAGAAGGACTCAAACTGACCTATCGTACATCGGGTGACCAACCGGACGAACAGTTCACAATCAGTAAAGAAGCAACTTATATCGTAAAAGCAAACCTGCTCGACTTGACGTTGACACTTACTGAAACAGAAGATATTGGCTGGAGATATGAAGAATTTTTCATTGTCGGTTCGTTTACGGGTAACAATGGTTGGGGATTTGAAGCACTGTCTAAAGATGCTGTTCAGATGAACCTGTTCCATTATGGAGCCGTGATTCCCTGGAAGGCGGACGGAGAATTTAAATTCGCTTCTGTGACAGATTTCGGTCAGGCGGATGCTTTCTTCCATCCTACTGTGGCTAATGCTCCGTACACTTCGACATCAGTAGTGCTTGGAGGTGACGATAATAAATGGCAGATGAAGGAAGCCGAATGTGGCAAACCTTATAAAGTATGGTTCTATACAGGCAAAGGAAAAGAAAAGATGCTGATGCGTCCGTTCACTCCTTACGAAGGGCTGTATCTGGTGGGTGAGGCAACTCCAAACGGATGGGATTTAGGCAATGCTACTCCGATGACGAAGAGTGCCGACAGTCCTTACATCTTTACCTGGAGCGGCACACTGAAAACAGGTGAGATGAAGATTTCCTGCGACAAGCAATCAGACTGGAACGGGGATTGGTTTATGGCGGATAAGAGCAACAAGGCTCCGACGGGAGAAGTAGAGACGGCATTGTTTGTTGTTAAGTCGGATGCGGAGTTGAGCAGTATGTATCCGGATGCAGATTTGGGTAGTTTGGATAATAAGTGGAATATTCAGGAAGCCGGTTCTTATCGGATTACGATTGACCAGTTGAAAGAGACGATTTCGATTGTGAAACAATAAAACAAGAATTCAAGATGAAGAAAATAATATATTGGGTGGCTGCTTTTCTGTGTATGGCTTGCAGTGACGATCATGGGGCGAACCAGGAGAATGGAGGAGCTTCGGGCAGTGTTACCGAAGTGACTCCGGTAACATCGGATTTAAGTGTGGACCTGTCTACGGATAAGGCTTTCTATAAACCGGGGGAGAAAGTGGTATTTACAGCAGAAGATGCGTTGCCTGCCGGAACTAAAGTTCGCTATCGTCTTTTAGGGGAGGTTGTCGGAGAAGAGTCGGTAAATGGTACGAGCTGGATATGGCAACCGCCTACTACTGATTTCAAAGGATATATGGCGGAACTGTACCGTCAGGAGAATGGTACGGATGTGATTGTCGGTACGATTGCGGTAGATGTATCCAGTGATCCGTCACGTTTTCCGCGTTATGGTTTTGTCGCTGATTTCAGTCAGGAGAAGACGGCTGAAAAGACACAGGAAGAGATGGCGTATCTGAATCGTCATCACATCAATTGGGTACAGTTTCAGGACTGGCATAATAAACATCACTGGCCGTTGGGCGGTACACGCACACAGTTGGACGAAGTATATATGGACATCGCTAACCGGGAGGTTTATACAAGTTCGGTGAAAAATTACATTGAAGCGCAGCATCGTTTCGGTATGAAGTCTATGTTTTACAATCTTTGTTTCGGGGCGTTGAAGGATGCTGCTACGGACGGGGTGAAGGAGGAATGGTATTTGTTTAAGGATGCTTCTCACACTACTAAAGACAGTCATGATTTGCCGGGCGGATGGAAAAGTAATATTTATCTGGTCGACCCTTCTAATAAGGAATGGCAGAAATATTTGAACGAAAGGAATGATGATGTATACGCGAACTTTGCCTTCGACGGCTATCAGATAGACCAGTTGGGACGACGTAGCACGCTTTACAATTACAATGGTATTCCGGTCAATCTGCGTGAGGGATATGCTTCTTTTATTGAAGCGACGAAGCAGGCTCATCCGGACAAGAGTTTGGTGATGAATGCGGTCAGCCGTTACGGTGCCCGTCAGATAGGGGAGACAGGTAAAGTTGATTTCTTCTATAATGAGGTGTGGGCGGATGAGGCTGATTTTACCAATCTGAAAGCCATTCTTTATGAAAATGGAGTCTATGGCAATTATCAGTTGAATACGGTTTTTGCAGCTTATATGAATTATAATAAAGCGGATAACCGGGGAGAATTTAATACGCCGGGTATCTTATTGACAGATGCTGTCATGTTTGCTTTGGGTGGTTCGCACCTGGAGTTGGGAGGCGATCACATGTTGTGCAAAGAGTACTTTCCGAATGAGAACCTGACAATGAGCGAGGAATTGAAAACAGCGATGGTTCGTTACTATGACTTCCTGACTTCTTATCAAAATCTGCTTCGTGACGGTGGTACGGAGAATAGTGTTTCCATGAATTGTACCAATGGCGAAATGAGATTGAATAGCTGGCCTCCTCAACAGGGATCAGTTACTACTTATGCCAAGCAGGTAGGTGGCAAGCAAGTGATACATCTTCTTAACTTTTCGCAAGCGAACAGCCTTAGCTGGAGAGATGTGGACGGTACGATGCCGGAACCGGCTCTGATTACAAAAGCAGCTTTGCAAATGAATCTGTCGGCAAAAGTGAATAAGTTGTGGGTAGCGTCGCCGGATGCACACGGAGGGGCTTTGCAGGAGTTGGCCTTTACACAGGAGAACGGGGTTGTCTCATTCACATTGCCTTCCCTGAAATATTGGACGATGATTGTGGTTGAATAAAGCGGCTGCTACAGAATAACTAAAATGATAGGTATGATGATTAGATATAGATTATGGGTATGGGTGTTGTGCCTGATATTTCCAACATGGGTTTGGGCGGAAAATACGACACGTACATGCACTTCTTTTACACAGCAGGGACGTCAGGTGACTTTTCACCTGGCGGACAGTGCCGCCTTACAATTGCAACTTTGCAGCTCTTCCGTCGTGAAAATCTGGTTCTCACCCGACGGGCAATTGCAACGAAGAAATGCTTCGTTTGCAGTGATTAATGAAGAACTGGAAGAGGTAGGAACTATTCATGTGGATGAACAGGCGGCCTGTTACGAGATATTTACTCCGAAGTTGCGTATCCGGGTGAATAAATCTCCGATGAGTCTTCAGATATTCGATAAATATCAGAAACTCCTGTTTAGTGATTATGCCGATAAAGGCCATGTCAGTGAAGGAACGAAGAAGGTGGAATATAAAGTGCTTCGTCGTGACGAGCACTTCTTCGGACTTGGTGAGAAAGCGGGAAAGATGGACCGTCGTGGCGAGTCTTATAAGATGTGGAATAGTGACAAACCTTGTTATAGTGTGGTAGAAGATCCTCTTTACAAGAGTATTCCTTTCTTTATGAGCAATTACCGGTATGGTATTTTCCTTGATAATACCTATAAGACGGAATTCAAATTCGGAACGGAAAGCCGTGATTATTACAGCTTTGAAGCGCCGAACGGGGAAATGATATATTACTTTATTTTCGGTAAAGACTATAAAGAAATCATCAGCCAATACGTCGGACTGACCGGAAAACCTATCATGCCGCCGAAATGGGCGTTGGGTTTTGCTCAATGCCGCGGTCTGTTGACAAGTGAAAAGCTAAGTCGTGAAATAGCCGAAGGTTACCGGAAACGGAGAATACCTTGTGATATTATCTATCAGGATATCGGCTGGACAGAATATTTGCAGGATTTCGAATGGCGCAAAGGAAACTATGAAAACCCTAGGAAGATGCTTTCGGATTTGAAAGAGATGGGTTTTAAGGTAGTCGTATCTCAAGACCCGGTAATTGCACAAGCCAACAAAAAACAATGGGAAGAAGCAGACCGCCTGGGCTATTTTGTAAAGGACAGTACGAACGGTAAAAGCTACGATATGCCCTGGCCGTGGGGTGGAAACTGCGGAGTGGTAGACTTCACCCTGCCTGCCGTAGCCGACTGGTGGGGAACTTATCAGCAGAAACCTATTGACGATGGTGTCTCCGGCTTCTGGACAGACATGGGCGAACCTGCCTGGAGTAACGAGGAGCAGACGGAACGCCTGGTGATGAAGCACCATCTCGGTATGCACGATGAAATCCATAACGTCTATGGCCTGACTTGGGACAAAGTGGTAAAAGAGCAATTTGAAAAGAGGAATCCGGACCGTCGTGTTTTCCAAATGACTCGTGCTGCTTATGCCGGATTGCAACGTTATACGTTCGGTTGGACGGGTGATAGCGGAAACGGAGACGATGTACTGCAAGGGTGGGGACAATTAGCCAATCAGATTCCTGTAATGCTTTCCGCCGGATTGGGATTAATCCCATTTTCTTCCTGTGATATTACCGGTTACTGTGGAGATGTTGAGGATTATCCGGCTATGGCGGAACTCTATACCCGTTGGATTCAATTCGGAGCATTTAATCCTTTGAGCCGTATTCACCACGAGGGAGATAATCCGGTGGAACCGTGGCTTTTCGGACCGGAAGCGGAAAAGAACGCGAAAGCGGCTATCGAACTGAAATATCGTTTGTTGCCGTATATCTACACTTACGCCCGCGAAGCGTATGATACAGGATTGCCTATCATGCGGCCTCTATTTCTCGAATATCCAATGGATATGGAAACGTTTTCTACGGATGCCCAATTCTTGTTCGGTCGTGAATTGTTGGTAGCCCCCGTGGTGAAGAAAGGTGCCCGCACAAAGAACGTGTACCTTCCCGAAGGTACATGGATAGACTACAACAACAAGCAGACGGTCTACACCGGAGAGCAATGGACTACCGTTGATGCTCCCTTGTCTTCTGTTCCTATGTTTGTGAAGCAAGGTTCTATCATCCCTACGATGCCGGTGATGAACTACACCCACGAGAAACCGGTATATCCACTTACTTTTGAAATCTTCCCCGCACAGGAAGATGCACAGGCAGCCTTTACTCTTTACGAAGATGAAGGAGAAAACTTAGGGTACCAGCGTGATGAATTTGTCAAAACACCGATTATTTGCAGTACTTTGGCAAATGGATATGAATTGACTGTCTCTGCCCGTGAAGGAAAAGGATACACTGTCCCCGGTCCGAGAAATCTGTTGTTCCGTATTTATTCTGCGAAAGCCCCGAAAGAGGTAACTGTCAAAGGAAAGAAGATAAAGAAAACTAAACCGGAACGTTTGGAAGAAAATCTGGAGAATGACACTGAAACTGTGGTGTGGAGTTGGGATAAAGGAACAGGTGTCTGTAGTGTGAGAATACCTGATAAAGGTGTTGGTGAAAAGATTATGATTATCTTTAAGTAGTAATTGCAGAAATCATGGGTTACTTTGCCTATGTTTTTTGCTTATATTTTCTTCATTTTGCCTATGTTTTTAGGCGGTTATTTCGTTAAATTGCCTATGTTCTTAGAATAAAATGGTATATTTGTAGCTGATTAACAATGATTTTTATGTTTGAAAGAGATATTTATAATCAGTTGCAAAAGTGGGCCGAACGTACAGGGCGTAAACCCTTGGTGTTGCGTGGTGCGCGTCAGGTAGGAAAAACGACGTTAGTTAATGAGTTTGCCCGGAACTTTGAGAATTATCTTCATTTGAATCTGGAGCGTGAAGAAGATGCGCGCCTGTTTCAGAGTACGGATAAAGTACAGGAAATAATGAAGATAGCTTGTTTTCAAAAGAATATTCTTCTGCGTGAGGGGCGGACGTTGCTATTTATAGATGAGATACAGAATGTGCCTAAGGCGGTAGCATTGTTGCGGTATTTTTATGAAGATATGCCTGATTTGTATGTTATCGCTGCCGGTTCACGTTTACAGTCATTGTTGAAAGAACGTATCTCTTTTCCGGTGGGTAGAGTAGAATATATGCAACTTTCCCCTTGTACTTTCGGAGAATATCTGACTGCTATGGGCGAGGGGCATTATCGTACTGCTATAGATGAAATAAGTTTGCCATCTGCGTTGCATGAAGAGGCAATGTCTCGTTTTCATAGATATACATTGATTGGTGGTATGCCCGAAGTAGTAGCCGATTATGCGGAGAATGGAGACTTGGTGCGTTTGAAGTCTATTTATAATTCTTTATTGAAAGGTTATAACGAGGATGTTGAAAAGTATGCACCGACCCAGTTGCAGACGTATGTCATCCGGCATATATTGCGGACGGGCTGGAACAAGGCAGGACAGACTATTAAACTGGGAAATTTTGGAGAGTCAACCTATAACTCAAAGGAAGTGCGTGAAGCTTTCAATATTTTGGAAAAAGCTTTTATACTACATTTAGTTTATCCTGTTACAGCTATGCACGCACCGGCGCTGCCTGCTCTAAAACGTGCTCCTAAATTGATGTGGCTGGATACAGGACTAGTTAATTTTGCTGCAAATATCCAAACTGAAGTTCTGCATGACCGTACGTTGATGGATACGTGGCAAGGAGCTATCGCCGAACATATTGTAGCACAACAATTGCAGGTATTACTTGATGAACAGTATATTTCCGACTTGCATTTTTGGGTACGTGACAAACAAGGCTCCAATGCCGAAACAGATTTTGTATGGCAAAAGGGAACACAAATTATTCCGATCGAGGTGAAATGCGGAAAGAACGCGCATCTCCGTTCGTTACATTCTTTCATGGATTTGTCTGGCGGTGATTTAGCTGTCCGTATTTGGAGTGGTCCATATTCTATTGATGATGTGAAGACGGTTGCCGGAAAGAGTTTCCGATTGATAAATCTTCCTTTTTATTATTTGGGTAGTTTACCGAAGATACTTTCTTCGATTTAAGTACAATACTTTCACACTATAATGTATGAAAAGGAACAGACCACTATTGGTGGAACTGTTCCTTTTTTGTTCAAGACAGATGTGATATGTGATTATTTATTCTGTAACCAGTTTCAGAGAAACATCATCAAACCAATAAATAACATTGTCTGTTGCCGTGGCATTGTAACCGGTCAGTTGGTTATTGGCGCCTGCACATAGTTTGAACACAAACTTGACTAGTACATTGGTAGGAATATCCACAGTTACAGCATACTTTTTCCATTCTTTTCCTGCCTGATTGATAACTGTTCCCCAAATATCGTTTACACCTGACTCGATTGTCTGCACTCCGTTTTGCAATACAATTGCCTTTTGGAACTTGGCTTCTTTGGCAATATCTTCATTATTTTCGCAAAGAGTGATACTGGTGATAAACGGAGATTCCGTCTGATTGGTTTTAGCATAGAAGCTTAGTTCATATTTACCGGGATTTACTCCTTGCAATGGATATGACAAATCTACTCCCCAGGTGTTATCAACTTTTTCAGCGATATATTTCAAAGAACGATTGCTGCCATTGGCTCCTGTACCAGTATCTATGGAGAGTGACGGATTGGTGACGTCCGGTTTTGCAAACCACATATCTAGAAAATTCAGGGTATTATTACCTTGTGTCTGCCAGGCTGCATATATTCCCGGTTGTTTATCTGCAGCAAAGTCTTTCTCGAAACTTCCGTTTTTCACCAATTCGGTAGCAGGTTCTTCGCCTTCTCCCGGTCCGGCTTCGTCGGTCGGTTCGAGGGTTACTTTGTCGAACCAATAAACTACATTGTCCGCTTTCTTACAGTCGTAACCGCTCAAACTGTTATTATCTCCCGCACAAGGCTTGAACACGAATTTCACCAGTTTGTTATCCGGGATATTCACGATCATGGAGTATTGTTTCCATTCTTTTCCTGCCCGGTTGATTTGTGTGCCCCAAATATCGTTGACTCCGGTCTTTATCTCTTGTTTGCCATTTTGAAGAACGATTGCTTTCTGGTATTTGGCCTCTTTGGCTATATCTTCATCGTTTTCGCATAGTGTGATGCTGGTGACGAAAGGCGTATCATCCTGATTCGTTTTTACGTAGAAACTAAACTTATATTTGCCGGCTTCCACTCCTTGCATAGGATATGACAAGTCTACGTCCCAACTGTTTGCTACACTGGCAGCATATTTAAGAGAACTACTACTGCCGTTTGCTCCTGTACTACCGTCTACCACCAAAGCATCTCCGGTTTTTGCAAACCACATATTCAGATAATTCAACGTGTTGGTGCCTTGTGTTTGCCAGGCTGCCCATATACCCGGTTTCTTGTCCGCTGCAAAATCCTGTTCAAAGTCTCCGTTTTCAACTAAGTTTGCAGACGGATCCTCTTCCTCCTCATCATCTCCGTCATCCGGTTTGTTTTCTTCTTCCTGTTGATAATAACGGATATATTCGATTTCCATTTGTCCCGGCAACCCGGAGTCATCAATTTCCCCCGGCCATGTGCCTTCACCACCAAGAGCATAGTTTAAAATCAGATAGTAAGGAACATCAAACGGCCATTGCTTCATTTCCGCTTCATTTTCCAGATGCATATTCGGATAACTGAATGTTTCCTCACCGTTAATCAGGAATGTCAGCTCTTCCGGAGTCCATTCGAGAGTATAAAGATTGAATTCGTTTTCCTTATAAGCCCCGCCTCCGGCACGTGGCGGGTTTTTGTCCAGACCCAAATCCAGCGTATAGTGACTATGTACTGTCTGCCAGGCTACTTCTTCAAGGCTGACTTGTTCCATAATATCGATTTCTCCTCCATACTCATTTGCTCCCGGAGGATTGGGATACTGACGTTGTACCGGTAGTAACCAAATAGCCGGCCAACCTCCTTGAAAACTGTTGAACTTGGCGCATATCTCCAGCTTTCCATACTTGAATCCCGCTTTTCCACGTGTGCTTATACCTCCGGTCATGTACTGACCGTCTTTTTTTTCTGCACGTAGAATGAGCCTTCCGTTTTGTACATAAGCCTGTTCTGTACTTCCCGTTAAATATTTGTTCCACGGAGAATTACCTTTCGGCTCAAAAATCCATTTGTCTGCATCAAATTGGGGACCTTCCTGATTAAACTCTTCCGACCAGATCAATTTCCAGCCGTCTATTGCCTTTGATTCGTCTTTGGCATGTAGTGTATAGATATTGATGTCTTCCGACTGGCAGGATAATACTCCAATCCATAACAATAAAATGCTTATTACTTGTTTCATAGCTTTTCCTTTTAAATATTAAAATATAAGGGGGAGACAGCGGGATTAGTCATTACTCCCAGCCGTCGTTTTGTGTTAAGTTGCCATTTTTATAAATCTCTGATTGAGCGATAGGATAAAGGTTCATCTTTTCCTCCCAGACGCGTGTCTGTATCTTCACCGGAGTATAACTGTATTTTGATCCTTTTTTAGTGATTTTTACTCCATAGATATCTTTCACTACATCTCCGATCATCCAGCGGCGGATGTCCCAAAAACGATGATCCTCAAAAGCAAGTTCTATGCGGCGTTCGTTGCGCAGACGAGTGGTGAAGTCATCTCCATTGTCCGTAATATTAGGCATATTGGCCGCACTACGAACCATATTCAGGGCTGTGCGTGCTGACATCGGCAGCTCATCGGCATCGGAGGTGTAGTCCGGTCCGCCAAGTTCGTTCATGGCTTCTGCATAGTTCAGCAATGTCTCTGCATATCTGAACAGGATGAAGTGATGAGGCTTCTTGATCGGATTGGTTGGAGACAGCGAAACTGTTTCATTCATATATTTGCGTAGATAATATCCGGTCAGTGTGGCTCCCGTAATGGGTGATGCATTTCTGCCACCTTCGAATGTTTCTATTTTGGTACCCATGAAGGAAGCTTCATTGTAAAGGATCGCTTTGTAGAAACGCGGATCGCGTTCGGAGTATGGTTTGGATGCATGTTTGGCATTTTCCCAGCTGAACGGAGTGCCGTCCGCCATTTCGTAAGCATCGACCAGGTTTTGTGTTGGAGTGTTGCCACTGTTTCCGTTCTCGAAACCGATTGGAAGGTTTCTTGATTCGAAAGCATTGTCGTCATTGTTACGACGTTCAAAAATCAGTTGGGACGAGTTGAGAACTACGTTTCCTCCGTTCACGTCATACAAAGGATCCACATCAATATTGGGTAAAGTGTACCATCCCGTTTTAATAATGTCATAAGAAGCTTTGGCCGCTTTCTTCCATTTGTCAGTGTCGTGAGAAGGATTGTGTAGTTTGCTGGCTGCGTACAATAAAGCGCGTGCCTTGACGGACATGGCCATTCCTCGTGTAGCCCGTCCGGTCTCATTATAGAAATCTTTGTAGCTGACAGGCAATTCCGGTGCTGCCTTGTCACATTCATCGACAATGAAATCAATCACTTTGTCAAACGGAGTCTTTTCTACGGAATTAATCTCATCTATTTGATAAGTGCGTGTCAACAGGGGGATATCACCATAACGTTTGGCTAGTTCCAAATAGAAGAAAGCACGGAGGGCGCGTACTTCATGTACGCGCATTTTAGCTTTTTCCACATCAATCTCGTAATCCACATTCCATTTGAAACGTTCCAGTACCTCGAGCGAATAGTTCTCCAGGAATGAATTGGCTTCACGGATAGCGGTGTAGTAGTTGCTCCATACATCATCTACCGTTTTGAGCGGGCTCCAAGTTCCATTATATACATTATATACGCTGCTTTGATTCCAAGTGTATACAGCGTTGTCTGTTGCGGCATCCCTTAGCGCGTCTCCTATTGCACCGAAGTCTTGTGGTAATTGAGAGTAAACAAAAGTAGACAGGCTTGTTACGTTGCCGAAATAGGAGTACATTTCTTCTTTTGTCATTCCGGTGGTTTCATCGAAATCCAGATAATCGCATCCGGTGAAGAGAGCTGCTATGCAAGCTGTTGTGATATATTTAGTTAGTTTCATAATGCTTTCGATATTAGAATTTAATACTGGCTCCGAAATAGACAGAGAACATATCCGGGTAGTTGACGCTGAAATCTTCGCAGTTCATGTATTTGACATGATCGAGCGAAAAAACATTGTTCGCACTGGCGAAGATGCGGCATTGTTCCAGCTTGATTTTCGATATCCAGTTTTTCGGCAGGTCGTAATATACATTCAGGTTACGCAGTTTCAGGTATTCACCATTTACCAGCCATTGTGTACTGTTTTGGAAGTTATTGGCATTGTTCAGCGTTGACAAACGGGGTACATTGGCTATATCTTTTGTTTCTTCCGTCCAGCGGATCTTATCGTGCAGATACCAATTGGATATGTTGGTATTATTGCGTAATGGCCAATACACACTACTTGTATTCAGCATTTTGCTGAAACGTGTCGCTCCTTGGAACAAAGCGTCTACTCCGAAGCCTTTGTACTCAAATCCAAGGCGGATACCACAATAGATCTCGGGAATACTACTTGAATATCCGATGGCATGCTTGTCATTATCGTCGATAATACCATCGTTGTTCATATCTTTATATTTCACATCCCCCGGGCGTACTTCCGAAAATTGTTGCTTCGGACTATTCGCAATATCTGCCTCATCGCGGAAATAACCGATTGCTTCCAGACCAAATATTTGTCCGATAGCTAGTCCTTTGCCTGACAAATAACTCCAAGGCTTATAACCTTCTCCGTTTTCTACGACTTTGGTTTTGATATATGTCAGATTGGCTCCTACATAATAATGAAAGTCTTTGCGGCTATAATCTTTCCATTCCATACTTACTTCCAGTCCTTTCTTTTCTTCTTTACCGGCATTTTGTTGGGGTACACTGATACCGATGGCAGAAGAAATCAGGTTGTTTGCTCCAATCAGTATATTGCTTCTTTTGTCGAGGAAGGCGTCTAATGTGACACTTAATTTGTTAAAGAGACGCATATCTATTCCTACATTGTATTTGTCGGAAACTTCGAGAGTCAGGTTGTTCATAGCCAGTTTATCTTCTTTGTTACCGCTGGCCACGTTATTGGCATCGCCAAAGTAGTACTGTCCGCCCCAGATATAGTATTGTTGAGTAAGTCCGTAGGGAATCTGGTCCCATCCGGCACGTCCGTAAGAAGCACGAATCTTCAAAAGATTTACAGCAGTCATTTTTTTCATGAATGATTCGTTGGATAACACCCAGGCTGCCGATACTGCCGGATAACTGCGGAACTTATCACCTTCGGGCAATACGCTAGTACCGTATTGGTTGAACACCACATCCAGCAGGTATGTATTGTTGTAATTATATCCTGCCATGCCTGTGATATACATACGTTTGTACGCATTATTGGCTCCCAATGCCCTTTCCGACTCCTGCCGATACAGGGCGGTGGCGCTTACTCCATGCTTTCCGAACATGCGGTCATACTTGACTTGAGCTTCCAGACTAGCGTTGATATATTGCTCGGTCATTCCCCAGCAACTGACAGTCAGTGCACTGTTGTCTCCATACACTTCAGACATGGCTTCTTTTTCCCCGGTGACAACATTGACTACCGGTGTGTTGACTGCATACTGAAAGTTTTTGCTTCCCTGTTCTTTAAATACTGCATTATTATCGTACGCAACAGCTACTTCAGCACTAAGTCCCGGAGTCAGCGATGACAAATCCTGCCGGATTCTCATGTCTGCCTGCAACATTCTGGGATTTTCTTTGAAATAACCGATGTCTGCAATACGGGCAAGCGGATTGTCTTTTAATACAGAGTTGCTGCCCCAAATTCCATTAGAGGTTTTCACCGGGAAAGCACCGGAAGGAGTATTGAACAGTCCTTGGAAGAGATTGCCCTCATAAGTTGCCGGACGTTTTCGTTCCCGCAATGAACCCAGCATGGTCAGTTGTGCAAGTGTGGAAGGAGTGATGTCAATATCAATATTCATTCGCAGGTCCAGTTCGTATTTTCTCATCTGTGCAGAATAACGGTCGGAGTATTTGGCATACTTGTCGTTCAATATTCCGTAGTCGTTCTTATAACTTAGCATCGTGTAGTAACGTAAGTTTTTTCCTCCTCCACGGAAGTTGATGTCGAGCTGGTTGTTGACGGTATGTTTTCTCAATCCTTCGCCAAGCCAGTCAGAGTTAGCATACAAATCCCGGTTGCTGCCGTTTTTGAAAGCGTCCAGTTCGTTGCGGGTATATTGCATTTCCAGTCCGTCATAGTACAAGGCTTCATTCAAGGCTGCTGCATATTCATAGCCATTGGCAAATTCCGGTTGGTTGATGGGGAAGTCCATCCCGTATTTATAGTTGACGTTCACCTGCATTTTGGTGTTATATTGTCCTCGCTTTGTAGTTACGAGAATCACCCCATTAGCTCCGCGGGCTCCCCAAAGAGCGGTAGCTGGTCCGTCTTTGAGTACGGTCACCGATTCTATTTCTACCGTGTTGAGACATTCGATAGGACGTGGAAAACCGTCTACCACAATCAAGGGATTATCGCTGCCGCGTAGCAAAGTCGTGGGGTTCTGGGTCCAGCCGGTACGTTGCATTACTTCCAGTCCGGGAACCAATCCATAGAGAGCGTTAAAAGAATTGGGAGTTGCGTTTTTTTCGAGTTCTTCTGCAGTGACAATAGATATAGCTTGCGTTTGCCGGTCTGTGGTACGGTTTGCCATTCCCATATTGACTATTCTGTCCTGCGGATCCAGTTTTATCTGAATAGATTTTCCGGTAGCCCTGATTCGTTTGCCAATGGCATCGGCATAGGAAACTACCATCCAGTCACCTTCTTCTCCATTCAATACAAATACTCCATTCCGGTCAGTGATGGCAGAGATGTTCGGAGTGTTGACCAGATGTACCTTAGCACCTGCAACAGGTGAGCCTAAGGCATCTGTCACTGTCCCTGTTATCTCCTGTGCCCAGGTAGACACAGCAGATAGTAAAGCCATACTGATTACTATATATTTACGTTTCATACGTTTTCGATTTAAATTTGTCTTTTTATTGTTTATTACCATCCGGGATTCTGTACCAGTCCGTATTTCTTGTTGATTTCCTCCAAAGGAATAGGAATCAAGAAGTAACGGTCGCTCCAGTTCTTTATCCAACCTCTTTCGTTATACACTTTTCTGTCTTTGGTGTAGGTGAAAACTCCCTGACTGTCTTTCGTGATAAAAAGACGTTCGATAGGAGTCTTGAATAAATCATCGCGTTTCCAGCGTGTCAGGTCGAAATAACGTACCTCTTCATAGCCGAATTCGATGGCACGTTCGTGCAGGATAGCTTCACGCAGTTCTCTTCCGGGAGCAGCCTTGGCTGTTGTCAGATCTGGCATATTGACTCGGTTACGGACCATGTTGATATAATCGTATGCATCATTTCCGAATTCATCTTTCGTGGTTGCTTTTCCCAGTTCATTCATTGCTTCGGCAATATTCAGATAGATTTCAGGCAGGCGGATCAATGGGCAGGAATAGAACTTTCCATTCACTTCATCGGCTCTGTCGCGTTGGAACTTGCGCATACCATATCCGTTGTAGGTTAGACGGAACAGTACGGGAGAGATGTCATCGCATCCTTCACTTTCTCCTTTGGCAATACGGAGTTCACGTCCCCGGAACTGATCGCCGTTTACATAGAGAGTTTCGTACATACGAATATCACGTACCGGATTTCCTTGTGCATCGAAGAAAGGATGTGCTTTGTGTACTGGATTGTTCCAGTCAAACGGGGTTCCGTCTGCCATTTCAAACATATCGGCATAGTTGGCACTGGCTCCACCCATACCATAAAGCAATTCTCCGAAAGAATTGGTGCCTATGGTGTAATTGGTCCAACGGTGCGAGGAGATAAGCACTTCGCCATTATAACGGTCAAAGTAGGCAGAAACAAAGTCTTCCCTCGGTTTTCCGGTGTTTACCAGTTGGTAGAAGTTATTGTTCTCCCGGTTTGCCCGAAGCATTTCCAGTCCGGCATCCAATGCGTCCTGCCAGCGGGATTCCGCATAATTCCCATACCATACATACTGTTTGTCGGCAGCTTCTCCAGCCATAAAAGGCTTTTCATTGTTGAATAAAGGACTGGCGGCAAATAGCAGGACGCGTGATTTCAAAGCTAACGCTCCGGCGGCTGTCATTCTGCCTTCGTCGGCTGCATTTACTTTCCACGGAAGTATTCTTGCTACTTCATCCAATAATCCGATTATCTTTTGTACGGTTTCCTCCACAGTCATACGCGTGGTTGTCATGTCATCTTCGGGAAGATAGGAGTGGTCAATCCAAGGCATTCCTCCGAAGTGGCGTAACATCTGGGAATAATGGAAAGCTATAATCATCTTTGCTTCCGCTTTTCGGATACTCTTCTCGCGTTCTGTCATATCCGGTACCCGGTCTACATTTTCCAAAAAGATATAAGCTTTTCGGATTCCCGTCATAGGAGACATACCGAAAGAAGGACTTGAAGTTCCTTCATAAAGTATATAAGGCATATCGCCGGTTGATGAACTGACATTTCCCGTATAGTAAGAGCGTATTCCATTGGGCTTGATTGCATCTCCCAAGTCAGTCATGCCTTCCAGTATACCCCAGCATAATCTTCCGCCGGAGGGCAGATAGTCGGGTAGCGAACGGTATACTTCGGCTAGTGCCTGCTCGGCATAAACTTTATGTGCATATACCGTATCGATCGTAATGTCTGTGGTGAACGGCTTGTCAAGAAAAGCATTCCCGAATTTGAAGTCCTCGCATGCACCTGTCGACAATAGTAGTACGGCTGCAATGCCTGTATGTAATAGGTTTCTTCTTTTCATGATTTTAGATGGCTTAGAAAGTTAAGTTTATTCCTATATTATAGATTTTAATAATCGGATAAGAGTCAGTCAGCCCCGGTGTACATTCCGGATCCATAATTTTGAAACTGTCGAAAGTCAACAAATTGTATCCGCTAAATTTGATACCTAATTGAGATATTCCCAGTTTCTTGAGTGCTTTCCGTTCTTTGAAGTTATATCCGATTGTAAGTGTTTTCAATTTCAAGAAGTTCCCGTTCTTCACCCATAAAGAAGAGGTGTAACTATTGTAATCCATTGACTTGGTGGCAAAACGCGGTACGGTGGCAGTTTCTGCTGTTGCCGGTGTCCAGCGGTTATCTGCATGGAACTGCATCAGGGCATTGTTGGCATTGTTTCCGAATGGTTTACGGAAGAAATAGTCAAGAACCAGTGAACGTTCCGTGGCAGCCGTCCAGTTCATGGAGAAGAAAAAGCCTTTATAGTCCGCTCCATAGTTCAACCCCCAGGTGTAGGCAGGACGTGTAGGATTACCAATGGCACGCTGGTCGTCATCAGTAATTAGACCGTCGCCGTTCAAATCGGTATACTTCACATCACCCGGAGATACATCCATGGTTGGTTTCGGAAGTCCTTCTTTTAGTTTGCCATTCTCAAAATCGCTGTCATTGTAGAATCCGTCTGCTACGTAGCCGAAAATAGTTCCGACGGGTTGTCCGGTTCTCCATTGGTAGGGCTCGTTGGGTTCCACTTCATCCTGGAAGATAATCTTGTTTCTGTTATAGGAAACATTGGCGTTGATATAGTAGTGAAGTTTGCCTTTAATGACATCTTCCCATTTCAGATCTATTTCATATCCATGGTTTTTGACACGTCCCATATTTACTACCGGCAAGTTGTCGCTTGTCAGATTGGTAGTGATAGGAATAGTCTGTCTTTTAATGAGAATATCTTTCCGGTCTTCGAAGAAAATGTCGGCACTAACCTTCAGACGATTGTTGAGGAAGTTGACATCAATACCATAGTTTTGCTTCAAAGCTGTTTCCCAACTGACATTTGGATTACCGATACGACTTTCAATTGCTCCTTTTATCATGTTGCCATTATTAAAACCGAAATTGTAGCCATTCTTGTAAGCGTTCCAGTAATCTTTTTCACTGGGTAGCTGGTCTACCAGCCAGGAGTTGGATAGATAAAGGAAACGATTGTCGCTGATATTGTCATTACCTACCAGACCGATGGAAGCGCGCAGTTTCAAGTAATCCACTACTTTCTGTTTTTTCATGAATGCTTCTTCAGAGATTACATAACCGATAGAACCGGAAGGGAAGAAACCAAAACGTTTCTCCGGTGCAAAGTTCTCGGAACCGTTGTATCCGAAATTGAATTCACCTACATAACGGGATTTGTAATCATAAGTCAGGCGTCCCACTAATCCTACGTAAGCGGTGGGTACTTCCGTGAAAGTTTTGGGGTAGTATTTTTTGCTTTGATTATACAGTAAAAGTCCTCCGACATTGTGTCCGCCGAATTTACGGTTATAACGCAAACTTGCTTCAAAGTACCAGTCACGCCCTCTTGTGTTGTTATCTTCACTGTAGCTCAAGCGTTTGTTCTGGCCGGATACACGATAGACAATCGTTTTGTTGTAAGATGGATCATTGATATCAAGTCCCGGACTTTCCAAAGCCGATTGGTAATACGGAGTATAGGTTTCTACCGAGCCATAGCGTTTCTGTTTAAACACATAATAAGTATTATAGGCCCCTTTCACTTCTACGGATAATCCTTTCGTGATGAAATCAAGCTTTTGGGTTAATTGCAAGTCCATATTCATGGTATTGCTGGTTGCCTGGTCATATCCTTGTCCATAGTAACGTCCCAGTGCATTGTTGTCCATCAGGACGCCGTCATATTTTCCCGGGTCGGTCAGTACAAGTTTGCCGTCTATGATACCCGGGCTGTTGAATGGCTGTGCCATATTGATGAGAGAGAATAATCCGTAAGGATAATCCTGGTCATTCGGTTCGTGAGTGATACCGACGATACCTCCCAAGCCAACTTTCAGCAACGTAGACTTAGTGATGTCAAGGTCGAGGTTGCCACGGTAGTTATATCGGGTATAGCTATAATTATTATTGTAATCCAGTTCTTTAAATTGTCGGAAAAGTCCGTCCTGCCATAAAAAGCCCATGGAAATGAAGTAACGCACGCGGTCAGTTCCTCCACTTATGTTCAGGTTGTGCTGTGTCTGTATGGACGAGTTTTTCATGATATATTTTCTCCAGTTCATATTCGGATACATGATGGGGTCGTCACCCAGACGGAAGCGTTCCAGTGCATAGTCATCGAAAGTATGTTTGCTTTTTCCGTCATTATCATTCATTTCATTAAATAAGGTGGCGTAAGTGTAGCTGTCTGCCATCTTTAATATACGGGTAGGTTGTTGGACACCGACGGAAGAAGTGATAGAGATTGTAGCCTTTCCTTCCTGACCACGACGGGTGGTTACCAGGATAACACCATTGGCACCGCGTACTCCGAATACAGCTGTTGCCGATGCGTCCTTCAATACCGTGACACTTTCTATTTCGTTCGGGTCCATCTGGAAGAATGAACGTTCTACTCCGTCTACCAGTATAAGAGGAGAAGAAGCACCTTCTGTCAACGAGCCTACTCCACGGATATAAATAGAAGGATCTTCTTTTCCGGGTTGTCCGCTGGTAGAGACAGAAGATAATCCGGTTACTTGTCCGGCTAGTGAACTTGCAATACTTGCATTGGGAGAACGGAGCAGTCCGTCGGTTTTAACAGAAGAGATAGCACCTGTCAGTGTCTCTTTTTTCTGCGTACCGTATGCCAATATCTTGACTTCGCTCCGTGCCTTGGATACTTATGCCAAGGTTACACTGATTTTAGTCTTGCCTTTAAGGGCAATTTTTTGTGTTTCATAGCCGACATACGAAATTTGTAAAACGGCTGTTTTTGCATTGGGAACATTCAGCTTGAAATTCCCGTCAACATCTGTGATCACTCCGTGCTGGCTACCGATCAGTAATACGGTAGCTCCAATGACTTCATCTCCTCTTTCATCTCGAACATTACCTGTGACGGTAACTTGGGCGAAGACAAAAGATGTAGTTAGCAGCATGATCAATAACGACATGATTCGTTTGCTTTCTGGTACATGCATTTTCATGATTATTAAATTTACGATTAAAATGATACGCAAATCT
>ENA-UEYG01000720-UEYG01000720.1-human-gut-metagenome-genome-assembly--contig:-NODE-720-length-25630-cov-9.009588_pt1 | contig 25630 bp, 19 predicted proteins | sample MGYA00242933_ERZ507934 | MGnify/ENA primary metagenome ERZ507934 (study PRJEB26167, sample SAMN06115527) | human gut metagenome | host: Homo sapiens | place: China:Zejiang | collected 2015-11-10... | reverse complement strand
CCCGCAGCGGCGAGAACGGGTTATGCACCTCCACGACGCCTCTGTCAACGTCTTTTTATTTTTTTTCTGATTTTTTTCTTCACCCCCGGTAACACCCCTTTGGCGTCTGGTGTTTAATCTGGGGATATCATATGCTTTCTTTAATAACTTGCCGACAGCTTCCGAGCGGCGTATTTACAGCTATCGCCCTGTGGAAGCGACCGCGTCCCCGTTCAGCACGGCAACGGCGCGTCCCGGAGCAGACTTGATTCCTTATCGTTTGTCTTCCCGTCACCCGAACCCCACATCGCCTATGCACTCTTTCTTGCCGTTCAAACATTCCCGCCTCCGTGTGTACATGCCGCTTTTCGCCGCGCTGCTGCTCGTCCTGACCCCCGGCATGGGCGCGGCCGATCCCGCGCCCACGTCTCCCATCCCGGAGGTGTCCACGGCGACGCCTACCGTCGTTCAAGAGGCGCTTCAGGCCGTGGTCGAACAGACGGCACCGGAAACGCCCGCCGCCCCGGTGGTGCAGACGGCTTCGGCCCTTCCCGCGGTTTCCGGAGAGCCAGGTTCCGCTTTGGCCAAAGAGGGGGCTTCCGTGCCTCTCCAGGCGGCGTGGCTGCTGGACCCCAAAGGCACCCACACGCTGACGGATGTCCTGTCCCCGAACGCCCAAAAAGAATTCAAGCCCTACGAGCCGGAATCCCTCCCACATCAGGCGGGGACCATCTGGATGCGCTTGGAGGTTGAGGGCAAGTCCCCGGCCTTTCCGCTCGTGCTGGATCTGAATACCCGCATAGCCGGGCAGCTCCCCGGCATCCCGCAGGTTTGGCTGGTCCGTCCCGGGGAAAGCAACGGAACCCCGGTGCGCCCCTCCAGCGACGGGCTTTATTCCCTGCCGAGCCCCCTGCCGGATCAGACCGGCATCTATATCCGGGTCAACGGCATCCCGGCTCCCGGCTTCGCCCCCATGCTCCGCAATGCGGCGAGCCTGACCCTCGTGGACGAACTCGGGACGCAGCCGCAGCTTGTGCTGCTGGCCGTGCTGCTGTTCCTGTGCCTCCTGCGCGGGGTCACCGAGCGCCGCGAATGGCGGATGTGGGCCGCGCTCTACATCGCCGCCGTCTGGGTGCAGGCGTTTTGGGGCTTGCCCACAACACCCGCAGGGGAAGTCAGCCGCTGGGATATGCCCGGGCTGCTCGCGCCCGGCGTCGCCCTGCTCATCCTGCCGCATGTCGGCAGGCACATGCTGCGGACGCGCCACCACGCCCCTTTTATTGATATGCAGTTCGTTCTGCTGGCCCTCTTCGGCATAGCCCTTTCCGTCGCGCCGCTGATCCCCGGCTATACGTGGACGCTGCAATTCCTGCCGCTGTGGCCCCTGTTCATGCTTCTGCTCCTGCCCGGCACCCTCGCGGCCTGTGCCCGCAGGCTTCCCGGCGCGAAACGCTTCCTTCTTATCTGCATCCTGCCGCCTCTGGGTATGCTGGCGCTGTTTCCGCTTTCCCGCCTGCTCCCCGAATCGATCATCGGCCTGTTGCCCCACGCGCTGGACGGCTTCATGACGCCGGGCGTGGTCAGCCTGATCCCCCTGACCGGACTGACCCTGAGTGCCCTGTTCGCCGCGCTCAGCCCGAGCCCGAAGCCTCTCCCCGCTCCGAACCGCAGCACACGGGACACCAAGACCGGCAGGGCGGGCGTCGCCGCGTTGGAACTGGGCGGAGCTTCCAAGGCTTCCGAAACGTCGTTCGAGCGCCTCCCCTCGCTTTCCGCCGAGCCGGAAGGTCTTGAAATCGCCAGCTTCCCGAATAAGAAACCTTCCTCCGCCACCGTACAGCCTGAGCCCGCGCGGGCTGCCGAAGCCTCCCGGCCCACATCCCGCACCCCGGAAAAACGTCCGTATCCGCAAGCCCTCCAAGCGCCTCTTTCCGCCGGGATGGTGGAGGAATCGCTCCGCGCTCCGCTGGATGCCCTGCTCCGGGCCATCAGCGCCGTGGACCAGTCGCAGCTCTCCGCCGAAGCCCGCCGCCGGACCGACGCCCTCGGCGTCGCCGGGCGCAACCTCGCCACGGCCATCGGCAATATGGGCAGGGGCGTACCCCTCTCTCAGGACTTCGACCGCAAGGAACGGTTCGATCTGAACCAGCTTCTGCTGGAAACCCATGAAGCGGTTTCCAGCCTCGCCGAATCCAAGAACCTCGGCCTGTCATGGTTTACCGCCCCCTACCTGCCCCGCTGCTACGAAGGACGACGCGCCCAGCTCGCCAACGTGCTGGCCTTGCTGGTCGAGAGCGCGGTACTCGCCACCGATCGCGGCATGGTGCAGATCCGTGCCCAGCGCCTGCCCGAAAGCACCGATCCCGGTCACCTGCTGTTCACCGTTTCGGATACGGGTTCCGGTATGCCGCCCCTTGAACGCAGCACCCTGGCGCTCGTGCGCACATGGGAACTCGTGGGGCCCGACGGGGAACTCGTCTCTCTCGAAAGCGGCCCCAAGGGAACCACCATTTCGTTCAGCATGAGGCTCACCGCCCGCATCGAACAGCAGCCCATCCCCGCCGCGCCCGAACCGGACAAGGAAACGCTGTCCCGCCTGCCCGCAAGCTCCCTGCGCATCATCGTGGCGAGCAACGTCCCGGCGAACCGACAGATGTTGTCCTATTATCTGGATGAACTGCCCCATGAAATCATCGAAGCCCGGAGCGCCGAGGAAGCGAAGGCGCTTTACCGCCGCACCCCCGGGGCTCTGATCATTTTCGACGACGACATGCCGGAGGAAAGCATCGCCGACGCCGTGGCCGATATCCGCATCTTTGAAGGCGAGCACAATTTCCCGCTGGCCTCCATCCTTGCGCTGGTCAACAGCAACGAGCAGATCGACGCCCTGCGCCGGGCCGGATGCACCCATTTCCTCAAGAAGCCGATCACGCGCAAGGATCTGCGCGTACTGACCCTGCGCCTCGCGCCTGTTTCGCGCCGCTTCAAGGATACGGACGGCGCACCCCAAAAAACAGCACCCAAACCGCAAGCACCTTCGGCCAAGAATTCACCGCGCGTCTCGCCGGATATCCCCAACCTTCCGGAACTCCCGGAACCGGCAAAGCCGCTTGCCCCGGCCCTTTCCACGCCCCGGAACAGCCACGCCGCCGAACCGGTGCCTGTTAAGAAAAGCATCTTCGCCTCCCTGTTCGCGCCGTTCCGCAAACAAGCCAAGCCAGCCGCACCCGAAGCACCCACCGTGGTCGATCAGATTGACGAACCCGTCATGACGCTCACGGAAAAGGCTCCCGAAAAGCCGATCAAGCTGTCCAGCGTGGGCGAACCCATGCCCATCAGCAAAGCATCCCCCGAGGAAGTTCCAGCCCCCAGGCCGCGCCCTGAGCGCCCGAACCCGCTGGAAGAGCGCGCCAAGCATATGCCAGCCCAGCCAAGCGCCCCGACAAATGCCGCGGAATGGGTCGGGGAACCTATGCCTATCATCAAGAAGCAGGACGGCGAACAGGAACTGGCCAAGCTGGTTGAGGCTCCGCTCGCAATGCCCACGCAGGAAAAGGAAGCGGAAAAGCGGCCTGATTCCGAACACGCTTCCGCTCCGCAGCGTTCCGAAGCGGCCACTCCCTTAAATACCGTGCCCGATCTCAACCTCGATGAATGGGTAGGCGAACCCACGCCCATCATCAAGCCGCTGACCGTGCCCGCTCCGCTGCCGACTCCCGAGGAAGCTCCGTTGACGCTGGAACCGGAACAAAAGGTTTCCCTAAAAAAGCGGGACAACGCCCCCTTGACGCTTGATCCCACTGACGATGCACCGCTGACCCTGACGGCCCAAACCGACAAGGCGGATGAACCGCTCATGCTCGGTACGCCGCTGCCGGACAAAAAAAGCAGCCTCTCCAACGACGTCCTGATGCTGGACGAACCGCTGGGCAATCAGCCGGAACTTTCGTTGGCCGGACTTGGGCTTGGGCCGCAAGCGGAAGTCATCAACCTGACCGAACCCGTCCGCAAACCCGCCCCGGCGCAGCCTGCGGAGAAGGACGCTCCCATTCCCGATCTGTTTGGGGATGCCCGACCAGCCCCACTACCCGGCCCGCGTTCATTGCTGGATGAAGCGGCCTGTCTCGCGCCCTGCGGACAAGGTTCGCGCCCGACGGCAAACACGAACGAGCTGGCCATTGATGACATTGTGGAGCTCGGCGTACCGGTGGCTCCGGTTATCCAGCCGGCCACCGAAAAAGATATCGACCTCCCCGAACCTCAGGAGGCCCCCCTTCCTCCCGTCCTTCCCGCAGGAGACGGCGAAGCGGCCGCGCAGGAGCAGCCCGTTCCAGCCATTCCCGAAACACCGGAACAGGAACCTGCCCTTCCCACAGAGGACGGACAGAAAGCCCCGCACCAGGATGCTGAGCAGGAAAGCGAGGCCTCTGACGAAGCCATTCGTGCCTTGCTTACGGAACTGGATGAAGCTTTGGAGCGCGCCATCCAGGGCGAACAATCGGGCGACGCGCAGATGGTCTGCGAAGCCGCCGCCCATATCGGACGTCTGGCCGAAACCTACGATCTGCGCGTGCTGGACGATCCGGCCCGCTGCCTTGAAGAGGTTGCCTGCTCCGGCAATATGGACGAAATCGTGCAGCTCATGCCGGATCTGGTTTCCGCCATCAACCGGAACCGCGCCTCCTTTGAAGAAGCGGAGCGGGACGGATAAACAGCGCAACAACACATTCCAGAGCAGAGAGGCTTTGAAGGCGTAAGAAGCGTAGGGGAAGGGGACCTTTTCCAGAAAAGGTCCCCTTCCCCAAACCCGCCAACGCGAGATCCATCCCTCCCTTTCCAAAGGCCTCCGTGCTTACCTGATCTCTGCCCGCAGTCTTTTCCAACACAGACTGCCATTGAAAGGCCCTCCTTTTCCGGAGTTGGCTCTCGCACACTCCATTCCAGTCCCCACCTGCGGCGTCCCCGTGAATGTTTTTGGGGTTAGGAATCACCACAGCATCGGAACGCCATCCCGCAAGGAGCCCGCCCTCACCAGAGGAGCTGCCCATCAGTCCGCAGAGCGTTCAGCGTGTCGCCGGATAGTCCCTTCCTTCCCGCCAGCCATAAAAAAAGCCCCCGCAAAACGGAGGCTTCCCTGCTCAACATGCCGGGAAAAGGTTTTCCCGGCGCACATCTTACCGGCCGTAGTTGGCGGTTCCCTTGAGTTCTTCTTCGATCTCGCGGCGGACGTCCTCGAGGTCGATGACGATGGGGTCCATCAGGGTGAAACCGCTCGGGTTCAGCCATTCCTCATCGTCGGCGTGCTTGTCGTTGTAGAACACGTTGTCAAGCACGCGGTAGCCCTTGGTGCCGAGGACGTTGTCCCAGTCCGTCACGACAAAGTTGAACTTGGACGCATCGAAATGGTCGATGTTTTCCCAAATCCAGCGGAATGTGCAGGTCTCGTTGTCATAGCCCAGAACGGCCAGGAACTGAGCCTTGCTGGAAAGGTACATACGCTGGCGCAGCGTGTACACGTTGCGGTACAGAAGATTGGCGTTGAACGAAACGTCCTCTCCATCCACCTGCAAACGGATCTCGGAAGACTCGTTGAGACGCATCCCGAACGTGCGCGTGTTGCCCCTGCGCCACCAGTTCATGTACTTCTGGCTGTAGATGTCGCGCCCGCCCTCACGCATACTCTCCGCCGTCTGGGGCGAGATGGGATGAAGCGCAAGGTCACAACTCAACCCGGTGATCTCGAAAACAACTTTCATGTCTCCTCCAGGGCCTGATGTCCGAAGCAAAAGGCGACCCGCTCAGTCGTTCCCTCTGCCCTTTCTCTGTGAAAAACGCCTTCATAAAAAAAGCTCCGATTCAGAATAACCGAATCGGAGCTTATGCGCAAAGCCTATTTGACGTCGATAACTTCAATGTCGAAGGTCAGGTCTTCTCCAGCCAACGGATGGTTGGCGTCAAGTACCACGACCTTGTCGTTCACTTCGACGATCTGCACTTCCATGTCGCCGTCATCGGTGGCGATCTGAAGCATCATGCCCACCTCGGGCTTGATGTCTTCGGGGACTTCGCTCACGGGCACTTCCATGAGGAGTTCTTCCAGATGCTCCCCATACGCCTCATCGGCGGGAATGGTAACCGTGAAACGGTCGCCCGCATTGTGTCCGAGCAGCGCATCCTCAAAACCGGGGATCAGGCTTCCGTCGCCAATGGTAAATTCCAGCGGCTCACGCTCTCTGGAAGAATCGAATACCTCTCCGTCGGAAAAAGTCCCTGTATAGTGCACGCGAACGGTGTTGCCGTCTTTGACTGCCATGAAAGGCTCCTTAATGTAGTTTGATGTTCTACCATGTCCCCAGAAAGGCGGAAAGTCAAATATCCTTTCGGGGGCACCCTGCCGCCCATCGGGCATGACAATCTTGTACATCCTTAACATACGAAAATACATTGTATTTTATCGTACATCCCTTCTTCTATTGACAGCACCGTGCAGCCTGTTACTTTTGCCCCGTAATCTTTTGCCATTCAGAGGACAATCCATGTCAAACGTTCGCTCCGCCCAGACCGACAAGGTCCGCTTTTTTGGAAACACGACGCCGCAGGAACTCGCCGCCCAATACGGTACCCCTCTCTACGTCTACAATGAAGACGTGCTGCGCCAGCGTTGCCGGGAACTGCTCGGCCTTTCCAGCCTTCCGGGATTTCATGTCAACTACTCCGCCAAAGCCAACACGAACCTCGCCCTCCTGCGCATCGTCCGTGAAGAAGGCTGCCACGCCGACGCCATGTCGCCCGGCGAACTGCATATCAACAAGCTGGCCGGGTTCACGCCCGACCGCCTCCTGTACGTCTGCAACAACGTTTCCGCCGAAGAAATGAAGAACGCCGCGGACAACGGCCTCATCGTCAGCGTGGATTCCCTGTCGCAGCTCGACCAGTACGGCAAGGTCAACCCCGGCGGCAAGGTGATGATCCGCATCAACCCCGGCATCGGGGCCGGGCATCACAAAAAGGTCATCACAGCCGGAAAGGAAACCAAGTTCGGCATCGATCCCACCTCACTGGATGAGGTCCGCGCCCTGCTCAAGAAGCACAGCCTGACGCTCGCCGGGGTGAACCAGCACATCGGTTCGCTGTTCATGGAGCCGGACAATTATCTCAACGCTATCGAATTCCTGTTGCACTTCGTCCAGTCGGATCTTGCCGATCTGCTCCCCGGCATTGAGATCATCGACTTCGGGGGCGGCCTCGGCATCCCCTACCGCAAGTATGAGGAAGAGCCCCGCCTTGATATGGTCGAACTCGGCCGCCGGCTTCACGCACTGCTGTCCGCATGGGTCGAGGAAACCGGCTACAAAGGCAAGTTCTTCATCGAGCCCGGCCGTTACGTCGTCGCGGAGTGCGGCGTGCTGCTCGGCACCGTGCACGCGACCAAGTTCAACGGCGAAAACCGTTACGTGGGTACCGACCTCGGTTTCAACGTGCTTGTGCGTCCCGCCATGTATGACTCGTTCCACGACATCGAGATTTTCCGCGACGGCGGCGAGCCTGATACCGACCTCGTCGAACAGAGCATCGTCGGCAACATCTGCGAAAGCGGCGACATCCTCGCCAAGAAGCGCATGTTGCCGCTCATCAAGGAAGGCGACATCGTCGCCGCGCTCGACGCAGGGGCCTACGGTTTCGTGATGTCTTCCAGCTACAACCAGCGCCCCCGCGCCGCCGAAGTGCTCATCACCAGCGACGGCACGCCCAAGCTTATCCGCCGCCGCGAGACGCTGGACGATCTGACGCGGTGTTTTGTGGAAGAGTAAGATTGGAGGGGGGAGGGAACCTTTCTGAAGAAAGGTTCCCTCCCCCCTCCAAACCACCCCTCTCCCTCCCAAGACTTTCGTAAAGGTCGATGCCGAGACGGGAGGCAAGGCGGCTGAACCTCTGCCGCGCGTCTCCCGGCAACACATCAAAAAGACAAAAGAAATAAAATGCAGGCAAGCCCGGAAACCGATATTTCCGGGCTTGCCTGCATTTTCATGGTTCATCATACAGCGGGACTCCCGCCGCGCCGCCTCCCCACCAGTCGAAAGTCTTTGGAGATGGAGGGGTGGGGTCCGGGGAGGGGAGGAAGAAGCCTTTCTTCAGAAAGGTTCTTCCTCCCCTCCCCGATTCATTCCCCCCTACTTCCCAAACCGCCGCAAGCGCAGCGCGTTGAGCACGACGGAAACGGACGAGAAGGCCATCGCCGCACCCGCGATCATGGGTGAAAGCGAGGGGCCGCCGAAAATCTTGAGCACTCCGGCGGCAATGGGCAGGCAAAGGATGTTGTAGCCGAACGCCCAGCCGAGATTCTCCCGGATGTTCCGCAAGGCGGCCCGGCTCAGCTCCAGCGCCGTCACCACGCCGCGCAAGCCCTTGCCCGAACGGGTGTCGCTGCCGAGAAGGACGATGTCCCCCGCTTCCACGGCAACGTCGATGCCGTTGCCCATCGCCATGCCGACATCGGCACGGGCCAGCGCGGGGGCATCGTTGATGCCGTCACCGATCATCCCCACCCGCAGCCCGGCTGCCTGCAATTCGCTGATCACCTTTTCCTTACCGTCCGGCAACACGTCGGCGATCACCTCATCGATACCCGCGCTCTTGGCGATGGCTTCAGCCGTGCGGCGGTTGTCGCCGCTGAGCATGATCACCCGCAGGCCAAGCTGGCGAAGCTCCTTCACCACGCCCGCCGTTTCCGGACGGATGGTGTCCGCTACCGCAAGCATCCCCACGAGGCACCCGTTCACGGCAAGCAAGAGGGGCGTCGCGCCGGAATCCGACAGTTCCGCCAAACGGGCGTCCAGATCCTTTACCGCGTCAAAAGAAACCTGCCGCTCTTCCATCAACCGCTTGTTACCGAGCAACAACGGTATGGACTCGTTTTCCAGATCCACGTTGCCGGATACGCCGAGGCCGGAAACGCTGGCAAAGTCGCTGACGGGATACAGGTGGAGACTCCGCTCCTCGGCGGCGGACGTCACGGCCAGCGCGAGAGGATGCTCGGACACGCCTTCAAGCGAGGCGGCATACCCCAAGATGCGCTCCTCATCGAACAGCGGATCGAAGGATTCGGCGGCAAGCAGGCGGGGCTTGCCTTCGGTCAACGTCCCGGTCTTGTCGAACACAAGCACATCCAGACGCCCCGCGAGTTCGAGGGCCGTGCCGTTCTTGACGAGCACGCCCATCTGCGCGCCCCGGCCCGTGGCCACCATAATGGAAATGGGCGTGGCAAGGCCGAGCGCGCACGGGCAGGCCACCACCAGCACGGCCACGAAAATACGGAAGGCTTCCGAAACCGGCACGTGCCCCCAGTACAGCCACCCGGCACCGGCGATGACCGCCAGCGCCATGACCGTCGGCACGAAAACAAGGCTCACGTCGTCCGCCAGCCGGGCGATGGGCGCCTTGGAGCTCTGCGCCTCGCGCACCAGCTTGATGATCCGCGACAGGGCCGTGTCCGCACCGACACGCTCGGCCCGCATGATGAAAGAACCGGTCGTGTTCATCGTGCCGCCCGCCACCGAACTGCCCACGCCCACGGGAACGGGCATGGACTCGCCGGTCAGCATGGAGGCGTCCACGCTGGACGCGCCGTTTGTTACCACTCCGTCAACAGGGATCCGCCCGCCGGGTTTCACCTGCAAATAGTCCCCCACGCGCACGGCCTTGACCGGAACTTCTTCGGCCTGATCCGCCCTGTCGGGGACGGGCAGGCGCAGGGCGGTTTCCGGGGTCAGGTTCATGAGCGCTCCGATGGCATCGGACATGCGGAACCGCGAAACGGCCTCAAGGTACTTGCCGAGCGAAATCAACGAAATCAGTACGGCGGCGGACTCATAATACAGGTCCATCACCTTGCCCGTATGCCCAAGCGCGACCTCGACCGTATTCCACAGGCTGTACAGGAACGCCGCTCCCGTGCCCATCGCCACAAGGCTGTCCATGTTTGGGGTGAGCCGCCACAGGTTCGGCAGGCCGGTCAGGTAAAAATGGCGTCCCGACCAGAGGACCGGCAAGGTCAGCACAAGTTGCAGCAGCGCGTGGTTGAGGGCCGACTCGGGCGAATGCATGGGATCGATGATCGCGGGAAGCGGAAGCCCCCACATGTGCCCCATCGATACTAGGAGCAACAGGATGGTGAATCCGAATTCGGGCCACAACCGAGCCTTCAGCGTCGCAAGCTGCCCTACGGTTTCCTTCTGCTGCGCTTCCCACGTGTCCACCATATCGGCTTCCGGGGCTACGGGCGTCGCGGTGAACCCCATATCCACGGCCCGTTCCTCAATCTGATGAACGAGGGCCTCGGTGTCTGATTCGGAAAGCGCGGGATCAGGCACGACGGTGGCGCTGTTGGCGGCAAGGCTGACGGTGGCTGACTGCACGCCGTCCATGCCGTTCAGGACGCGCTCAAGCCGCGACGAGCAGGCGGCGCAGTGCATACCGCCCACGGTGAAAAGAACTTCTTTCTGCTGATCCATGTGCCTCTCCTCTGCTTGCCAATATCGGCTAAGCTCTTATGATATGAAGGGCGGGCGGTGCCGCTGCCCCTTCATCATCCACCTTCTTACCCGGAAAGGATACGATTATGCCCACTCTCACTGTGAAAGGCATGTCCTGCAACCATTGCAAGCAGGCCGTAACCCAGGCTCTGGAAGCGCTTCCCGGCGTGTCCGATGTGAACGTCGACCTCGAAAAGGGCGAAGCCACCTGGAAGGAATCCCAGCCCCTCGACATCGCGGAAGTGAAGAAGGCCATCAACAAACTGGGCTTTGAAGCCTAATAAGCATCCCGCGTTCTTCTGTCCACCTTTATTGAAAAACCATTTCACCTATTGTACGGATGCCGACCTGTATGCATGTCGTTCTCTTCCAGCCGGAAATACCTCCGAACACGGGCAATGTGGCCCGACTGTGCGCCGCCATGCAGGTTTCGCTGCATCTCATCGAGCCTCTGGGCTTCAAGCTTGAGGACCGTTACCTCAAACGGGCGGGCCTCGACTATTGGCCCCATGTGGATATGGCGGTGTGGCCCGACCTCGACGCCTACATCCGGAAAGCCGGGGCGGGCAGACGGCTCGTCCTCACCAGCGCCCGGCGGGGCACCGCCCTGCACCGTTTCGAGTTCACGGAAAACGATTCCCTCGTTTTCGGGCGCGAGACATCAGGGTTGCCGCCCGAAGTGATCGCGCTCTCGCCGCATCATGTCCGCATCCCCATCAAAGGCGAAGTCCGCAGCATCAACCTTTCCACTGCCGCTGGCATCGTACTGTTTCAGGCACTCGTCTCCGCCGGGCTGGTTGGGGAGTAGAACAGGTTCGAGGATGACGTTTGGGGAAAGGAGGGAATGCTTTCTGAAGAAAAGCGTTCCCTCCTTTCCCCGCTGCCTCTGTTACCGCTTCCGGGCTGAAAGCCCCTTCCCTCCAGCCTCCCTTCTCTCATCGTCTTGTGCCGGACGGCATGGGGCGTATGCTTCCATCAGACCCCCAACCCCCATGCCCATATGAAACTGAACACCGAACGCATCCACACCATCTGGCACCTGACCTGGCCGCAGTGCATCATGTTGCTCTGTCAATTCGTCATCGGCATTACCGACGTGTGGGCGGGCGGGCGCATCGGCTCGGAAGTGCAGGCCTCCATCGGCCTGATCACCCAGTGTCATATGATGTTCATGGCTCTGGCGATGGCCGCCGTGAGCGGCGCGGTGGCCTCCATCAGCCAGTCCCTCGGGGCGTGCAAATTCGTCCGGGCGAGAAGGTATGTGGGGCTCGTGACCATCGGCTGTATCGTCATCGGATCGGCCATTGCGGTGGCGGCCTCGGTGTGGCGGGAACCGCTCCTGCGCCTCATCCAGACGCCCGAGAGCATCATGCCCGTGGCGATCATGTTCCTGACGGCGACGATCTGGGGCATCCCCGGGCAATACACCCTCACCATCGGCGCGGCCGTGTTCCGTTCCGCCAAGATGGTGCTCATCCCGCTGTACGTAACCGGTACGGCCTGCCTGCTCAACGTATTCGGCGATCTGGCCTTCGGGCTCGGCTGGTGGGGTTTCCCCACCTACGGTGCAACGGGGATCGCCTACTCCACGCTCGTCTCGGTCACCGTCGGGGCCGCGCTCATGCTGTTCCTGCTGATGCGGCACGAGCTGTTCACACGCGACAGCTTCCCCGGCTGGCGCTGGATCAAGGCAGGGGCCCCGTATCTGCTCAAGGTTGCCGGGCCCGCGTTCGGCACGTCTTTCCTGTGGCAGACCGGCTATATGGTCCTGTACGTCATCACGGCCTCCCTGCCCTTCGGCAGGGTCAACGCCCTTGCGGGGCTGACCACGGGGCTGCGGGTGGAGTCCATTTTGTTTCTGCCCGCCGTGGCGTTCAGCATGACCGCTTCGGTGCTCGTGGGCCACGCGCTCGGCGAGGGCAACCACCGCGAGGCCAAACGAACGCTGCTCGCCACGCTCGGCATCGCCTGCGCAGGGATGTGCTGCGTAGGAGCCGCCATATGGCCCTGGCGCATGGAGCTCGCGGGCCTGATCGCCCCTGATCCCGCCGTGCAGGTCGAAACCGTCAAATACCTTTCCTTCAACATCATGGCCGTGCCGTTCACCGTCGCCAGCGTCGTGCTGGCGGGCGGTCTCAACGGCGCCGGAGCCACGGTCTACCCGATGGTCTCGTTCAGCTTCGCGGTCTGGGCGGTACGCCTGCCCATCGCATGGCTGTTCGGCCACATCATTTGGCAGGACGCCTCAGGGGTCTTCCTCTCCACCTTCGTTTCGCAGGTGGTCATGTCGCTTTCGCTCTTATGGGTCACGCTGCGCTGCAACTGGACCCGTTTCGCCCTGGCCGTGCGTCCCCACACTTGCGCATCCCGTTAACCAGAGGTTCACATGCTTACGGAAAACTTCTCTTCCATCGAACTCGGCGACGCCGCCGCGTATGCCCCCTACTTCCGCGCGCTGCCCCTGCACGCCGCCGACTATACCTTCACCAACCTTTGGGGATGGGGAACCCATTACAATCTGGAGTGGCGCACGGCGCACGGGCTTTGCTGGATCCGCCAGAAGCGCAACGACCTGCCCGTCGAACGCCTGTGGGCTCCGGTGGGCGACTGGTACGCCGCAGACTGGGCCGCCATGCCCGAACTTGTGCCGGGCACCACCATCCTCCGCGCCCCCGAGCCGCTGTGCGAGCTGCTGCTCGAACGCCTGCCGGGCCGCGTGGCCATTGAGGAAACACCGGGCCAGTGGGAATACCTGTATACGCAGGAAGCGCTCTCGACCCTCGCGGGCAACAAGCTCCACAAGAAAAAGAACCACGTCAACGGGTATATGAAAGCCTATGGCGAGGACTACCGCGCCCTGAACGGCGAAATCATGCCGCAGGTGCTGGCGCTCCAAGACGACTGGTGCAAGTGGAGGGAATGCGAGAAATCCGCCTCGCTGCTGGCCGAAAGCGATGTGGTCTGTTCCGTGCTCCGCAACTGGGACGCCCTGCCCGGACTCATCGGCGGCGCGCTCTACGCGGGCGAGGAAATGGCCGCCTTCGCCGTGGGCGAACCGCTCGACGATCAGACCATCGTCGTCCACTTTGAAAAAGGCCGACCCGAGTACCGCGGCGTGTATCAGGCCATCAATTTCTGTTTCGCCAAGTACGCGGCCAAGAACTTCGTGTTCATCAACCGCGAGCAGGACGCCGACGAGGAAGGGCTCCGCCAAGCCAAGGAAAGCTACATGCCGTCCGGTTATCTGAAAAAGAACACTGTCAGGATCATTGCATAAGGCTCCTTGGTATCTCCTCCTTCGCCGCACCAGCCGGGCCGGACAACACGAAAAAGGAATCCAAAGGAAAACGGGCCGCCGGTATATTGCCGACGGCCCGTTTTCCTTTCTTCAATCAGGCCATCCCATGAACGCTTTTCCAGAGCACATCCTTAAGAAAAACATACCGACAAAAAACATCCCTTGGGCGGCATCCTTGAAACAGGTTTCACTTCCGCAAAACGTATTTCGCGAAATCCTCAAAGGAATCGCCGGCCCTGTTTTCTGTCCCTTCCACAAGGTTGAAGAAACAGTTGGGCATTTCTTTGAGCCTCAAGTTCTTTTGGATGCAGGGAGTACAACCTTTGTCGTGCTTCGTGGGATGAAGGGGACAGGCAAGGTTCGTACACGAACAGAACGTGCTCAGATTTTCCATAACAGCCTCCTCAATAAGGGGTATCGTTGTTTCAGACGATACCTGATCGGGGGAGGATTTCTAGAACGGATGTGACTTTCCCGAGCCGGTACCGGCCGGGGGTGACTCCAAAAAAACGGCGGAAATAACGGCCCATATGGCTTTGATCCGCGAATCCCGCCTCCGACGCGGCGATGGCTGGGGATTTTCCTTCCCGCAGCAGTTCCCGAGCCGAGTTCAGCCTTGCCATGATTTGAAAAGCTTGGGGGCAAAGCCCGTGCGCTCTTTTAAAATGCCGCGAAAACCCTTCCCGGCTCATGCCTGACAGCTGGGCCAGCCGGGCAACCGTTTCATCAAGATCGGGCGGCCGCCTTTGCAATGGCGGCCTTAACGCATTGCTGCAATACCGGGCAATGGCGGCTTCGATGTCGGGCCAGCAAACCGCCTGTGCCTTCCGGCGGCATAGGCTCCTCAAGGCCGACAATACCCCGTCCACATCGTATCTGCCGGGGTTCAGGTAGACATTGAAGCATGAGAGCTCATGGATGTCGGGCAATGAGCGGTGCGGTGTCCAAGAGGGGATCCGCATGACTTCCCCGGGGCCGATTTCCATAGGTGCATTGCCGACTACGAACCTCCGCCTTCCCGAAAAGACAAACGTGATCTGATCCTCTTCGTGGAAATGTGGCGGCAAGCCCACATCCAGCCCGTGGACAGTCCCCATTTCCACAATGGCGCTTTCTCCCGGGCGCCAATAATGCCAGTTGTCAAAGTCGTTCAGCATAACGTCATTCGCAGCGGCAGCGGGCAACATGTTCCGGAAACGCGGCCGCCGATTTTCCCATAGATTACGCCGAGGCAAAAAAAGGGCGGGAACCCCCGCCCTGCCGTCTTCAGAAGCTATTCGCCCCAGACCAGCGCCACCCAGTCACCGGACTGCACGCGCCGCGCCTTGCCGAGTTCGGCATACGCCGCCTCGACCGCGTCGGCCTGCACGTCCAGCAGGCCGGAGAGCACAAGGCACGCGCCCGGCTTCATCCGGGCCATAAGCGCCGGGGCCAGTTCGCGGAGCGGACCGGCGAGGATGTTGGCGACCACCAGATCGAACCGCTCGCCTTCGCCCGCCTCGGCACTGCCGGGGACGATGCGGAAATCGTCGGCCACCTTATTGATGACCACGTTCTCAAGGGCGTTGTCCACGGCGACCGGATCGATGTCCGAGCCGAGCCCGGTAAGCCCGTTCAGGCAACAGGCGATGCCGAGGATGCCCGATCCCGTGCCCACGTCGAAGAAACGCTGCCCGGCCTTGAGGCGTCCCGAGGCCAGCAGTTCGGTAATCGCTTCGAGGCACAGCACCGTCGTGTTGTGGTGCCCGGTCCCGAACGCGGATTTCGGCTCGATGATGATGGGCTTGCGGCCTTCCGGCGGCGTGGATTCAAGCAGCCACGGCGGAAGCACGATGAACTGTCCGGCGCGGACGGGCGTGAAGAACTCGCGCCACGCTACGGTCCAGTCCTGACGCGGGATGCTGGTCTGTTCGACGTCGAGGCCCGGCAGCCATGCCCGCAGCGCGCTGAGGAGGTTCTCCTGCACGATGGCGTTGTCGCAATGCACGCGGAAACGGGTTTCGCCGGTGGGGAGGCTGTCTTCCTCCCAGCCGTAGGAAATGTTCCGGACCAGAAGCCCGGCGACGGTATCGTACTGCTCCTCGTCGACCACGATGTCGAGACGGATGAGATCGGGTGTGGCCATGCCGTATCCTTAGAGAATTTCGCGGAGGAACGCCTTGGTGCGCTCGTGCTGCGGGTTGGTGAAGAACTGTTCCGGGGTGCCCTCTTCGAGGATGACGCCGTGATCCATAAAGATGACGCGGTCGGAGACTTCGCGGGCAAAGCCCATTTCATGCGTGACGCACACCATGGTCATGCCGTCCTTGGCCAGATCCTTCATGCAGCTCAACACTTCGTTGATCATTTCCGGGTCGAGGGCGGAGGTGGGTTCGTCGAACAGCATGGCGCGGGGCTGCATGGCGAGCGAACGGGCGATGGCGACACGCTGCTGCTGCCCGCCGGAAATCTCGCTCGGGCGCTTGGCGGCCTGACGCGCGATGCCCACGCGGCCGAGCAGTTCCATCGCCAGATCCGTGGCCTCCTTCTTGCCCATGCCCCGGACCTTGATCGGCGCGAGGGTGACGTTTTCGAGCACGGTCAGGTGCGGGTACAGGTTGAACTGCTGGAAGACCATGCCCACCTCGGCGCGCAGGGCGTTCACGTCCACTTCCGGGGCGTAGATGCTCGTCCCTTCAAAGAGGATGTCCCCCTTCTGGATCGGCTCCAGACGGTTCAGGCAACGGATGAGCGAGCTCTTTCCGGACCCGGAAGGCCCGCAGATGACCAGCACCTCGCCCTTCTCGACCCGCTCGGAAATACCTTTGAGCACATGGAACTCGCCGTACCATTTATGGACATCCCTGATTTCGATCAGCGACATAGATTCATCCTTTCTCGTTGACTTCCATCCGGGACGGCCCGGGGCCGCAACGCGGACCGCCGACGGCACTTTTCCCGGCATACCGTTTCAGCATAACAGGAATTCCATGAACAGGGAAGCCGCCATTGCCCCCTATTCCTCCTTATGCTATCGCTTTTGCACCTCATTTGAACCCAAACCACAGGAGATCGTCATGGCGTTGTTCACCAAGGAAGAGTCCCTCGCCTACCATGAGGAACCCCGCCCGGGAAAGCTTGAAGTCCTTCCCGTCAAACCCTGCTTTACCCAGAAAGACCTGTCGATGGCCTATTCCCCCGGCGTCGCCAACGCCTGCCTCGCCATCGCCGACGATCCTTCCCTCGCCAATGCCTATACCGGGCGCGGCAACCTCGTGGCCGTCGTTTCCAACGGCACCGCCGTCCTCGGGCTCGGCAACATCGGCCCCCTCGCGGGCAAGCCGGTCATGGAAGGCAAGAGCGTGCTCTTCAAGGCGTTCGCGGACGTGAACGCCTATGACATCAACCTCGCCCTCACCGATCCCGACAAGATCATCGAAGTGGTGAAGGCCCTTGAGCCCACCTTCGGCGGCATCAACCTTGAGGACATCAAGGCCCCCGAGTGCTTCTACATCGAAGAGGTGCTCAAGAAGGAAATGAATATCCCGGTGTTCCACGACGACCAGCACGGCACGGCCATCATTTCCGGCGCGGGCCTCATCAACGCGCTGGAAATCACCGGCAAGAAGGCCGAAGACTTCATCGTGGTCGTGTCCGGGGCCGGAGCGGCGGCCATCGCCTGCGCCAAGTTCTACACCGAGCTCGGCATCGATCCCGCGAATATCCGCATGTTCGACTCCAAGGGCATCCTGCACAAGGGGCGCACGGATCTGAACAAATATAAGGCGCAGTTCGCCCTGTCCGAAGACATGACCATGACCGAAGCCCTCAAGGGCGCGGATCTCTTCCTCGGCCTGTCCAAGAAGGATCTCCTCACGCCCGACATGATCAAGGGCATGGCCGACCATCCGGTCATTTTCGCCTGCGCGAACCCTGATCCTGAAATCGCCTATCCGCTGGCGATGGAAACCCGCCCCGACTGCATCATGGGTACGGGCCGCACCGACTTCCCGAACCAGATCAACAACCTCTCCGGCTTCCCCTACATTTTCCGCGGGGCGCTGGACGTGTACGCCACGGAAATCAACGAGGCCATGAAGCTTGCCGCCGCCCGCGCCCTCGCCGCGCTGGCCAAGGAGCCGGTGCCCGCCGAAGTTTCCGCCGCCTATCAGGGCCAGACCTTCAGCTTCGGGCAGGGCTACGTCATCCCGAAGCCCTTTGATCCCCGCCTTATCGAATGGCTGCCCCCGGCCGTCGCGCAGGCCGCGATGGACACCGGCGTCGCCCGCAAGCCCATTGAGGACATGGATGCCTACAAAGCCAGCCTCCGCGTCCGTATCCAGAAGGCGCAGGGCCGCGCCAACGCGCTGATCGAAAGCTACAAGTAAGGGTTGCTGGAAAAGAGAACGGGGGAAGGAAGCCTTTCTGGAGAGAGGTTTCCTTCCCCTTCTCTGTTGCCGGAACGCCCTTCCTTTTTCTTCCAAGACGTCCGGTGCCGTCAGGCCCCGTGTCAGCTTTCGCCAGCCCCGGAGAGATCCGGCGCGCCTCGGGAAGACGCCCTTCCTACGGATGCAGCGATTGCGCAGGCGGCTTCATAGGGCGTCAGGGACGTCACATCCAGTTTGCATGTCGGCAGTGCGGCGTAGGCAGGCAGCCGCCGGAGGCTTCGCGGGATGATGTCAGCCTCCCGGATGCCGTCCCGTACATCGCGTTCCAACCGTTCCCGCAAAGCCTGCTCCGTGCAGACGAGTGAAAAGCTGTGCGACGTAAAGGGGATATCCCGAAGCGGGCCGAGCACGGCCTCGAAAAGGAGGGGCTGATCCATGACCCAGCAGAACAGCACGTAGCGGCAACTCGAATTGTCCAGATAGGCTCTGAGCAGATGCGTGATGTTGGACAGCACCATCCGTTTGTTTTCTTCCGAAACGACAAAAGGATTCATATTCCAGCACCAGTCGCCGTCCAGCCAGACGCCCGGCGTGAGCTGTCGCAACAGCTCTCGGCAGACGGCGCTTTTCCCCACGCCCATTGCCCCGCCTACGAGGATGAGCTGTTTCTTCATGTCTCCTCCCTAAAAAAATTATGCTTTTTTTGCATGGAACAGCCCGGATGCCCCGAGAAACGGGAAGCAACAGAATCCTAACGGCAGGAAAAGCGGCCATCAGGGAAGGGAAAAGAGCAAGGCGGATCTCCCGAAGGCGTTCAAGCACGCGGCTCCCTTTCCGGGAAAACCTTATGGAGGGGAAACTGTCTGAAAGGCAAGCTTTATCATGAAAGGAACAGGCCGGAAGGGACGGCACACCCTGAAAAGGTACCGTGTACAGGGGCACCCGTCTCAACGGCGGCAACGGCACAAAAAAAGGACACCCTCAACAAAGGATGTCCTTAAAAAATGGCGGAGCGGAAGGGACTTGAACCCTCGGCCTCCGGCGTGACAGGCCGGCGTTATAACCGACTTAACTACCGCTCCGTGCATGGTGGGCAGTACAGGACTTGAACCTGTGACCCCCGCCGTGTGAAGGCGATGCTCTACCAACTGAGCTAACTGCCCATGCAGGAGAGGTATTTACCCGGCCTGCCCTGATCTGTCAACAGAAAAAATGCTCTCCTGAGAAAAAAAGATCCGCTGTTTCATGCCCGCCATACCTTTTCCGCTATCCCGGCCTCTTTACATTGCCCCGCCCACTCTTATGGTAAGGGCTGGAAATGAATCTTCAAGGCTTTCCCGGCGGCATGTCCGCGCCCTCCAGCGGGCTCATCCCGGCTGGTGGGAAAGAAACCAGGAAATACGCCCTTTGAGAACATTTGCGTTTTCAAAAGAACCCCGGTATCTTCAACCCCATTGTTTTCAGCTACTGTTTTCAGCTTCGGAGGCTGTTGTATGTATAGGAAGTCACGGGCCGTCGCGCTCTTTTTGCTCTCACTCCTGACCGTCGGTTCGTTGACATTCGGACAGGCCTTTGCCGCCGGAGAAGACAGCCGCTTCGATGCGCTCAAACGGTTCAGCCAGGTCCTCGACATCGTCGAGCGGTATTACGTGAAGGAAACCCCGCGCCCCGATCTGGTGAACGGCGCGCTCAAAGGGATGCTCGAATCCCTCGATCCCCACTCAACCATGCTGTCGAAGGAAGAATTCAAGGATATGCAGGAAAGCACGTCCGGCGAATTCTTCGGCATCGGCATCGAAATCACGATGGAGAACAACCAGCTCACCGTCGTGACCCCCATCGAAGACACACCCGCCGACAAGGGCGGCATGAAGTCCGGCGACATTATCCTCGCCGTGGGCGGCAAGCCCACGCTGGAAATGACGCTTCAGGAAGCCGTCTCGCATATCCGCGGCCCCAAGGGCTCCGAAGTGGTGCTGACCATCCTTCACCGCGACTCCAAGGAACCCGTGGACCTGCGCATCAAGCGCGACGCCATCCCGCTCATCAGCGTGAAGTCCCGCGAGCTTGAGCCCGGCTACTACTGGGTCCGCCTCACCCGCTTCAGCGAACGCACCACGCAGGAACTGCTCGACGCCCTGTCCGACGCCAAGCGCAAGGGCCCCATCAAGGGCATCATCCTCGACCTGCGCAACAACCCCGGCGGGCTGCTGGATCAGGCCGTCAGCGTCTCCGACGCGTTCCTGAACAAGGGCGTCATCGTCTCCATGCGCGGCCGTCAGGAAGAAACCGCCCGCGAATTCGTCGCCAAGCCGCAGGATACCGACATCATCGACACACCCCTCGTCGTGCTCGTGAACGGCGGTTCGGCCTCGGCCTCGGAAATCGTGGCCGGAGCGCTCGGCGACCAGAAGCGCGCCCTGCTCGTTGGCGAACGCACCTTCGGCAAGGGGTCGGTGCAGAACATCATCCCGCTGTCCGACGGCTCGGGCCTCAAGCTGACCGTGGCGCTCTATTACACGCCGTCCGGCCGCTCCATTCAGGCTGAAGGCATCATGCCCGATCTGGAGGTGCCTTTCGAAGCGCCGAAGGAAAAGCCCGCGCCGCTCAGTTCCCTGCGCATGATCCGCGAGAAGGATCTGAACAAGCATCTTGAAAAGACCGACGGCGACAAGGGCAAGGCGTCCGGCAAGAAGGTGGAAACGCCCGCTCCGGCGGCGAACGAACCGCTGCCCGACGCGAAGGAGTTCCTTGAGCGTGACAACCAGCTCCGCATGAGCCTCCAGTTCGTGAAGAGCCTTCCCAAGATCCGTACCATCCACTAACAGCAATCCTCGGCAGGAGGGCATCGCCGGTTTTCCCGCGATCCCTCCTGCCTGTATGTACAACGGCAGTTCCCTGCCGATGCCATTGGAGTTTCATGGAGTGGTTTCCCGCACTGCGGAAACGGCTGGCCGCGCGTGGCGTACACCTGCCTGATCCGTATCCATACACAGCCAGGACGTTCAAAGGATCGGTTCTGGCCACCCTGCTGGCGGCCATCCTGTTTCTCATCGCGTATGCGGTGTGGGAAGCCGCCAGTTATACGGCGCGCAGCGTACAGCGGACCGCGTTCATAACCATTGAGACGACGGCGGCGACGTCCCGTCTGGTCACCGAGAAAACGGAACAGGCCGTGGAGGCCCTGTTCCCCAAACCGGCCCCGGTTACCGAAGCCTCCCTCGAATCCATCCTCCCGCCGGGCAGTCATCTGGGCAATCGGATGAAGGACGTTATCCGGCAGAATACCCTGCCCTATCAGGAGGGTTCGGGAACCCTGACCGACGCTGCCCGCCAGATCGATTTCGCCCTGCTCCAGACCGTATTGCGGCTCAAGCTCGACAAGGGGCGCATCCTCCTCCTGACGTCCGACTACCGCACGCAAGGCAAGGATATCTACCACCTCCAGCGGATGCGCATCTATCTGCCTCCCGTTGTCCAGGATCCGGCCCCGCAAGCGCCTCGGAACGAAAACGGGAATGCGCCGTCCGCCGAAACGGGCGATGTGAAGGGCCCTCCCGAACCGGTATTCCGCTTCCTCAATGCGCTGGCCGAAAGCCTCGACACGTGGGCCGACCGCACCGTGCTCACCGAGTCGCCGGGCAAGCTCACGCTGGCGACCAAAGGCGTACTGACGCACGAAATCTGGTTTGAAGCCACGACCGATGCCTTCCCCATCCTGCCGCCCACAGACAAAGCCCCGCGCCTGACCATCGTCATGAACGAATTGGGCGGCGACAAGGCCGTAACGGCCTCACTGCTGGCCCTGAAGCTGCCGATCACGTTTTCCGTGTTGCCCTTTGCCAAGGACGCGGCGGCGACGGCGACGGCCGCGCACGAGGCCGGGCAGGAGGTCCTTGTGGACATGCCGATGGAGACGGTGCAATCGCCCTTCGTCAAGGCGGGCCCCGGCGAAATCACCACGAAGATGTCCGAGGAAGACATGCGGATCCTGATGGACGACGCCCTCGGCCATGTGCCCTACGCCACGGGCGCGAGCAACTTTATGGGTTCCCGGCTGACCACGGATACGGCGGCGACGCGACGTTTCTGTAAAATTCTCGCACGTTCCGGGCTATATGTGCTTGACGACGTGACCCATCAGGAGTCAATTTTATACGCGGAGGCGCGAAGGCGCGGCCTTCCGGCGTGGCGCAGGGCACTCACGCTGAATGATGGCCCAAAAACCGAAGGCGCCGTGCTCGCCGACCTGAAAAAGGCGGAAGAAACGGCGCGGGCCAAAGGGCACGCCGTGGTCATAGCCACCCCTGCCCCGCACGTTCTCGCGGCGCTCAAGCGGTGGTCGCAGGAACGGGACAAGGACATCCGCCTGGTTCCCCTGCGCCTCCAGCCCGTCGAAGAAGAGACGTTTGCCTCGGAAGACATCCCCTCCGAACGGCAGGACGATCCCACGTCGCCTATCGAGCATTAGCCGTAGCAAGCCTCCTGAGGATCTCGATCCTCTTTGGGTGCGGCTGCAAAGATGGGATGCGGCGCTTTCCCGCACGACGGAGGAGGAGAGCGGCCTCTTCATTTCCCTGTGCCGGACCTGTTCCGCACGCGACATTTTCAGAAAAGGAAGATCATGGACACACCGGCATCCCTCACCAGCAAGCGTATCGGCTGCATCGGCTGCGGCAACATGGGCGGGGCCATCCTCGGCGGGCTCGCCGAGGTTCCCGGTCTGGAACTCTATGGCTACAACCGCACGCCTCAGCGTCTTGAGCCCCTCTGTGCCAAGGGCGTAACCGCCGTACCGGATATCCCCGGCATCGCCGCCCGCTGCGACATCCTCGTCATCGGGGTGAAGCCCTACCTCGTCGGCGGCGTGCTCGCCGAAGCCCTGCCCTCCCTGAAGCCGGAAACCGTCATCATTTCCATCGCCGCCGGGGTCACGCTGCACGATCTGCGCGACGCGGTACAGGGCCGCTGCCATGTGGTGCGCGTCATGCCGAATACCCCCGCCCTCGTGGGCGCAGGCGTGTTCGGCATCCAGGAGGATCCGGCGCTGCCCAAAGACCTGTTCGCCATGATTCTGGACCTGTTCGGGTTGCTCGGCTCCACCATCGTGCTGCCGGAAAAAAAATTCAACGCGTTTATGGCGCTGGTGGGCTGCGGCCCGGCCTATGTCTTCCATTTCATGGACGCCCTCGCCGAGGCGGGCGTCACCATGGGCTTTACCCGTCAGGAGGCGCTTGAACTGGTGACGCAACTGGTCCTCGGCTCCGCCAAGCTGGCGGCACTGCCGGGGAGCCATCCTGCCATCCTGCGCGAACAGGTGTGCTCACCGGCGGGCGTGACCATCGCGGCGGTCAACCACCTCGATCGCACCGCCGTGCGCGGCCACCTCATTGACGCGGTACTCGCCGCCTACGCGAAGAGTTAGCCCAGAGCGGAAGAAATTTCCCATCCCCCGGTGGCCTGAAAAACGGCCCGGCGGAACATTTTTCGAGACATTTACACGGCGGACCGCCGTTCCGCAAACGCCTGCGGAGCGCGTCTCCCCATAATTCCGTAACGCGTCGCGGCCATGCCCGGCATGGCGGGCGGCGGCAAAGGAGAAACGCAATGACAGGTCATGATTATTTTCGTGCTCTGCTGGAAGTGGCGACGGTGATCAATTCCAGCTTGGAACCCACCGTGGTGCTGCACAAGATCACGGAACAGACTGCCAAAGCCATGAACTGCAAGGCAAGCACGCTTCGCCTGCTTGACCGTACGGGAAAGCTTCTGCTCGCCAGCGCGGCGTGGGGCCTCTCTTCCGGTTACATGCGCAAAGGCCCCGTCGAAGTGGCCAAGAGCGGGCTGGACGGCGAAGTCCTCAAGGGCAAACTCATCCACCTGCGCGATGCGTGCAGCGACGGCCGGTTCCAGTACCCCGAGAGTGCCAAGGCCGAAGGGCTCGTTTCCGTCCTGTCCGCCCCGCTGATGGTGAACGGCAAAGCCATCGGCATCCTGCGCGTCTATTCCAGCGAAGAGCGCGATTTCACCCCGGACGAATGCGATTTCATGCTCGGCGTAGCGAACATTTCCGCCATAGCCATTGAAAACGCCCGTATGCACGAAGCGACCCGCCTCAACTACGAGTTGCTGACGTCCTACAACTATCAGGTCTTTGAAGACTAAAGGATTCCACATGCAAAAAGTAAGAGTCGGCATCAACGGTTTCGGCCGTATCGGCAGGCAGGTCTTCCGCGCTCTGCACGCCAAATATCAGGATAAAGTGGAAGTCGTCGCCATCAACGACCTCTTCGATGCGGAAACCAACTTCCATCTGCTCGAATACGATACGAACTACGGCCGTGCCAATCTTGACGCCGTGGTGGAAGGCGACAATGCCACCGTGGGCGACTGGAAGATCCATTGCTTCGCGGAACGCGATCCCAAGCTCCTCACCTGGGGAGCCTATGGCGTCGACGTGGTGGTCGAATCCACGGGTATTTTCCGTTCCGCCAAACAAGCCCATATCCACATCGAGAACGGCGCCAAGAAAGTCATCATTACAGCCCCGGCGAAGGAAGAAGACCTCACCATCGTCATGGGCGTAAACCACAACGACTACGATCCGGCCAAGCACCATGTCGTTTCCAACGCCTCGTGCACCACGAACTGCCTTGCTCCGGTAGCCCTCGTCGTGGAACGCCTCTTCGGGATCGTTTCCGGTGCGATGACCACCGTGCACGCCTACACCAACGACCAGCGCATCCTCGATCTGCCTCACAAGGACCTGCGCCGGGCGCGTGCCGCCGCCTGCAACATCATCCCCACCTCCACCGGTGCGGCGCAGGCCGTGGCCAAGGTTATCCCCTCGCTCAAGGGCAAGTTCACCGGCTGGTCCCTGCGCGTGCCCACCCCGACCGTCTCCGTGGTGGACTTCACCGCCATCCTGAACAAGGACACCGACACCGACACGATGCGCGCCGCGCTCAAGGAAGCCGCCGAGGGCGAACTCAAGGGCATCCTCGCCTACAGCGACGCCCAGCTCGTCTCGATGGATTTCAAGGGCAACCCGCACTCCTCCATCGTCGAAGCCGAGTACACCACCGTGCAGGACGGAAAGCTCGCCAAGATTGTCTCGTGGTACGACAACGAATGGGGCTACTCCAACCGCGTCGCCGACCTCATCATGTGGATGAAGGAAAAGGGATTCTAGAACAGTAAATGTGGGGGAGGAGAGAGGGAAACTTTCTGGAGAAAGTTTCCCTCTCTCCTCCCCCACATCCCCTCCTCTCTCCCTTCCAAGACTTTCCCCCTTATTGAATCCCTGTTCACAGTTTTCCGGAAATGGCAGCCCGAGCTGAATGATGGGTCTTGCCTTTTTGTCTGGGATTGAAACGGCGTAAAAGCCTCTATCCTCAAAAACCGGGCGAATAGAATCAGCATTTCTTTGCCCACAAAAAAATCCGGCGGAGAGC
>ENA-UEYG01000678-UEYG01000678.1-human-gut-metagenome-genome-assembly--contig:-NODE-678-length-26676-cov-32.279259_pt1 | contig 26676 bp, 16 predicted proteins | sample MGYA00242933_ERZ507934 | MGnify/ENA primary metagenome ERZ507934 (study PRJEB26167, sample SAMN06115527) | human gut metagenome | host: Homo sapiens | place: China:Zejiang | collected 2015-11-10... | reverse complement strand
AGAGTTTCGTATAATGCAGGTAAAGGCAAAAGGAGGAATATAAAATGAAAAACGTAATCAGTACAGATATGCCCCTCCGCAGAATATATATTCCAGTTTACCGCCAAATGCTTCCTTTGCAACCAGCTTTTTACCGGACATATAGAGAGAAAAAGCGTGAAGGCTTCTGATTATTCTGATTGGAGAGGTGGAGGTTTGTATTTCAGTAATAGTCCATTCAAAGAAGTGATACAGACTATAGAACGTACCTATTCGGTTCAGGTACATTTGCAGACTTCTATTTATCAATCCAATAATCTGACTATTCATTTCTATCCTAATGAGTCCATCGAGAATATTATGATGTTGATTAAAGAAATGATCCCTGGACTTGAATACCAGATAGAGGGGAAAGATATTTATATAGATTAAGGCTTGGCCTATATTATTATTTGTTAACATTATATCGTTGGGTGTAGTTAAACAACAGACTGTCCTATTGTAAAAGCCGCCAAAGGACGGCTATTGTTTAACTAAAAAAAATAATATTATGAACAAAAATCGATCAATCCGAGTGGCAGCTTTTTGCCTTGGTTTGATGTTGGCGGGTTCTCTGCAAGTACATGCCCAAAAAGTAACATTTCGGGATGGAACAGTGTCGTTGAAACAAGCGTTTGAAAAGATCGAAGCATCTTCGAAGTATAAAATCGCTTATAATGATTCACACCTGAATGTTTCTCGTAAAGTTTCGTTGAATCAAAAAGAAACCGAAGTACTGGAGATATTGGCAACTATCCTGAAAGATACGGGTTATACGTACAAAAAGAACGGTAACTACATTGTGATTGTTCCCGTGGAACAAAAGCCGGCTTCAAAAGTCAAAAAGGTAAAAGGAGTTGTGAAAGATGCCAGCGGTGAAGCGATTATCGGAGCAAACGTATTGGTAAAGGGTACGGCAACAGGCGTGATCACCGATATGAACGGAAGTTTTGAGTTGGAAGTGCCGGGTAACGCAGTATTGCAGATCACCTATATTGGATATGTACAGCAGGATGTTGCTGTAAAAAACCGGGACCAATTGGCTGTGTTACTGAAAGAAGATACTAAAACCTTGGATGAGGTTGTTGTCGTAGGTTATGGTACAATGAAGAAAAAGGACCTGACCGGTGCAGTAGCATCAGTGAAGATGGACGATACTCCCCTAAGTACGATATCTACAGTGAGCCATGCGTTAGCCGGAAAAGCAGCCGGTTTACAGGTAAATACAATCAGTGCCCAGCCTGGTGGTGGCACAACGTTTCGGATTCGTGGAGCTGCTTCGACCGGAGCAGGCAATGATCCGTTGATTATTGTGGATGGATTTCCTGTAAGTAATGCAGGTAATGTGAGTGTCGGTTATAACAGTGATAATGGTACGACTGACAATATATTGGCCTCGATCAACCCCAATGATATCGAATCAATTGAAGTATTGAAGGATGCCAGTTCTACTGCTATTTACGGTGCACGTGCGGGCAGTGGTGTTATTATCATTACAACCAAACGGGGAAAAGAGGGTAAACCGAAAGTTACCTATTCAGGATCTGCCACTGTGCAGACTATGGCTACTAAATATGAAATGCTGGATGCACAGGATTTTATGATTCAGTCTAACCGCTGGTTTAAAGAAAAGTGGATGTATGATAATAAAGTCGGCATTTATGGTGGTAAAAATGAATCGGAGGCCGGCAGTGCATATCATCCCAAATATTCGGATGCGGATATTGCGAATCCGGTAAATGATACAGATTGGTATGATCGTATTACTCGTACGGGTTTTCAGACACAGCATAATATCTCAATCAATGGAGGTACGGAGTATACCAAATATCTGATTTCTGGTAACTTCTTTAATCAAAAGGGCATTGTAAAGAATAATGGCATGTCGCGTTATACTGGCCCAGTAAATATGCAAAAGTAGGTATCAACCTGACAGTGAGTCGTAATACATTGGACAATGTTCCGTTGGGAGCAGGGCAAAATGAATATGCCAGTATTTTAGTGTCTGCTGCTCAGTTTAGTCCACTATTGTCTGTGAAAGATGAAAATGGTGATTACAGTCTGAACCAACAGGCTGCTTATATTCCAAATCCTGTTTCGCTACTTGAGATCAGTGATCAGACGACTAAAGAACGTTTCCTGGCCACTCCGTTTGTTGAAATCAAACCAATCAATGAGCTCACATTGAAAGCCAGTTTTGGCATCGATCGTAACTATCAGCGTCGTGAGGTATACATGCCTAAAACAACTCTTTACGGAGAAAAGGCTGATGGCCGTGCAGACATCGGGCAATATGACAGGTCTGATTATTTGTTAGAACTGACTGCCAATTATGCAAAACGTTTGGGTGATCATAATCTGAATGCTTTGGTTGGATACTCTTTTCAAAGATTCACCAGTAAGTATCTCAATGCGGGTAACCAAGGATTTCTGACAGATGCCTTTCTGTTTAATAATCTGGGTGCAGGTACTTATGAAAAACCATGGGTTGGTTCTTCCGCTTCTAAAAGTGAAATGGCCTCTTTCTTCGGTCGTGTAAATTATACCTATAAAGATCGTTACTTGGTGACCGCCACTCTTCGTGCTGATGGTGCCTCTAACTTTGCAAAAAATAACCGTTGGGGATATTTCCCTTCTGTGGCTCTGGGCTGGAGATTTACGGAGGAAAACTTTGCCCGGTCTTTGAATTTGGATAAAGTGCTCTCTAACGGTAAGTTAAGATTAAGTTACGGACAAACAGGTAACTCGAATATCGGAGATAAATCAGTCACTTATTATGGTACAGGATATAATAAAGTTTTCGGTAATAAAGAATATACAGGAGTCTATGTCAGTCAGATCGGTAATCCGGATTTAAAATGGGAGACGACAACCGAGTGGAATGTAGGATTGGATCTGGGTTTCTTAAACAATCGTTTTAATGTAACTGCAGAATACTTTCATAAGGTAGTTTCTGATTTGCTTAGTTCCCGTAGTGTACTTTCGTATAATGAAGTCGGTTCGATTGCTGCCAATATCGGTAAAACGCAGAGTCAGGGATTTGAGTTGACAATCAATACAAAGAATTTTGATACAAAAGATTTTAGTTGGAATACCGATTTTACTTTCTCGTTCTATCGTGATAAGTGGAAAGAACGTGATGAGAATTGGAGCCCGAATCCATACGATATGTATAATGCTCCGTTGAGAGGATACTATATGTATTTGTCTGACGGGTTGATTCAGCCGGGGGAGGAAGTATCCTGGATGCCGGGAGCTCTACCGGGACAGGTGAAATTAAAAGATATTGATGGATACGCATACAATGAAGACGGAACTTATAAGACCGACAAACATGGCATTCCATTGAGGACTGGAAAGCCCGATGGAAAGATAGATTATGCGGACGCTGTGTTTAAAGGTTGTAGTGATCCGGGTTATTTACTGGGATTGAATAATACTTTCCGTTATAAGAATTTCGACTTGAATGTTTATTTCTATGGTCAGTTGGATTTATTAAAGAGTGGTTCTTATAAAGATTATTGGATTGTCGGTTCAGGAACAATGACCGGGGTGAATAACTTATATCGCGGTTATAACATGCCTACTTCGGCCAAAGAAGTGTGGTCGCATGACAATACATCGGGTAAGATGCCGGGTTATTTTCAGTATATGAGTAATTATGGATATGGAGACTATTTCCTGGAGAAGAGCTGGTTTATTCGCTGTCGCAATATTACGCTGGGATATACATTGCCTGTTAAGTCGGCAAAGAAACTGGTTTCCAATGTACGTATCTACGCCGATGTGAACAACTTGTTTACTATTACTCCGTATGATGGTTTGGATGTGGAAACAGATGATTCTTATTGGGCATATCCCAATGTACGTAGTTTTAGTATTGGTCTGGATATTACTTTCTAAGCAATAAAAAAATAAAGAATGATATGAAAAAGATAATTTATATATTTTCCCTGTTTATCACAGTAATTGGTTTATTAGGCTCTTGCATTAACCTGGAATCCGAATCATATGACTCAATTAATACAACTATATTTCCTACTAATGCAGATGATGCTGATGCATTGGTTATTGCAGCAGCTTACGGTCCGTTCCGTGCAGATGGGTATAGCGGATTATTTCAATGTGTTAAAGGTGGTTTGGCCTCTAATACAGATATGTCTACCGACCTATTGGATTGTAAATGGGGAGATTCGTGGTGGCCGGCTGTATTACAGTTGAACTTCACTGCTACCTCTGATATTCCTACTTCTTTTTACGGAACATGGGCGAATCATATCGGAAAGATGACATTGACATTAGACCGTATCTCTGGTATTGATATGAAAGAAGAGGAAAAAACACGTTTAATTGCCGAAACACGTTGTGGGCGTGGATGGTTGGCATATATTCTTTACGACTTGTATGGCCCTATTCAGATTCCTTCATTAGAAGTTTTACAGAATCCTACCCAAAAGGTTATTGTACCCCGTTCTTCAAAAGAGGAAACAGTGAAGTTGATTGAAGACGATTTGAAGGCTGCCATTGCTGTTCTTCCGGCAACTTATAAAGTATCGGATACGAATTATGGCCGCTTTACCAAAGGGTTGGCCTATACTGTATTGATGAAACTTTATATGCATGAACAGAATTGGGCAAAAGCTGTAGAATGTGGTCGTGAATTGATGAAGCCGGAATATGGTTATAGGTTGATGGATAACTATAAGGATATTTTTACATTGGAGAATGAAGGCAATGCTGAAACAATTTGGGCATGTGTTTGCAGTCGCAGTGTGAATCAGCAGATGTGGCTGGCTCATGTTATTTCCAGCGAGTACCCGACTAAAAATCCAAATATCCAAAAATGGGGCGGCTATCGTGTTCTTTGGGATTTTTATCATACTTTCGATTCGGCTGACAAGCGTTTGGAAGTATTGGTAGGCGACTTTGTTGCAGAAGACGGAACTCACTATAATGAAGAAAATCCCGGTTCTGTATTGATAAAAGGCGCAATGCCTGTTAAGTATGGTGAAGATCCTGATGCTACCGGCGAAGAAAGTCAGGTTGACTGGATTGTATACCGTTATGCCGATGTGCTTACTTTGTTGGCTGAGGCGATTGTTCGCGAAGGTAATACTGTGACTCCGGAAGCTGTAGAACTGCTGAATATGGTACATACACGTGCCGGACTTCCTGCTTACACTATGGCTGACTTTGCCGGAGCTGATGCCTTCCTTGAAGCGGTGCTGACAGAGCGCGGACATGAATTATGGTTTGAAGGTGTTCGCCGTTCGGATTTGATTCGTTATGGAAGATATATTGAGTATGCTCGCAAATACAAACAGTCGCCCACAGCACAGGATTATATGACCCTGATGCCGCTGCCGCAAAGTGTAATAGACGAGAGTAAAGGTAAGATTATCCAAAATCCCGGATACTGATAATTAAGATAAAGAGGCTGCTGGGAAAATAAATCCGGCAGCCTTTTTTAGAACTATATCTTTTATTTATACCTTTGACTCTCTAATCTAATATCTCATTATTATGAAACAGCGTTTGTTGGCTTTGGATGTGCTTCGCGGACTGACGATAGGAGGCATGATACTGGTGAACAGTCCCGGAACATGGAGTTATGTTTATCCCCCTTTATTACATTCTTCCTGGAATGGTTTGACGATGGCGGACGTCATTTATCCTTTGTTTATGTTTATGATGGGAATGTCCATGTATATTTCTCTGAAGAAATTCTCCTTTACTTTGGATAAGGCGTTATTTCTGAAAATTATTCGTCGTACTTTTCTTATTTTTATTATCGGTACATTTATTTATGGTACCGCTACTTTTCTGGGCACATTGCGTGAGGCGTCTCTGCAACCCGATTTTGTTGGCAGCCCTTGGAAGGCGGCTTTTGCATCGCTGGCTCATGTACGCATATTGGGTGTGTTGCAACGCCTTGCATTGTGTTATGGAATAGGCTCATTGCTGGTCACTACGGTCCGCCATCGTTATATCCCTTATCTGGTGGCAGTCATTTTGATTGTATATTATGGAATCTTGTTGGTCGGCAATGGATTTGTATACGGCCCGGAGAATATTCTTTCTCATGTGGATAAGTCTGTACTGGGGTTATCACACATGTATAATGACCGGGGAATAGACCCGGAGGGAGTGTTGAGTACGATTCCTTCTATTGCCCAAGTTCTGATAGGTTTCTGGTTTGGAAAGATTTGCATGGAGACCCCCGATATGAAAGATAAGTTGAACCGTTTGTTCCTTTATGGAGCTATGGGGCTGATAGCGGGCTTTCTGCTACAGGATGTATGTCCTCTGAACAAAAAGGTGTGGTCGCCTACATTTGTGTTGGTTACTTGCGGTTTTTCTGCTCTTCTTTTGTCTATTCTGCTGTGGTATATCGATGTGACGAAGAAATATCAGAAGACTTGGATTTTTGCCATATTTGGTGTAAATCCGTTGTTTTGCTATGTACTTAGTGAGATATTATATATATTAGCTGACAGTTTACCACTGCAAGAACAGAATATGCACGACATTATATATGCCGGTTTATCCGGTTGGTTGGGTGATAATGCCTTTACTTCATTTGTCTATGCTTTTCTTTTTGTGGGAGTTGTATGGTTGGTCGGAGCATATTTATATAAAAAGAAGATTTATATAAAGATCTGATGGAATTAATAAAGCATTCATTAATGGTTGGTTATTTATTATGAATAAATTATTGTTATGTGTGTTAGCTTTGGGCATGTCTTCCATGACTTTTGCCGGTAATGAAAATGTATTTGATCCTCCTGTTATGGGCTGGAGCTCGTGGAATACCTATCGGGTGAATATCAATGAGGCTTTGATAAAGAAGCAGGCCGATGCCATGGTGCAGAAAGGTTTGAAAGATGCAGGTTATAATTATGTTAATGTAGATGACGGATTTTTTGGTTGGCGTGATGAGCACGGCACGATGCAGACTCATCCGGAACGTTTTCCGAACGGACTGAAAGGGGTGGCAGACCATATTCATTCTTTGGGACTGAAAGCCGGTATTTATTCGGATGCCGGAAGCAATACTTGCGGTTCCATTTGGGATAAGGATGTCAACGGAGTAGGTTCGGGCTTGTATGGTCATGAGCATCAGGATGCCGATTTATACTTCAATGAATGGGGGTTCGATTTCATTAAGATAGATTATTGCGGTGCTTCTCAGGAGTTGAGTCTGGATGAGGAAAAACGATATACGGAGATTCGCCGTGCTTTTGATAAAGTGGCGGGTAACCATGTTTCCATTAATGTGTGCCGATGGGCTTTTCCGGGTACATGGGCAAAGAATATCGGCTGCTCTTGGCGTATCAGTAGTGATATCCGCCCGGAATGGGGGTCGGTGAAATATATCATTGATAAGAATCTGTATCTTTCTGCGTATGCCGGAGACGGTCATTATAATGATATGGATATGCTGGAGATTGGCCGTGGACTGAAACCGGAGGAAGAAGAGGTGCACTTTGGTATGTGGTGTATCATGAGTTCTCCCTTGTTGATAGGCTGTGACCTGACAACGATTCCCGAGGCTTCTTTGAAACTCTTGAAGAATAAGGAACTGATTGCCTTAAATCAAGATCCGTTGGGATTACAGGCCTATGTGGTGCAGCATGAGAATAAGGGCTATGTGCTGGTAAAGGATATAGAACAGGAACGCGGCAAAGTGCGTGCGGTGGCTTTGTATAACCCTTCGGACAGTATTTGTGATTTCTCTGTTCCCATGAGTGTTTTGGAAATGGGAGGTAAAGTGAAGATGCGTGATTTGGTGAAGCAAAAAGACCTTAAGGCAGTTCAGGGGACACTGAACCGGCAATTGCCTGCACATAGTGTCCTGATTTTGCGTATGGAAGCAGAGCAGCGTCTTGAACCTGTGCGTTATGAGGCTGAGTGGGCTTATTTGCCTTGTTTTAATGATTTGGGACTGCGCCCGAAAACCATTCTGTATGCACCGATGAAGGAAGCGTCCGGGGGGATGAAGGTCAGCTATCTGGGAGGACGTGCCGAAAACTATGCCGAATGGAATAAAGTATATAGTGAAAAGGGCGGAATGTATGAAATGACCATCCAATATGTGCCTCATGCAGACCGCAAACTGGAAATTAAAGTAAACAATGAAAAGAGTATCCTGCTGAAAGACCTTGCCGGAACCGATGGACAGCAGCTTGCTTCCGTAACAGTGCAGGTGCGTTTGAAGCCGGGAAATAATGTAGTCCGTATGGGAAGTCCTTATTGCTGGGCACCCGATATCGACTGCTTTACTCTGAAGAAAATAGAATAATAGGATTTATACCATGAAGAAAAGTTGTTTGATTATAGGAACCTTGTTATGGGGAATGAGTGCTTTTGCACAGACTACAATATGGAAACGCAGTGGATGGGAATGTCGTATTTCGGATAAAGGGACATTGGAGCAGATTGTTTTTAAAGGCAGTCAGCGTAATGATACGGTGCCTTTTTTCCATGATAAGAGTAATATGGGGCCCAGTTTCTACGCCAATATGGGTAACGGGAATATAAAAGCGGACTGGATACCGGATGGATATCGGTCTTACCGTGCAACCATCGAGGGTGTAGAGTGCCGTCTTACTTATAAAGAATGGAAAGGACAGCCTGCTATGGAGGTTATATTGGAAAACAAGGGAAATGTTCCTTTTCAACCCGTAAAGGCAGGATTGAAATTGGGGATTGATACTTATATGGATAAGTATCCCGATTGGTTCGGTAAGTATTTCCCAACGCTGATGATGAACGAGAAAACTCATTTCTATGGTTATCTTCAGACTCCGTCGGGACATACATTGGGTGTTGTCTCACCGCAGCCTGTTGCATCATGGAGCGTGGATTATAACTTGGGATATCAAGACCCCGCTCCTCATTGGTTTATGGGACATCGTATCGAATCCCTGAACCTTGATTTGATGAATGCACTGCCTTTGCCTCAGCATTGTCCGCAAGATTTGTGGATTTTGAAACAAGGGGAACGTAAAATGTGGACGATTGCCTTTGTTGATATCAATACTCCGGGCGAATTTGAAGAAACGATTCATAAGGTGGCCGGTGTGCCTATGATTCGTATGCCTCAAACGGTGTATCAGCCTAAGGAGACTGCAACATTTGAAGTACTTGCAGCCGCTCCGACTGTCGAAGTGACAGATAGTGAAGGAAAGCTTCAGAAGGTTACAGTGAAAAGTAAATCGGGTCATGTGAAGGAGGTATCTTGTATGCTTCCCTCGGTGGGACTGTATACAGTGAAGGTTACAGACGGTGACAAGCAGTCGCAAGGTGTATTGTCTGCCCACGCTTCTTGGGAATGGACTATGGAGCGTGCCAGAGAAGGTGCATTGAAATATCATCAGAAAGCAACTTCCCATATCGAGAGTTGGTATGGTTTCCATTCTTCCTTTATTGCAGCCAGGTATTTCCCTGAAAAGCAACTGGATGAGGCTTTGCGCAGTCGTTTTGATTATTTGTTCGGGCTGTTGCACGACCGGACAAAGATGGTGCCGTTATATCATGCCTCACGTATTCAGAATACATCGGGAACAATAGGATTGTTGGTTGATAAATATGAAGCCTATGGCGATGTAGAGGATTTGAAGAAGGCTTCTCGTCTGGCGGACTGGCTGATGAATACCTGGCAGCGTAAAGACGGAGCTTACGTAAACCATAATACGGTGTATACCAGCGTTATTTATGTAGCGAAAAGTATGTTGGAACTTACTTTGGTCGAACGTGAACTGGGTAAGACGGAGAGTGTGTGGAAAGAGGCTGCCGACCGTCACTATGCTTCTGCCAAACGTGCCATCGACCAGTTGGTGGCCTCACAAGGCGATTTTGAGACCGAAGGTGAGCTGACTTTTGAGGATGGGATGGTTTCCTGTTCGGCGCTTCAGATTGGTATGCTTGCATTGATGCAGCAGGATGAAAAGGAGCGCAAACATTATACGGATGCCATGTTACAGATATTGAACAGTCATGATTGTCTGACTCAGTTGCGTGTTCCCGATGCCCGCCGTCGTGGAGGAACCATGCGCTATTGGGAGGCTCAATATGACGTGCAGATGTTGCCTAATATGTTCAACTCGCCTCACGGCTGGAGTGGCTGGCGTGCTTATGCCACCTATTATGCTTATCTGTTGACCGGTGAAGAACGTTGGTTGAAAGAGACATTTAATGCCATGGGAGCTTTCTCCAATTTGATTGATTTCCGTACGGGAGATTTACGTTGGGCTTTTGTGGTCGACCCGTATCTGAAAGTGAAGCAGGCTTGCAGTGCCGATACTCATGTGACGGAAGATTCATTGAGTTTTGGCAATCCGCATCCCGAATTATATGATACCCGTGAGTTTGTGATTGGTGAGCAATATGTAAATATGATTAGTGATTGGCAGACAGTCAATACACAGGATAATGATGTGCACGAGCTTTTTAAATGTATCGGTGAGACAATGTTGACCAATGCGTTTGTTGTAGAACGGCCCGATGGCGAAGTGATAGGCTATAACTGCCGGGTAACCCGTCAGGGAAACAAGCTGACCGTAAAAGCAAATGAAAAGCAGATAGTCAATCTGCACTGTAATTTGAGAAAAGCCTATACCGTATCATTCAATGGTAAAACTCAAGACCTGAAACAATCGTATTTGGGTTGGGCTTTTGGAAAGGACATTTATCTATAATTGATTCTATGATATGAAAACACACTCTTTGCTATTATTGCTTCTGTCTTTTGTACAGGTGTTTCCACTTTTTGGGGAAACACCTTACAAGGAAGAACGCCGGGTTATCTATTCCTCGGAAGCGCCGGAAAGACCTTATCTCTTGCAGCCCGGACATAGTTTGGAACAAACTGTATCATTTCCCAAACGTGCTTATCCCACTCGTAAGTTTCTGCGTGTAACGGGTGGAGTCAAGATGCCTGCTCCCTTTCAGGAACGTGGTGAAGAGATGTTCCGTCGAAGTGAGTTTTTTATTGATGACAATTTGGATTCTGTCGTTACTCGTAAAGATCGCTACTCCCTCTATTTCAAGGGAGAGAATGATGCTTTTGAGCGTTATGCCTACTTCCGCGTCATGGGAGAGGCACTTAAACCGGGGAAGCTGACTGTGCATCTTCCGGTGGTTCGTCGCCGGCAGCTGACTGTGGACGTTAAGGGTCGGTTCGGATTGGAACTGGAACTTTATTACAAGAAACCCGGACGGGCGGCGCAGGATATTTTTGATACTCCCGACAGCGTGTTGTTTGTGCCTGTCCCTGTCGGCACGGGAAAGTATCAGGATGTCAGCCATACTTTTACATTGCCCGATAACGTGGCTTGCGCTCTGCTGTGTGCAGGAGGAAGCGGTTTCAGTGGTGAATGTTGGCTGGAAGCGCCCCGTTTGGAGCAGAATGGCAAAACTGTGTGGCATGTCCCTTTCACCAAGTTTGCACAGAAAGCGAGTCAGGTGGATTATTGGGTAGGATGTAATCTGGTGACTCGCAGTTGGCCGTGCTGGAGGCTGGAATTTGATGGTCGGGAAGTATTCGAGGGAAATATCTTTGACCGTGCTTCCAATGTGTCCGATTTCTATATCCTGTTGCCCGGAGACCTGCAGGGAACAGGCTGTTTTAAGCTCTCTTTGTTGAAAGAGCCTCACCGGGCTGCTTTTCCTTACGAAGTGCGCACGTTGGAGGTGATTGAAGAGACTGCCCGTGACTTTGAAATTATTTCAGTTCCTAAGTATGTTTCCAAGTCCGCTTCTTTCGGCGTGTTGATTGAGACAAACCGTCCGAATGTGAAATTGCAAGTAAAGAGCGATGCCGCTCTGCAACCGGCCACGCAAGAGGTCCGATTTAAAGAAGCCGGACTGCATGTTGTAGAGTTCAGGGCGGATTCTTGTCTGACCGATGTGAAGATGGAATTCAGCGACGGTAGCCGTAGCGAGTCTGCTGCGATAGAACAGATTGTGGAACGGGCTCCCGAAAACATCTATATTTCTTCAGGAGATGAAATCTATATCGACAAGCAATATACTCCATACAGTTATTTCTTTAAATGGTATATATCGCAACGTGTAGGCAACTGGTACCAGTTCCGCCCCTCTTACCAATGGAGTGGATGCCGTATCACCGACCCGGAAATAATTGGTTATTATACCCATTTGCTTGATGGTTTGAAGATACCATACGCATGGCAGGCAGAAGGCAGAACCTTGGCAGGTAGTCGCCTGAATCCGTCGAATGAAGAACTTGCCTCCCCCATGTTCCGTGGAAAACAAGCCCATGAGAATGACGGTGGTTACTATTATTGGCAACATTTCAAATATCAGGGATTGCATTCGGACATGGCTGCCCGTAATCGTCCCTGGGGAGGTATCTTTGCAAAGCATCGTCCTATTTATACAGACCACGGCACATTTATCCATTACGATACGGAGGCTGTGACCGATATGGCGGACGGAGCCCGCAAACTGGTATCCAACTTGCGCTACTCTAAAGGAGAAAGCGTGCGTCATACAGGTCCGTCTTCTCTATTTCGTTATTTTTATCAGGCAGGTTATGAATGGGTGGGAGCCGAACAAATGTATGGACCTGAAGAGACGATACTTTCTGCTTTGCGTGGTGCGTCTTTGGCATACAGTCGTCCGACATACGGCTCGTTGCATGCCATGCAATGGGGAAGCGGTCCTTTCACCGACCCTAAACATTCGTTGCGTCTCTATCTTTCACTGGCTGTGGCTTATATGCACGGTTCTTCACATATAAATACGGAAGAAGCTTTGTGGACAGATGAATTTATGAACGACCGTTATTCTCCGTCGGGCAAGGAACATCTGGCAGCACAGCATCGTGTCCTTGATTTTATTGAAACACATAGCCGTCGTGGAGAGTTTCATAGCAATATTGCTGTGATTCAGGGACGGAATGATGCATGGAAATCTTTTGGGCGTGGCAGTTTGTGGTCACAAGAAGGCGAGAAATGGAAATTCAATAAGGCTTGCGAAAGTTTTGACTTGCTGAAAGTGTTTTATCCCGACCACATTATTGACGGATGCGGTCCCGAAGGATGGTTTACCTCTACGCCTTACGGTCCGGTGGACTTGCTGCCGGTTGAGGCTCCGCAAGATGTAATGAACCGCTACAAAGCCATGATTTTCTTGGGATGGAACACATATGACAAAGGTGATTTTGAACGTATCCGCGATTATGTCTTTCATGGAGGAACACTGATTTTGTCTGCTGCCCATATCAATGCCTGTCTGCAACCGGATGAAAAGCCTTGTTTTCCGCAGGATGATGCACCCGTTCGTGAACTGTTGGGAGAAGACTATCGGAGCCTGATGCAACAAACAACATTGAACTATGGCAAAGGAAAGGTCATCTATTTCCCGGAAGCCCTTTATCCGGCAGAGGATAAACTGAAGGCAGCCTATATAAAAGTGATGCAGGATATTGCCGCTTCAACAGTTCATCCGGAGGCGGAGAACGGTTGGATAGAGGCAGCTCCGTCGGTAGGATTTACGGCATGGCAGGACGGTGAACGTCGCACGCTTTATGTTTTGAATACGGATTGGCAGAGTGATGAGGAAACGCATCCTTATACCTTTATCTATGGAAAGGGTAAGTTCCGCTTATCTATAGCCCGTTATCAACTTGGCACGATTCATTGTGCGGCTCAGTTGGCGGCAGCTCCGTCAAGTAATACCACCGATGTACTTTCTATTGTGAAAGAGTCTGACGGATGGACGGTGAGGGTTCAGACTACCGGTCCCGATACCGTTAAATTTATGTTTGCAAGCAATGGTTTGGAGAAAGAAGTTTCTTTCTCTTCTCCCGGTATACACGTTTACAAGTTGTCTTTATAAACAGCATATTAACTTCTAAATCATAAAATGAACATGAGAACGATTTGTCTTATTTGCATGCTCTGTCTGGCAGTGGTTGTTAAAGCGGCTTCTCCCATACAAGGCTTATTGGAACGCATTGATAAAGGAGCTTCGCGCAAGTTTGTCATTGAGCAGGTGAAGTCACCGACCGATTTCTTTGAATTAGACCAAAAAGGTGATAAAGTAGTGATTCGTGGCAATAATTATGTGAGCATTGCCACAGGAGTGAACTGGTACTTGAAATACTATGCAGGTATTCAACTTTCGTGGAATGGGATGACGGCGCAACTTCCTGCCGTTCTTCCTGCCGTGCCTCAGAAAGAACGTCATGAAACGGATTTGAAGTATCGTTATGACTTTAATTATTGTACCTATTCCTATACCATGGCATTTTGGGACTGGGATCGTTGGGAGAAGGAAATTGACTGGATGGCATTGCATGGCATCAATCTTCCTTTGGCAGTGGTAGGTGCAGATGTGGTGTGGTATAATGTATTGACCAAACTGGGCTATACCAAAGACGAAATCAATGAATTTATTGCCGGTCCTGCTTTTCAGGGATGGTGGTTAATGAATAACCTGGAAGGTTGGGGCGGTCCTAATCCCGATAGCTGGTATAAACAACGTGAAACTTTACAGAAACAAATCTTGAAGCGTATGCGTGAATATGGCATCCGGCCGGTATTGCCGGGTTACTCGGGCATGGTTCCTCACAATGCCAAAGAGCGTTTGGGGCTGAATGTTTCCGATCCGGGCTTGTGGTGCGGTTATCGGCGTCCTGCTTTCTTGCAGCCCACCGACCCACGTTTCAACGAAATTGCCGACCTTTATTATAAGGAGATGAGTCGTCTTTACGGCAAAGCCGATTTTTATAGCATGGACCCCTTCCACGAAGGAGGCAATGTGGCAGGTGTCGATTTGAATGCTGCAGGCCAGGCCATTTGGGGAGCAATGAAAAAGGCAAATCCGAAAGCTGTCTGGGTGGCTCAGGCATGGCAGGCGAATCCTCGCCAAAAGATGATTGAAAATCTTCCTGCCGGAGATTTGATTGTGCTCGACCTTTTTGCCGAGAGCCGTCCTCAATGGGGTGATCCTGAGTCTACCTGGTATCGTAAGGAAGGTTTCGGCAAGCATGACTGGCTTTACTGTATGCTGCTGAACTATGGTGGCAATGTAGGTCTGCATGGAAAGATGAAGCATGTCATCGATGAGTTCTATAAGGCAAAAACATCTTCTTTCGGCAAGACAATGAAAGGAGTGGGTATGACTATGGAAGGTTCGGAAAATAATCCGGTAATGTTCGAGCTGTTGTGTGAATTACCTTGGCGTCCGGCCCGGTTTGATAAAGATGAATGGTTGAAAAACTATACAGTGGCGCGTTATGGCAAGGCCGACAAAGCGGTTCAGGATGCATGGCTGCTATTGAGTAACACCATTTATAACTGTCCGGCAAAGAATACCCAGCAGGGGACACATGAATCCGTTTTCTGCGGACGTCCGGATTACGATGTTTATCAGGTGTCCAGCTGGAGCGAGATGGAACCTTATTATAAACCGGAAGATATTATCCGTGCGGCAGGCATAATGCTTTCGGCAGCTGACCGTTTCAAGGGGAATAATAATTTTGAGTATGACTTGATAGATATTGTCCGTCAGGCAGTGGCAGAAAAGGGGCGTTTGGTTTATCCCATTATGATAGATGCATATAAGGCAGGAGAAAAGGAACTGTTTGCAGCCTCTTCACAACGTTTCCTCGATTTGATTCTTTTGCAGGATAAATTATTGGCAGCCCGTCCTGAATTCAAGGTAGGCACATGGATTGAGAAAGCACGCAACTTGGGCACGACTCCCGAGGAAAAAGATTTGTATGAATGGAACGCACGCGTGCAGGTTACTACATGGGGAAATCGTGTGGCAGCTGATGAAGGCGGACTACGCGACTATGCACACAAAGAATGGAACGGTTTGTTGCGTGATTTCTATTATAACCGTTGGAAGGTGTGGATTGACCGGCAAAAGGCACAGCTGAATGGTGCGCCGGTGAAGGCAATAGATTTTTATGCCATTGAGGAACCGTGGACAAAGCAGACAAATCCTTATTCTTCTCAAGCCGAAGGCGATGTGATAGAGGTAGCCAAGGAAGTATATGCCAAGATTACCGAATAGGTTATCATTATAATATTCTCTTTCCCTATGCAGAATTGATTTTTATCTCTCACTGCTCTCACCCTTATTTCGAAACGACAATGTACAGGGCGTTTCAGGGTGAGAGATAGGGGTGAGAGATTCCTTCAAAGGTGAGAGCATATCTCTTATTTTTGTCCAAAGTTGCATTATTTGTATGTTTTTTCCTATGTAAGTATGTGCAGACACCTTCTTTTCCGCTTTCCATAGCGTACGTTCGCATGATGTTTTTCATACGGTTAAACAACCTGTTTCAACTGCATGAAACAGGTTGTTTCATTAGGGAAACACATTGATTCGGACTAATGTATATTTCATCCTGGCCGAACGTATGGAAGGTCACGTTTATTGTTTTTGCTTTGAACTGCTAATCGAATGAGAGAAAATCTTATCAGTCTTGTAAAAAGAAGAAACATTGTTTGAGCTTTATAAAGAAAATGTCTGTACCTTTGTCGAAAGGTCTATGAAAAAGAATAAAATACGTCATTTATAAACTATTAGAGCAATGTATTCTATCATTAAATGTTATTTGCGGCATATACTTGCTGTATGTGTGGTGTCTTTGTGTGTAATGACAGGCACTGCCGCTTCGTCGGTGAAACTGGATGTGGACTGGCCACAGTTTATGAGTAAACAGGACATGGTGTGGGAAACACTTCCTGAGTATTGGTATGAATCAGCCTATATGGGTAACGGTATGTTGGGGCTGATGATTTATAAGGAACCGGGACAGAACTATATTCGGTTGGAAACAGGAAACTGTGCAGTACACGACCATCGGAAGGGTAAGAACGACTTGTTCAGCATCGGACGTCTGCTGACCGGACATTTTGCTTTGCATCCGAAAGGTGAGATTTTGGATGGAAAGATGCGGGTGGACTTATGGAATGCCGAGACTACTGCCGACATTGTCACTACAAAAGGAAAAATTCATTTACATAGCTTCGTGCATAGCGATAAGATGATTATCGTCACCAAGACCACTACCGAAGGCGAGGAAAAAGATTTTCGTTGGGAATGGGTGCCGGCTCCTTCAGAAAGCCCGAGGTATCTGTTTGCCAAAGGAGAGGGCAATTGGATTAAAGTGCCCGAAGATTATCCGCTTAATCCGGCTCCCGAAGTAACCGGAACAGAAAAGGAAGGAATGTCTTATCAGAAACTTCAGGCGGGAGGCGAGACGGCGGTTGCATGGAAAGAAACCGTGAAAAAAGGAGAACGTGTGCTGTGGGTGAATCTTACTCATTCTTATCCCGAATCCAATGCCCGTGAAATCAGCCGGAACGAGCTGGAGGATGCATTGCGGTGTGGATATAAGAATTTGCAGAAGACGCATCGTCAATGGTGGAATGCTTATTATCCTGCCAGCTTCCTTACATTACCCGAAGGTGTGAAGGAGAATTTCTATTGGATACAGATGTATAAATTAGCTTCGGCGACGCGTGCCGACAGAGCGTTGATAGATTGCACCGGTCCGTGGCTCACCAAGACACCGTGGCCGAATGCGTGGTGGAATCTGAATGTGCAGTTGACTTACTGGCCGTTGAATGCTTCCGACAGACTGGATTTGGCTGCTTCTTTGGAGAATGCTCTTTATAATAATGTGGAACAGTTGCGAAAGAATATCCCGGAAGCGTATCGGCATGACGCTTTGGGACTGGGACGTACCAGCAACTTCTATTGCGCTACAGAGCCGGTCGGTATTCCCGGAGTGAGTAAAACGGCCGAAGTGGGGCTGCTCACTTGGGCTTGTCACAATCTTTGGTTGATTTATCGTCATAAGATGGATGATGCACTTCTGCGCGATAAGTTGTTTCCGCTATTGAAGGGGGCAGTAAATTATTACCTGCATTTCTTGCAGAAGGAAGAGGACGGGAAGCTGCATCTTCCTGCTACTTATTCTCCCGAATATGGAAGTGCAGAGGATTGTAATTTTGACCTTTCCCTGCTTCGCTGGGGATGTCTGACTTTGATACAATCGGCAGAGAGATTGAAGATAGACGATCCGTTACTTCCTAAATGGAAAACCGTATTGGAGGAGCTGACTCCCTATCCGATGGACGAAAATGGGCTGTTTATCGGGCGGAATACGCCTTATGCGTTTTCACACCGGCATTATTCGCATCTCCTGGCGGCTTATCCATTGTATACATTAAACAAAGAACACCCTGAAGATGTGGATCTTATTGAGAGATCTCTTCATTTCTGGCAATCGAAGACAGGAGCTCATCAGGGTTATTCATTGACCGGAGCTTCTTCCATCTCATCTGCACTGGGAAAAGGGAATGATGCATTGGCTTATTTGAATAAGCTGTTTGGACGTTTTTTGAGTGTGAATACATTATATAGAGAATCTGGACCGGTTATTGAAACACCATTGTCGGGTGCGCAGTCTATACACGATATGTTGTTGCAGAGTTGGGGAGGCAAGATAAGGGTTTTCCCTGCCGTACCGGATGCATGGCAGGATGTGGCTTTTGACGGGTTGCGGACAGAAGGAGCTTTCAAGGTCTCTGCCAATCGGAAAGCCGGGAAAACGGAATTTATACAGGTGAAGAGTTTGGCCGGAGAACCTTGTATCCTTGTAACGGATATCGCACGGCCTTTCTTTAAAGGCAAGCGCCATCTGGAAGTAAAGCAGTTGGATGAGCATACTTATCAAGTTGATTTACAGAAAGGCGAGGAGATGCTGGTTTATCCCGAAGGTACTTCACCTGATTTGATTATTCGTCCTATTCAGAACACTTCCATTCACTGTTTTGGAAAGAAGCTGAAAGATAAAAAATAACCTGTCATGGGAGTGTGTCAAAACTAAAACGACCTATCGTCAACTGTAGGGGCAGGGTTTGCCTGCCCGAACCAACGGGCACGACCTTGGGAGTAATACACAAAGCAAGCTGTTTTCGGGCGAGCGAACCTCGCCCCTACTAGCAAAATGATAACATTAGCAATGTTTTGACACATCCCCATTGATTGGCATAGGCACGGATTACATGAGTATTTTTTCAATCACTTGCGGGAAGTGCTCATACTCCAACGCATGCACTCGTGCAGCTAAAGTTTCCGGTGTGTCATCGGGCATGACGGGACATGTAGCTTGAAATATGGTATCCCCTTCGTCGTAATGTCCATTGATGAAATGAATGGTGATTCCGCTTTCTTTTTCCGCTGCGGCAATGACAGCCTCATGCACACGGTTGCCATACATCCCTTTGCCGCCGAACTTAGGAAGAAGAGCGGGATGAATATTTACTATTTTATTCGGATAATCATGCAAAATATCATCGGGTACTCTTAGCAGGAAACCTGCCAAGGCGATAAAATCTGTTTGATAGCGGTGCAGTACTTCCAAAGCTCTACCCTCTGTAAAATCCTGAGCCGGAATAAATTCGGTAGGAATTCCCAGTTTATCAGCTCGATTCAATACGCCGGCTTGTGCTTTATTGGTTATGACAACCACTACTTTTGCCGTTTTTCTCTCTGAAAAATACCGGATAATATTCTCGGCATTTGTTCCTTCCCCTGATGCTAAAATTGCGATTCTCTTCATAACTTTACTGGTTTTGGTGCACATAAAACAAAAAAATGTGCAAAAATTTGCATTTATTTGCCTGAATATTTGCTCAGCCCAAGAAATATTTATTCCTTTGCAACCGCAAAGAAAATAAAATTATTCGATTAATTAACTAAAATTTGAAAGTTATGTCTGAAATTGCAGAAAGAGTAAAAAACATCATCGTTGATAAATTGGGTGTAGAAGCATCAGAAGTTACTACAGAAGCTAGCTTCACTAATGATCTGGGTGCAGACTCATTGGATACTGTAGAATTGATCATGGAATTCGAAAAAGAATTCGGTATTTCTATTCCTGATGATCAGGCTGAAAAGATTGCTACTGTTGGTGACGCTGTTTCTTATATTGAAGCTAACGCTAAGTAATTATCCTTATTTTATAATATGGAATTAAAAAGAGTTGTAGTAACAGGTCTTGGTGCGCTTACTCCGGTGGGTAACACTGTTGCCGAAACATGGGAAAACCTTGTGAACGGTGTCAGCGGAGCAGGACCTATTACTCATTTCGATGCGTCTAAATTCAAAACACAGTTTGCTTGTGAGGTAAAAGGGTTCAACGGAGCCGATTTTATCGACCGCAAAGAGGTGCGCAAGATGGATTTGTATACACAATATGCCATTGTTGCCGCTAAAGAAGCAATTGCAGACTCGGAAATGGACCTCGAAAAAGAAGATCTGAATAAAATCGGAGTAATATATGGTGTAGGTATCGGTGGTATTCATACTTTTGAAGAAGAAGTGTTGGGCTATGCTCAGACAAAAGATACTATCGGACCGAAATTCAGCCCGTTCTTCATTCCGAAAATGATTGCTGATATCGCATCCGGACAGATTTCTATCATGTATGGTTTTCATGGACCTAACTTTACAACGACCTCTGCATGTGCATCTTCATCAAATGCTATCGCTGACGCATTTAACTATATCCGTTTGGGTAAAGCAAATGTGATTGTAGCCGGTGGTGCCGAAGCTGCCATCTTCCCGGCCGGTGTAGGTGGTTTTAATGCTATGCATGCTCTTTCTACCCGCAATGACGATCCTCAGCATGCCTCTCGTCCATTTAGCGCAAGCCGTGATGGTTTTATCATGGGTGAAGGTGCAGGATGTTTAATTTTGGAAGAACTGGAACACGCCAAAGCACGTGGAGCTAAGATTTATGCAGAACTTGCCGGTGTAGGTGCTTCTGCTGATGCTCACCATCTTACAGCTTCTCATCCCGAAGGATTGGGAGCAAAATTAGTGATGCTTAATGCTTTGGAAGATGCAGAAATGAAGCCCGAAGACATTGATTATATCAATGTTCACGGAACTTCTACTCCTGTAGGCGACGTTTCGGAAGCAAAAGCTATCAAAGACGTATTTGGAGAACATGCTTATAAGCTGAATATCAGCTCTACTAAGTCAATGACAGGTCACCTGCTGGGTGCTGCCGGAGCAGTAGAAGCTATTGCAAGCGTATTGGCTGTAAAGAATGACATTGTTCCGCCGACGATTAACCACGCAGAAGGTGATAACGATGAAAACATCGATTATGAGTTGAACTTTACGTTTAATAAAGCTCAAAAACGTACCGTAAATGCTGCGTTGAGCAATACTTTCGGTTTTGGTGGTCACAATGCATGTGTAATCGTGAAAAAATACGCTGAATAATCGTGTTTAGCAATATAACAGATAGGATAAGACTTCTTTTTCGTAAGGATAAGGAGTCTTATTTTCGTTTTTATAAGATGTTGGGTTTTTATCCCAGGAATATCAGCATCTATGAACAGGCTTTACTTCACAAATCTTCGTCTATAAAGTCTGAGCAGGGGCGTTTGCTTAATAATGAACGTCTGGAGTTTTTAGGAGATGCCATTTTAGATGCAGTGGTAGCAGATATTGTTTATAAGAAGTTTGAGGGAAAACGTGAAGGTTTTCTCACCAACACTCGTTCTAAAATTGTTCAACGCGAGACTTTGAACCGATTGGCTATAGAAATCGGTTTGGATAAGTTGATTAAATATTCTGCACGTCAGTCGTCTCACAACAGCTATATGTGTGGCAATGCGTTTGAAGCATTGGTCGGAGCTATTTATTTGGACAGGGGGTACCGTGCTTGTAAGCATTTTATGGAGCATCGTATTATCGGTCCTTATATTAATTTGGAAAAGATTTCACGAAAAGAGGTTAATTTCAAATCTAAATTGATTGAGTGGAGTCAAAAAAACCGTGTTGAGCTTACATTTGAACTGATTACTCAGTCGCATGATCAATGTTTCAGTCCGACATTTGAGAGTGAAGTGCTGATTGAGGGTATTCCGGCCGGAAGAGGAATCGGCTATTCAAAGAAGGAATCCCAACAAAGGGCGGCTCATGAGGCTATGGGCAAGATAAAGGACAGTGCTTTCATGGAAAGTGTCCTGGCGGCTAAATCGGTACGCGAGGCACCGCAGGAGGAGGTTATGCTTCCCCGGGAAGAAGCTGTAGAGACTGTAATCAGTGCTGTGTCCGAAGAAATCGGTATTTCTGAACTCAACGAACAAATTATCAGTGAAGCCGAGGAGATGGCTTTTAAGGAAGTGAAATAATTGCTTATTTGAATATACGCAAAAAGTCGGAATTATTTCCCTTCCTGTTTTCTTTTGAAATGAAATAATTCCGACTCTTATAGAGTTTTTAATCAATTCTTTACACTTCGTCCGGCCATGGACAGGGTTTGTTTGTGGCTTTAAAGCCGGGGCGTTGCCCTCCTACATTGCGTAAGTAGGTACCCAATTCCTTGGATAAGCGTTTAACAATATCAGGGTGTTGTGCGGCTACATCATGTTTTTCTCCGATATCTTCGGGGATATTAAACAGTTCCTTTTTTCCGGTCTCATAATAATAGACCAATTTCCATTCATCTTTTCGGATGGAGCAGTTCAGGTTGATGCCGGGACCGTTATTTCCCCATATATTCGGGAAATTCCATACGATTGCACGTCCTTTGGAAGGGTCTCCGGTCCCTTTTAGCAGCGGCATGAAACTGGTTCCGTCAAGCGGTTGTACAGTTCTATAATTTTGGACTCCTGCCATTTCGAGGATGGTAGGATAGAAATCTTCAATCATCAGATATTTGTCACAGCGGGTGCCGGGACTGACTACACCGGGCCATTTGACAATCATCGGCTCCCGGATACCCCCTTCGTATAAAGAGCCTTTCCCGCTGTTTAACGGATAGTTTTGGGTATGGAGTTCACCGTCACGCCATGCCGGTTCAGAAGCCAGTCCGCCGTTGTCGCTCATAAAGATAATAATTGTATTGTCTGCCTCATCATTCTTATCCAGCCAATCCATCAAGTCTCCCAAGCTTTTATCCATTCCTTCAATGAGCGAGGCATAGGCGGCTTCTTTCTCGGTTAATCCTTTCTTAAGATATTTGGGATAGAAACGCATGTCCTTGTCTATGGGTATATGAATGGCATAATGTGACATATACAGGTAGAACGGCTGATTATATTTTTTCGCTTTATCCAGTGCCTTGATTGCTTCACGGGTTAAAGCTTCTGTTGCAAATACGCCTGTTCCCCAGTAGTTTTCCAGTCCGGGAATAGCCATAAGTGAGTAAGGTTGGCCGTCTCGTTTGTGACCATAGTTCTTTTCACTCAGATAAGTGGCGAGTCCTCCGGCGGCATGTCCGGCAATGTTGACTTCGAATCCCCAATGGTTAGGGTTTTCGCCCGGGGTATCGATGGAGCCGAAATGAGCTTTACCACAGTGGATGGTGTGGTAACCGCTTTGTCTTAATAAATCGACAAAAGAGGTTCCGACAAAGGTATTCGGAGTGCCTTCTACCTGACTGACCCCATTATAATTCCAATCCGGCAATTGAACCGTTTCACTTTGGCGGTCGGTGGTTTTGTCTCTTTCAAGTGTCCAATTGGTTACCCTGTGGCGTGCGTTGTTGACACCTGTGATCAGGCTGCATCGGGTTGCCGAACTGATGTTGCAGGCATAAGCCTGTGTAAACATCATGCCTTTTTGGGCCAAACGTTCCATATTGGGAGTTTCGTAGGCTTCATTATAATGTGTTTTCTGTGTCCAGAAAGGTAAGGATGTATCTTGCCAACCCATGTCGTCCACCATAAATAAGATGATATTGGGACGTTGTTGGGTTGTTTCTGAAGACATTTTTTCTTTTGCTTGCGTCGAGATTCCTGTTAAGGAAGCGAGAGCGAAAGATACAAGTAGTTTTTTATTCATATCGGCTGGTTTTATAAGTTATTTTTCGATTACAATTTTTTGGGGGGTATCTATGGAAATACTTCTCAGTTCTTGCTTGCTGGAATTTTCTATCCATACTTTTAGTGTACCTGTACATAGTACGTTCAGCTCCAACCGATTCTCTGTTAAAGAGATAGTTTGGACGGTGCTCGGGGATAGATATTTTTCCTGTACGCCAATGGCTGCCCATCCTTTCCGTATGGGGCAGAGATGAAACAGTTTGTCTGTAAATCCGATGAGTTCGAATGTACTGCTGTCTGATAGTTCTTCTGCCTTTTGTGATTCCCAATTATAAAGCAGCACGCGTTCTTCGGAGGTGGCAGACATTTTTTCAAAACTGTTCCGAAGAGAATAATCTTCTTTTTTTATAATGGCTTGGACTTGCTGATGCCGGGGGGAAACATTCAGGTTGTAACAGATTAATGTCATTGCTCCGTTGCCTGAGGGAGCTGCTACTCGATACGCTTTTCCACTCCATAATGGATTGGTCAGTATAGATTCTGGCATAGGTACGGCGGGAGCTTCGGGACGGAACAGTTTGCCTTGTTCGTCAATTAAGGGGAAAATGTTTTCCTTGATAAAGTCCCGAGGGGCGTCCGACAGGTAGACCGGACCTCCGGAAATAGCCTTGGAACGTGCCATCAAGGTGCCGCAAACGGTATCGCAGGAATGAAACATATCATGGTCGGGCCATACGGTTTGTCCTAGTAGCAAGGTATTGGTATAAGACTGGAATAGATGTGATTTTGCCATATCCTCATCATATTTCTTATAGTCTATGCTGACACGGGTGCTGTTACTGTATGACGTATGGTCAGTATTGATGACGTTCTGTGCCATACAGTTCATTAGTCCCATATTTTGCCGGTGGGTCTCGGCTTCTAGGCTTCGGTTACAGTCGGTTGCCTGGCGGATACTTTCATGGCCTCCCATGTAGAGTGGTAGTGTAAAAGCTTGGTTATCTACTTTCAGAAAATCGAATCCTTGTTCTTTTAAGGTGCTGACGTAGTAGCGATAGAAGGAACGGATGCGGGTGCTGTCCGTTCCTGGCAGAAGGCTGCCGGCGTGTGGGTATAGGGCTTGTCGGACGACTTGTGGAAATCCGTTTTCGGGGGATAATCCCATCCAGTATCCCGAAAGGCTGTACCACAGTCCGATCCATTTGATTTTATTTTCTTTTTTGTATGACATGATTTTTTTCCATCCCGACGGGAAACGTTGTTTATCCGGTATGAAATCGGTCAGTTGCCTGTTCTTGTGGGCGAGATGACCGTCGTCAATCAGTACATACCGGATAGGAATACCGGATGCCTCTATCGTTTTCATATCGTTTATTACCTTGGATTCGTTTATATCATCATGATAATGTTCCCATGTACACCAACCGAGATAGCGGAAAGCTTCGAAATATTCCTTGGCTGTGCGGCTTTTTAAGTCGGCGGCTTCTGTATTTTTCATCAGCGCTTGATAGGCTTGCCGAATGGTTGAATAAATATCTTTTCCTTGTCGGATGAGTAGAAGAGGGACTTCCGGTTTCAGATAGTCTTTTCCTAAAGTGGATACATATAGGGTGACAGAGCCGTTATCGTTTACTTGCAGCCAGCTTAAACTGTTACGGCCGGCAATGGCTTTGGCAAACAAGTATTCTCCGTTTGTCAGTTCCAGCAGTAATGCATCTCCCAACGTAGATGGGGCTGCATTGGAAGGTATTCCCGGATAGCGGGTGTCGGTTAATTCTTTTAAATCGTTGAACACCCAAGGTAGGAGCCGGTTGGTATTGTTGGGCCATTCAAAATCTCCCGGACGGGAGTCTCGGCTGAAGAAAATACCTCGGACGTACCCGGGTAACCGTACCGGACAGGCAATAGTCTGGGTTTGTCCGGGTATGGATTTCTTATAGGGTATGGGAGAAGAAATGGAAGTTAAATCAATCGTATCTGTCATTGACAAAGCGTTTGTGTTCTTGAAAGACTTTCCTTTTTCATATGTGTAATCTGTTTGCCCGAAGGATTTCGGACAAACAAATACATTGCAAATCAGGATACAAATGAATATTGCTTTATATTCTCTCATGATTTTTTATTTGAGGGTTACGTTATAGGCACTGAAATGTCTGATTTCGGGTAAGGCAACGGATTGGGTTACGGTGAGGCGCAAGGCGGTGGTTTCTACCGGTTCGAAGTGTGCAATGCGTTTGTGTCCCACAGACTCGCCGGAGCACACTGTCTGCCATTTTCCGTTGACTTTCGCTTCTATCTTGTATTGGCGTATTCTTTCGCCTTTGGCAATGTCTTCTTGGATGATGCAGTAGTTGACCGGTTGTTTTTCATTCAGATTCAGCGTAAGCCGTTGCCTCCGGCCTTGGGTTTCCGCCAATGGTGTACCAAAGCGCCGGTTTATTTCTTCTCCCCATTCTTTTAAACGCTGTTCGTCACCTGCCGGCAATAGCCCATCAGGATCGGGGGTCAGCCCGATGATTAACGTAGCGTTGCGGCCCACTGATTTTTCGTACATATCCATCAACGTTGTCAATGGATAGATATTATTCTCGTCATCGGGTTCCCAAAACCATTCGTGGCGGCCGTTGGCACCACGCAGGGGGCTGTCTGCCATAGCCGGTACCCAGTATTTGCCTTCGGGATCACCTTGTTTTAATAAGGCTATTTGGTCTTTTTGGCTTTCAATACGTTTATGATGTGAACAGGGGGCCGGAAAAGTGGACCAGCAGGGGTATCCCACTGTGCCGGTTTCTGAACCTCCCCAGCGGAAATCAGC
>ENA-UEYG01000671-UEYG01000671.1-human-gut-metagenome-genome-assembly--contig:-NODE-671-length-26760-cov-8.865945_pt1 | contig 26760 bp, 19 predicted proteins | sample MGYA00242933_ERZ507934 | MGnify/ENA primary metagenome ERZ507934 (study PRJEB26167, sample SAMN06115527) | human gut metagenome | host: Homo sapiens | place: China:Zejiang | collected 2015-11-10... | reverse complement strand
AAGGCCCTCCCGCCCCCTCCAATCTTCTCACAATTCCTCTTCCTGCCTCAAGCTTTCCAACACTTCGCGGGTGGACTTCAGCATGTAGTCGAAGTCCTCTTCGCTGAGCCAGTGCTGGAAGGGGAAGGAGATCTGGCCGTCGAAGAAGGCGTCGGCGTTGGGGCAGTTGGCTTCCCCGAGTCCGAGCTTCTTGTAGAAATCGTAGCGGTCGAGCGGGATATACTGCACCACGCACTTGATGCCCTTTTCTTCGGAAATGGCGTGCATGAAGGCGTCGCGCTTGCCGTTTTTCATGCAGCCCGCGAGCAGGTGGTAGTTGTGGCGGGTGGTGTCCTCGCGGAGGAACTCCAGCTCGGGGTAATCCCTGAGCGCGTCGATGAAACGGATGGCCCGGGCGCGCTTTTCGGCGTTGATCCGGTCGATCCGCTCAAGCATCTTGACGCCGAGGGCGCACTCGATTTCGCCGAGGCAGTAGTTGTTCGGCCAGAGCATGTCGCCGTCGAGCATGGGCATGTCCACATTGCCCATCGCCGGGGTCCAGTAGTTGGGCCGGGGTTCGGGATAGCCGCAGTGCCCGTTGTGGCGCAGGGCGGGAACCAGCGCGGCGAGCTTCGGGTCTTTGACGACCAGCATGCCGCCCTCGCCGAGCGTGGTGAGGTTCTTGTGGGAATGGAACGAAAAGATTGCCATGTCGCCCCACGCGCCGGACTTGATGCCGTCGACGTCCGCGCCGATGGACTGGGCCGCGTCCTCGATGACGAGCACGTTATGCCGCTTCGCCACTTCCATGATCGCGGGCATGTCCGCCACGTAGCCGTACAGGTGCACGACGACGATGGCTTTCGTTCTGGGCGTGATGCACTTTTCGATGGTTTCGGCGTTGACCACATGCGTGACGGGATCGACGTCCGCCCAGACGAGCTTCGCGCCCTTCTTGGCGTAGGGGTAGGCCGAGGCGGTGAAGGTGTGCGAGGGGATGACGACTTCATCGCCGGGCTTGAAGTTGCAGAGCTGCGCGGAAAGCTCAAGCGCGGACACGCCGTTCATCACCGCAAAGCAATGCTCGGCCCCGATGTACTCGCCGAACGCCTTCTGGAAGGCTTGCAGATGCTTGCCCTGCGTCAGCGGTTCCGCGTTCCGCATGGCTTCCACGACCACAGCGATCTCGTCTTCGGTGTACTTGATCGCACGTCCGCTGAAATTAACTTTGATGTCCATAAGATGTCCTGTCTCTGATTGCCCAGTGCGGAACCCGAAACGGTATAGCCGCTTCGGGTTCCCTTATGTTTTTCGGGACAATTGACGCGGCGGTGGGGGCCTCCGTCTCCCCGCTTAGCGGGTCAAGGGGCCGCATGGTCCCTCGCGGGCACAAGTCCGCCGGAGGCGCTCCCGCTAGATGCTCTTGTAACGTTCGATGAGGTTTTCTCTGGTGAGGATCTGCTTGAAGTCGGGGCCGAGGGCATTGGTGAGGGGCTTTTCGTGGACGATGCAGCCGCGATAGAGGCCTTCGTACTGCTCTTCGGTGAGATCCTTGCAGATGCCGGTGGGCAGGTTGACGCCCTGCCGTTCGATCATGGTGCGGAACTGCTTGTATTCTTTGGGGTAGATGTCCCCAAGGACGTTCAGGGCGAGGCAGTTGCCGAGGCCGTGGGCCACATGCAGGACGACGCCGAGCCCGGCGGAGAAGGGATGGATGACGCCCACGTTCCCGGCGGCCATGCCGCCGATGTAGGAGGCGATCATCATTTTTTCGCGGTTATCCTCGCTCATCATGTCGTCGGAGAGGAAAATTTCCTCGCAGAGCTGCACGGCGCGTACGGAGAAGGCGTCGATGATGGCGTTGCGGTAGCTGCCCTGAAGCGATTCGACGCAGTGCATGAAGGTATCGATGCCGGTGTAGAAATACTGGTCGCGGGGAACGGTGGCGAGCAGGTCGGGATCGAGCAGGAGCTGATCATAGACCGTGTAGTCGCTGTTCATGCCCAGTTTGAGATTTTTGGGGATGTTGGTAAGGACACAGGTGCGGGAGCACTCGGAGCCCGTGCCGGAAAGGGTCGGGATGCCGATCTTGTAGACGGCGGGATTCTTGACGAGTTCCCAGCCCTGATAGTCTTCGGCCTTGCCGGGGTTGGTGAGCAGGTTGGCGACGGCCTTGGCGGTGTCGAGGGCGTTCCCTCCGCCGATGCCCACGACGCAGCAGGGGGTGCGGCTGTCGGCGGCGGATACAGCTTCCTTGAAGGCGTCGATGCGGGTGACTTCCGGCTCGGAACTGGAGTCGACGAAATGGAGCTGGTCGCCCTTTTCCATGGGCAGACGGCCGATCAGTTCATGATCGCGGAAGAAGTGGTCGACGAAATAGACGACCGGACCGTCCACGGCTTCGCGGCGGGGGTTCAGCAAGTCGCCGAGCTGAGCCAGAGATCCCCGCCCGAACACATAGTAAGGAACGTTTTTTGTATTGCGATACATGGTAAAAGCCTCATAGGATGATTTTAGGAAACGATAACGGGCATTGTATGTTGAATCCGCCCGGGCCGCAAGCCGGAGCAAGCGGCCCGTTCCGGCGGTTTTCCACCGATTTTTCCACGGGAGAGTGTATGTCAGGCAAAACTTCGATAGCGGTTCTCGGGGGCGGAAGCTGGGGGACGGCGCTGGCCCATCTGTTGGCCCATGCCGGGCATTCGGTGGCACTGCTGTTACGGGATGCGGAGCAGGCCGCGCACATCAACGCGCACCATGAGAACCCGCGTTACCTGCGGGGCGTACCGCTGCATCCGGGTATCCGGGCTGTTGCCGGGGATACGGGCGGTCCGGAACAGGCGGAAGTGCTGGCGGGCGTCTCCATTCTGGTCCTGTCGGTCCCTTGCCAAGCCATGCGGGGGACGCTTCGCCGGTTGGCGGGCGTTGTGCCCCCGGACTGCGTTCTTGTCAATACGGCAAAAGGAATCGAAGTTTCCGAGCTGGTTACGGTGGAGCGCATGGTCCGGGAAGAGCTGCCCGGATTCGTGGACCGCTACGCCGTCCTTTCCGGGCCGTCGTTCGCCCTTGAGGTGGCGACCTGCAAGCCCACGGCGGTGGTGCTCGGCTGCCGCGACGAGCGGCTTGGGGCGCGGCTGCGGGAAGTGTTCGCCACGCCGTGGTTCCGATCCTATTCCAGTACGGACGTGCCGGGCGTGGAGCTCGGCGGCGCGATCAAGAACGTCATCGCCATCGCCGCGGGCCTCAGCGACGGCCTCGGCTTCGGGCTGAACGCTAGGGCGGCGCTGGTCACGCGCGGCCTTGCGGAAACAAGCCGCCTCGGTGTGGCGCTTGGGGCGCGGGCGTCGACTTTTATGGGCCTTTCCGGGCTCGGGGACCTTATGCTCACCTGTTCGGGCGATCTGTCCCGTAACCGTCAGGTCGGACTTCGCCTCGGGGCGGGAGAGTCTCTGGAAGACATCGCCTCATCCATGTGCATGGTGGCCGAGGGGGTCAAGACCACGCAGGCCGTGCACCGGCTGGCGCAGCGCCTCGGCGTGGACATGCCCGTGACCGGCACCATGTACAGCGTCTTGTATGAGGGGTTCGCGCCCCGCGAGGCGGTACAGGCCCTCATGGGAAGGCAGCTGAAGGAAGAGTAGTTGGAGGGAGTTGAGCGGGGGCGGTTTGTTTTTACCGTTGAGCGGCGGAAGAGCTTTGGAGGTTCATCCGCCATATTTTGAAAAATGGGGCGGTACTTCATAGAAAAACGGGCTGAGTGAGGAACTCAGCATGATTGGGGCATACTAGGCGATAGCCCACAGTAACAGCCCTGTTCCATTATGAAAAAGTTCAGAATGCCCGAGCCTGTTCTTTGCAATACATTTATTCAGTGCAGCCTGATGTAATGTTTTAAAATATTTTGTAAATATGTACGTACTGATGAATTGTTCTGTGGGACGCACAAGCGTGTTACTTTGTATCTTCAACCGCTTTTCGAATGTAAGCCCCATCCGCTCGTGGAAGAGCACTTCGAGAAACTCTGTGCGTGGGCCTTCAGCCTGTCCGTATTCCAACTATGTCTTCGGCAGTCTCAAGATCATCAAATGCAGTGATTAGGGAGTCGATATTCTGCTGTTCAAAAAATAAACCGGTTTTGTCTGAGATTATGCTGTCCAGTACGCCACCCTTTCCATAGGCGATGACGGGGCGGCCTGCCGCAGAAGCTTCCAGCGGAGTAATCCCAAAATTTTCTTCGCTGGGAAAAAGGAAAGCCCTGCATCCCGCGTAGAGAGCGGGAATAGCCTCGTTAGGCACATGTCTCAAAAAGCGAACACTAGGGCCCGCCATCTCCTCCAGCTTTTTCCCCCTCCGGGCCGTCTCCAGCAACAATGAGATTCCGCTTAGTTGCGATACAGGTTTGTACCGCGAGATCTACCCGTTTGTAACTGACAAGCTGTCCGAGGCAGAGGTAATAGCTTCCGGTTTCGGGATGTCCCAACACTTTTTCCAACTGTGATATATCCGGGGTCGCGAAGGAGGAGATATCCACGGGTGGATGGATGACGGTGGATTCTCGCCCCCACCAACGTTTGATCCGACGCTGTACGGCCTGAGAGTTGGCGATGATGTGATCGATCCGCTGGGCCGAAGCATAATCCCATAGCCGCAGGCGATGGAAGAGCAGGCACATGAGAAAACGCGTTGCCGGACTGGTAGACTCGAGATAACCCTGATAAAAATCTCAGAGATAGCGCATCGGGGAGTGGCAATAGCAAATGTGTGGCGTGTCAGCCCTTGTGATGACGCCTTTGGTGGGACCGGATTCGCTGGAAATAACCAAATCGTAACCGCACAAGTCGAGTTGTTCCAACGTTAAGGGCATCAACGGAAGGTATTTCTGGTAGAGCTTGATACTTCCGGGAAGCTTTTGGATAAACGTCGTATAGATAGGATGCGCGAGCAGCGTTTGGGGCAGGGCTTCGGGACACACGACATGTGTGTAGATATTCGCTTGCGGGAGCATCTTGTACAGCGACTCGACAACCCTTTCTCCCCCGAGTATTCCGGTAAGCTAGAAATGAATAATGGCTACCCGCAATTGCGAAAAAATTTTTCGCCCATAGGGCGCATCCTTACACAACCGTTATTTGTCTGATACTTCCATGCCTCGGCAACGCGTTCCGGAAGTGACGCGAGATAATCGCCATAACCAGATTTCTTCAACGGAGCCGCAAGATTCAGCAGTTGTTCAGTCGAAATATATCCTTTTCACCATGCGATTTCCCAAGGCAAGTCACTTTGAGCCCTTGGCGCGTTTTGATGGACTGCACAAAGGTTCCCGCCGTCGTAAGGGAATCGTACGTCCCTGCATCCAGCCAAGCGATCCCGTGCCCATCAGCTCCACATGCAAATTGCCCGCCTCAAGATAAACTCGGTTCACATCCGTAATTTCCAGTTCGCCGCGTGCAGAAGGGGAGGTTGAGCGTTGATGTCCACGACATTCTGGTCATAGAATTAGAGCCCGGCCACGGCATAGCTGGATTTCAGATGTTGCGGCTTTTTTGCTGGCGTCCAATTCATTCCATCAGGCTTTGGCAGTGCGCAAAAGCGTGCGGGTTCCGAGGACATTGGTACACACAAAAAGGCTTCCGAGTCGAGAATGGAATGGTCCATATGGCTTTCGGCGGCAAAGTTGACCACGGTGTCGTTCCGATAGGCATTGAAGGGATGCTCCACAATCTCTGCATTGCCGATGTCGCCATCACGAAAATATGCCGAGGATTGCCGGACAGCGAGGCCACGTTTTCGGGATTAGCAGAATAGGTGAGCTTGTCCAGGTTGATAATCGCCTCTGACCGCACATCGGGCAAGGACATAACAGGAGCCGATGAACCCCGCACCGCCGATAACAAAGATGGTTACCATAAAATTTTTTGTAGTCATCGAATACGGTTGCATATCTGTTTGGACATATTAAATATGGTTGGACTGATACGCTATCACGCCGAACCGGGCAAGTCGCCGTCCCTATGAGGGGGATAGCAGAAACCGGTACTCCCTTCTTTTAATGTGGCTAGCTAGGCAGTGTCGTCATGAGTTGATTAACACATTGAATTCATGTATTCTTCTCTATGGAGGAGCTTATGGGTTCTGCAATGCATCGTCATGATATTTCGGATCATGCATGGAGTTTGTTAGCTCCGCTTTTGCCCGGAAGACGTGGCGCTTGGGGTGGGCGAGCCAAAGACAATCGCCTTTTTGTCAATGCAATCTTTTGGATTTTACGGACAGGCGCTCCATGGCGAGACCTTCCACCGGAATATGGTGGCTGGAAAAATACTCATCGTCGTTTTTGTCGTTGGCGTGATAAAGGTACATGGGAACATGTCCTTGCAAATCTGATGGATATGCCGGATTTTGAGTGGCTGATAATTGACTCCACATTATTGCAAGGTACATGCCCATGCAGCAGGGGCAAAAGACGGTAATCAGGACATGAGCCGCACAAAAGGGGGCTCAACACTAAAATAATCTGGCTGTGGATGCGCATGGTATGCCGGTCAGAATCATTATTACAGCGGGTTCCTGTTCTGATATCGGTCAGGCTTTCCCTCTCATTCAAGGTATAGATGCCCGGTTCGTTCTTGCGGATAAGGCCTATAGCGCCCATAGATTTCGTGAACAGCTGAAGGAAAACGATGTGCAGCCGTAATACCGCCCATTCAGCGAGGAAATCGTTCTCTCATTGAATACGACAAATATTTATACAAGATGCGTCATATCATCGAGAATACTTTTTTGTCTCTCAAGCAGTGGCGAGCTGTTGCCACGCGTTATGCCAAAAGGAGCTCTTCTTTCCTCGCAGCAGTTCAGGTGCGTTGCATCGCTCTATGGTGCAAAATCTTGTGACGACACTGCCTAGTAAACGTTCAGGTTATTTCGAATGGAACGGCAGCCTCCTCGATTTATTGCCTTGTTTGCTTTTTTGAAAAAGTTTTTAATTTATTAATTTTTATATTGTAGTTAAACAGAGCTTCGATATTTCTTGTTACGGTACTGGATTACCCTTGTCCATGCCTCGTTTTGCCGGATAATCCAAGGGGTAAGCTTCGTTGCCGCCTTCAACCCAAATATTTTTCTGATTTGCAGTGAAAAGAGGTTACCAGTTGTTCGCTGAGGCAGAACGGCAGGAAGGTGAGCCAAGTGTCATCAGTCTCTTTGTTTGTAGTGATCCGGTCAGGAATGGTGGGATGTAGAGGTCGATTTCACATCAATGATCTTCATGAACACCGTACACAGCTTCCATATGACCGGGAGCTCCACTTCCACGGAAAAATTTTCCACAACCGTGTGCAGTGATGCATTCAGCCGGGTATCACGAAGAGTCTCAATGAAACAGACATCGCATAGACTCAGGAAGGCATCGGCAATGACCGAGGAATACTGCGTGCCGCGCAGCTCTTTCACGGATTCTCATCGGACACAGGCCCTAGATGTTGATCCCGGTCGTTATTCGGTGGCTGCAATCGGATTCTGTGTTCACGGACGTCCCCCCACAGCCTGAACAGTCCGTATTCCGCTTCAAAGGCTTCGAGCGACCACTTTGTTCGAATCTTCCACGAAACCTATGGTTTCCCCACGCTGATCATGAACTTTTCCAACAGTTACGGACCCCGTCAGTTCCCAGAAAAATTCATCTCGCTGGTGATTCTGAATGCGCTGGTCTGCAGGCCGTTGCCCGTGTATGGAACTGGCTTTAACATCCGTGACTGGCTGTATTTCGGGGAGCACTGCACTACCGTCCAGTGTGTGCTTAAATCCTGTAGGGCAGACTTTGTAACATCGTCGGTCATTTTGACTGACGAATCTGGAGGTTATGAAAGGAGTTTGTACCATCCTTAAAGACTCCGGCCCTCAAGGTGAAGGGGCTTATGCTACTCTCAAACAGTACGAAGATCAGCACGGAACTAGGCTGATATCCAGTGTATCGTTTTGAAGGCGGCCTGCGCGAGACGGTGCAGTGGGATCTCGACAACAGGGTATGGGTGGAGAACGTCCAGAGGGGGGAGTACCGCAGCTGGATCAGGGCGAATTATGCACAGAGGCTGGAGTGCTGAGAAGGGGAGCAGGGGGGATGCTGTTCCGTAGGGGATGCCAGATGACGAACACTGCCCTGCTTTCTTCGCAGGATGAAGACAGATTGAAAAAGTTTGAACCCCAACTGTTTTTGGTCTATGGTCAAATCAACATAACTCTGTAGAATCGGCTATGGTCGACTCGCCCCTTTCACCCTTGTCCACGCTGTGCAGAGCGACAGAAGCGTTGTTGTGGATGAGGGGCGGTGGGTTTTCCCACCTGTGTTTATTGATCACAAATATGGCTTCGGCGGACTGATATTGCATATCTTTTTGTCCTCCCAATCGGGAACTGAATATGGTGCGGACAGTTACATTGCCTCTGGATCTGGCTGCTGTACAGAAAACGGTTGACTCTACGTGCGTGATCGTCCAGAACTTCAACGAACGTTGAGCCGGTCTACCAGAAGAGTAGGGATTCTTGTGGGAGCATGCTCTCAGAGATCTTCCAGGCTGAAGGCCCCGTTTCGTTTTTTGGGGCTGATATTATCGGCCCGGTCGGAGAGGAATAGATGGCGGCAAAGGCGGGGAAAAAATATGGTCCAACACATCGCGAAAATGCTGGAGTTCCCCCTGTGGAAGCCGAGAGCCTAATGCTGGTGGTCATGCGCTACACTGAAAGTAGTTTGTCGATGATGCTTCGGTCATCCTCCATCGGCACGCTCGCCGTGCCCAAGGGGCGGTAAGGCTCGGACGCAATCCGCATACCGGGTAAACTGTGCCCACTTCTCTGCGCCGGACGGTGCGGCTGCGGATGGCAAAGGATTTCAAGGAAGCGCTGGCAAGGGAAGCTGCTGGTAAGGCACAGTGCTGGGATGGGTGGTGTGTTCCATAATCTCGCTAATTGCTTGACCAAGGTATATTTTTCAAAAATTCAGAAATTCAAAACTGTTGGAACCATGCTCGGATATCCAGGGGCTACGAGCCTGTTTCGTGGGAATATTCTTTTCGTGCCGACGGAATACGGCGATTGAAGATAGTATCATAAAGAATAGTATATTCGAATGATAGAAAGGATAACCATATGAATGTACCTCTTTATCCCGTGATACTCTGCGGGGGGAGCGGAACCCGGCTGTGGCCTCTGTCGCGCGGCCTCTATCCCAAGCAGTTTATGGATCTTGGCAAAGGAAGGACTCTGTTCAAGGATACGCTTCAACGGGCAACCGGTGAGCTGAAGTCCTGTGAGCCGCTCGTTGTCTGCAATGAAGGTCACCGCTTTTATACCACCGAGGGCCTTACCGAGTTGAATCTTGAAGGACTTCTCCTGCTTGAGCCAGCTCCCCGCAACACGGCCCCTGCCGTCGCTCTTGCCGCGTATGCGGCAAGAGCGACGGCAGGAGAGGGCGCAGAACCGCTTATTCTGGTCATGCCTTCGGATCACGCGATCGGGGACAACAAGGCTTTTGCTGACTGCGTGCGCGCCGCACAGCCTCTGGCGGAACAGGGTTATATCGTGACATTCGGCATTCCGCCAGTTTCTCCCGAAACCGGATACGGCTATATCCACCGCGGGGAGGCCCTCGGGGCCGCCGGATTTGCCGTCGACCGTTTCGTTGAGAAGCCCGATGCCGAAAACGCCGCGAAAATGCTGTCTAAAGGCGGCTACTACTGGAACGGTGGCATCTTCTTCATGCGCGCCGATGTATATTTGTCCGAACTTGAGCGCTTTGCTCCGGACATTGCGAACGCCGTTAGGGCTGCATGGGATGGTCGGCAGACGGAAAAGAATGCCGTGTTGCCGAAAGCCGAGGCATTTGTGGCGTCTCCCGCCATCTCTATCGACTATGCCGTGATGGAGCATACGGAGAAGGCTGTGGTCTGCCCCATGAATACCAGCTGGAGCGATCTCGGCGCATGGGAATCCTTCTATCAGATCGGTTCCAAGGATACCGAGGGGAACGTCAGCACCGGCGATATTCTGGTGCAAGGCGCTCAGAATTGCTACCTGCACAGCTCAAGCCGCCTTGTCGCCGCGCTTGACGTCGACAATCTGGCCGTTATTGAAACCAAGGACGCCGTACTTGTCGCGTCGCGCAATGCCCTCCAGCACGTCAAGGACATCGTAGCGCAGCTCAACGCCGCCGGCCGTTCCGAATGCCGTCTGCACCCGCGGGTGTTCCGTCCGTGGGGCAGCTATGAAAGCCTAAACATGGGCGAACGCTTCCAGGTGAAGCGTATCACGGTCAATCCAGGTGAGCGCCTGTCCCTCCAGCTACATTACCACCGTGCTGAGCACTGGGTGGTCGTCAGCGGCACAGCCGAGATCACCAACGGTGAATCCGTTGGCATCTACATTGAAAATCAATCCACCTATATTCCTCCGGGAACCAAGCACCGGCTGAAGAACCCCGGATCCCTGCCGCTAGTCATCATTGAAATCCAGTCCGGCGCTTATCTCGGTGAGGACGACATCGTCCGCTTTTCCGACGACTACGGCCGGGCGGAATCTCCCGAGCAAGGGGGAGATGCGAACTTTGACCGTGACGTGGTCATTCTGTCCTCGGCCGACTGGGATAACCCGTTCTGGACCAACAAGCAGCATATGGCCGTCCAGTTTGCGGAACACGGCTGGCGGGTACTGTATGTGGATTCCCTCGGGCTACGCCAGCCGACGCTGCACAAGAAGGATCTGGCCCGCATGGCGCGTCGTCTGTTGAAAGCCTTCCCGTGGCCGCGACAGGTGCGTCCCGGGATCTGGCGAGCCTCTCCGCTTGTTCTGCCTTTTCATCGTTATGCCTGGGTGCGGAAGCTGAATGACTCCATCCTGCGTCTGACGCTCCGGTGGCATATCCGGGCACTGGGGATGAAGAATCCGCTGATCTGGACCTATAATCCGCTCACGGCGCAGTTGTGCACGGAGCTTCCGCATTCTGGGATCGTCTACCACTGTGTTGACGATCTGGGCGCTTCTCCGCGTGTCGATGCCGATTCCATCAGGCATGGCGAGGCGGAGCTGGGGAAGGTCGCCGACATTTGCTTCACCACGTCGCCGGCCCTTCAGGAACGGATGGCGCCGCTTTTCCGGAACACGGTGTATGAGCCCAATGTCTGCGAATATGATCTGTTCCGGGCCGCAACGGCACGTGAACTGCCCGAGCCTGAAGAAATGAAGGCAATTCCGCATCCTCGACTGCTGTTCGTCGGGGCGTTGAGCGAGTACAAGGTGGATTTTGATCTGGTCGAAGAAGTGGCCAGACGCATGCCCAACATCCACTGGGTCATCATCGGCGCACAGGGTGAAGGCCAGCCCCGCAGCAAGAAGTTGTCGGAGCTGCCGAACCTCCATGTCCTCGGCCCGAAGTCCTACAGCGAGCTTCCCGCCTTCATGCGTTATGCGGACGCCGCGGTGCTTCCCGCCACGCGTAATGCCTATACTGCATCCATGTTCCCCATGAAGTTTTTCGAGTATCTTGCCGCGGGTCTTCAGGTCGTCTCGACACGCCTGCCTGCCTTGGAGGAATTCGAGGAGCTGTATTTCCCGGTTGACGACGCCGACGGATTTTGCGCTGCCGTGGAGAAGATCCTGCGGGACGAACGCCGTGATGCCGGACAGATTGATTCGGCATGCCGTCGACATTGCTGGGCGGCCCGGTTCGGCCGCATGGAAGATGTACTGAAAGAAAAGCTTGTCAGGAATTCAGCTTCCGGCAATACAGGGAAGTAACAGCATGTCATTGACAAAACTTGTCTGTCGTTCGCTGGCTAACAGTCTGACGGGTACGGCCGTGGAACAGGTATCCGAGGGGGCGATCTGGTTGAAAAACGGTATTGTCGTCGTGATCGGCGATGATGTCTCTCCGGAAATACTTTCCCGGATCGAGCTGGCCAGAAAGATCCTCTGGTTCGGAAAGGTACCGGTTGATGCCGGTCGAATCGGGTTGAAGGCCTGCAGTGGGTTGCCTTCTCTGGAAGGTGCGGATGCCTGTCCTGCCTGCACGCTGGCGGAGCACCACACGGAAAGCGAAGGATGCATCGTCTATGCGGAGCATTCCCTGAATGCGGGAGTGGCTGAACCGTTGCGCACCCGTCCATTCACCCGTTTCGATTTCACCGAGGAATGGAACAATCTTGGCTTCGGCCGTATCCGTACCGATGGCGGCATCTGGGCCGTCGTCGGAGGATTCGTTCCGGACGGCGCGGCAGAGATGGCTGGCCTTTTCCTGCATCGGGGTGCGGATGCTGTTTATGCTGGGAGCTATTTGACGCTTTTTGACACGCCGAAGCGTTCCTTTCTCTGGTGTGCACGCCCCGTCGGGCCGGTGGACAGCACTGAATGGACCGTCATCGAACGGTTCATCAGTGATTGGCGGGCGGATGAACTGCCCTGTCTTCCCTGCCTGTGCGGTACGCCCGCGGGATGTGCGGCGCTTGCTACGATGCGGCTGGACTGCGATGAGGACATCAGCTCCGCACGCGATATCTTTGAGTGGTACCACGCTGAAAAACTTCCTTTCGCCATGGCCGTGAAGACCTGCCTGCCGATGACGCCGGAACACTTGGCGTTGTTGCACGACGTCAATGCCGCGGGAGGGACACTACTGTCGCACAGCCACACTCATCCCTTTGACTGGGGTGGTTCCTTTGATTTGGCAAAGACTGAAGCTGAAACGTCCCGTCAGTGGTTCCGGGACAACCTGCCTGAGGCGCCCGTTCCTGAGCTTGCCGTATCCCCGTTCCACACCAACCCGTCCTGTGCGTTGCAGGGCGTCGAGGCCGCAGGGTTCACAGGCGTTGTTTCAGGAATTATCCACAACGATCCTGAATATATGCTTGGACGTGCAGGGATTGCCCCCTTTACGGAAAAACTCGTAACGATTAGCCAGCAGTCGATGTTGCATGGCGATTGCTACGCCCAGCAGCACGAATCCGTGGACGTCCATGTACAGGCGCTAGATATCCAGCGTGCGGCCCGGGGGATTTTCGGCTATCTGGACCATCCGTTTTCCGAGCGTTACCAGTATGGCTGGCTGGACAAACCACAGCGCCTCGGAGCGCACGGGAAACTGGTCGAAGCCATTCGCGCCCGGAAGGATGTCTGGTTCTGGAGCCAGCGCCAGTGCTTTGATTTTGTGCAGAGCCTTATGCGCATTTCTCTTGAAGTGGATGTCCGGAACCACGTGCTGGCCCGCGGCGTGGGCAAGGCGTCCCAGATCCGGCCGGAATACCGTTTCCGGGGCGAGACGCATACACTGTAGGAGTGTCCATGCATCAGGTTATGGTCATAGCGGGTACAAGGCCGGAGGCGATCAAGCTGGCCCCGGTGCTGCTGGCTCTGAAGCATTCGCCTGTCCTGCAGTCCGTACTCTGTTCGACAGGCCAGCATCATGAAATGCTGCGTCAGGCGTGGGAAGCCTTCGGGCTCACGCCTGACATCAATATGGATGTGATGACGAGCTCTCAAACGCTAGCCGGACTGAGTGCCCGGCTTTTTGGCAGCGTCGATGCGGAACTGGAGGCACACAAGCCTGATTTCCTGTTAGTTCAGGGTGATACAACGACAGTTATGGTTGCGGCCACCTGTGCTTTTTATCGAAATATCCCTGTCGGTCATGTCGAGGCTGGCCTGAGAAGCCACGATCTCGGCAAGCCCTTTCCCGAAGAGTTCAACCGCCGGGTTGCGGGGCTTGCCACGACGTTGCACTTTGCCCCGACAGCAGGTGCAGCACAGAATCTGTACGCGGAAGGCGTCGAGAAAGGCCGTGTTTTTATCACCGGAAATACCGTGGTCGACGCCCTGCATCTTATGCGTGAAAAGGTGCGCACAATGCCGCCGGATCTTCCAGCCGATGTTGCAGAAGCCGTCCGAGAGGAACGGCCGCTTGTACTCATCACCGTACACAGGCGCGAACTGTCGGCCGAGGGGCTGGAGGCCATCTGCGATGCCGTGGCAGGCATGGCTCGCGATTTTCCCAGCGCCGCTTTTATCTGGCCTGTGCATCTGAACCCCCGGATACGGAATACTGTGACGGTAAGGCTCGGGAACATTCCGAACATTCTGCTCACGCAGCCGCTGGACTATCCCGTTTTTGTCTTCCTGCTCGACCGATGCCATTTTGTCATGAGTGATTCCGGCGGCATTCAGGAAGAGGCACCTTCCTTCGGGAGGCAGGTTCTTGTCCTCCGGGAAGTCACGGAACGGCCGGAGGCTGTGGATGCCGGTTTCTGTCGGTTGCTCGGTGCCGATGCCCGGGCCATCCGTGCGGCGGCCGAACCGCTTCTGTGTTCAGCTGAAGCGCCTCTGCATCCCGCGGCAAACCCCTTCGGGGACGGACATGCCGCGGAGTACATCACGCGGCATATTGAAGCTTTCCTCCGCTGAAAAGCGAGGGGACGCCGTCTCTGCATTATTTACTTTTAAGGACTATCATGCAGTCTTTGTTATATAATCTTTGGGGACTCCTCACGTCGCAGATCCTCTACCCCTATGCCGAGCACAGGATCGGACGGCAGATTCTACCGAAATACCGTGTGCTCAGGACTGAGGCCGAGGATACCTTCCCGGATCGGAAGAAACGGGCTTTTGAGAGACTTTCGGATACGCTCGAACTGGCTGGCTCGGATGTGCCTTACTATCGCGACCTGTTCCGTGCCATGCATTTTAATCCGGCAAAAATCAGGAAGGATATCAGATATTTTGGAGAACTTCCGTATCTGACCAAGGATATTCTGCGAGAACAGGGGACACGGCTTGTCAGCGAGAAATACGCTGATCGGGTCATCCGTGAGCAGAAAACGGGCAGTTCCACCGGCCCCGCGGCCATTGTCCGCTATGATCAGGAATCCCTCGACTGGACGGCGGCACAGAATATCCTGATGCTTGAGTGGGGTGGGAAACACCGCTTCAACCGTGAGGCGCATCTTTCAACGATGTTCACGGCCCCGCCTCCGCCAGAGGCGGTCCTCAATGAAGAGCGCAAGTGCTTCATCCTCAACCGGTGCAACATTTACACCGGCGGTTTTGACGACGCGTCACAGGAACGGCTGCTCAGGGAGCTTGCAGCGGCCCACGCCCGTGTCGTGCAGGGGCATCCTTCCTCTATATACGCGCTGGCCCGCTACCTGAAAAAGCAGAAGCGATCTGGACGAGGCCTGTTTTCCATTTTCGTGTCCACTGGAGAAATGCTGACGGATGTGCAACGGGACGTGATTGAGGAGGTTCTCAGAGTCCGGGTGTCCAATCGGTACGGGGCTTGCGAATTCGGCGTGATGGCGCAGGAACGCGCCGACGGCCCGAAGGGCGAGCTAATGGTTTCGGATTCCCTTGTCTGGCCGGAAATAACGCCGGAAGAAGAGCTGGTCTTTACCTCGCTTCGAAATCCCTGTATGCCGCTTATCCACTACCGAATGGGCGATCTCGGACATCTTGAGGAACGATGTGACGGCTGGTGGATCACCAGGCTTATGGGGCGCACCCATGATGCAGTCATCATTGACGAAAAAAAATATCCAACACATTTTATTCAGGATATTCTGGATCGTTGCGGGGATATAACGGATTTTCAGATTGCGGTGGATACTAATGGAAAGGCACTGGAGTTCCGTCTGGTCACGCCCCCGGAAGCCTGGGAAGGCGTGTCTGCCGCAGTGCAGAGGGAATTTCCTTCCGTACCTGTCAGGCGAATTGAATCATCGGAGCTGGTTTTCGTGGGCATCCGCGGTAAATTTTCTTATCTTGTCAGGGTGCAGGCATGAATACTCCCAAAAATTGGATATGGTACCGCGATTTCATGTTGGTGCTCCTGCATAAGGAATTGACGGTCCGTTACAAGGGAAGCCTGCTCGGCTTTATGTGGTCCATCCTGAACCCGCTAGCTCAGGCCTATATCTTTTTTCTTGTGTTCGGTGTGTACATGCGGTTCAACGTGCCTCATTACATTGTGGCCCTGCTTGCAGCGATGTTTCCGTGGCAGTGGTTCAGCAACTGTGTCAACGAGGGACCGTTCACCTTCCTGGCGAATCCTACCCTGGTGAAGAAAGTGGCCTTCCCGAGGCAGGCGATCCCTCTAGTGATGAACCTCCAGAATATGGTGCATTTCTGTCTTTCCCTGCCTATCTATGTGCTGTTCATGCTTTCTGAAGGGTTGTACCCCGGTTGGATCTGGCTCTGGGGGATTCCGCTTCTGATGGTTCTGACACTGGCATCCGTCTACGGGCTGTGCCTGCTTTTCGGGTCTCTGAACCTGTTTTTCAAGGATATTGGCAATCTTGTCACCATTATCATGCAGGTTGCCTTCTTCGGGACGCCCATCATGTATGTGCTGAGCGTCGTGCCGCAGGAATATTACTGGTGCTTTAAGCTGAATCCTGTGGCGCCACTATTCATCTGCTGGCGTTATCTTCTGATGGACAATGTGTTTTATCTTGAATGGCTGCTCCCGGCCGCCGGTTATGCCTGCCTTGCTCTTGTCGTCGGCATTCTGACCTATCGGGCCCTGAACCGTCGGTTTGCGGAGGTGATGTGATGAGTGAACCTGCCATTATTTTTCGGAATGTCTGGAAAAGCTATCCGTCATATCATCATATAATGGGAGGCATCAAAAGCTTCCTTTTCCATTTGCCGCAGGTTGTCCGTGAACTCCGTCATCGCAGGACGGCACTTGAGGACATTAGTTTTGAAATTCCCCGCGGGACCAAGTTCGGCTTTATCGGACGCAATGGCGCGGGGAAGTCCACCACGCTGGGCCTCATCGCCGGGGTTCTTTCCCCGGACAGCGGTGAGGTTGTGGTCAATGGCCGTATTTCCCCGCTACTGGAGCTTGGAGCCGGTTTCCATCCTGAAATGACGGGTCGGGAAAACATCATGCTCAACGGCGTGCTGCTCGGCCTCACCAAGGCCGAAGTCCTGGAATATCAGGATAAGATTATCGAATTTTCGGAACTGAATGAATTTATCGATCAGCCTGTGCGGACGTATTCTTCGGGGATGTTCGCCAAGCTCGGTTTTGCTGTCGTATCCATCCTTAAACCGGATATTCTGCTCCTTGATGAAATCCTTTCCGTCGGAGATGAGGCATTTAAGCGGAAAAGTGAGGCGAAATTCAGAGAATTTCAGGATGATCCCAATGTGACGATGGTTTTGGTTTCCCATTCGCTGGACAGCGTTGTCAGTGTTTGTGAGCAGGCTGCATGGATTGAAAACAAAACCGTCCGCATGATTGGACCTGCGAAGGATGTCGTGAAGGAATATCAGGCATCAATAACGCCAAAGGTGACGGTTGGTGCCGTAGTGACAGAGAGTGTGCCCACGCAATGTTCGACTGGGTATACCGAAAAACTTTTTGCAGAGAAACAACGAGGCGAGGTAATGGATAAGAATGTACCGATTCTGGTGGCCGGGCATACCGGATTGGTTGGTTCCGCGATCGAACGTCGGTTGCGCGCCGGTGGCTATGATAATCTGCTCTGCCCCCGCCATGCTGAACTGGATCTGACCGACAAGGGTGCAGTGTTTGAGTATTTCAAGGCGAAGCGTCCGCAGTACGTTTTCCTCGCTGCGGCAAAGGTCGGCGGCATCCAGGCCAACCAGGACACGCCTGCGGAATTCATCGATGTCAATCTTGCCATTGCGCACAACGCCGTCAGTGCAGCCCAGGCCATCGGCATAGACAGGCTGCTGTTTCTCGGCTCAAGCTGTATCTATCCGCGGATGTGTCCCCAGCCCATCAAGGAATCCTACCTGATGACGGGGCCTCTGGAAATGACTAACCGGCCTTACGCACTGGCGAAAATCGCGGGCATTGATCTCTGTTGGGCGTTCAACCGTCAGTACGGGACGCATTATCTCGCAGTCATGCCGACCAACCTTTTCGGCCCCGGAGACAATTACGAGCCCCGCGGCTCCCATGTCCTCCCGGCGCTTATCCGGAAGATGCACGAGGGCAAGATTAACAATGCCGCCACGGTGGAAGTCTGGGGCACGGGGAGTCCGCTCCGCGAATTCCTTTACAGCGACGATCTGGCCGACGCCTGCGTCACGCTCATGGAACTTGATGATACCACCCTGTCGCCATTGTTCGGGGTGGAGAACCCGCCTCTCGTCAACATTGGTTTCGGTGTGGACATGACCATCGGTGAACTGGCGAAACTTGTTGCCGAGATCATCGGTTTCAAGGGCGAACTTGTCTTTGATCATACACACGCCGACGGCACCCCCCAGAAGCTCCTTGACAGCTCCCTCATCCGTTCTCTCGGATGGAAGCCGAAGACCACTCTGAGAGAAGGTATCCGACTGGCGTATGAGGATTTTCTGTCCCGTTCTGTGCGGATGTAGTTCTACGTAGCAGACAGGGGAAGTTTCATGCCCAGAGCCTTTTGCCGCCAACAGGGAGCCGGCCATGATTATTAGCAACATATGCAGGGGATTCGGTAACCAGATGTTCCGTTATGCGGCGGGACGCGCTCTTTCCCTGCGGAAAGGATGCCCGCTCAAGCTCGACATCTCATGGTTTGACACGTTTTCCCAGAATAGCGGTTTAGTTGGCCCGTGTACAGTCAGACAGTACCTCCTACCGGTTTTCGGTATTTCCTGCGAGATCGCGACAAAAGATGAAATTGATGCGTTCACCACGGACACCTTCGGCAGGTATCGGAAGTGGTCGCTTGATTTCCCGCTCTGGCCGGAACCGCTTTCGTGTGTCTGTTCGTCAGAACCCAGGCGGAATGAGTGCCGGAAGGTTGGAAAGAATATTTTTCGTGCCGAGCCGGCGGACTCCATAGGGAGCGACGGGTACTGGGAAGATTTTTCCGATATTGTCCCTCCGGCGTATATTCACGGGAATTTTCTGTGCGAACGTTATTTCAAGGATATCCGTGGGCAACTCCTCAAAGACTTTACCTTTCCGGAACTCCCGGAGGAATGCCTGCCGATCAGGGACAGTATCCTAAGCCATGAGCATTCGATTTCACTCCATGTCCGGCACGGCGATTATCTTAAAAAAGACTCTGGTACCGGAAGAGTACGATTTGTAGTCATTGATATCGATTATTACAGGCGTGCGCTCGAATATATCTTTGAGCGTGTATCCAATCCTGCCGTATATGTGTTCAGCGATGACATGGACTGGTGTCGCGAACACCTCGGTTCCTGCGGAGCTCCTGTGACTTTTGTTGATCTGGAATCGGAGGCTACCTGTTACCATGACATGAACCTGATGTCCCTGTGCAGGCATCACATCATTGCAAACTCCACCTTCTCATGGTGGGGGGCATGGATTGCCAGAAAAGAGGGCATCACCTGCTCACCTGAACAATGGTATCAGGAGGAGGCTTTCAGGCAGTACAATCCGTCGGCCGAAGGATGGATCCGTATTGCAAACGGGAGCCTTCATTCCCGATAAAGTTGGAATGGGTAGGTTGTTTCTGTTCTCGGAACAGGGGCGTGGGATCCGCTATCAGAAAGAGAATAATATTTTAAGATATGACAATTCAATTCTACGGAATTCACCGTGAAAATTGGGAATGTCTTTAGGAATGCAGATGAAGATAGCGCTCGTTACAGGGATTACGGGCCAGGACGGTACGTACTTGGCCCGATTGCTGTTGGGGAAAGGCTATAGCGTTTACGGCACGTCGAGAAGCGCGGAGGGCCCGCATCTCTGGCGTTTACGCGAGCTGGACATTCTGGAGCATCCTCGCCTGCATCTTGTCCCGGGGGGACTGGACGATATGGAACTCCTGCGGCGGTTGCTCAGGGAGATATCCCCAGATGAGGTGTACAATTTCGCGGCAACGAGCTTTGTCCCGGTAACTCCGGGGCAGCTTGAGACGATGACCTCTGCCACCGGAGTGGGGCCTTTGCGCCTGCTTGAGGCGATTCGGGAAACCAATCCCGGGATCAAATTTTTTCAGGCTGGCAGTAGCGAAATGTTCGGCCGCGTCGACACGGCTCCGCAAAACGAAAATACGCCGTTCCATCCTCGTAACCCGTATGGTGCAGCTAAACTGTATGCCTATTGGAATACGGTTATTTATCGGGAAACTCATGGAATCTTCGCCTGCAACGGGATTCTGTTCAACCACGAATCACCCCTGCGGGACGAGCTTTTCGTGACCCGCAAGATCACCCGTGCCTTTGCGGCAATGCGGTGCGGATCGGATTCCCTGCTGGAACTGGGAAACCTCGATTCAAGGAGAGACTGGGGATACGCGCCGGAGTATATGGAGGCGGTCTGGCGCATGATGCAGGGTAAGGAGCCGGACTGTTACGTTCTTGCCAGCGGTCGGACCTCGTCAGTCCGTGATTTTGTCGAACTTGCGGCAAAAGCCGTTGACATGGAGCTTGTATGGGAGGGAATCGGCGAAAAGGAAGTCGGGCGGGACAACAGAACGGGCACCGTCCGGGTACGGGTCAATCCGGCGTTTTACAGGCCCTGTGAGCGGGTTGAGCTTGTCGGAGATGCGGGGAAAGCCGGACGGTTACTTGACTGGAAGGCTTCAACCCCATTGGAAGATATCTGCCGGAATATGGTGGAGATGGACTTTAACCGGCTGCAAAAGTCAGCCTGAGTTATGTGAAAAAGGAACTGATATGAAAAAAACAGCATTGATTACGGGTGTTACGGGGCAGGACGGCGCTTATCTCGCTGAATTTCTGCTGAAGAAGGGGTATGAGGTTCACGGCACCAGGCGGCGTGCATCATCCTTCAATACGGAACGCGTTGATGCCCTGTATGGGGGCGCACATGCAGATACCCCCGGCCTGCTTCTGCATTACGGTGATATGACCGATGCCATGAATCTGAGTCGTCTGGTGGCGGAGATCCGACCTGATGAAATCTACAATCTGGCGGCGCAGAGCCATGTGCAGGTTTCTTTTGATATGCCGGAATACACTGCTGAAGTGGATGCCCTCGGACCGTTGCGTCTGCTCGAGGCTGTCCGTCTGAACGGGTTGGAAAAGAAAAGCCGCGTGTATCAGGCCTCGACTTCCGAACTGTTCGGTCTGGTGCAGGAAGTCCCCCAGAGGGAGAGCACACCCTTTTATCCCCGCTCCCCGTATGCCTGTGCCAAATTGTATGCTTATTGGATCATGGTCAATTATCGTGAAGCCTACGGCATGTATACCTGCAACGGCATCCTGTTCAACCACGAGTCACCTCTGCGCGGTGAAACCTTCGTTACCCGTAAGATCACGCGTGCTTTGGCGCGTCTGTGCCTCGGGCTTACCGATTGCCTGTACCTCGGCAACATGAATTCCCGCCGCGATTGGGGGCATGCCCGTGATTACGTCGAAATGCAGTGGCTCATGCTCCAGCAGGATACCCCTGACGATTACGTCATCGCCAGCGGGCGCCAGTACACTGTACGCGATTTCGTGCGCGCTGCGGCATCCGTTCTCGGATTGACGCTGAAGTTCGTGGGCGAGGGGGCCGACGAGCATGCGGTAGTCGAATCCATGGAGGCCGACCGTCTCGCTTCTCTCCTGCCGGAAAAGAGTAATCTTTCCTATGTGCTCAAGCCGGGACAGATCGTTGTGCGTACTGATCCTCGTTACTATCGTCCTTCCGAAGTGGAAACCCTGCTCGGCGATCCCACGAAGGCCCATGCCAAACTCGGCTGGACTCCCCGGACGACCTTTGAAGAAATGGTCAGGGAAATGATTACCCACGACCTTGAACTTGCCGCGCGTGATGCCCTCTGCTCTCATGCCGGCTTCAACGTACCGCTTTACGAAGAATAAAACGCTGTGGTCCATCGGCGCGGGCGATTGTTTCAGTAATGGAGAAAAAGGGAGAAGATTCATGCGGATCGTAATTGACATGCAGGGCGCACAGACAGATTCCCGCAAAAGAGGTATCGGCCGGTATACCCGCGGGTTGGCTGAAGCGCTGCTTCGCAATCGCGGGGAGCATGAGATACTGCTGGTGCTCAACGGCTTGCTCCCGGAGGGAGCAGCTGAAGTCTTTTCCCTTTTTTTCGGGTTGCTCGCGCCGGGCCAGATTAGGGTATGGAATGGACCTGATCACAGCCAGCTTCCCGCCGAACCCATTTCTCTTGAGCGTAGGGAGGCCGAGGGATGTTATGAGCGGTTCATCCTCGGGCTTCGGCCTGATGCCGTTCTCCTCACCACCATGCTGGCAGAAGTGGTTGATCCCAATTTTACCTGTGCGCTTTCCCGCCTTTCCCTGCATACACTTGTTGCAGCTATTGCCTATGATTTTCTGCCGCTTGCCCACCCGGAAAAATATCTTGCCGATCCTGTTCAGAGTGCGCTGTATTATTCAAAGCTGAACAGGCTTAAGGAGGTAGATATTTTCCTCAGCATTTCCGAATACACGGCGTCGGAAACCCGTCGTATTTTTCCAGATTGCACCGTGGAATATATAGGAACGGATACGGATGCATTCTTCAGACCCGTGCAGATGGCGGCCGCAGACGACGCGCCATTCCGTGACCAGTTCGGAATTCCCGGACAGTTCTTTTTCTACGCTGGGGGGCTCGATCGCCGAAAAAATCTGGTCGCGCTGGTGAGGGCCTACAGTCAACTTTCCGCGTCTATCCGTGCTGACTGGCAACTTGTTCTGGCTGTCGACAAGGAAAAAGCTCTGGCGGAAAATCCTGAGCTTCGGGATCTGCTGGCTGTGGTAAACAGCCCGGAATCCGAGGCTGCAAGGGTCGTCTGTACGGGCCGGATAGACGATGAGGTGCTGCTAGTTCTCTACTCAGCGTGTAGCCTGTTTATTTTTCCTTCTCTAGAAGAAGGGTTCGGGCTTCCTGTCCTTGAGGCCATGCGTTGCGGAGCTCCTGTCATCGTTGCGGACGGGACATCTCTCACGGAAGTGATGACCTGGCCCGGCGCTCGTTTTGATCCCTCCAATCCGGAGGCCATCGCTTCTCTGATGGAACGCGCTGTCACGGACTCTGATTTTATGGGAATGCTGCGCGAGAAAGCGCAGAGTTGCCAGCAGAAGTTTTCATGGGATGCTATCGCAAAACGGGCTCTGGCAGCCTTGGAAAGAGGGCATGCTGAAAAAACGGCGGTATTCCCACGTTCGGTGTCGATACCTTCTCTTTCTGTGATCCCGGAGGTGAGAGAAGAACAACAGCCCGTTCATCAGCTGTTTATTGATATTTCTAACATTGCATTGAAGGATGCGGGTACAGGCGTGCAGCGCGTGGTGCGGAGCGTACTTGTCGAGCTCCTGCACAATCCCCCTGTTGGCTGGGTTGTCCGACCAGTCTATCTTAATTTTGCCGAAGGTAAATTCCGGCATGCCCATAATTATCTGTGGTTTAACCAGATATGGAATGACACACTACCCGGGGATATCCCCATTACATTCAATGCAGGGGACTTCCTGCTGCGGCTTGATTTAAACTGTCAAGATCCCGGTTGTCGTCAGAGCACGCTACTTAGAGCGATGCATGATGCTGGTGTTATTATCTACACAGTCGTTTACGATCTGATCCCTGTCACGCACCCGCAGTTTTGTTCGATCTCTCCGGAAGAGTTCGGGGCGTGGCTGCACACTCTTTCCTGTTATGATGGGGCCATCTGTATTTCCCGATTTGTTGCAGGCGAACTCAATCACTGGCTGAGTGAAAATGTGCCGAATCGCGCTGTTCCTCTTGATGTTTCGTGGTTCCACCTCGGGAGCGAAATTATAACTCCTCCGTCTGCGGGAGGAATTCCATCGACAGCAGATACAGTTTTCAGACAGCTGAAAACCGCGCCCACGTTTCTTATGGTCAGCACTATCGAGCCGCGCAAGGGATACGTTCTGGCTCTTGATGCGTTTGATCAGCTCTGGGATTCCGGTGAGAACGTCAATCTTGTCTTTGTAGGCAGGCAGGGCTGGAAAGTGGAAGCCTTCTGCGAAAGGATGTTGAAGCATCCACAACAGGGGAAGCATTTTTTCTGGGTTTCTGATGCTAGCGATGAATATCTTGGACAATTATACGAAGCCGCAGATGCCGTCATTATGGCTTCCGAGGTCGAAGGCTTCGGGCTTGCCGTTGTGGAGGCTGCCCACCATCACAAGGATGTGATTCTGCGAGACATTCCCGTGTTTCATGAGATAGCCGGAGAGCACGCCCTATATTTTGATGGAACGGCGGAAGCTCTGGCGAAGGCCGTCCAAAACTGGATGGGACTTGACGCACGCGGGCAGACCCCCGATTCGTCCGGTATTCCTATGATGAGTTGGAAAGAAAGTACGGAAATGTTGCTGTCCCGCCTTCCGCTGTTCAGAACGGAAAAAAAGGAAAAGCCGCTGACGGTTCTGTTCAGCACCTGGCAGGCCGCCTTTGACTGCCCCGGTGGCGGGGAAATCCAGCTGCTGCGTTATGAAGATTACCTGAAGAAGCGTGGTATCCGGGTTATCCGATTCGATCCGTGGAAGCCGTGTTTTGACGATGTGGATATCGTCCATTGCTTTTCCGTCATGGGGGGGACATGGAATCTCCCTTGGTATGTCCATCATCGATGTCATCTTCCTCTGGTCGTATCCCCCATTGTCTGGCTGGATCATCCGGAAAGCTATCCGATTGAAGAAATTGGTACGATTCTGGGTTGTGCAGATCGCATCCTTCCTAATTCTCAATCAGAAGGGGAATTACTTCAACGTCAGTTCAACCTTGACTCCTCACAGATCATACCGATTGTGAATGGTGTGGAGGATATCTTCTTTGAACCTGCCGATCCTCAGATTTTTCGGGAGCATTTCAATCTTGATAAGCCGTTTGTCCTGTGCGTGGGCAATATCGAGCGACGGAAAAACCAGCTGAATCTTATTCGTTCACTGAAGGGAACCGGACTTCATCTCGTGATTGCCGGACAGGAACGTGAAGCCGATTATGCAGGTTTCTGCCATACAGAGGCGGATCAAACCGTCCATTTTGTCAGTGTCCTCGAACATGCAGGCCTCCTTCACCGTTCTGCCTATGCTGCGGCCGAGGCCTTTGTGTTGCCATCCATTCTTGAAACTCCCGGACTTGCCGCACTTGAAGCTGCGGCTGCCGGTTGCCGACTTGTTGTGACTTCAGGTGGATGTACTGAAGAATATTTTGGTGCCTTCGCGTTTTATTGTGATCCCCATCATACCGAAAACATAAGGGATACTGTCTTTGCAGCTTTAAAGAGCCCTCGTACTAAGGCTCTCTCCGAGCATGTGCGTAAGCATTTTACATGGCAGCGTGCTGCGGAACAACTCGATGCGATATATAGGGATACCATGATCCAGCATCGGGCCCAGAAGAGCATTAACCCTGATGTTGGCCATCCCAGAGCACGAAGAAATTTATTATATGTGGAATCGACAGAGCAGAGTACTTCCTCGAGGAAACTGGCAGCGCACCTTAAAGCCGTTTTTAGCTCCGTATTTGATGTGGTTCCATTGAGACTGGGAACAGATCCCGGACAGGCTGGTAAAAGCATTCTGGATATCAGGGAGGAGTGTTATGATTTTGTCTTTGTCCATGATATATTCCCTGCATCAGAACAGCTTGCAGAATTAAATGCACATCGGCTGGTTTCCCTTATTACAGACTCAGAGGTGCAGGGAATTCCAGAATTAGCCCTTTTTTTATGGAAGAGTGTAAATTATATCACAACTGATGAGAAAAAGCAGAAGCAGCTGTCCGTACTCGGATTTGATGTTTCTTTTTCTTCTTGTGAAAGCCTTATGGGTATATCCACGGAAAAAACATCCCCCGAGCTTGTTTCATTGCTGGAAAGGATGGAGCATCTTGCACGTTATGACAAACTCTATTGGGGGAAAGTGCAGACTTTTTCCCAATGGAAACATATTCTGCCGGAACTTTCATCTTTTCCGAGTTGCACGGTCGAAGTTTCGGGATGGTATCCAGCAGAACCTGCAGGGGTGTGGTCAAAGCAAAAGAATTCTATTACCCTACCTGTTTATCCGAGAGAGCAGATGCTCGTGCTCTCTGTTGAACCATACCTCCCAAGGACTGTAGACTTTTCTGTAAATGACCAGAGCATGCTCAGAATGAAACTGGATGGGTATGCGGATGTTGCACTTCATATCACTGAGAAAATGGCAGTAAAGAAATCAGTTGTCATCGGCATCGCAATTGAGGAAACGTTGTCTTCACCGAAGGAGCTTGGTATAGGTGATGACATACGGACACTTGGTCTTTTCCTTTCAAAGATGCGATTACAACCGGTTATGCTCTCAGCATGTATTGATTGTGATTTTACCGACGCTTCGAGATGTGTGAATAATTCAGGCTGGTGGTCACCGGAAGGTCCGGGCAGATGGTCTGTGCAGCGACAAAGCTCCTTCATGCTGTTCACAACTCCAGGTGCGAAGATTTTGAATCTGACCCTGTATGTGGCGGTTCGTCGGACAGTACATGTCCTGGTGAACGGAACACAGTGCGGTACCTTTGAAGTGAATGGTTCTCAGGGAATCTCTGCCTTGATTCCTTCATCCGCCGTTGATGATGGAACTCTTGTTGTTGAATTATTGATTGATGAGGAATTACGTTCATCGAAAGAACTTGGTATAAGCAATGATACAAGGAAACTCGGCTTGTACCTTTCGAGAATTCAATTGCAGGCAGTGACAGCTTCTCCATATATAGATTGTGATTTCAGCAATGAAGTGACATGCGTGAACGCATCAGGCTGGTGGTCACCGGAAGGTCCGGGCAGATGGTCTGTGCAGCGACAAAGCTCCTTCATGCTGTTCACAACTCC
>ENA-UEYG01000669-UEYG01000669.1-human-gut-metagenome-genome-assembly--contig:-NODE-669-length-26777-cov-5.731910_pt1 | contig 26777 bp, 17 predicted proteins | sample MGYA00242933_ERZ507934 | MGnify/ENA primary metagenome ERZ507934 (study PRJEB26167, sample SAMN06115527) | human gut metagenome | host: Homo sapiens | place: China:Zejiang | collected 2015-11-10... | reverse complement strand
TTCTCGCATTTTGTGGCAAGGATTTTCAAGAAAATCCTTGCAGAGCAGTTAGCTCATTTCATTCGCTAACTGCTCTAAAAGTAGTCGGAAAAGTAGGGCTTGTCCGAAGGGATCAGTCCCTCCAGCTTTCTGAGCAGATGGTAGTCCATGTCGATGCGGTCGTTGTTGTAGAGGTAGGTGGGGCGCTTGTAGCCCATGAGCATGGTGGTGAGGGTCTGGATATCCAGCGAGATGCGGTGCCCGGTGCTCCAGGCGGCCACCTTTTCGCACTGGGTGCGGCCTTCGTTCCAGGCCACGCGGAAGATGCCGTTGTTCCAGGGGGCCATGGGGTCGCTCACGTTGAGTTCCAGCACCAGGCGCGGGTCCGTGAACTGGAAGGCGTAGGCTTCCACAAATTTCTGCACGTCCACAATGCGGGCCATGGCGTAGGGCTGGATGGTTTCGTCGATTTCGCTGTCTTCAAACTGAAAAGCCAGGGATTCGCCGCTGTAGTTGCAGCCTTCTACCTTTGTGATCATGGAAAAATGCGCGCTGATGTAGTTCCAGATGCCGTATTTGGCTTCCTGGTTCAGGTAGACCATTTCCTTGATGCTGAAAATTTCGTTTTCAATGTAGTAGATGACGTAGCCCAGAGGCTTGGCGTCCGCGCTGTAGTATACGGCGGCCATGACGTCGTCCGAATCCCAGCGCCAGTATTCTTCCCATTCCAGCGCGCCACGGATGAGCGCGCCGTGCTCCTGTCGGGCAAAGTAGCGGTAGACGCGGTGCAGGTCTTCGCTTTCAATATCCACGCGCTCTATCTGTCCGTCCACGGGGTGGCGGTGGGGCAGCTGGGTATCTTTGATGGAAAAGGTCATCTTGTCCGAGATGATTTCCCAGCCGTGCTTGCGGTAGAGGGGGATGGAGTAGGGGCAGAGGTAGGAAATGCTCTGCTGCTGGTCGCGCATATACTCCAGGCTTTTGGTGATGAGTGTGCGGATGAGCCCCCGGCCCGTGTATTCCGGGTAGGTGGCCACGCCCGTAATGCCGCCCATTTTGCAGATGGCGCCGTGGATGTTCACTTCCATGGGGTAGATGACGATCTGGGAAGCGAGGTGCCCTTTGTAAAACCAGCCCATGACGTGCGAGGCCTCGAAAATGGGCAGTTTGGACTGCTTCATCTCCTTGTCTGACCAGCCGATGCGGGCCATTTCGGATGTGCTGACCTGAAAGGCGTAGCGCAGCAGGGCTTCAAACTCTTCAAAGTCTTCTTCGCCCAGCTGGCGAAATTCAAAGGCCTCGCCGTGGGGTACGGAAGGGTGCGGCGCGGCAACCGGGCGGTCGCCGCGCTCGGGTCGGCCTACGGGCACCAGGGGTGCGCCGTCGCGCTCGTCCGGCGGCGCGCCGGCGGCGTGAAAGGGGTGCGGCTCCAGGCGCGGGCCTTCCAGAGGGGACAAGTGCTGCTGCTTGTGGAGGATACGCATTCCGCTCCATCCGTAAGGATTATGGGTGGCCTGTACCCCTTCGCGTCGCTTTGCGCAAGGGGCGTCGGGCCGTCTTGGCGCTTTCCGCCAGCGGGCTCTGGCGTCTTTGGCGGGCTGCCCTTGCGGGCGCACAGACGCAAAAGCAGGACGCCCACCCCGGCCTTGCTCCGCACAACGCTTGCCTGCGTTTTTGCGGTGGGCGTCCGCGTATGCGTGTTTAAAGGGGTAAGGGCTTTAAGCCGGGGCGCACTCCATATCCGCCACCACGCGGATTACGTCGCCCACAATGGACACGGGGATGCCCGGCCCCACGCCGAAGTCGCTGCGTTTGACGGCGCCGCTGACCTGAAAGGAGAGGGTGGGCTTTTGGTTCATGGGGTTGGTTACCTGCTCGCTTACGCAGAGGTTGAAGGTTACTTCTTTGGATACGCCGTGCAGGCTCAAGGTGCCCGTGAGCGTGCCTGTGCGGTCGGGCCCCAGATGCACCACGGAGCTGGTGAAGCGCAGTTCGGGAAACTGCGCCACGCCAAAGAAATCCGCGCTGCGCAGGTGGTTGTCCCTGGGGGGGACGCGGGTATCAATATCGGCAGTCTGCGCCGTGAGGGTAAACACGGCGTCCGTCAGGTCCGGTTTGGTTGTTTCCACCGTCAGGCTCGCGTCGGCAAAGCGGCCGTAAATGTCGGTGATGGCGAGGTGCCGAGCCACAAAGCCGAGCCGGGAATGGGCGGGGTCGTTTTTCCATGTGCTCATGAGGAACCTCCTTTTATGTACTATAGCCACGCTTGGCGCGCCCGTCAAAGCCTGCGCCCTTTTGCGGAAAAAAATGCCCCGCAGCCCTTGACTTTCTGACTATAGAATAATACTTGTCAGGAAACAAACTTACTTTGTAGCCTTCTTTCCATGATCGAGAGAAAGGGCACGGCACAGATTCGCCGGTGCGTACAAAGAGGCGGGCTTATGTCACGTTTTGGCATAAGTTGCTCTTATTGTATGGACTTTGGAGGACACCGTGCCCTTTTGCCTGTTGTCTGAAACGCTTTGGCCCATATTTTGCATTGATAAAAGTCCCGTACCGCCCCGGCGCGGCAGGGGACTCTTTTGCGTCAGAAAAGCGGCATCGCCCACTATATACCGAGAAAACGTCAAGATCGCTATGAGGCGCCATCATGAGTGAGATAAAAATTTTTCGCCCTCAGGCTGGACAACGTGTGGAGATCACCCCCACGGCCGAGGGGCGTCTGGCTCTGGATTTCGTACCGCAGGACGCCACCATTGCCCGCCAGGGGGAGGATCTTGTTTTTTCCTTCCCCGACGGGGGCACGGTGGTGCTGGTGGGCTTTTATGACCTGCCTGCCGACCATTTGCCCGAATTTGCCGTGGACGGCGTGGCGATCTCCGGCGAGGCCTTTTTTGCCGCCCTTAATAATCCGGATCTTATGCCTGCGGCGGGTTTTTTGAATGCCCCCCACACGGGCGGACTTGATGCGCTGGAATTTAATGACGCGTCTCTCACCCTGTTGGAGGGCTTGAAAACCCTTGGGGGCCTCAATTTCAGTAGTAACCGTTTTGGTGAAACTGGCGGAGGCCAGCGCGGCTTCAGCGATGGCGGTTCGGCCATCCCCGGCACGCCTTCGCCCACGCCCAAGGGGGGGCCGGGGGCCGTGCCCCCCCCTCCGCCGCCCGACCACGGCGTGCGCCTGGAGGTGCTGGAGCAGCAGGGCGGTCCTGGTCACGGCGGCCCTGGTCACGGCGGCCCTGGGCCCGTGGTGCAGACCCTGGAAGTGCGCGAGGCCGGTCTGGTCAGCGGCGGTAATGCGCAAGAGGCTGCCGCTGTCGGCGGCCTGCGCGTGGCCGCGCCCGACGGCGTGGGCCGCATTGTTGTCAACAATGTTACGGTCTGGACCGGCGGGCGGCTGGTGGCGGATTCTGTGGACGTGCCCGGCGGCACGCTCTCCGTGGGATTTGATCCGCGCAGCGGCCAGCTGACCTATACCTATACGCTGCAGGAGGCCCTTACGCACCCGCAAGGGGCGGACAGTCTGACCAACGAAGTGACCGTGACGGTGACGGACCGTGACGGCGACAGCGCCCAGGCCACCCTGCAGCTTACCGTGGACGACGACGCGCCCAGCATTGCGGCGCGTGTGGCGGACACAGCTACGGACAAGACCGACCCCACGGCCGACGGTAATGTGCTGACCGGAGCCGTGGCCGGCGCGGACGGCGCGCACTTTGCCTGGACGTCGGAAGCACAGTCGGACTACGGCACGGTGAGCCTCAATGCCGACGGCAGCTACAGCTTTATGGTGAGCGGCGACAAGGCTGCGGCCTTGGGCGCGGGGCAGTCGGTGGACCAGACTTTCACCTATGCCTATACAGACAATGACGGCGATACGGCCGCGGGCACGCTGACCATCACCATCACGGGCGCCAACGACGCGCCCACGGTGGCGGCGGCCACGGCGAGCGTGGCTGAAGACACGACCCAGGTCACCGGCACGCTGCCCGCGCCCACGGATGTGGACAGCACGGACACCCCGACCTATGTGGCGCAGACGGGAACCGCCGGTCAGTACGGCAGCTTTACCCTCAGTGCCGACGGCTCCTACACCTACACCCTGAACAACAATCTGGCTGCGGTGCAGGCCCTGGGCGTCAACGACACCCTGACGGAAACCCTCAGCTACACGGTGAGCGACGGCCACGGCGGCACGGCTACCAACAACCTGACCATCACCATCAGGGGCACCAACGATGCGCCGGAAATTACCTGGAGCAAGATACATCTGCGCGATGCCGGCGTGGGGGCTCAAGGGGTCGGCGGAAAGTTGTCGGGCTACGGCAACAGCTCCACTGTGGAGGACGGCAATACCAATGACTATGTCGCCCCTTACGCGCAGCGCGTAGCAATAGAGGGCAACCTCAACGCCAGTGATGCCGATAGTGGGGATACCCTGACCTTCAGCATCATTACAAACAGCGCAAGAAGCGATCTCCTGCACTGGAATACGCCCATCACGACCACGACCTTCAACAACAGCGAGGCCCATCACGTTGAAGGCAATGCCATAACGGTCAACATTGTCAGCGAGGTCGTGGCTAAAAATGTTGACGGCCAACACATACAAACTATTGTCACAAACTACGGCGTGCTGGTCCTGAATCAGAGCACAGGGCACTATACCTTTACATTGAATCAAGAGGCCGCCGATCACCTGGCTGCGGGCGAGCGCTTCAATTTCAAATTTGCCACCCAGGTGAAAGACAGCACCGGCGCTACCGACCAGCATGAGTTTGGCGTGTGCATTGAAGGGGCCAATGATGCCCCCATCCTGACGCTTACGCCGCTGGGGGAAAGCCAATTCGGCACAAGCGATGACGGCGCGGCTACGGTAACGGTGAGCGAATCCGAAGGCGCGGCGGGCAGCACCTACATCTTGGGGAAGGCGGCCGGGACGGATGTGGACAATGGCGCGCAGCTCCATTACGGCCTGCGCACCGGCCATACGGAAGTCGACGCAACCCGCGCGCCTGAAGCCACCTACGGCGAAATTATTGCCGAAGACACGGGCGCGGTATCTTTGGAAGGCAAATACGGCACCTTGACGGTGGCCGCAGACGGCACGCTCAGCTATACGGTGAACGACGACACCAATGCCTGGGGCGCGGGCAAATCCGCGGTGGACAGCTTTACCATTCTGGTCAAGGATCAATATGACGCCTGGACCGCCAAACCCATCGACATCACCGTGCAGGGCCAGAACGACGCGCCCACGGTCAGCCTGCCCGATGGCGGCTTCAACGTGACGGAAGCCTATAATGAAGCCTATGGCAGGCCCGTGGACGATTCCGGTAAAATTTCCAGTACCGTATCTACACATGAGATCACCAAGCTCTCGGCCACGGACGCGGAAGGCGATACGGTCACCTTCGGGCTGCAGGGCGCGGGCGCGGACCCTTACGCCACGGGCAGCGGCACGGTTTCCGTCAAGGGCACATATGGCACCTTGACGCTCAATGCCGACGGCACCCTCAGCTATCTGGTGGATGACAGTAAGAACAGCCAGGCCAACGCACTGAACGAGGGAGAGCAGGGTAACGACACATTTACCTTGCTGGTCAAGGACAGCAACGGTGCGGTGACGGAGCAGAGCTTCACCGTGCGCGTCAATGGCGTGAACGACGCGCCCTACATTTTAGACGCGAAATCCTTGAGCATGAACGCTGTCACGGAAGGCGCCGCTACCGCCGTTTCCGGGCAATTCGCTGTGGCCGACCCCGAAGGCCAGGCCATGACCTTCTCCATCAGCAACGCCCATGACCTTGTCGCAGACTCTTGGGTAAAAACTTCCTATGAAGTTTCGGGAGATGGCGCGCACGCGGGCTGGACGGCCATAGATACCCAATACGGCACGCTCTACCTCAACCCCGATAACGGCGAGTACACGTTTGAGCTGGACAATAACGCCCAGGCGGTGCAGGCGCTGAAAAACGGCGAGACCCGGACGGTAGAGTTCGGCATTGTGGTGGATGATTCCAATACTGCGGACGGCAAGTTGCAGTTCCGGGCTACCATCACCATCAACGGCGCCAACGACGCGCCCACGGTGGCGGAGTCCACGGCCGACGTCACCCTTGACCTGACGGAATCGGGCAAGAGCGGCGACATAGGCACCGACTTTGCCAACGGCAGAAACGGCGACAACGCCAAGGGCACGTCCACGGATTCCGGCAGCTTTACCGTACACGATGTGGACGGCGACGCCCTGAGCGTGACGGGCCTGACCTTTACGGACGGCACGGATGATGCAACCGCCCTTGTCATCGGCGGCACGAATGCGGGCGGCGCAACTACCTACCACACCGCTTACGGCGACCTGGTGCTTACGCCCACAACCAACAATGACGGCAGCGTCACCTACAACTATAACTTTAATCTGGACAATGCCTCCGCCGCCGTCAACAGCCTGGACGAAGGGGAAACCAAAACCTTGACCTTTACCGTCAGTGTGGCGGACGGCCAGGGCGGCACCGTGGAACAGCCGGTGACGGTCAACATCCACGGCGTCAACGACATCACGCTCATGGGCTGGAGCAGCGTCACCCTCCAAGAGGACGGCGCGACCTCCGCCGCCAATTTTATCCCCGGTAAGAATACCGGAGCTTCCCCCGTGGATGCCGAAGGCGATACCCTCGTCTATGGCGTGGCCGGGCTCAGCGACGGCAAGGATTCCTGGGGTGTGGCGCGGGGCAAGCTGGACTACACGGGCGAGCACGGCGGCAAGACTCTGGAGGTAGCTGTCAGCAAGACCGTTGACGGACAGACTACTGCGCACACCGAATCTATCGAGATTCTTAAAACTGCAACTGTCGATACGGACAGCAGCGAGGGCAGCCACCAGCTCGTGGTCACCAACTACGGCGTGCTGGACCTCAATACCGCCAGCGGCCACTATACTTTTACCAAGGGCACGCCGGAAAACAGCGAAGCCTTGTCCACGGCCCTGCATGAAGCCTACGGCGCGGACGCCGACATCAGCGCCGCCCTGCAGACCATTACGAGCAACGTCAATAGCCTGGCCGCGGGCGAAAAGCTCTCCTTCAGCTTCCAGGCCACGGCTACGGAGGCCGATACCGGCCTGCAAAGCACCCACATGATCGGCGTCACCATCACGGGCGCTTACGATGCCCCCAGCCTCAGCATGGGCGAATCCGCCCCCACGGTGGACGAAGCCCTGCTGCCCGGCGGCACGGAGCATACGGAGGGAACCTCCGCCACTGCCAGCGGCACGTTCACGGTCAACACCTACAGCGAGGGCGGCACGCTGACCATCGGGGGGCAGACCTTCACCCTGGATGCCAACGGCAACGCCACGGTGGGCGAGAATGGTACCGCCATTCATACCGGGCACGGCACCTTGACGGTCACGTCCATTGTAGGCGGCACGGTGCACTACAGCTACGAGTTGAACAAGGCTGTGGACAACGTGGAAGGCGCGAACAGCGCCACGGAATCCATCACCGTCAGCATCGCCAGCGGCAGCGGCACGAACACGCAGGCGGTTTCCGACACCCTGACCATCGCCATCCAGGACGACGCGCCCACGGCCACGGTCACGGTGGACAGCACCACCACGACCACCACCGGCAGCGGGGACGGCACGGCGGGGGACGAAATTACGCTTAATTTTATGGGAACGGATCAATATGGTAATAAAACCGGAGCAATAAGCAACGGCGATTTGACCTCCAGCTCCACCGGCCTGCCGGAAGACCTGACGGTTGGCAACGTGCCCTCGGCCACAGCCGACTATAGTGGAGTGGCCATCACCGCCGCCCAGGTTACCTACACGGATCTGGCCACGCCTCAGGTCAGCGACCTGACCGAGGCTGGCAACCTGTATTTTAAAAACAAGGATTGGAGCGACGGCTACGATGGCCTGGGGGTTAACAGCAGCAAGGCCACTAGTGGCGTTGATATCGCGGCAGGGGCCAGCACAACGGATCGGTTGGGCGAGATTGCTTTTGCCAGAACGGGCCAAAATACCGGCGTTTCTGAAGCTATAGTCTTCGACCTGCCGGAAGGGCAGAGCGCCACGTCGCTTTCCATTACCCTGGGCGGCTTCAACCCTTATGAGAATGGGGGGGAAGAGGCGCTGCTCTCCTTCTACAAAGATGGTAAGCTGGTGCTCAGCAAATCAGTTACGGCAACCGCCAACAGCACCATTTCTAAGGTGGAAGTTTCCGATGTTGACGGCGGCTTTGACAAGGTAGTGGTGTCCGCCATTGATGACGGCGCAACCTATGGGGAGTATTATGTTGACAAAGACAACAGTGACTTCACCATCCAGAGCGTTTCCTTTGGCGGCGTGCAGCAGGAAAGCCCGGCGGAAACCGTTACGGCTATTTCCGGGCACGTCACGGGCGTCAGTGCGGACGGCATAACCTCCATCGTTTTTGACGAGAGCGTTACCAGCGTCACCCTGGCCGACGGCAAAGCAATGACCCTCGCCACTACGGATGACGGCCAAACCCTTACCGGCACAGTAGACGGCACCACCTATTTTACCGCCACCCTGAACGATGTGGACACTGCTGACGGCACAGCCCAGTGGAAGGTCACCCAAACGCAGCCTTTCCAGCTTGCCGAAGACCAGAATCTGCTCAACTTTGTGGTCACGGACGGCGACGGCGATACGGCCGCCACCGCTGTGGCGGGCAGCAGCCTGGGCCTCAACGTTTCCGCGCCCGTGGCCGTGGACGATGTGTACTATGCGGATGCGCCCGCGACCGGCGACAATCCCGGCGAGACCGGCGGGCCGGAAAGCCTCTCCGTTACGGCCACAGCCAGCGCCGGGCTGGTGGTGGGTGGCACAGCCACAATCAATGGTGCCGTTGCGGGCAGTTATGCCACGGTAAATGGTGGCATTTTTACAGATGCAGAGGGCAACACCGTTTCCATTGCCCAACTGAAAAGTGCCGTTGGTAACGGTGATGATGTCATTAAGATAGGCAGAGATGCCTCCTTCGCCGATCTGGCTGGCTATAACGTGGCCGGGAAAACCGTCATTATTGACGGCGACTTTACTGGTAGTGGCTCCGTAACCCTCAACTGCAACCTGATTGTAACAGGGGATATGCATGTTTCAGGGTCTCTGACCTCCAATGCCCATCTGGTCTACATCGGCGGCAGTGCGGTGGTGGGGGGTGCCGTGGCCATCTACGGTCAACGTCAAAATGTTTCCCCATATGACTATCAGGGCGTTGTTGCAGTGGGGAATAATCTGACCGTTGAGGGGGCTCTTGCCGTTTCCGCCAAGGGCGATTCCGTTTTCTTCTCCATAACCACCGGCGGCGGCGACACGGGCGAAGCGGCTGCCGCGTCCTACACCGTCCGCCTGGCCGACCTGCTGACCAACGACGATGACGGCGACGGCAACGCAACTACCCACGACGTCCACCTTAATGTGGATTCCCTGCACCTTACGGTGGACACGGCTGCGGCCTTCACGGCCACGCTGCAGGATGCCGATGGCAACATTGTCGGCCACATCACGGCCAATGGCATAACTCTGGCGGACGAATATTCCTTCAGTGCGGACGGCGAGTTACTGTCCGGCACCGGCGATGCCGCAAGCCCGGTAAACGTGGACGGCCTTTCCATACACCTGCAGCCCACGTCCGACGCGGAAGCGGCCTCGGCGCAGTTCACCTACACGGTGCGCGACGGCGCGGGCCATATTTCCGAACCGGCCACGGTCACCTACAATGTGGTGGCCGCACAGGAAGGCACAGATAACGCAGGCGTTCTGCAGGGCGCAGCTACGGCGGATATTCTGCAGGGCGACGCCACGGCTGAGGAATCCGGCCACGACACGCTGCTGGGCGGCGCGGGCAACGACCTTCTTTTGGGCGACCATGCCGACCTGGCCTCGCTGACGGAGATGGGAACCCCGGCGGGCATCCTTGCGTACGCCCAGGCCGACCCGCAAGCCTTGGCTGACGCGCTGGATTCGCTGCCCGGTCAGGGCGGTAACGATGCCCTCCTGGGCGAGGGCGGCAACGACCTGCTCTTCGGCCAGCACGGCAACGACGTGCTGCTGGGCGACGGTTCGCAGGACGGGCTAAGCAGCCTGGCCGGGCACCTAAGCGTCTCCACCCAGAACCCGGCCGACCCGAACACGGACGACCTTGCCGCAGCCCTGCACACGCTGGACGCGCAGGGGCTGGACAGTCTGGCCGGCTGGACCGAGCAGCACCTTGAAAACACCGCCGACGGCAAGGACCGCCTCTTTGGCGGCACGGGCAAAGATGCCCTGTTTGGTCTGGGCGGCGACGACTACCTGGACGGCGGCACAGGCGACGACCTCATCTTCGGCGGCAGCGGCAACGACAGCCTCTACGGCCAGGACGGCCATGACTACCTCCACGGCGACTCCGGCAATGACTACCTTGAAGGCGGCGCCGGCAACGACAATCTCGTGGGCGGCGCAGGGGCGGACAAGCTCCACGGCGGCGCAGGCAACGACCTGCTGCACGCGGACGCCGCCGATCAGCTGCTGGACGGCGGCACGGGCGTGGACTTCCTGCTGACCAAGGACAGCAGCACTGTGGACAGCCTGCTTCAGGCCGGCAAGGTGAGCCATGTAGAGGCCGCCATTACCGATGCGGGCAAGGAGGCAGGCGACGCCACCCTGAGCCTCACCAGCATGGCCGACCTGGCCAAGGTGGGCATTAGCGTGAGCCAGGACGACAACGGCAACCAGACCATCACCCTGGACAAGCAGTGGACGCAAGGGGCCGGGCACGACGGCACCTTTACCAACGCCGATGCAGACCTCACCTTGACGCTGACGGCGGAGCATTCCACCATTGTCAGCAACGATGCGGAGGAGCAGGTGCAGACGGCCATCCACCTTATGCAGAGCGATACCGGCAGTCAGGGCTAAATCCGCTTTCCCGTCTCCTCCGCACAACGACGCAACCCCAGGCCGCCGGGCATTTGCCCGGCGGCCGTTTTTGTCCTTTGCTTCAGCCCTTTTCTTCCTTTTTGTGAAAATCTGGTAAAAATTTTTTGACGAAAAGCCTTGCCAACGGCATAAAAAGCAGGTAAACGGTCCCATAGCCTGTATGGGACAGGTCAAACTTTTTATACCCTGTGGGAAAACAAGAGAGGAAGGGACTATGAAACGTATCTGTACGCTCCTTCTGGCCGCCGGCCTGCTGTTCGGCGCGGCCACCAGCGCCAGCGCCATCGATTTCAAAGCCAAGGGCCAGTGGTTGGTGGGCTTCGGCGTGGGCGAAGACAGCCTGATCAACAAGACCCGTACCGGCAATGCCCCCAAGCAGAAGCAAGACAGCAACGACCAGTTCAACGCGCAGCAGCGCGTGCGCCTGCAGTTGGACGCCGTGGCCTCCGAGGCGCTGTCCGGTACCGTGTACTTTGAAATCGGCACCCAGACCTGGGGCCAGAACGACAGCGGCGCTGCGCTGGGCGCTGACGGCAAGCAGGTGAAGGTGAAGAACGCCTACATCGACTGGGCCGTGCCGCAGACCGACCTCAAGTTCCGCATGGGCCTCCAGGGCCTGGCCCTGCCCAACACCTATGCCGGCGGTTCCGCCATCATGGATACGGATGCGGCCGCGGTGGTGGCTTCCTACCAGTTTAACGAAAACGTGGGCCTCACCGCCTTCTGGGCGCGCCCGGTCAACGACAATTTTGACGGCAAGGACCCCCGTTACTATCGTAACGGCGACACCTCGCACGCCAACTACCTGGACAATATCGACCTCTTCAGCGTGCTGCTGCCTTTGAAGTTTGACGGCTTCCACGCCACCCCCTGGGTCATGTACGGCGTGGCCGGCAAGAACGCCCTTACCGGCTATGGCGACAAATGGAGCACCAGCGATGGCGTGCTGAACTACAGCCTGCGTCCTTACCCCGCCACCACCGGTGAAGCCTTCGGCAAAACCAGCAAGGCCTACGGCTCCATGTTCTGGGCCGGCCTGCCCTTTGCCGTGACCATGTTCGATCCCTTGAACATCGAAGTGGACCTGAACTACGGCTATGTGGAAAGCATGGGCCGTTACGACGCCTACAAAAACGGCGTGTTCGCCAAGCGCGGCAGCACCGAGCGTCAGGGCTGGCTGGCCAAGGCCCTGGTGGAATACAAGATGGATTGGGGCACCCCCGGCATCTTCGGCTGGTACGCCAGCGGCGACGACGGCAACGTGAAAAACGGCTCCGAGCGTATGCCCAGCCTGGTGGCCACCGGCAACTTCACCTCCTTCATGGGCGACGGCAACCTGGGCTGGGTTAATCAGGACTACAACCTGAGCTACGCCGGCACCTGGGGCCTGGGCCTGCAGCTGCGCGACATGAGCTTCCTTGAAGACCTCAGCCACACCTTCCGCGTGGCCTACTGGGGCGGCACCAACAGCACCAGCATGGTCAAGTACATGAAGAACGCCTACGACTGGAACGACGGCACCAGCAACTACGATGGTCCTTACCTGACCACCGAAGACGGCCTGGTGGAGTTCAACCTGGTCAACAGCTACAAGATCTACGAGAACCTGGAAATGAACCTGGAGTTGGACTACCTGGTCAACTGCATGGACAACGACACCTGGAAGAAGGCCGGCTCCCGCAACTCTTCCTTTGAGAAGCAGGACATGTGGAAGGCCCAGGTGGTCTTCGCCTACAGCTTCTAGGTTTCACGGCATTCCAATCCCGCTCGGCGGGAACCGCAAAGGGGGGCTTCGGCTCCCCTTTTTGCGTGGTTGCGGGGCCCCGCCGTTGATCGCGCCACGTCCTGTACAGAGCCGGGTCCATGCCGTATACTGCGCCCATGCACAGGAGGTGCCCCATGAGCCACAACCTTCCCGCCCTGAAAGCGCTCATCGTCTGGCTGCGGCAGCGCCACGACGTTGTCATGGAACTGGAAGCCGCGGCCCTGGCCTGCCTCAACGCGGGCGACACGCCCGGCTATACGCAAGGCATGCACCGCAAGGCCGAAAGTCTGGCCGCCCTGGCCGAAGACGCCAAACCCCTGCTGGCCCCGCTGCCCGGTGAGCTGCGTTTTAACCTGGCCCTGGCCCTGGAAAACTTCGCCGCCGGCGCGCGTACGGCCCTGCGGCTCAATTCCGTGTTCTATATGTCCGCCTTGCTCTACCCGGACGACCATAAATCCGGCGATCCGGACAACCTCACCCTCTGCATTGACCGCATCTCGCGTCAAGGCGAGGATTTTTGCTGAGCGCCACGCTCCAGCAGCATCATTGACCACGCTATAAGGAGTTGCACCATGCGTCAGTTTTTTGCCTGCAGCCTGACCCTGCTCGCCCTCTGTGCCGCGCCCGCCTGGGCCTTCCCCGGAGCTGGCGGCGACGCGCCCCAAGAAGATACCTTTACCCGGATGGATACGGATAAAAACGGCGTTATTTCCCTGCAGGAGTTCAAAGCCGCCTTCCCCAACATGCGCGACGAGGCCTTTGCCGCCATTGATACCAACAAAGACAAGGTTATTGACCGCGCCGAATGGGACGCCTTTGTTAAAAACCACGCCGCCGGCATGATGCAGGGCAAGGGCAGCCAGGGCATGATGGGCGGCAGCCAGGGCATGATGGGCGGCAGCCAGAACATGATGGGCGGCGACGCCCCCGCCGGCATGCCCTTGGTAACGCCGCCCGCCGGCAAATAACATGGCTGACGCGGAAGAACGCCTGGCCCGCCTGGAAGAGCAGGCTTTTTTTCAGGAAGAACGCCTCAACGCCCTGGATGTGGCCCTCACCGACCAGCAACGCCAGATGGACCAGATGGCCCGCGACCTGGCCGACGCCCTGGCCGCGGTGCGCCTGCTGCGCGACAAACTGGAGCAGGGGCCGGAAAACGCCCCGCCGCCCCATTTTATGCCCGAACGCTGGTAGGGGCGTGGCGTTTTTTTTCGCCGCGCCGGGGTTGGGCAGAGTTCGGGCGGAAATGCGCTGTCGTGGGGCAGGCGCGCGCGGCGGGGGCCCCCGCCGCAAGGACCGGGCATGAATAAAGGACCAGTGGCCGGTGTGGTGCTGGCCGGGGGGCTTTCCACCCGTCTGGGGCAGGACAAGGCCGCCCTGCGCCTGACCCCTCAGGCTCCGGATCTGCTGGCCCGCACCCACGCCTTGCTGTGCACGCTGCTGCCGTGCTGCTGGGTTTCCTGCCGGGCGGAATGCCCCCGCCCTGGGTATGATTGCGTGTGGGACGCCGTGTCCGGCCAGGGGCCTCTGGGGGGCGTGGCCGCCGCACTGACCAGGGCCAGGGACGCGGGCTTTGCGGCCGTCCTGGCCCTTTCCTGCGATCTGCCCTTTATGGACGCCGCCACCCTGACCGCCCTGCTGGACGCACGGCAGGCCGCCCCGCCCCAGACCGTGCTGACCTGCTATGCCCAGGCCGCCACAGGTCGGCTGGAGACGCTGGCCGCAGTTTACGAAATTGCGGCATTGCCCTTTTTGTCCGCCCGATCCGTGTCCGGCGGCGCTCTGCACCGGCGCATTCCCGCCCATTGCCGCCATGTCCTCCCTTACGGGCCGGAGGCCGCCCGCCCTTTTTTCAATCTCAACAGCCCGCAGGACCTGGCCGCTGCTCGCGCCATGCTGCCCGCCGCCGCCTTCCGTCACTGAATCCGTTGCGAAAAAATTGTGTTTTCCGGTTCGCGCCGTCGTCGGTTTTTCTTGCGTCCCGCCATAAAAGGCGCTATAGGCGAGAAAAACCGGCATTAAAAGGTCATGCTAGAGCGTATGAACAAAAGCCCCGTTACCGTCAAAGGATATGTCGCGGCGGTGCCGCGTTTGGTGGACGCGCGTCAGGCCCGTGTGGCCGTCATGCAGGACGATGTGGAATACCGCATCGTGCCGCGCGGCGCGGGTGTGGACCTGGACGATGAAGTGAGCGTGCCCGTGGAGGTTACCGGCCTGCTGGAAGAGCAGGACGGCGTAAACTACCTCACCGTGCGCGGCTATAAAGTGCTGGAAGACGACTCCTGGCTGGAAGAGGAAGAATAACCGCACGGTTTTCTTCTTCCTTGGGGAGCGTCCTTCTGGGCGTTCGCTTGCGTTTTTATAACGCTGCTCCACCGCTTCGGAAAGCAGTGCTCTTGCCTTTGGCCGTAACTTTGTTGCGGCGGGCGGCGGGCGCTTGCGTCTTGTGTTGCGGGCAGCAAAGTCCGTTGCCTTCGGTGTCTTTGGAAGGCCGAGGTACTTTGTGCCGCGGTTTTTCTGCAGGCCGCGTTTGGCGGCGTTGTCCCGGCGCGCCCTGCGCGCGCCAGCCGCAGGCACGAAGGCGCTCAAGCCTTGGCGCCGACAAGGTATTTGGGAAGCGGCGCTTGCGCTTTTGTGTGGAAATGAAATTCTTTTTTATTATGCACTGGCGGGGGACAGCATGGAAACGGTTTTTCCTTTGACGGCGCTTTCTGTGGGGCAGCAGGCCCGTATTGTGCGCATTGAAGCCCGCGGCGAACTGGCCCGGCGCATTCGCGACATGGGTCTGGGCTCCGGTATGACGGTTTCCGTTATGGGGTATGCGCCCCTGCGCGATCCGCTGGCCTTGCGCTGCGCCGAGGCCACCATTGCCCTGCGCCGCAAAGAGGCGCGCACCATTTTGGTGCGCGCGGACTGACCAGGGCATTGCAACGTTGCAGTGCTGTGGCGGCGTAAACGCAGCTTCAGCCGTTGCAACGCAGAAAGTTATGGGCAAAGACAGCAGCTCCAGCTACGGATGAAGAGAATACCGCTGTTTATTTGCGTTGCTCAGCGTTGCTGCGGGTGCGGCAAGGCGGCAGGGGGGAACCTGCCGGACGCGGCGAAAAGGGCCGGGACCGGAACGTAGCCACCGATGGGAAAAGGCCATTTTTTGCGCCGTGCAGGGTTCGCGGCGGCAAGGGAGCGCCCCTGGGCGTCGTGTGCAACGGCGTGGCGGGGGCGCTTTCTGCGTTGGGCCGCCGTAGCGGGCTGCAGGCCGGGGCTTACGCTTGCCGGGGCATGGTCGACGGCGCGGCGGTTTCCGGCGGATCGTCCTCGTGCACAACCGTGCCGTTGCGGCCTTGTTCCTTGGCCTGGTAGAGGGCCGCGTCCGCCAGGCGCACCAGCTCCGCGCCGTTGTCCGGGGCGTCCGGCTCAGGAATCAGGCTGGCCGCGCCCATGCTGACCGTAACGTGAGGGCCGCAGGGCGAGGCTGGGTGGGGCAGGCCCTCCGCAGCCACTTCGGCGTGCACGCGGCGGCTCACGGACCGTAGTGTGGCCGCGTTGGCGCCGGGCAGCAGCAGGGCAAATTCTTCGCCGCCGTAGCGGGCGCACAGGTCCGTGGCGCGGGCTGTTCTGGCCATGGCGGCGGCCACCCGCACCAGGCAGACGTCGCCCGCCTGGTGGCCGTAGCCGTCGTTGTAAGCCTTGAACTTGTCCACATCCAGCATAATAAGACCCAGGGGCGTTTGGGTTGCCCTGGCTTCAATCCAGCAGCGGCGCAGCCGGTCGTCAAAGGCCCGGCGGTTGCAGATGCCGGTGAGGGCGTCCGTGATGGATATTTTTTGAAAACGGTCGTGTTCAGAGGCCAGTTTCTGGGAGCGCACAGTGGCGTTGGAAAGGTAGGTTCCCAGGTTTTCCAGCGCGGCCGTGATGTTGCGCAGCTCCGCAATGCGGCTTGGGGGCGGCTTTTGGCTGCCGACGCCCGTGCCCAGTTGATTCAGGTAGGTCATGATGCCCCGCAAGGGCCGGGCCAGGTGCCAATGCAGCAGGCCAAACAGACCTGCCAACCCTGTGCCCAGCAGAATAAAACCCACCAGCAGGCGGTTTTCAAAATCATGGGCCAGGGTCGCTGTGCGGTGCAGTTGGGCGCGCATGTCCCCCGTAGGTGAGGCGACAGGTTCCAGTTTGCCGAGGGACAGCAAAAAATCGTCCAGCGCGTCTTCCATCTGCCGGACCCGCTCCGGGCCCTCCGCCTGCTCTGTCAGGGCCGTGCGGCGCAGTGCCGCCAGCTTTTGGCCGGCCTGCATGGCCGCGCTCCAGAGGCGGCGGCGCGTGGGCGATTCAGTGGCGAGGCCGGCGTTGATGTCTGCCATGGCCGCGTTCAGGGCTGTGGCGTCGCCGCTGCGCAAGGTCGCTTCCAGGGCGCGCCAGAATTGCCCGCGCAGGGTTTCCTGCTGCTGCAGGCCGGCCACAAGCGGCAGGTAGGCCCCATAGATGCGCGTGCCCGCCACGCTGATTTCGCGCGCCAGATTCATATAATAAAAGAAACTGGCGGCAAAAAACAGGGCCAGGCCAATCAGCAGCAGGCGCAGGTAGCGGTCTATGCCCATGCCCCGTGCTTGTGCGTTGCGTCCGGCTTTCAAGGCTGCACCAGCTGACAGGCCTGGTACACGCCCACGGCCATGACAAAGGCCAGCAGCGTGTTGACCACAAGGCTGAAGCCTACCCATTTCCAGCTGCCCGATTCCTGGCGGATGACCACCAGGGTTACAAAGCAGGGGGCGTAGAGCATGACAAAGACCAGCAGCGCCAGGGCCGTGCCCTGATTCCACGAGGGGTCTTTGCGCAGCAGTTCCGAAAGGGAAACGGCCTGTTCCGGATTTTGCTCGCCCAGGGCGTAGGCCGTGCCCAGGGTGGAGATGATGGCTTCCTTGGCGGCGATGCCGCCGATCAGGGCCACATCGGTGCGCCAGTTAAAGCCCGCGTAGGCGGTAATGCCCTCCAGACCCGCGCCCAGTCTGCCGGCAAAGGAATAGCGCAGGCGCGCCGCGTCCAGGTCTTCCTGCACCTTGGTCAGGCGCGCCGCATCTTGTTGGCGTAGGCCGGGATCCAGGGCAGAGTTTTCCAGGTTCACGGCAAGCCGGGCTATTTCATTTTCGTAGGGCAGGGCGTGTTGCGGGTCCAGAGCGGGAAAGGTCATGCCCGCCCAGATCAGCACGGCTATGGGCGCCAGAATGGTGCCGGCTTTTTTCAGGTACATCCAGGTGCGTTCCCAGCAATGGGTGCAGATGCCGCGCAGGGTGGGCAGGCGGTAGGGGGGCATCTCCATAACCAGGGGGGTGGCCTCGCCGCGCAAAACGGTTTTGCGCAGCAGCCAGGCCATGCCAAAGGCGAACAGCCAGGAGGCAAGGATGACGGCAAACATCATGTCCGCAGCCTTGTTGGGGAAAAAGGCGCCCACCAGCAGCAGGTAGACGGGCAGTTTGGCGCCGCAGGCCATATAGGGCAGGGTGAGCATGGTGGCCAGTTTTTCTTTGGGACTGCGCAGGGTACGGGTGGCCATGACGCCGGGGATGGCGCAGCCGCCGGCAATGCCGCCGGAGATGATGTAGGGCATGACAGAAGCCCCGTGCAGCCCGAAGGATTGGAACAGCCGGTCGGAGATATAGGCCATGCGGGCCATATAGCCGCTGTCTTCCACAATGGCGACCAGGGCGAACATGATCAGCACCAGGGGCACAAAGCTGAATACGCCGCCCACGCCAGCGATGATGCCGTCCACCAGCAAAGAGGCAAGCAGCCCTTCGGGCAGGGCGGCGCTCACCGCGCCCCCCAGCTGGGAGAAGGCCTCTTCAAGCCAGCCCTGAGGGTAGGCGCCGAGCCCGATGGTAATCTGAAACATGGCGTAGAGCACGGCCAGCATGATGGGCACGCCCCATACGGCGTGGGTCAGGATGCGGTCCAGCCTGTCGCTCAGGCCCAGGCGGTGGCGGTGGCCGGTTTTGCGGACGCAAGCCGCGGCTGTCTGGCGGACAAACAGACTGTGCCCGTCGGCGATAAGGCTTTCGGCGTCTTCGCCGCTGCGCTGCAGCTCTTCCTGCGCCTGACGGGCCATCCGGATCAGGTCCGCGGCCGCGTCGGGGTCGGCGGCGCGTACGGTGGCGGTGGCCGCCGCGTCGTCCTGCAGCAGGGTGAGGGCCAGCCAGCGGGGGGCGCAGTGGGCGTAGGCCGAGGCGGCCAGGGCCCGGCTTTGGCCGATGCGCTTTTCCATGCCTTCCAGCACAGGGTCCAGCAGGGAGCCGTAGCCAAGGTACAAGGCGCGGGCCGCCGGCTGCGGAGCTTCAGGGCCATCGGACCGCTCTTTTTGCCGGACCAGCTCCCGGGCGGCGGCCAGGGCCTCGCGCAGGCCTTTGCCCGTGGTGCCCACAGTGGGCACCGCGCGCACCCCCAGCATGGCTTCCAGTCGGGAAAAATCAATGCAAATGCCCGCGGCTTCGGCTTCGTCCATCATGTTGCAGGCAATGACCACGGGCAGGCCCATTTCCCGCAGCTGCACGGTGAGCAGCAGTCCGCGTTCCAGAATGCCGGCGTCCACCACGTTGATGACGGCCTGTACCGTGCCGTCCAGCAGCACGTCGCGGGCCACGATTTCTTCCTGCGAATAAGCGGAGAGGGAGTAGGCGCCGGGCAGATCCACCAGGATGACCTCCTGCCCTTCATACCGGATGTAGCCTTCCTTTTTTTCCACGGTCACGCCGCTGTAGTTGCCCACATGCTGGTGCGCGCCTGTAAGAGCGTTGAACACGGTGGTCTTGCCGCAGTTGGGGTTGCCCGCGATGGCCAGACGCAAAGAATAGACAAGTCCGCCGATGCAGGCGCGGGCCTGGACCGCAGCACCCGCGCCGACGGCGGAAAGAGTTTCCGACATGCAGGGCGCTCCTGTGGCGTCACCTTCAGGGTGGCGGAAAACAGCATTGTTTATTTTTAAAAATGAAATTTATTTTCAATCAATAAAAAAGTCAAGCCGTTTCCCAGCACATCCCTAAGTTTTTAAACAACAGAAAGAGACCGTTGCAGAGTCTTATTTTTTCTGCGTAACTGTGCGTCAGGCCGCAGGAAGGGCATGCTGCAGTTATGCGCAGGTGGGGGGCCGCGTGCGACGGGTGAAAATCCGACTTTCAGGCGGGGCGCGGCGCACGTGGAGTTTTGCGCCGCGCCCCGCCAACATCCTGTTCTGCCCGGCTTACATCATGACCACGGGCTTGATGAGGTCGCGCGGCTTGTCTTTCATCAGCAGCAGGGCTTCCTCCAATTTATCAAAGCCGGTAAAGCGGTGGGTCAGCAGGGGCTGCACATCCAGCCGGCCGTGGGTCAGCAGGGCGGCCAGCTTTTCCATGCGCAGGCGTCCGCCGGGCATAAGCCCGCCTGTCAGCAATTTATGGCCCATACCGCAGCCCCATTCCAGACGCGGCAGCCGCACGGCTTCGCCGGAGCCGAGGTAGTTGACGTTGCCGATGCGTCCGCCCGGTTTGAGAACTTTGAGCACGTCGGCAAAGGTGTCCACATCGCCCCCGGCCACGATGGCTTTGTCCACGCCGCGGCCCTTGGTGAGGGCCAGGACCTGTTCCGCCAGCGAGCCGTCGCGGTAGTCGATGATTTCCGTGGCGCCGTAGCCTTTGGCGGCCTCCTGGCACAGGGGGCGGGAGCCCACGGCGTAGATGGCCCCCGCGCCGCGCAGGGCCGCTCCGGCCACAGACATGAGTCCCACCGGGCCGATGCCCACCACCAAAACGGCATCGCCGTACTGCACGTCGGCCAGTTCGGCCCCGTGCAGGCCGGTGGGCACCATGTCGCTGAGCATGACGGCTGCGGCCAGATCCATGCCCTTGGGCAGATGGGCCAGATTGCCGTCCGCATCGTTAACATGAAAAACTTCGGCAAACACGCCGTCCTTAAAGTTGGAGAACTTCCAGCCCGCCAGCATGCCCCCGGAGTGCATGGCATAGCCCCCCTGCGCTTCCAGGGAATTCCAGTCCGGCGTGATGGCCGGCACCAGAACGTGGTCGCCGGGTTTGAAGTCGCGCACCAGCGCGCCTGTTTCAAGCACTTCGCCCACAGCCTCGTGCCCAAGGATAAGGTTGTGGCGGTCGCCCATGGCGCCTTCCCACACGGTATGCACGTCCGAGGAGCAGGGCGCTGCCGCCAGGGGCCGGACAAGCGCGTCAAGCGGCCCGCAGGCGGGCGCTTCTTTTTCAATCCAACCGATTGCTTCCAGGTGGAGCATGGCCAAACCTTTCATGCAAGCCTCCTTGCGTGGCCCGGCGCGGGTTGGCGCGGGCCGGTGGATGTTTTCCGTGCGTGCTTGAAGGGTAGGTCAGGTTGGGGTTTGATTCAAGTTATTTTTTTCACTTGTATGAAATCACAGAATTAGTAAGCCTTGAAAAGGCGCTGCAAGCCTCTGCCCTGGCGTTTTTCTGCGGCCGGGGAGCGGCTTTTGGGAAAGGGACGGCGCTGTAGTGCTGTGACGCGGCTGCGGCGAAGGCGTTACGGCCAGGGCGCGACGTGCGTTTCTGTCGAGAGGAGGAAAGTTTTTTGAAGGATGGGGATGTGGTAGGGAAGGGAACTGTTGTTTACAAGAGTTCCCTTCCCTACCACCGGCAGTAAAATCTGCCCCGCCGGGGCTAGCGCCGTTACAGCTTGCGCACTTCGGCGTACCAGGCGGCGGCCTGTTCCAGCAGTTTGCCGTTACGGGCGGCCAGGGCCTGGGGTTCTTTGATATAGCCGTCCAGCAGCAGGCTGGCGTCAAAGAGGCCTTGGACCATCTCGGCCAGCACGGCGTCGTCGCGGTCGGCCTTGAACATGCGCAGCATATTGCGCAGCAGGGGGTGGTCGCGGTTCACTTCCAGCACTTTGACGGGCAGGGTGTCGTCGCGCTGCATGACCTTGAGCAGTTTTTCCATGGAGGAGGAAATGCCGCCGTCCGGGGCCGTAAGCATGGCGGCGCTGTCCGTGAGACGGTGGGAAACGCGCACCTCCGTAACCTTGTCGCCCAGAATGTCCTTCATTTTTGTCAGCAGCGCGTCAAAGTTCGTGCTGTCGTCCTCGGAGAGTGGGGCCGCAGTTTCGTGCGGGGCTTCCTCTTTGTCGGCAAAGGCGGCCAGGGCGTCGTCCGCAGCGGTTTCCACCGATTTGAATTCCCAGTCCTTATACTTGCCCAGGCCGTCCATAACGAATTCGTCTACGGGCTCATAGAGGCAGAGCACTTCCAGGCCCTTGCGGCGGAAGCGTTCCATGTGCGGGTTGAGGCGGGCGGCCTCGCGGTTGGGCGCGGCCACATACCAGAAGGTTTTTTGTCCTTCTGGCGCGCGGCCCATGTATTCGTCCAGGCTGGTCAGGTCCGCGGCTTCGGGCAGGGTGGAGCTGTTGAAGCGCAGCAGAGCGGCCAGGCGTTCGCGGTTGGGAAAGTCGCGGTAGCCCAGTTTGAGGATCTTGCCGTGCAGGTTCCAGAACCGGAGGTATTTTTCCGCATCGTCCTTGGCCAGCTTTTCCAGATGGTTCAGGGCCTGTTTGACGATAACCTGGTTCATTTTGCGCAGCAGGACATTTTCCTGCAGGGTTTCGCGCGAGATGTTCAGGGGCAGGTCTTCCGTATCCACCACGCCCTTGAGGAAGGCCAGGTAGTCCGGGATGAGCTCCTGGTTGCGGTGCTGGATGAGCACGCGCCGGGCGTAGAGATCCAGCCCCCAGAAGTCCTTGTCCATGCCGAAAAAGTCCTGCGGACTGTCGGGGATGAAGAGCAGGGCGTTGAACTGCACGGGCGCGTCCACAGAAAAGTGCAGCACGTCCAGAGGGTCTTTGGCGTCGTAGGTGATGGCCTTGTAAAAGGCGTCGTACTGTTCCTTTTTGATGGAGAACTTGGGCTCGCGCCAGAGCGCGGGCTGCGTGTTGACCTGCTCGCCGTCCACAAAGACCGGGAAAGGCACAAAGGCCGAATGCTTGCGGATGACCGATTCCACGCGGAATTTTTCCGCAAACTCCGTGGCGTCGTCCTTGAGCCAGATTTTGATGACCGTGCCGCGCTGCGGTTCCGCCTCCGAGCTGGGGGCCACAGTGTAGGTGCCCAGGCCGTCGCTGGTCCAGACCTGGGCATCGCCTGCCTCACCAAAGGCGGGACGGGAGGTGACCGTCACCTTGCTTGCCACCATGAAAACGGAATAAAAACCCACGCCAAAGCGGCCGATGATATTGGCCGCGTCCGGAGCGGCCGTAGTTTCGTCCGCGTCGTCGTCCGCCGTTTTTTCGCCTGCCTTGGGAGCCTGGGCCGCCAGATCGGCCAAAAACTGTTCCGACCCGGATTTGGCGATGGTGCCCAGGTTTTCGGCCAGTTCCTCCGCCGTCATGCCCACGCCCGTGTCGGCGATGGTCAGGATTTTTGCCTCTTTGTCCAGAGTCAGCCGTATTTCCAGCGGCAGATCGGGCAGGCGGGGGCTTTCGCCCCGGTTCATGCGGTAGCGCAATTTGTCCAGCGCGTCGGAGGCGTTGGATACGAGCTCCCGCAAAAAAATTTCGCGGTTGGTGTACAGCGAATTGGTCAGAATGTGAAGAACTTTGCGCACTTCTGCGCGGAACTGGCGGGATTTTTTGCCTGCCTCAGCCATGACAAACCTCCTGAATATGGATATACTGGAACATAATGCCGCTTTTGTAATTTTCAAGAGGGCGGCGGGGCGGAGCGCAAAAAATCTTTGCAGAAGAGCGCGCGTTGCCATTCGCAGCGCCAGGCGCGTGCAACCGCCATGTTGCTATTCATAATTACTTGCTTTTTGTGAAAAATAAAGCTATGGCGCAGTAAGCATATAGCAAGGAGGGCCCAATGGACGTTGTCATGCTTTCGCGTCTGCAATTTGCCGTGGCCGTATTTTTCCACTTCATCTTTGTCCCCCTGACGCTCGGGCTTTCTGTAATCCTTGCCTGGATGGAAACTCGGTACGTTCGTACGGGGGACGTCTTCTGGAAAAATCAGGCCAAATTCTGGGGCAAGTTGTTTCTCATTAACTTCACTCTGGGCGTGGTGACCGGCATCACGCTGGAATTTCAGTTCGGCACCAACTGGTCGCGTTATTCCGAGTATGTGGGCGATATTTTCGGCTCACTGCTGGCCATTGAGGCCACCGTGGCCTTTTTTCTCGAATCCACCTTTCTGGCCGTGTGGCACTTCGGCTGGGAGCGCGTGGGCAAAAAAATGCACCTGGCGGCCATCTACATTGTGGCCTTTGCCGGCAACCTGTCTGCCTTGTGGATCATCCTGGCCAACGGCTTTATGCAGAATCCCGTGGGCTACGCCATCAACGAGAGCATGGGCCGGGCCGAACTCACCAACTTTTGGGACGTGGTCTTCAATGGCTACGCCTGGGGCATGTACGCCCACACCGTCATCGCTTCATGGGCCTTGGGCGGCTTTTTTGTCCTGGGCGTATCTGCCTGGCACCTGCTGCGCGGCAGCCACAAGGAATTTTTTCAGCGTTCCTTCCGCATGGCGGCCCCGTTTACCCTGATTCTGGTGCTGCTGCTGGCCCTTTCCGGCGACCAGCAGGGCAAGACCGTGGCCCACTACCAGCCCGCCAAGCTGGCGGCCCTGGAATCGCACTGGGAAACGGGCCGCAACGTGCCCTTCTACCTGCTGGCCTGGCCTGACGAGGCCAACGAGGGCAACAAGGTGCAGGCTTTGGGCATTCCCGGCCTGCTGAGCTGGATTGCCTACGGCGACGCCAATGCCGAGGTCAAGGGCCTCAAGGACTTTGCCGTGCAGGACCGCCCGCCGGTGCTGCCCACCTTCCTTACCTTCCGCCTCATGGTGGGGCTGGGCGGCCTGTTTGTGTTGCTGGCCTTCGCGGCTTTTTGGCAGCGCAAGCGCGACATGCCCTGCAGCGGTCTGCTCAAGGCTCTGGTCTGGAGCATCCCGCTGCCCTATATCGGGATCATGGCCGGCTGGGCTGTGGCTGAAATCGGCCGGCAACCCTGGATCGTCTATAATCTTATGCGCACTTCCGACGCTGTTTCGCCCGTGCCCGCGGACAACGTGGTGATTTCGTTGGCGGCCTTCATCGTCGTCTATTCCTTGCTGGGCATTCTGGATATTTACCTGCTGCGCAAATACGCAATCAAGGGCCCCGACGCCCAGGAGGTGTAGCCATGTTGGAAACCATCTGGTTCGTGCTTTGGGCGCTGCTCTGGGCCGTGTTCTTCATCCTGGACGGTTTTGACCTGGGCGTGGGCAGCCTGCTGCCTTTCCTGAGCAAAAACGAAACCGAGCGCCGCATCATGTACAACGCCGCCGGACCCTTCTGGGACGGCAACGAAGTCTGGCTCATTTCCGCCGGCGGCGTGACCTTTGCGGCCTTTCCCAAGGTCTATGCGGTTATGTTCAGCGCGCTGTACGCGCCCTTGCTGCTCCTGCTCTTTGCCCTCATCTTCCGCGCGGTTTCCTTTGAATTCCGCAACAAGGTGGAGCACGACAGCTGGCGCGCCCTGTGGGACGGCGTGCACTTTATCGCCAACCTCATCCCCTGCGTGCTGCTGGGCGTGGCCTTTGCCAACCTTTTCATGGGCATTCCTGTGGACGCCCAGGGCGTGTACCACGGCAATTTGCTGGGTCTGCTGAACCTCTATGGCCTGGCCGGTGGGGTGTTCTTCCTCTGCATGTTCGTGCTGCACGGGGCTTTGTGGCTGTCCATCAAGAGCCGGGGCGACCTGCAGACCCGCGCCCTGGCCACGGCCACTTTTGCCTGGCCCGTTATGCTGGTGCTGCTGGTGGCTTTTTTGGCGCTTTCCGCCCTGTACACCAGGCTCTTTGACAACTATCTGGCCATGCCCGCCCTGTGGCTGCTGCCCGTGCTGGCCCTGGCCGGGCTTGTGGGCGTGCGGGTCATGCTGCGTGCGGGCAAGCTGTGGCTGGCCTGGGGCTGCAGCGCCGTGTTCATTCTGGGCGTGACCTTCTTCGGGGTCATGGGCATGTTCCCCGGCATGATCATCTCCTCTATTGACCCGGCCGCCACCATAACCGCCTTCAACGGCGCTTCCAGCCAGCTGACCCTCAAGATCATGCTGGGCGTGGCGCTCGTCATGGTGCCCATTGTGCTGGCCTACCAGTTCTGGACCTACCGGCTCTTTTCCGCTCCGGTTACCAAGGAGTATGTGCAGGAGGATGAGCACGCCTACTAGCATATAAGTATATCCCGGTGGGCGGGGCGCGCGCCTTTTGCCCCCTGACTGTGTCGACGGCCCCTTCCGGGGCGGGCCTGTACCGTAAGAGTACTATTCCCGCCCGGGCGGGGCCGTCTTCGTGTCAGGGACCAAACTGCGCAGCGCCGCGTCCACCGGGATGCGTCGGGCGTTGCTGGGCATGGCTGCCCCTGGCTGCGGCTGGCGGGGCGCGTCCGGGGCGGAGTTGTCAGGAGCCTCTGTCCAGCCTACGCTTGCCGTGCGTTTGTGGTGGACGCCTGCGTTGTCGCGGTCCCGCCGGGTCATTATGGCGAACATCGTGCGGGCGCAGTTATCGCCTGCCGCATACAGCCCTGGAGGGGCTTTATCATGAGCTGGCACCGCCTTTGGACCTATGTTTGCCGCAGGGCCGCAGTACTGCTCTGCGCCCTGGCGCTGGCTGCGGCCTTGGGCTGCGCCCAGCGCGGCGTACAACGCCCCCTGACGTTTGAAGAGCAACAAGTGCGCATGGCCGAGGCCCAATGTCGCCAGGAGGCCAGCCAGATGAATCCGGAATGGCGGGGGAACAGCCGTTATTTTCCCTGGCGGGCCTATTTTGAGATGTGCATGCACCGCTTGGGAGTGACCGATGCGGAGCTGAAGACGCTTTGGTATTAGGGCCTGTTACCTTTGCAATGCCCTGGCGGTTGCGTAAGCAGAGACGCCCGCCGTGGAGGCGCAAGCCTAGCTGCAGCCGTTACGACGCAGGAGCTTGGCCCATTACGACGAAGGAAGTTACGGGCAAAGACAGCAGCGCCTGCTAGAGCAGTTAGCGAATGAAATGAGCTAACTGCTCTGCAAGGATTTTCTTGAAAATCCTTGCCACAAAATGCGAGA